>Ga0163216_100155_pt1 | contig 171653 bp, 165 predicted proteins | sample SynspAceP_FD_167610 | JGI IMG/M metagenome (GOLD analysis project Ga0163216, IMG submission 167610) | Saline lake microbial communities from Ace Lake in Antarctica - Synechococcus sp. Ace-P (Illumina Assembly) | ecosystem: Environmental > Aquatic > Non-marine Saline and Alkaline > Saline ...
TTCAAACCCAAGTATCTCACCACGCATCGCCGACCCCCACCTAAGATACGTCGCTAACGACGTCGTTAAGCACGTCTCTTAGCAAATCATCAGGAAATCAGGCAGGCGGTCACAACGGAGTGGTTACAATCATACTGCAGTAGTTCAATCAGGATTTGTGCCTCGCGGAACGTGGTGACGACCTCGCCATTGAGTCATTCGTCCCGATCGCGGGCCTTTTCGCAGTGAGGTGAGGCAGCATATTAGCATGCACTGAGCGCGGTGCTATTAGGTCAGAAGCCTGATCCCAAAGGCAAAACATCTCTGCAATTTACAAGGTTGATATATGGTCGGGCTGAGAGGATTCGAACCTCCGACCCCCTGCTCCCGAAGCAGTGTAAGCATGAAACATTTTTCCTTATAAAATTGAGGGTTAGGAGACATAGCAGTCATCGTCAGGGAGTTTTTTAGGGAGTTTCCGCCGATTAGTATGCATGACTTCGAGTGCATCGACTAATTCTTCGTCTAAAACATGCACATAGCGCATCGTCGTTTTAATGTCGGCGTGGTTCATGGCTTTCTGAGCGAGCTTTAAGTTCCCTGTTTGCCTTAGTAGCTTTGACCCAAAGTCATGGCGTAAGTCATGAAACCGCAAACCCACAATCGCTGAACGATCACGCGCCCGCCGCCATTCTGATTTTGCACCATCATAGGTGATAGGATACCGGTGCCCTTTCATCTTATTATTAGTTGTCCTCTGAGCGATGAAAGTGAACACCCATTCATTATTATCCCCGATCAAGGGCTCTAAAAGCGCACGAAGTTGCAGGGTGATTTGGGTGATGACAGGGTCGCCGTTTTTACCATTGGAGATGATCTGGCTAGTTTCCCAATTCACTTGTGACCACCTTATCAAAGTTTCGGCCAAACGCCGTCCCGTCATTCGAGCAAACTCCAGCCATGGGGTGTAATCTGCGCGGATATTGGCGTCCAGCGCCCGCCCCTCATCAATATGAAGTTCTCGAATGCGCTCCTTTGGCTCTTTCATCAGGTGCTCCGACCAGATCGGCTCATCAGGAAAAGAATAGCGCCAAGTCCGTTTTGCTCGGCCAAAGATCCTCTTTAACAGTTGTGTGGTAGTCCGGTTAACGGTCGCAGCAGAAATTCGCGGCATATCTCGGCCGTCTACTCGTGTTTTTCTACCACCAATGGTATGGTCCGCTCGCCAAGCTACCATTTCTGCGACCTCACGATCTGTAACTTTATCCATCCTCATCGACTTACCAAAGTATTGAACTAATCGAGCTAAATCGCGGTAGGTATCACCGTCATTCACATGATTTTTGCCGCATTCATTCCAGTACCGCTCTGCGGCGTGATCTATTGTGATAGGGCCCCTGCCAACCGCTTCTAATTTTTCAAACTCTTTTCGGGCGTCCTCCCTCAGTCCCTGATCGACTACTTTCGCTTTTTTGAGGTTTTTGGTTTTGGTATTGAACTGAACCCGCTGCCCCTTGTACATGAAGTCGACTTGGTAGACGCCGTCGCGGTTTTTATACATGTTGGCATCATCCTTTCCTTTTGGTTTTGGATAAACGTTGCGATATTACTCGACGTGAAACGGTATGACCTGCGCTTCGCAGGGCTGACGTCGATGAAGCGCATGCGGCCAGTGTGAACGTGGGCCATCAGGGTCTTTACTGAGATATTTAATATTGAAGCTGCTTCACGAGCTGTCATCAGTGGTTCTGATTGGTACTGCTGGGGCATCTTACTTCTTGCCCCGGTCAATGTTCGACTCACTCGTCATAATCCGGAAAAGCAAAAATAAAATCTCTTGGTTGAGGCTGCGCCGATTGCTCTTGGCGCGCTGTTCAAGCCAATGACGCAAGACTGCAGGCATACGAAGTCCAAATGGTGATCTGAGATTAGTCATCAAAAGCTCCAAGGTTGTGACTCCACTATAGCTACACAATGATGCTATTTTCACAAGCAAATTTTGGCTTCATAATGAAGTTATGTCGCCACCGGAACAACCAGACCAAAAGGTCGCAAACATAGTGCCATTTGGACTGCGAATGCAGCCCGCTTTGAAGCAACGCGTCGAGGCCATGGCGCGGGCTAACAACCGTTCTCTCAACGCAGAAATCGTATCGCGACTGGAGGCAACTTTGGCAGTTGCTGAATCAGAACTTGCAAAAGACGGTTGGATTTCAAAAGTCAAAAGTGCGAGTGGAGCGGAAAGAATTGAGGCCCTTGAGGGGCGGCTGACATCGCTAGAGGTTATGGTCGCTGCGCTCAGGGGTTTCGACGAAAAATAGCCCGTCTACGCCCTGTGGCAGTGAAGGGCGGTCCAAAGTGATTTGGTTTGGTTGGTGTATAAGTTGGGTACTAGGGGTCACATAAACCGGCAGATTTGAGCATCGACAATCAAGATAGATGGACTGTCAGTAGCGACAGCCTCAGTCGACATGGATATCGTGAAAAGCGGCCATTCAGATTAGGCAGGTTGGCAGTTCGCACTACGGTCGAAGCTGACGTGCATCGGAATATTCTTGCATTGGCTCTCTGGAGGGGGGGGGGCGGGCTAATGGCGAGCGCGATGTGCGAGGTTTCATACGCCATCTCATCTGCGCACTTCGTTTCTCGGAGGAAACGTTCGCAAAATGTCTTCGCATCAGCCGCTTTCGACTGACCAAAATTGACCGAGATTGGCACCCAGTTCTGCATAGGCAGCTTGTACCTGCTGACGATCAATGCCGGAGTGGCGAAACCTGTTGTGTGAGGGAGCCGAGCTTGTCCCGAACGCGAGTTTGATGGCACATAATAAATTCTTCGAATATCAATAAGCTAAATTGGATTTTACATTGGCTCTGGACTTCAAAGCGTTAAATCGTGAACTAATGTTGCCAGATCATCGAAGGTCATGGACGGGGAGACTTCTTCATATCCATCCCGATTTGATTGCACAGAAAGTCAAGCGGTCAGATATTGCACAGATTATTGGCTATGCGACAGAACTCATTGTGGAAAAACAGCCAACGGCATCATCAAACTGGCTAGCACTCGCAATGCTCGCTAATCAGGAAAAGACCTTTGCGCTCATAAAAGAAAAAGGCATCTTCCGTCTGTCAAAAAATAAATTTGAATATCAAACATTGAATTTTGCCATTTTGATATTTTCAACTTTGGCGGGGGAGATTGGTCTCGCGAACCAGAACAAAGAATACCTTAATTCCGTGAGGAATCTGCATTATTTTGGGAAAAATTTGTATCGCGTTGTTAATTCAATTCGAAGTGGAGCGCAAAAACGTCAAGGCCAGTATTTAAAATCAGTAGTTGCCTGTGCTGATGCAAAATTCATGCTACCAAGGGAGGCCGTCGAAGCAGGGACCCGGTCAAAGGCTCATCATTTCTCTGTAGAGGAACTCATCGAGGGTGCTTCATTCCTGATTCATTTATTCCTCCAAGATCGCGAAGTAAAATCTCAAGATTTTATGATGCTAGATGAGGAAGGGATCGTATCCAAGTTTTACGATCGTGAAATTTTAAAGGGCGCTAAGTTGAGACGTTTCATGGAAGCTGAAATCATGTTGGATTCGTTTGGCTATAGCTGCACTCGTTCCCAAAAAATGGTCCTCATTAAGTCCAGTGATGCCATATTTGAGAAAAGCATACGGCTTGGCTACATCATGAACGATCAAGCGCGGGCTAATGCAAATATTCTGGCTCGCGCTGCACAAGAGGATGGCCATGAGTCAATCATCGAGGTTGCAGATAAGGTTTTTGATAAACATCGTGATTTGTTCGTTCACTTGGAAAAAAGTCCGGTAACGAGGGTCACACTGCGTATTCCTGAGCAAGCTACATTTGAGCACATTATTCATGCCCCTGGATTTTACCTAGAGGAATTGGCAGAACTATCTGAAGCTAAAGACGCAGAAATGCTTACATGGGACGAGATAGACACCGTAGAGGTCGAGGAAGGGCTTAAAGCTATTGATCTTATTCGTGTTTTTAGATTCTTCCGGTTCGCCTCGAGGATTTTGTCCCGTGAGCTTACTAACCTGGTAGGCGATCAGCCTGAATTGGTATTTAGATCGCTTCTGCCAGTATTTACGCATGATCAAATCATTAAAATATTTGCAAAATGCTTACCAGACACGAGCGAAGATGCAATTGTAAGATCGATTGAGATTCTCTCCTGCGACCCGTCTAAGGGGGTTATAGATCTGCAATACAGCCCTATTTTTAGATCTGGTGATCATCTTCTTATTCCGCTCAATCTGCTCTCCAATATGAACTGGTGGCGCAACCTTTCATCCCGATTGGGCCGACGTGCTATCAAATTTGCGGATGAAGAAGCGGGGCCACGAGCTCTATTCCAACTTCTTAGTGCGAAATCGGACTTTTCACGAAAGCAATACGAGACTGAGATCTCGGGCGTAACATTTGAGTTGGACGCAATTGCACGCTTGGGAGAATATACTTTCATATTTGAGTGTAAGCATCCGCTGCTGCCATGTAACGCTTTTGAACTGCGAACATCGTTGAAGCATGTGAAAACTGGCGAGAAGCAGCTAGACAAAATCATGAGTATACTCAAAAAAAACGAAAACGAGCTGGAACTATACCGACGACTGGGATGGTCTTGTGGGCCAGCAGAGAAAATCATCCCCTGCATTGTTACCTTCAATGGTATGTTTAGCGGACTGCGCCTTGGCGAAAATCCGGTTCGACGTTGGCATGAGCTTCGAAATTTCATTGAAACCGGTACGATTCGAGTTGTTGAACCACCTTTGGAACCTTCGGAGTTTGATCCTTCAAATCCATGCCTCACCGAGCTTAATTTGTGGGTCTCGGGCGCAAAAAATGTATCGGGCGAAGATCTCGTGAATTACATTTATCGAGACATTATCGCAAAGCCACAATTTTCCTCTATGCACGAAACCATACATAGAACCGAATTTGATGACTTTACATTAGGGTACTTAACCTACGGCTTGAACGTTATGGCATTGCATGGCCAACACGTCGCGTTTGCAAATCAACTAAGGTTGGAGCAAGTGGCTAGTTCTGTGCGTGCATAGCCGTAGCCAGCCTGGGTACGTTTGCATTTCGGTATCTGTCAATTTGGGCTCTTTCTAGACCATCGCTGTAGGTACCATGAGCGGCGGCTTTTGGACGCAGTTTAAGATGTTTTGTTAAAAGACTTGAGTAACTCTGCCGCTTTTAGCTGTCAGCAGGTGTTTCCTGTCCGAGCCTGTAGTTGATGGAATAAACGAAAATTTGCAGTTGGCAGAGCGACATGGAAATAGGGGCTTTATTGCTGATCTTAATGATCTCAAGATATAAAACGCTAGTTCTACTCGAACTCACATGGAAACTGGACCAGTTAAGTAGTTGGCATGAAAATAGCTTGCGAATTATTCCGCCAATTTTCGTGCGTGAAGCGGCTCCGTTTACGAGCGCAATCCGTCACCTTGTCAGAATTCATGCGGCGGGCCGTAAGAAATCGCTAAACCGTTGGTAGCTGATGACGAGTGTCATCTTCTATAATATCAACTTGGCCCCAGAACTTTTGATACTTCGGTCCGTGGCTTTCTGGTTGCTGACTTTTTTCGGGCTTGGCCATCATGATAGGAAGCGGCGCAGGTAAATCAGGGCCGATGAGAATTACTTCGCCCTGTGCGAGCGATGGGATAAACGCCGCCGCACTTTTGTCGAGATCACCGCACGCCTTTTCAATCGTTTCCCTATCGTGTTCATTGGTCAGCCTATGAACGAACAAGGTACCAAGCTGGCTCAAGACGTCTTGTGGTACATCGCGGGGGCGTTGGGTGGCGATGACTGTGGTAAGGCCATACTTTCGACCCTCCTTGGCAATTAATCCGAAGGCATCCAAAGTAATGCGGTTCAAATCTTCACCGATGGGCCTCCCAATAAATTGGTGTGCTTCGTCTAGGAAGCAGACCGTAGGGCAATCGCGGAACCGACCATTGCGTGCTAAACCGAGCAAATATCGACCTAAAGTGTTCAGGAGAATCTCTCGTGTATTGTGCTTGAAACTAACACGTTCAAACGAAATCACCATCGCTCGTGCGCTAGGGTCGTCGAGAAACTTCTCAATTTCTAAACAAATGTCCAAACCATCATTGGAAAACAAACATCCTAATTCCGGTGAAGATAGAATGGTTTCGATCCTGACTATCAGTGAATTACAATAGCCGAGGGCGTTCTTGTCGAGGTCGCCAAAGTACCCTGCCCGGTCCCCAGTGGGCCAAATGCACTCATTTCTGACTTGCCGTGATAAAGCCCCTAAGTCGAAGTCGCAAAACTCAGAATTTAAGCTGCTCGCAAGCAGCCGTTCTGCCTTGCCATAGGCATTCCAGCTCTGCTTAGCTTTCACCACACATCCGTCGTCATCTATGGTCACGAAGCCAAAATCTTTTCCATCATGGCTGATTTGACTGCGCCGCGATCCTTGAACGTTATCGACCGCAAAAGGCGATGGATCGGCAAGTAATGCCGCGGCCATCCTAAGGCTTTTTGCTGCGCTGCGTAAGGCGGGGCCTTGGCTTTGAACAGTCGGAGTGAATAAAGCATAGAGATCGAGCTCTGAGAGAAGTTTGCTCGGGAAACGAACCAGGGGCTGTTTCGGCAAGCTGGCCTTTGAGAATGAGTATTGCCAAGCTCCGGCAACCTTGCCCGTAAACTCTCCAGTGGGATCAAACAGGATAGATTTTCCGCCGATCCGCACCACCTCATTCACTAATCGGGATACCGTCCAGCTTTTGCCCCCGCCCGTTGCGCCAAAGACGCCACAGTGACGCCCAAACAACTTTTCTGGAGGAATGCTGATCTCGGCATCTTCCAGCCCAGACATTCGGCCAAGCTGCACCATCAGCAGATCGCCGTCCCGTTGAACGTCACCTCGAAGTGCCTCTTTGATTGACGAAGATAAGGCGCTTCCGTTTGCTAAATAAACTCCGTCTCCGACACGTGGCTGGATGCTGATCCCGCGCAAAACCTTGCGGCTTGTTTTGCTGACCGTTGCAAGCAACTGCACACGCCCATTGGGTTCGACTAGCGCATCCCTTTCAACTTGATGTTCAAGTCCGACCCTTTGCATTTCAGGGATGCCAACCTCGGTGATCCGTCCAAGTACAGTTTCGCGGTCGCAATCCACGAATACAAAATCACCTACCGTTCCCTTCGCCAACCCCCGCCTACCTGCGGCAGCAAGTGCATTCGGCAGTGTCAGTTCTAGTACGCTGGCTGTGACACGTGTAACAGTTCCGATCCGTTTCATTGGGTCGATTAGCGAAGCAGGTTCGGTCATGCCTCTGCCTCCCCCAATCTGCTAAGCCGTTCTTGGAGAAGTTGGCGATCCGTCTTGCCTGATATTTCAGGTAAAGCATGTGCTAAGTCTTCAAAGCGGCCGTTCAGGACTGTGATCCGACTATCGCCTTGCTTTACAAGCTTCGCGATCTTTTTCTGGTAGGCGGGTAAAACGTCTATTTCTAGATCGATGGAATGCGCATCGGCATCGTAAAGCCGCTGTTTTGGTATAAAGCCCCTGTCACATAAAATTACGCGAAGCGTCAGGTTGGTTTCGATGGCCGACCAGATCGGAGCGCTGATATGATCGTCGGCAAAACCGAAGCCAGAAACGATCAACGTTGTATCTGGTTCGCGCAACGCGGCTTGGAGCGCAGCAAACATGTCGAGGTAGGGGCTTTGAAAAGCTTCCTGATACTTAGTTGAACGCGGGTAAATCAGAACTGGTTTCAAATCAGGAGTTGTGTCGCCCTGACTACGAATGACCACCCCATCCTCCTGTCGTCGCCAATCAACAGAACCATGCAGCTTGTAGAGGTGGAAAACTCCATCGAGGTAGTCGGCCTTGGTACTGGATGCCGCCCTCCGCACAACGTCATGTTGGAAGTGATCTCGGTTGAAGCGTTGCACGGCGGTATGTGAAAAACCATCAATCAGCACGACGCCTAAGCGACTGGCAGCAGTTTCAATGCAGAGATCGTAGTTAGTAGTATACAACTTGACCCGCGGCTTTTCGGGCGAGCGGCGAGCAAATTTGCGAATAAACGCCATATGTGCGGGTAGTTCTGTCGTACTCGCAACAAATCCGACTTTGGCTAAAATTGTTTGTTCGGCTACTTCGATGAAGCTAATTAACGTTTCTAGCCAGTCGTTTTCAGCAAAGCCCGCATCATTCTTTTTGCGAATATTCAGAAGTTCAACCTGCATTTTACATAGGCTTAGTAGGCTCTCGACGTCGCCTGCATTTTGTCTGCCGGTATCGTTGTTCGGCGGAACTCCCCCCATAACCTTCTTAGCAAGTTCGTCGAACTGAGAATAATCTACAATATTTTCTCTGCTAAAAGCACCGCGCACAGCATGCCATAAATCGCCCATGCTCGGCGCATCAGGTCGACCTTCGTTTTTTGCGCAAAACGACGCGCCTGAGCCAAGTAGGACAACCACATTAGTGGAGTGCAACGCGTTGTTCAGCGCCTCTTCTACTTGGTCACGGGAACCGGATATGCGCCTGCTTCCAAGATCACCTATGTCCTCTTCTCTGTTGGGCCAAGCCAGCCATTTGCCCCCGCTTGTCAGCAAGCGAAGCAAATCTTTGCTACCATCGGGATGGTCGCTCCAAAAATCTGTCATCTTATGACATCTACAATATCGCCCATTAGCGGCGAACTTCTTTCCAACAATGGAAAAATAGAATGGACACGGAAAGCCTCCCTGCGGTTCGTATCCACTATTTCTTTGATATTGTATAAAGACAAGGCAATCAGGAGTTGTATCGCTAAAGAAGAGCGCCTGCCGCGTTGCCATCAAACATTTCTCCGTCCCGCACATAGCGGCTCAGCATGGCGTCCGAGGCATGACCTGTCTGCGCCCGCACCTTGTAGGTCGGCACCCCAGCCTTGATTGCGCTGGTGGCGAGGCCTGCCCTTAGGGAGTGGCCGCTGTAGCCCCTTGGGCCTATCCCAGCCACTGTGAGGCGGTCGCGCAGGACGGTGGAGACAGCATCGCCGCGCAGGCGGTCTGCCAGGATGTTGCCGTGGCGATCAACGGGACGGAACAGGGGGCCGTGGTCGGCGGTCAGCGTTTCACGCCATGCTGTGAGGGCCGCCACGGGGCAATGGCGGGTCCGGCCTAGCGGAATGCCGATCTTTCGGCCTTGTCCAGTCTGGTCGGTTTTGGAGCGACGTATGTGTAGGATTAGCCCTTCGCGGGCATGTTCGGCATCGGCCAGATCAAGCCCCGTCAGTTCAGAACAGCGAAAGCCCCCGGCCCAGCCGATCAGCAGTAAAGCGCGATCACGGCGGGCGCGGGGATCGGTGCCCATGGCGTCGAGGATCAGGAATAGGTCTTCGCGCAGCAGGGGCTTTGCCTGATCTTGGGCTGTTCCCTTCACTCGCCTTATGCCCCGCATGGTGGCGCGGACCCTTTCGCATTGCGAGGGGTTGGGCCAATCATTCGCAGTATGGACCTTGCTTAGGGTTGCCACCCGCCGCGCGAGACTGGCGGGGGCGAGGCTATCGGCATGGTCGGCTAGATAGCGAGCGACCATTTCTGGCGCAGCAGGCAGATTGCCGCCCCAAGCTATGAAGTGGGCTAGATCAGCACGATAGGCCTGTCGCGTGTTCTCAGAAAGACTTTCGCGGATGAAATGCTCGACCGCTTCTTTTGCTGTTATCGTGGTGCCATTTTGGACCTCTGTGGGCCCGCATAAGAAAGGATTATGCCGAGTTAAGACATGATCATTCATACCGCGCCCTCCGTCACGATCTTTGCTCGAATGATATTCAGTGTGGGCATCGCTGTCTGTAAGGCCTCTAGACCGACGGCCAGCGCTTCGTGTGTCAGGTCTGAACATTCGCGTTCCCACCTGTCACTTAGGCTAGCACCCAACGGACCGGCCACGCGTCGCGCGAGGCACTGTCCCTCCAAACGGAACAGCAACTCGCCAACTACTTGCACCCGATTTGACCGGGGTAGGAACTCATTTGACCAAACCACCATGCCTGCTTCCTGCTTAAGCAGTCGACCCAGCGCCGCTCGTCCGGGGCGAGTGTACATGTCATAGGCCCAAGACGGGACACCTCGAATCAGAGTTTCAACCGGGGTACAATCATTCGAAGTACGGGGTGTAACCATATCATTCTCTAGGGACAAAAGCGCGACAAACGGGGCGAGCATACTTACCGTTTTGGTGAAGTTCTCTTGCGCAATAGCCAGCAACGTGGGAGGCACACCCAATTCTGCAAGCGTCTCAAAGGCCATAACCGGATCACCCCTGCGAGTCGGCAGGTGCAAACTGGCGCAACGCGCAGTTCCTACCAAATTCCATAGTGCTAATGCTTTGCGGTCGAGAGACGGACAGCCCAGCACGATCTGGCGCAGGCGGTCGTTGCTCATCATGGAAAAGTGGGCGCGATCCTCGACCAACCCGGGCCAACGTTCTACGATCATCAGCAGATCATCTGCTGCGCGGGATTTGGGGGCGTCCACCATGCGTCGGATCAGATAGTCCGTCACAACTTCTTCGCCCCCCAGATCACGCCGTACCTTTGCGCTGGCTAGACAGGCGGCGGTGATCCCCACCGTTTGAATGTCACCCAGACCGATATCTTCGGCGGCGATGGCATTTAGGCGGCGAAACAGGTGTTCCCTTTTGACCTCCAGCAAAAACCGTCCGGCTTGGCGCGCAGCGTACAGGTGTCCCCTACGAATGGCCTTCTGCAATAGAGAACTTGCAACCCACTGGTTGCTGGTGAAAACGGCGGGGTTTCCCTCTAAGTTGCAGGACGCAATGTCTTCTGCAGCGGTCGTCAGAAGTCGGTTGAGGGCTATCTTTTTGGTCATCTTCGATCCTCCTTGATCATGAAGGGGATCGGAAACGTCTGACCTCTTATAGATTACCCCAAAGCAGCACCAAGGGAAGCAAAAATGAGCAAATTTTTGCTATATTTTGTGTGCAGTTAACTGCAGTACGCTCTATTCGGTCTATCACACGACATATTTGCAATCTAAATGTCACCTCTATAAGTCGGGTCGGATTCCCACGTTGAGAAATGTAAATGGCCCCAACCGGACATGGTCGGGGCCAAATACTAAAATGTCGTTGGTAGTGTCCCCGCGACAATCAGGGACACACTCATTATAGGCGCTCCGATAAAGAACTATCCTCAAGAGTTGCAACATAATCTGGATCGATTTGGCGGATCATGTCTTGCTGATGCGGTTCGAGTTTGTGGAATAAAATGTACGGCTTGTACTCCTTCCACCACCTCGGAAGTTTACCAGCCATAAATTTGCGCATGTTCTCTCGCACCTGTAGGTCTTTCTCAGGGCTAGCTGGTGAGTCATCCAGGATTTCCGCGATTTCTGCGGGGGTCGCAATAAAGTACTCGACCCCGTCAACCTCACGCGAATGGCGGCAATATTTAGCAAGTCGATATGCGTATGTATCGGCGGCAGAAACACTTTGCTGGACCGCGCGGGATTTCGCGCGGGAATTGAAAGTCGTTGCCTCCGACTCTGGGGCCCTAGCTTCGGTTTTATGCCGCTTCCCTTCAATGATTTCATTATCCGACCAGCCTCTGTGATAGCGGGTTCGGATCGTGTTGGGCGAAACACCTTGTAATTTGGCCAGCCGCGACGACGTATATTCATCTCCGGTCCTAGCGCAGTAGAAAACGAGGCTATCACCCTTATTGCTGTTTTGGGTTCGTTTATCGGCCCATCTTACCTTGCTGGGGGCATACTCGGGATCATCGTTGTTAATCCTGTCTAACGTGGCTTTGTTCGCCGGGATTGGGCCGATATGTCGCAAAAAGCTGTCGAACTTTGCGAAAGCCGGGTGTACTATTGCGCCGACCTTGCCTCGACGCGACAGCATGTTCCGGTGGGCATTAGCTTCCCTAGGATAGCGGCGGCGCAAAGGAGTTTTTGCGAGGGTCGCAATGTCGCGTAGGCAGACCTGCATCGCATCAGTCATGGTTTTGATTTTCTCAACGCCGCAATTCTCATCATTGTTACTTATGAGCGTGACATCATCCGTCACACTCAGGTGCGAATTTCCTTCTTTTACTGAGCATTCATTCGATTTCTCCACGCTCATCGGCTGCGGCGTGGGGTGAGAAAACTTTGTGGATGGAATGCTCATCGCACCCCTCCCGAAATCACACTCCAGCCGACAAGATCAGCTGCGTTTTGAATTGCCAGGTTCAAATGGCACTTGTGTATCAATGTCAGGGAGTTTTTCAGGGGGTTTGGGCAACCAAACAGGGAATTACGTTCCTGTTCGTTCTCTCCAGAGCATTCATACGCTCGTGGCCGACAAGGGAATTTATGTTTAACATCAGGTGGATACATGGTCGGGCTGAGAGGATTCGAACCTCCGACCCCCTGCTCCCGAAGCAGGTGCGCTACCAGGCTGCGCTACAGCCCGACCGTGGCGGCGTCATAACGCTGGCTAAAGCGTTTGCCAAGTAACTATTCGCTGTCTTTTCTGCGTGGTTCTGCCACTGGCGGGACGCGTCCCGGCAGCCCGCGCAGGTGCGGCCGGGCGGCAGCAGAAGGTGCAGATTGCGGCACGATCCGCGGTTCTGCTGCGGTCTTGTCCATCTCTCTTGGACGGGGGCGCAGGAACGTCCCCGTCTCGAACCTAGCGCGTGTGCGCAGTACCGGTGTGCCGCTTTCGGTCGACCGGCTCTCTCGCAGCACGATATACAGGCCAGAGGCGATGATGATGCTCGCGCCCAGCACTGTGGCACCGTCAGGCGTTTCGCCAAAGAACAACATGCCATAGGCCGTGGCCCATAGGATCTGACTGTATTGCATTGGCGCGACAATCACCGCCTCGCCGGATTTATAGGCCGCGATCACAAGCAGGCCCGCGATAAAGGCAAAGACAGAAATCACCGCCAGCATCCCGATATGCGCAATCGGCATTGGCTCGTAAACGAACACCAGCGCGATGCCCATGACGACAAAGTTGCCCAGCATCGGGAACAGCATCAGGACGACAGGTCGTTCATCCGCGCCAATCTTGCGCACGATAATCGACCCCAGCGATCCACCAATTGCCGACACCAGTGCCGCCGCATGACCCAGCTCTAGCTGGGTGCTGCCGGGCCGCAGCACGACCAAAACGCCAACCAGTCCCACGATAACCGCCAGCCCCCTGCGCAGACGCACAGTTTCGCCCAACAGCGGCACGGCCAAGATCGTGATCAGCAAAGGGGACGCGAATAAGATCGCGTAAACCTGCGCCAGCGGCAGCACGGTAAAGGCGTAAAACGCGCAGAACCCGGTCACAACAGCCGCCAGCGTGCGCACCAGCATCCACCACGGATGCTTTGGCAGCAGCGTGCCCGGCGTCGCGTCTCGCATCAGTGATACCGTCGCTAAGGGAAACGCCAGCAAGACGGAAAAGAACACGATCTGGATCGGGGAATAGCTGCCGCCCAGCACCTTAATAAAGACGTCGTGCGTCGCGAAAATACCAAATGCAAGCAGGGCGAGCAGGGCGCCGCGGGCGTTAGATGACATGGGTGAGTCCTTGTTCGGCTGCAATATCTGAACGCAACCTTGGTCGACCCTGCACCGCAGAAGGTCAAGACGGCCTTAAAGCAGGGCGGCGATCTTTGCCGCCCTGCCGTTTATTTCAGCGCTAAATTACAGGCTGGCGTCAAGGGCCGCCAAAATTGCATCGCCCATTTGCGTGGTGCTGATGGGCGAACCGCCCTCTGGCCCCAGCAAATCAGCGGTGCGGGCACCGTCAGCCAGCACCTGCTCTACCGCCGCTTCCAGACGATCCGCTTCTGCGCCAGCGTCAAAGCTGTAACGCAGCGCCATGGCAAAGCTTAGGATGCAGGCGATCGGGTTCGCTTTGCCCTGACCTGTGATGTCGGGGGCAGAACCGTGTACCGGCTCGTACAGCGCTTTCGGGCGACCATTCGCCATCGGCAGACCCAGCGACGCGGATGGCAGCATCCCCAGCGAGCCTGTCAGCATTGCAGCCGCGTCGGACAGCAAGTCGCCAAACAGGTTGTCGGTCACGATGACGTCGAACTGCTTGGGGTTCCGCACCAGCTGCATCGCGCCGTTGTCGGCATACATGTGCGACAGTTCGACGTCCGCGTATTCCTTCTCGTGGATCTCGGTCACGACCTGCCGCCACAGCACGCCGGATTCCATCACGTTGGCCTTTTCCATCGAGCACACACGATTGCTGCGACGACGTGCCAGCTCAAACGCCGACCGTGCAACGCGGGCTATCTCGGACTCGGTGTAGCGCTGGGTGTTGATGCCGACGCGCTCGTTACCCTCGAGGTGGATACCGCGCGGTTCGCCGAAATAAACGCCAGAGGTCAGTTCGCGCACGATCATGATATCAAGGCCGGCCACGATGTCGCGCTTCAGCGACGAAAAGTCCGCCAGCGCGTCAAAGCACTGCGCCGGGCGCAGGTTGGAAAACAGGTCCATTTCCTTGCGCAGACGCAACAGGCCACGCTCTGGCTTTACGCTGAAATCCAGATCGTCGTACTTGGGGCCGCCAACAGCGCCCAACAGCACTGCGTCGACTTCTTGCGCCTTCGCCATGGTGTCGTCGTGCAGCGGCGTGCCGTGCTTGTCATAGGCGCAGCCGCCGACGAGGTCTTCTGAGATATCAAAAGGCATGTCGCGCTTGTCACCATACCAGGTGATGATGCGCTTCACTTCGTTCATGACTTCAGGGCCGATGCCGTCGCCGGCGAGGATCAGAAGGGTTGGATTCGACATGGGATACGTCCTTGGCTGCAAACGGGTTGACACCGCGTAACGCCAAGGCGGTGCGGTTTCAAGCCGCACCCTATCGGCGCAGGTCGACCCAGACCAGCCGGTGCGGGCCAGCGGCCTCTGCTATCTTGGCATTCGGGTCATCCGGCGGGGGCCAAAACACCCCCGATCCCGTCACAGTCCATGTCGCTGCGGGCAGCACATAGCTTACCCGCAAATTCCCCGGCGCGCCGTCTGGCCAATCGGCAGTATCCAGCGCCGGATCGCCGGTATGTTCGGCGTCAGCCGCCGCAAGGCCGCCGCTGCTGCGGGGCAGGGGGTCAGTCAGGCGCGGATCAGTCAGCATCGCGGCCATCGCACCCCGCAATCCATCGCCGTCCATGGGGTCAAGGTTGGCATTGCCCGCAACGACATAATCCTGCGGCGAAGCGCCGAAATCACCGTCCAGCGCATGCGCCCACAGCAGCAGCTCATCCCGATTGCGCAAACCATTGCGATCCTCTGGCCCGTCAAACACCGGCGGCGTCGCGGAGAATGCCATGACGGTGACGGGACCATCCGGCGTTTGCACTGGCACGATCCAATGCCCCGTCGTGGACAGCCGCTGAATGTTTGCGATTTCATCGGTCCACAGCGGACCGTTCGGCAGCGTCGCCCAAGGCAGATCGCGCCACAGCAGTGGTGACAAATCCTGTACGGCATCCGCATTAATCGGCCAGCGCGACAGCAAAGCCATGCCGCTATCGCCGGTGAATAGGCCGTACCCCTGCGCATCGCGCGCCTCGCCCAAACGGCCATTGCCGTCCAGATCAAGACCGGTCGCGATGCCCGCGTTCGGCAGCAATGCAAAGCTATGCGCAAACCCCATTCGGTCCGCAAAGGCCTGCATCGCAAGCCCGTCCCGGTCGTAATCGACATCGGTTAAAAGCAAAATGTCGGGGGCAACCTGCGCCACAATGGCGGCAACCGCATCAATCTGATTGTCCGCCCGGCCCAGATCGCGCAGCAACAGGCCGGGGCCCTTGCGCCCTAAAGGCGCGGCAAAGGTGGCGATGCGAATGTCTTGTGCGCTGACCTGCCCGGCCAGCAGCGCGCAAATCAGACCGGCAACAAACCCTCTGCCGCAGCGCGGGCGTATTCGCGCTTGCGCTGCACGTGGATCATCTGCGCCACACGCGACAAGGCAATGCCCCGCATCAACAGACTTGCCGGAAGAAAGGCCCATGCGGCAACCATCCAGATCAAAGTTTGCGGGTCGTTCACGACAATCGGCGTGAAAAGAAGCGACACCGCCTTACCCAGCGCAGGAAATACGAAGGGCAGCAAAAAGCCAAGGATCAGATTGATTTGGCTATCGCGGTTCAGCCGCTTCACGACGTCGCCGCCAGTTGTGGGGTCGAACATTGGCAGGTTGACCCAAACATTGAACGAACCGCTGCGCCGGGGCCAATGATGAAACCGCAGCAGCACACCAAAGGTGGCGATGGACAGCAGCGACACCAAATAGGCCAACCCGGCGGTGATCGAGATCAGGTAAAGCACGCGGCTTTCCGTGCCTTCGGGCATCATTAATACCATTAAGCGCACAGGCGAAAACGGGAAATCCAGCGATCCGCCAATGCGTTCACCCATCAGCTGCATCAGCCGTGTCAGGGTCGACGGTGCCTCGAACCCGCGCATAATTAGCGACAGAACCAGCACGGTGGTAAACAGCGCGATAAACCGCAGCCGGTTGAACGGCGGCGCACTGCGAAATTCGATAAAGCTGGGACTCGCGACGGAATATTCAACAAAGGTAAAGATTGCGGCAAAAATCGCGACAAGGGCAACGATCTGTAGGCCATCCTGGCTTTGCATAGGCAGCAATATTGATGGAAGGGATATGAGCGCGACCACGCAAAGCGCCCGCATTCCCGCTGCCGGGAGGGTCGAATGTACTGCCATAACGTCCTCTGCCCGGGCAGCTGCGATACGATGCCGCAACTTTGTCCCGTTCTTTCCCCGTGATTGTGTCGCGGGCTGCCTCTTTATTGCCATTATTTTGCCCCGATTCAGATCACTTCGCAACTACCTGTTAATTATCGGTAAATATGCATGGCATTTTTGCGGCGAGGGTGGTGCGGCTTTGCAACCTTTTCTGGTTTAAGTTTGGGCAGGCTAGAAACGGGCACAAAATATGGGGCCGGATCGCTCCGGCCCCATATGGCAGTGCTAAAATCTTTGGCGGGTCTTAGACCCAGGGACGGGCCGTCGCAGCCTGCGCTTCGAAGGATTCGATCGACGCGGCCTTTTCCAAGGTCAGGCCGATGTCGTCCAAGCCGTTCATCAGGCAATGCTTTTTAAAGCTGTCGACTTCGAAATTGAACACTTCGCCATCGGACGACGTGATGGTTTGCGCTTCCAGATCAACTTCGATCCGGGCGTTGGACCCTTTTTCGGCATCCTTCATCAGCACATCGACCTGCTCTTGCGGCAGCGCAATTGGCAGGATGCCGTTCTTAAAGCAGTTGCTGTAAAAGATGTCGGCATAGCTGGGCGCGATCACGCAGCGGATGCCAAAATCCTTGATCGCCCAAGGCGCATGTTCCCGCGACGATCCACAACCAAAGTTGTCACCCGCCACAAGGATTTCCGCGTCCCGGTACTGCGGCTTGTTCAGCACGAAGGTCGGGATTTCGTTGCGGTCGTCGTCATAGCGCATCTCGTCGAACAGGTTCACGCCCAAGCCAGACCGTTTGATGGTCTTCAGGAACTGCTTGGGGATGATCATATCGGTGTCGATGTTGATCAGGGGCAGAGGGGCCGCGATGCCGCTCAGTTTGTCGAACTTATCCATTACATCATCTCCCGAACGTCAGTGAGGTGGCCAGTGATCGCGGCGGCAGCAGCCATCGCAGGTGACATCAGGTGGGTGCGACCACCCCGGCCCTGACGGCCTTCAAAGTTGCGGTTGGACGTCGCTGCGCAACGCTCGCCCGGCGCCAACTGGTCGGGGTTCATCGCCAGACACATGGAACAACCCGCCATGCGCCATTCAAAGCCAGCATCGATAAAGATCTGCGCCAGACCTTCTTCTTCAGCCTGCGCACGGACCAGACCCGAACCCGGCACGACCATTGCGCGGGTCACGGCGATTTTCTTGCCCTTCAGGATCGCAGCAGCGGCGCGCAGGTCTTCGATGCGGCCGTTGGTGCAGGACCCGATGAACACGGTGTCGATCTTGATATCGGTCAGCGGCATGCCGGCTGTCAGGCCCATATACTCGATGGATCGCTGGGCTGCATCGACCTTGCCACCCTTAAAGTCGCTGGCGGCAGGCACGGTTGCCGTGATCGGCAGCACGTCTTCGGGCGAAGTGCCCCAAGTGACGGACGGCGCGATGTCTTCGCCCTTGAGCGTGACAACCTTGTCCCAATGCGCGTCGTCATCGGAATAAAGCGTCTTCCACCATGTCAGTGCGGCTTCCCACTGCGCGCCCTTGGGGGCGTGCGGACGGCCGTTGCAATAGGCATAGGTCTTTTCGTCCGGCGCGATCAGGCCAGCGCGCGCGCCGCCTTCAATCGCCATGTTGCAGACGGTCATGCGGCCTTCCATCGACAGATCGCGGATCGCTTCGCCGCAATATTCGATGACATAGCCGGTGCCGCCAGCGGTGCCGGTGACGCCGATGACGGACATGGTGATGTCCTTGGCCGTGACGCCCGGGCGCAGCTTGCCCGTGATCTCTACCTTCATGTTCTTGGACTTCTTCTGGATCAGCGTCTGGGTGGCCAGAACGTGTTCCACTTCCGACGTGCCGATACCGTGGGCCAGAGAGCCGAATGCACCGTGTGTCGCCGTGTGGCTGTCACCGCAAACGACGGTCATGCCGGGCAGGGTCCAGCCTTGCTCTGGGCCGACGATGTGCACGATGCCCTGACGGACGTCAGACACGGGGTAATAGTGGATGCCGAATTCTTTGGCGTTGGTATCAAGCGCCTCGACTTGAATGCGGCTGTCTTCGGTCATCGTGGCCGCATTGGCGCGGTCCAGCGTGGTCGGCACGTTATGGTCCGGTACGGCGATGGTCTTGGCCGGATCGTGCACGGTGCGACCCGTCATGCGCAGACCTTCAAAGGCCTGCGGGCTGGTCACTTCGTGGACCAAATGGCGGTCGATGTACAAAAGGCAGGTGCCGTCTTCGGCTTCATGGGCGACGTGGGCATCCCAGATTTTATCGTAAAGCGTCTTGGGGGACATATGTCCTCTCCCGTATAAAAGGTGTCGTGGATGGGTAGGCATGATGCGGGCGCAAAAGCGCCGCGCGCATCATAGATGAGCGAGGATCGTGCAGGTCGCGCCAAAAAACCGCCAAGGCAGCCGTGCGCGATCATCCATGTCAAAAACTGGTGTCATACGCGCTCAGATATACCTCTGCGTCATTTGCCGCAAGGGTCTGTTGGGAATGCCGCAATGGCAGTGTTTGGACATGGTATCGTGCGTTTTGGGTGTGACGGGCGAAACCAATGTGCCATCTTGTCTGCAACAAGGGATGGATCAATGGCGCTTCACGATGACCTGCTGAACACTAGCGTAAGCGCGCCGCTGGGCGATGTGCTAGGCCTGTGGCAGGGGATCATCGGGTCGGTTGAATCCTACGTGATGACGCTGTGGCGTCCTTGGGTCGGCTATCAGCTGCTCATTGCCTTGGCCGTACTGCTGGTGGCGCAGCTTTTGAAAATGGTGCTGGCCCCGCGTCTACATGCATGGATGCGCGCCCGCGAAGGCTGGCCGATGTGGCGCATCCGTTGGCTTGTCGTGCTGCATAAACGCCTGCGGGGGATCTTGTTCGTTGGCATGATTTGGCTGGTCGTGATCGTCATGCGCGATCTGACGTGGAACAGTCGCAGCTATCAGCTGTCGATCATCGCCAATCTAGCGACCGCTTGGCTGGTCGTGGCGCTGACAACGCGGCTGATCGGCAATCCGATCCTGCGCAAGGCCGTGCGCTATGGCGCTTGGGTCTGGGTGACGCTGTCGATCCTTGGGCAGACCGATACCTTCACCAACCTGATGGATAATATTGCGTTTTCCATCGGTACCATGCGGATTTCAGTGTTGCTGGTCGTGCAGGCAATCCTGATCCTTGGCGTGTTGTGGTTCGCGGCCCGCTTTATGTCGCATACCGTGCGCAGCCGGATCACGGGCAACGCAGATATCAGCCCATCCATGCAAGTGCTGGCCGTCAAAGCGATGCAGTTGCTGTTTTATGGCATGGCGGTCTTCATTGGCTTGAAAACCATCGGCATCGACCTGACCGGCCTTGCTGTTCTGTCCGGTGCCATCGGCGTTGGCCTTGGCTTCGGTCTGCAAAAGGTGGTGTCGAACCTTGTGTCGGGCATCATCCTGCTGCTGGATAAATCGATCAAGCCCGGCGACGTCATCAGCCTTGGCGATACCTTCGGCTGGATCAATTCGCTGGGGGCGCGCTATGTCAGCATCACGACCCGCGACGGCAAAGAATACCTGATCCCGAACGAGGATCTGATCACCGGCCAAGTGGTCAACTGGTCCCATTCGAATGATTTTGTCCGGCTCGATATCTACTTTGGCACCGCTTACGGCGATAACCCCCACGACGTGCGCCGCATCGCGATAGAGGCAGCAATGTCCGTCCCCCGCGTGTTGGAAAGCAGGCCGACCGTGTGCCACATCGTCGGCTTTGGCGACAGTTCGGTCGACTATATCCTGCGCTTTTGGATTTCCGACCCGACTGGCGGTCTGACAAATATCCGCGGAAACGTCTTCCTCGCGCTGTGGGACGCCTTTGCCGCCAACGGCATCTCGATCCCGTTCCCGCAACGCGAAGTGAAAGTCCTCGAAGGATCAGAGCTGCGCACAAGGCCTGCGTCATCGCAGCTGCGCGAAGATGCGGCGGATGCGGGCAGGGCACCGATGCCTGACTAGCCCGGACGGCAAGAAATAGCCGCCACCGATCAGTGCGCGCAAAACCCGTCACCACACCGTTTCGCTGGCGATCTGCGCGCTTTGCCGTTGACACTTGCCTGACGACAGACTAGCGCGCGGCCTTCGGTCATTGAAATGACACCCAATCCGGCCTACGTTCGGATCAGGCCTTGCACCGGGGCCGTCCCGTCCGGTGCCTATCATCGGAGGACGATGCACTGTCTCTTTCCACCTCGGCAGCATCCGCTGCCAACACGGGAGCCCACGCTGTGAAGGCGGCGGCTTCCTACGACAGCGACCAGCTGCTTGATGCAATCCTGAAATCGCTAGATGACGACAAAGCCGAAGAGGTTGTGAAAATCAACCTGCGCGGCAAGTCTGAAATGGGCGACTGGATGGTTATCGGCTCTGGCCGTTCCACCCGCCAAGTCTCTGCCATGGCTGAAAAGCTGACCGAGAAGCTGAAGAACGAATACGGCATCATCAGCAAGATCGAAGGCAAGGATATCGGCGACTGGGTCCTTATCGACACCGGCGACGTTATTGTTCACCTGTTCCGGCCCGAAGTCCGCGAATTCTATCAGCTGGAAAAAATGTGGACCCCAGGTGCACAGGACGATCTGGCGATGGACCCGACCAAGGCCCCCTGATGCGCGTGCGTATCTGCGCCGTGGGCCGCCTGCGTGGCGGCCCCGAATCTGCGTTGATCACCGACTATCTGACCCGCTTTGACCGCACGGGCCGTGCGCTTGCGCTTGGCCCGGCGGAAATCATCGAAGTCGATGACCGCAAAGGTGGCGGCATGGCGGGCGAAGCCCCGCTGCTGGCCAAGGCTGTGCCCGACGGCGCGCTGCTCTGCGTGCTGGACGAGCGCGGCAAGGTGATGTCTTCCCCCGATTTTGCAAACCAGCTTGGCGCATGGCGTGACCAAGGCCGCCAAGACGTCGCCTTTGTGATCGGCGGCGCTGACGGCATCGACCCGTCCCTGCGTGACCGCGCCGATGCGGCGCTGTCCTTTGGCAAGATGGTCTGGCCCCACATGATGGTGCGCGTGATGCTGGCAGAGCAATTGTATCGCGCCGCGTCCATCCTTGCCGGGTCGCCCTATCACCGCGTGTGAAGGTGCCTCCGGCGGGAGTTTATCCGGCAAGGTGAATAGGGGCGCTATCGCGCGAGACTGGCGATGTTTTCGGCAACGACTTTACCTAAGATTTTGTGAGTTGCGGCATCATAATGAACGCCGTCCTGCTGGCTCACCTCGATATGTTCGCCGGCGTTCAGAAAACCGACACCCCAGTTCTTGGCGAGCGCTGCGTAAAGCGGCGGCAACGCGCGTGATTTGGCAGCACCGCCGTAAAACACCTGCGCGATCGGGCCTTGTTCCAGCACCGGCGGCGGGCAAATCAGCAGCACTTCAAATCCACTATGCCGTGTCTGCATCGCCTCGCCGCAGGCGATGGCAAGCAGGCCCGCGACGCCGGCGGTGATGCCTTCGGCGGTCAGGCCAAAGTGCGCTTTGCAATCGTTTGTGCCCAGCATGATCGTCAGCACATCAATCGGTCCGTGGCTTTCTAGCGCGACCCGCAGACCCAGATGCCCGTCCATATGCGCGCCCATTTCGGGATCGGCTCCGGCGCAGGCAGTGCGGCCGGGCAGGCCTTCCTCGATCAAGGTGCAGCCGGTCTGCGCGGCCATAACTTGCGGCCAACGCGTCGCCGCATCGTGGCGCGCGTAAATGCCGCGCACCGTGATCGGCGGCGTGCCGTGGGTGTTGCTGTCACCAAAGGTTAAAACGGTCTGTGTCATCCTCAAATGCTAGGCTGCCGTCACTGCGCCGGCAATCCCCCCTTGGCCTTTGGCCCCCGCGGGCACATATAAGTCACGAAACGGATGAAGGAGATCGATCATGGAACTGCTCGGCGCCAAGACCCCCACCCCCCAAGCGGGGAATATCATCGACGGCACAGACGCGACATTCATGGCCGAGGTCGTCGAAGCTTCGATGACGATCCCCGTGATCGTCGACTTCTGGGCCCCCTGGTGCGGCCCCTGTAAAACGCTTGGTCCCGCGATCGAGGCTGCTGTGGCCAAGGCTGATGGCCGTGTGAAGCTGGTAAAGATCGACGTCGACGCCAACCCCAGCTATTCGGGCCAATTGCAGGTGCAGTCGATCCCGACTGTCTATGCCTTTTGGCAGGGCAAGCCTGTTGATGGCTTCCAAGGCGCGCTGCCGGGCTCTGAAATCGACGCTTTCGTCGAAAAAACCGCAGCCTTGACTGGCGAGCCGGATAACGGTCTTGCCGACGCCATCGCGGCCGCGCAGGAAATGCTGGACGAAGGGGCCGCGGCCGACGCTGCTGAAACCTTTGCCGCGATCCTGCAAGAGGACCCGAATAGCGCGCCAGCCTACGCGGGCCTCGTCAGCGCCCACCTTGCGTTGGACGACGTGGATCAGGCAGAGGCGATCTTGAACGGCGCCCCGGCGGGCATCAGCACCGACCCCGCGCTAGAGGCTGTTGCTGCCCGCATCACCCTGCTGCGTGAGGCTGCGAACACTGGCCCGCTGGCCGAGCTGGAAGAGCGCATCGCCGCTGACGAGAACGACCACCAGGCGCGCCTAGACCTTGCGACTGCCCTGCACGCCAAGGGCCGTAGTCAAGAGGCGGTAGATCATCTTCTGGACCTGTTCCGCCGTGATCGTGAGTGGAATGACGGTGCCGCTAAGACACAACTTTTCAAGGTGTTCGATGCCCTTCCGGCCAAGGACCCTATCGTTTTGACAGGGCGACGCAAACTTTCGTCGATGATATTTGCCTGATGCGTTGCGCGGGCTAACTGGAAGGTCATCATGAAAATATCAGACCTTCCAGACACCATCCCCGTTTTCCCGCTGCCGGGGGCCTTGCTGCTGCCACGTGGCAAGCTGCCGCTGCACATCTTCGAGCCGCGCTATCTAGCGATGATCGAGGACGCGATGAAAACCCCATCGCGCCTGATCGGGATGATCCAGCCCTATGACGCGCCGGGAAAGGCCGGCAAGCTGCACAGCATTGGCTGCGCAGGCCGCTTGACCGCGTTTAATGAAACCGACGACGGGCGCTATATGATCACGCTGTCCGGCATGTCCCGTTTCCGCGTGACCGAAGAGGTCGAGGGTTTCGCGCCTTACCGCCGCTGCCGCGTCAGCTGGGCCGGCTTTGACCGCGACCTTGGCCCCGTTGAACGCGACCCGGAATTTGCCCGCGACGTCTTTATGAACGCGCTGTGTCGTTACTTTGACGACCAAGGGTTGAAAACCGACTGGGACCAGTTGGGCGACGCCGAGGACGAGCTGCTGATCAACTCACTCTCGATGCTCTGCCCTTTTGCGCCAGAAGATAAACAGGCTTTGTTAGAGGCACCAAGCTTGTCAACGCGGCGCGAAACCTTGATGACACTGATTGAATACGCCCTGCGGGGCGGCGATGACGAGGTGATGCAATGACCGATTTCGACCCCCAAATGCTGGAATCGCTGGTGTGCCCGCGCACCCAGGGCAGCCTGCGTTATGACGCCGCCGCGCAGGAATTGATCAGCAAATCCGCGCACTTGGCATTTCCAATTCGCGACGGCATCCCCGTCATGCTGGTGGACGAGGCCCGCCGGATCGACGACTAACGCATCAGGCGGGGCAGGTCCCCGTTCAGGCCTGCGGCTTCGCGGATAAAGCGGCGGCGCAGGCCGGGAACAGCGTTAATCACGCCCATGCCCATGTCTCGCAACCCGCGCAGCACAGGGTTGTCGTTTGAAAACAGTCGGTTGAACGTGTCTGTTGCGATCGCCAACCGGGTTGCATCGAACCTGCGCCAGACCTGGTAGCGCTCTAGCGCGATGACACTGCCGATATCCTCGCCCCGCATTTTCGCGTCTTCCAGCACCTGCGCCAAGGCCGCGACATCGCGCAGGCCAGCGTTCAGGCCTTGACCTGCTATCGGGTGAATCCCATGCGCCGCATCGCCGACCAGCGCCACGCGCGGGGCAATCAGGCTGTCGGCCAGCGTCAGGCCGAGGGGGTAGGAAAACCGCTGACCCACTAGCGTGATGTCACCCAGAAAAGACCCGAAAGCGGGCTTTAGAGCCTCTAGAAATGCGCCGTCATCCAGCGCCAGCACCTCTTTTGCGCGGCCAGATTGCTCGCTCCAGACGATCGAACTGCGGTTGCCGGTCAGCGGCAAAATCGCGAGCGGCCCGCCGGGCATAAAAAACTGATGCGCAATTCCGTTATGCGGTAGCTCATGCGCCACAGCGCAGACAATGGCGGTCTGGCCGTAATCCCACCCCGTTCGCTTGATCCCCGCGCGCTGGGCTACACCGCTGCTGCGTCCGTCGCAGCCGACCAGCAGGCGCGCAGACAGCACCTCGCCATCGTCCAGCGTGACCTCGACTTTGCCGCCAAGCGCCAGTTGCGCGACAACTTTTCGCCCTGTCATGTGGTTGATGCGGTCTTGCGCTGCGACAGCATCCAGCAGGGCGGCGCGCAAATGGCGGTCTTCGACCAGCCAGCCCATAGGGCCTTCCTCAATTTCGGCGTGGTCGAAATGCATCATCCACGGACTTGCGCCTTCGCCGGCGCGGCCATCCGTGACCTTAATATCCAACATCGGTTGGGCGTCGCCCTTCAGCGCATCCCAGACCCCAACACCGCGCAGCAGACGCATCGACCCCAGCGCAATCGCATAGGATCGCCCGTCGAAATCGCGCGCGCGGTGCGTATCTGGCGTGATCGCGTCCACAATCGTAACCCGCAGCCCGGATTGCGCGGCTGCCAATGCCAGCACGGGGCCGTTCAGCCCGCCACCGACGATGATGATATCTGTCTGTTCCATACCCTGACATATGGCTGCGCGCGCGGGATTGTCCATGCGGTGCGCGGTCGCTAGCGTGGCGAAAATATCGAAAGGGATCGCAATGGACGACTGGCGCTGGATGACCGCAACCGCACTGGGGCAGGGGATTGCCGATGGCAGCATTGATCCGGTCGCCCTGACCGAAGTCTTTCTGACCGCCATCGACGCCCACGAACACCGCGACCGCATCTATGCCCGCGTGACAGCGGACCGCGCCCGCGCTGAAGCGCTTGCCGCAAGTCATCGCGCAAAGGCAGGCCTGCGCCGCAGCCCCCTTGATGGCGTGCCGGTCAGCTGGAAGGATCTGTTCGACACCGCCGGCGTCGCGACAGAGGCGGGCACCCGCCTAATGGCGGGCCGCATTCCGGATACAGACGCCGAAGTGCTGCGCAACGCCACCGCGGCCGGCCTCGTCTGCCTTGGCAAAACGCACCTGTCAGAGATCGCGTTCTCTGGTCTTGGCCTGAACCCGATGACCGCGACTTCGCCCAATGTGAATGACCCAGATGTCGTACCGGGCGGGTCGTCGTCAGGGGCTGCCGCTTCGGTTGCCTTCGGTCTTGCTGCCGCTGGAATCGGCTCTGATACAGGCGGATCGGTGCGTATTCCGTCGGCTTGGAACGATATCACCGGGTTCAAGACGACCCACGGCCGCTTGTCCTTGGCCGGGTCCGTCCCGCTTTGCGGCACCTTTGACACCGTCGGTCCGCTGTGCCGTTCGGTAGGGGACGCCGCCCTGCTGACTGCCGCGATGGCGGGCACGAAAGCCCCCGATCTGCGCGGCACGGACGGCCCTCTGCGGCTCGCGATCCTTGACACCATCACGATGGACGATGTGCGCGAACAGCCGCTCGCGGGCTTTACCGACGCCGCAAACCGTCTGCGCGACGCTGGAGCCGAAATTACCCACATCGCCCTGCCGGACCTCGCGCAGGCCTTTGCCGCCTCTGCCGCGCTTTATACCGCCGACAGCTGGGCGTGGTGGCGCGACCGGATAGAGGCGAACCCGACCGCGATGTTCCCGCAAATCTATGCCCGGATCAGCGCAGGCCGCGATATTGGTGCGGCGGATTACATCGCCGCGTGGTCGATGCTGCGCGATTTGCGCAAGGCCTACGCCGCCGCGACAGCCTCTTTTGATGCAGTCATCATGCCAACTGCGGCGATCATGCCGCCAAACGTGGACCGCCTGCTGACAGACGATGACTACTACAAATCGGAAAACTTGCTGGCCCTGCGCAACACCCGCGTTGCAAACCTGATGGACCTGCCCGCCGTATCGCTGCCCACCGGCACCCCGTCCTGCGGCATCATGCTGTGCGGCCATACCGGTCAAGACGACCGCCTTTTGCGCGTCGCTGCACAGGCCGAGGCCGCCTTGCAGCGCTGATCAAGCAGGACACAAAAGACACAATACACTGCCGCGCCCCTGTTTTATGGGCCTGACCTTCTGGACAGGCCCATCACCCACCGTTTAACCTAGGCCCAAGCGGGGCGTTCATGATCCCGTAACGAGGCAGTGATGGAATACCCCAAGCGGTTTGCGAACCTTCCGGTTGCGACGTGGCCCCGACTCCGTGGGCTGCTGGATGCTGTCCAACCGGGCGGCGATCCCATCAACATGACCATCGGCGACCCTCAGCACCCCATGCCGCCGTTCTTGGCTGATGCCATGGCTGCGCAGATCGCAGGCTTTGGCGGCTATCCCAATAATGACGGCGCGCCTGCTTTGCTGGATGCGATCTCTCGCTGGTTGAACCGTCGCTATGGTGTCACCGTCGCCACAAATGAAATCATGGCCCTGAATGGTACGCGAGAGGGGCTTTATAACGCTTCCATGGCGCTGTGCCCCGAAGTCAAGAACGGCCAAACGCCCGTCATCTTGACCCCGAACCCATTTTACCAAGTCTACGCCGTCGCCGCGCTTTCTGTTGGGGCAGAGCCTGTTTATCTGCCCGCCACCGCAGACACCGGTCATCTGCCAGACTTCGGTGCCGTTCCCGCCGACGTGCTGGACCGCACTGCGATCGCCTATATCTGCTCGCCCGCGAACCCGCAGGGCGCTGTGGCAACGGAAGATTACTGGCGCAACCTGATCACGCTGGCGGAAAAGCACGATTTCAAGATCTTCGCGGATGAATGCTATTCCGAGATTTATCGCGACACGCCCCCCGTCGGCGCCCTGCAAGTTGCACAAGCGATGGGCGCAGATCCCGAACGCGTGGTGATCTTTCATTCGCTGTCCAAGCGGTCAAACCTTGCGGGCCTTCGCTCTGGTTTTTGCGCCTCTGGCCCCAAAAACATCGCAGCGATCCGCGCCTTGCGAGCCTACGCCGGTGCCCCGCTGCCCGGCCCAATCCAGGCCGTATCCGCGCTAGTTTGGGACGACGAAGACCACGTCATCGCGTCCCGCGCGCTTTACGCAGAAAAGTTCGACATCGCTGATCGCATCTTTGGCAATGTCCCCGGCTATACTAGTCCAGAGGCAGGTTTTTTCCTTTGGCTCCCCGTGCCTGACGGCGAAAAGGCGGCTCTAACCCTTTGGTCGCAGACAGGTGTGCGCACCCTTCCCGGTGCCTACCTGTCCCGCGACGTCAGTGGCTTTAACCCCGGCGCGGGATTCATTCGGGTGGCCCTGTGCGGCCCCAAATCGGACGTGGAGCGCGGGCTGACCCGCCTGCGCGACACACTTTACCAGTGAGGAACGGCAAAATGGCATCCTATCAGACACGGCACCGCGACCCGCTTCTGGACAGCGAAACCCAGGCCGTTCTGGAACGCCGTAGCAAGGAATTGCTTGGCATTGGTTTGATCATCGTCGGCTTGCTGGCCGCGATGATCTGCTTCAGCTATTCGCCCACCGATCCGTCGTGGATTTCCGCCAGCGATGCGCCCGTGCAAAACTGGCTTGGCGTTTTCGGTGCTGCAACTGCTGCCCCGCTGATGATGATCGTGGGCAAAGGGATCTATGCCTTGCCGCTGGTCCTGATCGCATGGGGTACACGCTTTGTGCTGCACCGCGGCTCTGATCGCGCCATTGGCCGCGTCATCTATGTTCCTGTCGTGATCGCCGTTGCTGCGCTTTATGCTGCATCCTTGCCGCGCGGTGACGCTTGGCCCGCCAACTTTGGCATGGGCGGCCTGTTCGGCGATACCGTGCTTGGCATGGCGCTGACGATCCTGCCGCTGGGCCCTGTGATTGGCGTAAAACTGCTGTCGCTTCTGCTGGGCGCTTTGACCGTGGCCGCCATGTGCTTTGCCCTTGGCTTTACCCGCCCCGAACTGCGCGCGGGCACCCAGTTTGTGCTGATGGGCACTGTAATGCTGTATGACATGATCCTGCGCGTCGTGGGGCAGGGGACCGCCCGTGCCACGCAGGCTGCTACCGCTGCCCGCGGCACTGTTGCCGCCCGCATGGCCGACCGGGCCGACGCCCGCGCCAGCCGCCCGGTAGAGCCGCCCGTCGATATGAAAGCCCGCGCTATTGCCGCCGTGCGCAGCCGCCCTGTGACAGCCGCCGCGCCCGTGATGGCCGCCACTGCCGCGGCTGCCGGGGGCCGTAAAATGCCGCCCATCATCCGCGCCGACGGCTCTTATGACAACGCAGAGGCCGCGCCCCAGCCACAAATCGCGCCTGAAATGGCCGCACCGCGCAAAATGCCCGGACTGGGCAACCTGCTGCGCCGCAAGGACCCAGAGCCTGAGTTGGTCGAGGCGGAAACATTCGATCACGACCTTGAATCTCCACCAGAGGACCGCGTTCGCAGCCGCATCACAGACGCGATCAAGGCGCGCGTCATGCCCGCCCCGCAAGCAGAGCCGCACCCCGTCACAGGCGTCCGGATCGAACCCTCGCTGACCGCTGGCCGCCGCCCGCAACCGCTGGTTTTGCCGGTGGTCCCGCCGTTGGCTGCCGCCCCCGCGCCAAATCTGCACGACGACTGGCAGGACGACGAGGCGGAAATGTTGATCGACGACGACATCAACGAACAGGACTTCGCGCCTGCGCCCGCTCCGGTGGCCGCACCACCCGTCTATCAGCGCAGCACCCTGCCCAGAACCGAAGCGCCGTCCCTCACCGCAGAGCCGCTATTCGACCCCGAAGCGCGTCCTGCGATCCCTGCCGCCACCCCGCGCAAAGCCGTCGTGCAACACGGCATGCAGCGCGCCACCATGCCCAGCAAACAAGCCAAGGCCGAGGCGCAGCCGTCCCTGACGTTTGAGGAAAAATACGCGGATTACGAAATGCCACCCCTGAACCTTCTGACCAGCCCGTCAGAGGTACAGCGCCACGTCTTGTCCGACGAAGCGCTCGAGGAAAACGCGCGCATGCTGGAATCCGTGCTCGATGACTATGGTGTAAAGGGCGAAATCGTCTCGGTCCGTCCCGGCCCCGTCGTCACGATGTACGAACTTGAACCCGCGCCGGGCCTCAAAGCGTCGCGCGTCATCGGCCTTGCTGACGATATCGCGCGATCGATGTCGGCCTTGTCTGCCCGCGTCTCTACCGTTCCGGGCCGCACTGTCATCGGCATCGAACTCCCGAACGAGAACCGCGAAAAGGTCGTGCTGCGCGAAATCATCTCGGCCCGCGATTTCGGCGACAGCAACATGAAGCTGCCCCTTGCGCTGGGCAAAGACATCGGCGGCCAGCCTATTGTCGCCAACCTCGCGAAAATGCCTCACCTGCTGATCGCCGGTACCACGGGTTCCGGTAAGTCGGTCGCGATCAACACCATGATCCTGTCCCTGCTGTATAAGCTGACGCCCGAAGAATGCCGGATGATCATGATCGACCCGAAGATGCTGGAACTCAGCGTTTACGACGGCATCCCGCACCTGCTGTCCCCCGTCGTAACAGACCCTAAAAAGGCCGTTGTGGCCCTGAAATGGGTCGTCGGCGAAATGGAAGAACGCTATCGCAAGATGTCCAAAATGGGCGTGCGCAACATCGACGGCTACAATGGCCGCGTGAAAGAGGCGCTCGCCAATGACGAGCTGTTCAGCCGCACCGTGCAAACCGGCTTTGACGACGAAACAGGCGAGCCGGTCTTCGAGACAGACGAATTCAAGCCCGTCGTTCTGCCCTATATTGTCGTCATCGTGGACGAGATGGCCGACCTGATGATGGTCGCCGGCAAGGAAATTGAAGCCTGCATCCAGCGCCTAGCTCAGATGGCCCGTGCCTCTGGCATCCACCTGATCATGGCCACGCAGCGTCCGTCCGTCGACGTCATCACCGGTACGATCAAGGCCAACTTCCCGACACGGATCTCTTTCCAGGTGACATCCAAGATCGACTCACGCACCATCCTTGGTGAAATGGGCGCCGAACAACTGCTTGGCATGGGCGACATGCTTTACATGGCTGGTGGATCGAAGGTCACCCGCGTCCACGGGCCGTTCTGTTCGGATGAAGAGGTCGAGGAAATCGTCAACTACCTCAAAAGCTTCGGCCCGCCCGAATACATGTCCGGCGTGATCGAAGGCCCGGACGAGGACACCGAAAGCTCTATCGACGCCGTGCTCGGTCTTGCTGACGGGTCTGATTTGGAAAACGCGCTTTATGACACGGCCGTTGCCATCGTTATCAAAGACCGCAAATGCTCGACCTCTTACATCCAGCGCAAACTGGCGATCGGCTATAATAAAGCCGCCCGTTTGGTGGAACAGATGGAAGACCAAGGCGTCGTCAGCTCTGCCAACCACGTCGGTAAACGCGAAATCCTCGTGCCAGAACAGCACTGACCGCGTCCCCTTCTTCTGGTCAAAAATACCTTCGGGGGGGGCCGCATCGCGGCGGGGGGCAGACAGCCCCCCTCCCCCCTTTGCCAAGCGCGCTGAAACCGTATCTAAAGATCTAGGTTCACCATTCGGGCCTACAGGGATCACAGATATGACCGACTACTACACGCCAACCGGCGGCCTGCCGCCGCAAACCGACCTTTTGACAGGTCGCGCCGTCTTTACGGACGCCTACGCCGTCATTCCCAAAGGCACGCTGCGTGATATCACCACCAGCCTTTTGCCCGGCTGGGACAAGATGCGGATGTGGGTGATCGCCCGCCCGCTGTCCGGCTTTGCCGAGACCTTTAGCCACTACATCACCGAAGTCGCCCCGGGCGGCGGTAGCAAATCGCCCGAGACAGACGAAGGTGCGCAAGCCGTGCTCTTTGTCGTGTCGGGCCATGCAGAGCTGACCATCGGCGATCAAACTCACCTGCTGTTCCCCGGCTCTTACGCCTATCTGCCGGCAGGCTGCGACTGGACCTTTGCCAACGACCACGACGCGCCCTGCACATTCCACTGGATCCGCAAAACCTATGTCCCAGCGCCGGGCCTGCCCGCGCCAGAGGCATTCGTGACCCAAGTCAGCGATGCTCCGACAATCGAAATGGAAGGCACCAACGGCGCGTGGTCCACAACCCGCTTTGTCAGCCCAACCAACCTGTCCCACGACATGCACGTCAATATCGTGAACTTTCAGCCCGGCGGCGTGATCCCCTTCATGGAAACCCACGTGATGGAGCACGGTCTTTATGTGCTGGAAGGTAAGGCGGTATACCGGCTGAACGCCGACTGGGTCGAGGTCGAGGCCGGTGATTACATGTGGCTACGCGCTTTTTGCCCGCAGGCTTGCTATGCAGGCGGTCCGGGGCCGTTCCGCTATCTGCTATATAAGGACGTGAACCGGCATATGTCGCTGGGGCTGCGCTAAGTCGCGGGGGGGCGGAGGGGGCTGTCTGCCCCCGCGCTACGCGCCCCCCGAAGATATTTTTAACCAGAAGAAAGCTGGACCGTGAAGGGGGCCACGGTGTGTTCCTGCAGGTTTGCGCCGCTGCCGATGCGGTCCACCACAGCAAATAGGCCGGGGGCGTGCAGGGGGGTCAGGACGCCGTGCCAAGTGCCGCGGTGCAGATTGATCGCCTGACCGGGCTTCGTGATGAAAGCCTGCGGCGTGCCGGGGCTGCCGTCCTCATCCGGGGCGACGATGACCAAGAACGGATGCTGCGTCATCGGGATAAAGGCCTGCGATCCGTCTGGATGTCGTTCCAGCAGGTCGCAGGTGTAGGGCAGGGTGCGGGGCTGCGCATTGAAAATGCTGATCCCTGCGCGGCCATCGCTGAAATCCATCTGCGCCCGGTCATGATACCGCCCGCACAGGCCTGCATTGATCAGCTTGTCCGGCGCGCCGCTGGCGTCCATCACGTCGCCAAAAGGCGCAAAGCCTGATGCGGTCAAAGGCTGCGCGATAATCACATCACGGCCTGCAGGCGCAGTGCGGCAATCCGTTCGACTTGGGCGCAGGCGGTGGCGAACTCTTCCTCGACCGAGTTTTGCAACCGCGTCTCGAACGCGCGCAAAATGCTGTCCTTGGTGTGGTCGCGCACGGCGATGATGAAGGGAAAGCCGAACTTTGCGACATAGGCGGCGTTCGCTTTTTGAAACGTATCCCGCTCTTCGTCCGTCAGCGCATCCAGTCCGGCAGAGGCTTGCTCTGCCGTGCTATCCGCCGTCAGCCGTTCTGCTGCGGCCAGCTTGCCTGCAAGGTCAGGGTGGGCGCGTAGGACCTTTAGGCGATCCGCTGTCGCCGATGACCGAAAGGCACGGGCCAATGCGTTGCCGACACCGATTGCGCTGTCATGCGCTGTGCCCAGCTCCATGCCGTGTGCCCGCTCTGCCACCCAAGCGGAGTGTTCGTAGATGCCGCCGAACTTGGCCACGAAATCCGCCTTGGCCATCTGGCTGGGGCGATCCCACCGGACGTGGGGATGATGGGTGCGCCAGTGGTCTGCGATCTGTTCGCGCGTGGCAAACCAAACGCCGTCATGGGTGCGGGCGTAGTCGATAAACTGGCGCAGCGCTTCTATCCGGCCGGGGCGGCCGACCAGACGGCAATGCAGGCCGATCGACATCATCTTGGCCTGACCTTCAACGCCTTCGCGGTACAGCGCATCAAAGCTGGCGCGCAGGTAGTCGTAGAACTGGTCGCCAGCGTTAAAACCCTGCGGCGTGGCAAAGCGCATGTCGTTGCAATCCAGCGTATAGGGCACAACCAGCTGATCGCGCGCGCCAATTTCCATCCAATAGGGCAGGTCGTCCGCATAGCTGTCGGCAAGGTAATCGAACCCTTCCTCTGCCGCGAGCCGCACGGAGTTAATAGACGCACGCCCCTGATAGAACCCGCGCGGGCGTTCCCCCGTCACTTCGGTATGTAGGCGGATGGCGCGCTGGATATGGGCGCGCTCGGTTTCTTCGTGTGCGTCTTTGTATTCGATCCATTTCAACCCGTGAGAGGCGATTTCCCACTGGGCGTCCTGCATCGCAGCCACCTGATCGGGGCTGCGCGCCATGGCGGTCGCCACGCCAAACACGGTGATCGGCAGATCCTTAAGCAGCCGGTGCAGCCGCCAAAACCCGGCCCGCGCGCCGTATTCATAGATGGTTTCCATGTTCCAATGCCGCTGACCGGGCCAAGCCGCCGCGCCCACGATCTCTGACAGAAATGCTTCTGACGCTGCATCGCCGTGCAAAATGTTGTTTTCGCCGCCTTCTTCGTAATTCAAAACGATCTGAACTGCGATTTTTGCGCCGTTTGGCCACTTCGGGTCTGGCGTTTGGGCACCATAGCCGATCATGTCGCGGGGATAGCGGGTCATGTTGGGTCTTTCCCTTTGGTTTACCTGTTTATACCGTCAAATCCGAGGCATGCGAGAGGGCAAACAGATGTATGATATGGCAATTTTATGGGAATGGCTCGCCTTTGCCGTGCGCTGGACCCATGTCATCACTGCAATCGCGTGGATCGGGTCCAGTTTCTACTTTATCGCGCTCGATCTGGGGTTGAACCGCAACATTCCCGGCCCGGCAGATGGTGAGGAATGGCAAGTCCACGGCGGCGGATTTTACTATATCCAGAAGTATCTTGTCGCGCCCGACGCCATGCCTGCGCACCTAACTTGGTTCAAATGGGAAAGCTACGCAACCTGGCTGTCTGGTTTCGCCATGCTGATGGTGGTCTATTGGGCTGGCGCGAACCTGTATCTGATCGATCCGGCCAAGGCTGATCTGGCGATCTGGCAGGGCATCTTGATCTCGGCTGCCTCGCTCGCTGTCGGCTGGGTGATCTATGATTTCCTGTGCAAATCCCCGCTGGGCGAACGTCCCACTACGCTGATGCTACTGCTGTTCGTGATGCTGGTCGTGATGAGCTACGGCTACAACCAGGTCTTTACCGGCCGCGCTGCGCTGCTGCATTTGGGCGCGTTCACCGCCACGATCATGACCGCGAACGTGTTTCTGATCATTATGCCAAACCAGCGCATCGTGGTCGCTGACCTACAGGCTGGGCGCAAGCCTGACCCCAAGTACGGCAAGATCGCAAAACTGCGCAGCACGCATAACAACTATCTGACGCTGCCCGTGATTTTCCTGATGCTGTCAAACCACTATCCGTTGGCGTTCGGCACGCAATACGCGTGGATTATCGCCACACTGGTGTTTCTGCTGGGCGTCACGATCCGGCACTACTTTAACTCCATGCACGCGCGCAAAGGGCAGCCAACGTGGACGTGGGCTGCGACGGTCATCATCTTTATCATCATGGCGTGGCTGTCGTCCTTCCCCGGTCACGACACCTATGAAAATGCCGAAAGCCGCGCCCTGACCGCCACCGAGCAGCGCTTTGCCGCAGCAGATGGGTTCGAGGATGCTGCCCAAATCGTGCAAGGACGCTGTTCCATGTGCCATGCCCGCGAACCTGTCTGGGACGGTATCCGCTGGGCGCCAAAGGGTGTGTTTCTGGAAACAGACAGCGATATCGCCAAACATGCCGGGCAGATTTATGTGCAGGCGGCGATCAGCCATGCGATGCCGCCTGCAAATGTAACAGACCTTAGCGACGCGGACCGTCAGACCTTAGCCCGCTGGTTCCGCGCCGCGTCTTGATTATTGGCCCCGACCTTATTGACCCCGACGCCGCATCTCGGCTTCGATGTTGAACTGCGCATCACCGATGCTGCCGCCCTTGACCAGATCGTTCAAGATCACGGTCGTCTGCTCTCCTACGTCATCGGTAACGATCCACTGACGCAGCTCTACCGGGTTTGCCGTGAACACCAACTGAATGTTGCCATATTCCGGGTACGCCGGGTCCTGTGCCGTGATGGTCGTCTTGGTTCCGTCTGACGTATGGCCCGTGACCATCCGTGCCTGACCCAAATTCACGTTCCGCTCTAGAATGATGTTCAGCGGCGTTTGGTTCAGCGGATAGCGATCTGCAGGCGTGTTGGACTTGGGGTCAAAGACCGCGACCTGTCCGCCGCCCGCCATCACCAGCGAATTGTCCGGCGCGTTGTATTCAAACCGAATGCGGCCCGGACGCTTGATGTAGATCTGCCCGGTGGACAGCGTGCCATCGCCGTTGATCTGCGTGAAGCCGCCTTGGGCTGTCTGCATCTGGTTCAAGTAGGCGGATACTTCGTTCAGGGACAATTCCTGCGCCTGTGCGGCACCGCCTGCGACAGCCAAAGCGGCAGCAGAAAGAAGGAGTGTACGTCTGTTCATGGCTTTCACCTGTAGTTGCTTGACCACCGACATAGGGCCGCCGGGGTCCCTCTTCCATGCCGATATCGCGTTTGACATGCGATAACGCCCCCCGGTCAGCGACTAACCGCCCCCTTGGGAACTTAAATGCGGGCTTTGCATTGTACAGGTGAAGCGGCGCAAGACTCCGCCGCCAGAATGTAAGGAATTTATCATGCCAGACGTATTCGTCGCCGGCCTTGACGGCCAGACCCGCAAAAAAGCAATCGCCATCCTGAACGAAAACTTGGCCGAGGTGATCGCTCTGACGCTCGCCGTCAAGCAGGCGCATTGGAACCTGAAGGGCGCAGGCTTTATCGGCGTGCACGAACTGCTGGACGATGTTGCTGATCGCCTGCGTGACAGTGCGGATCTAATGGCAGAACGCGCTGTGATTCTTGGCGGCTTTGCCCGCGGTACGCTCGAAGTTGCTGCCGAAACGGCCAAGATGGACGCCTATCCCGTCGAAGAAGAAGACATCAACGCCCACATCAAAGCGCTGAAAGACCGTTTCCTGGCCGTTGGCGAATCCGTCCGCAAAGGTATTGCCGACGCAGGCGACGCCGGTGACGAAGACACCGCGGATATCATGACCGAGGTCAGCCGCGCGATCGACAAGGACGCTTGGTTCATTGGTGCCAACGCACCGAAGTAAGCACGTCCGGTAAAACAAAAGGCGCGCTGCCCTCGCAGCGCGCCTTTTTTATATCATCGCTTCCGGCAGGACCGTAGTTGCGCATCATATAACAGCGCGCGGGCCTCGACCTCTCCGGCGATGCGGATCAGCCAGCTTTTGCTGCGCCACGTTCCGCGCATATAGCCGGACCGCCCGTCGTGATAGGCAAGATACTGATTGCGCACATCAGTCAGCGGCACACCGGTTTCGCGCACCGTCGCGGTCATATACCAGCCCATGAAATCAGACGCGGCGTTAATGTCTTCGCGCTTGGCACGGCTACCGCCGACTTGATCCTGATACTCTTCCCAAGTGCCATCCAACGCTTGGCTATAGCCGACAGCGGACGACTGACGCCCAACGGGAATCACCCCTAGCGCGTATTGATGCGGCGGGCGATTGTTGCCGATAAATTTCGACTCTTGGTAAATGATCGCCATCATGGCGGGCATAGGTACGCCGTATTTCTGCTCTACCTTCTTGAACGCACGCCGATATTCGGGCCGCTCTGATAGGATCGCACAGGCGTTATCTAGGTCGCGCGGGGCCGAATACTCGCGACTAGCGCAAGAGCCCAGTAACGCCAGAAATACCAGTGCGCGAAGGAAACTGCTCATTTGCCTCTCGCTCTTCTTTTATATTTTTTACCACGCTATCCGAAACGCGCGGCTTTGTGAACGATTAAGGCCGCAGCCTGCGTTCACGTTTTTTCCAGCCGGCGGGTCCTTGCCGTCGCCTACAGACTGTTTCCGCATTAACCGCACGGCAAATGTGGACTTTTTGGGGCAGCTGCGTTTAGTAACGAGTCTGGGGGTAGTTGCATCTATGTTTAAGACGCGCGCGAAATATCATCTTGGACAAGTCGTCCGTCATCGCAAACACCCGTTCAGGGGTGTGGTATTCGACGTGGATGCTATGTTTTCCAACACCGACGCTTGGTACGAGGCGATTCCAGAGGAATCGCGCCCTGCCAAGGATCAGCCGTATTACCACCTGCTCGCGGAAAACGACCAAAGCTTCTACGTGGCCTATGTGTCCGAACAGAACCTTGTCGCCGACTATTCCGGCGAGCCTGTCGAACATCCCGACGTGCCAGAGATTTTCGGCCCCTTCGAGGACGGCCTTTATCCTCTGCAAGTCCAGATGAACTAACGAAAAAAGCGGGCCTAGGCCCGCTTTTCGCTTTTAGTATTCTAGCTTCAGTATCCGAGGGCGCAGCCGTCTTTGCGCGGATCAGATCCACCCTGCAAGACCCCGTCATCCCGCAATAGAATCGCCTGTGCCCCGCCGATCGCCGTCTCGGGGATCACGACCTCATGCCCCAGATCAGACAGCTCGGCGCGGACTGCGTCGGAATAGCCCCGCTCGACCTTCAGGTGTCCCAGCTCTGCAAAGCTGCGCGGCGCGTCGATGGCAGCCTGCGGCTCTAGCCCGAAATCGGTGACGTTGGTGACGAATCGGGCATGCCCGGTGGACTGATAAGCCCCGCCCATCACGCCGAACGGCATCATCGGCTTTCCGTTCTTCTGCAACATGCCCGGAATAATCGTGTGCATCGGCCGCTTGCCCGGTCCGCCCTCGTTGGCGTGACCTTCTTCTAGGCTGAAACCCGCGCCGCGGTTTTGGAACAGAATCCCGAACTTGTCCGATGCGATCCCCGATCCGAATCCGTGGAAGATCGAATAGATCAGCGATACCGCCATGCGATCCTTGTCGACCACGGTGATATAAATCGTGTCCTTGTGGATCGCCTCTGCCCCCGGCAAACCGCCGGGCAAAGCTTTGGCGGGATCAATCAGCGCAGCTAACTTCTTGGCTGTGTCCATCGACAGCATGTGGTCCAGCCGCGTCATGTGATCCGGGTCTGACAGGAACCGGTTACGTGCATCATAGGCCAGCTTTGTCGCCTCGGCCTCGATATGCACGCGCTGGGCGCCCCAAGGGTCCATGCTGGCAATATCGAATTGGGATAGGATGTTCAGCAGCAGGATCGCCGTCGCGCCCTGACCGTTTGGCGGATGCTCATACAGATCCAGCCCGCCATAGCCGCCCTGAATGGGATCACCCCAAGTGGACTGCGTCTGCGCAAAATCATCAAGGCCATGCACGCCGCCCATCGCATTCAGCGATGCGACCATATCTTCGGCGACTTCGCCCTCGTAGAAACCAGCGCGGCCCTCCATCGCAATCCGGCGCAGCACCTCTGCCTGCTTTGGCGCACGGAACATTTGACCGGGTTCCGGCACCTTGCCGTTCACCATGTAAAGATCGCGCGCAGCACCTTGCAGAACGCCTTCGTCATTGGCCCAATCGAACGACACACGCGGGCTGACCGGAACGCCAGCCTCTGCGTAGTGGATCGCGGGGGCCAGCACGGCCTTTAGCCCCAGCTTGCCCCAGCCCTTGGACAACGTGCAAAACGCATCAATCGCGCCCGGAATAGTCACGGCAGCCGGATCATTCAGCGGCACGACCTTGTGGCCCTTGCCGCGCAGATCACCGGCGGAATAGGCAGCAGGCGCACGGCCTGATCCGTTCAGTGCGTGGATCTTATCCGATCCCGGCGGCGTCATCAGGATAAAGCAATCGCCCCCGATCCCTGTCATCTGCGGCTCGCAAATGCCCAGCAGCACCGCGCCTGCGATGGCGGCGTCAACGGCGTTGCCGCCGGCCTCTAGCATCTGGATCGCGACCTTGGCCGCCAGTGGGTGCGACGTAGCGCACATGCCGTTCTCGGCATAGGTGGGTGACCGCCCCGGTATCTGAAAATCGCGCACGTCTTCTCTCCCGTTTAGCTTTGACTGAATGGTCAATGATTTTGGGAGGAAAGACAATCACACATTTGGGAATGTGTCCGGCACCGCGCTACTGGGTGGGGGCATTAAAACGCGGTGCCGATATAGCTTTGCAGCCACGACCCAACGTTGCGTTGCGGTAGAGTCTATATGGGGGCGCGTATAAGGTCTTTTTGGGGCTTTTTCGGGCGCAAATAAGGCGCTACGCCAGTGCGCATGAAACATGTTGATTACACCGACCTAACCCGCACGATTGCGTCCCTGACCGAAGGCGAAGATGACACCGTTGCCCTTATGGCGACCCTCGCCTGCGAGGTGCATCAATCCGACGATCGCTTTGACTGGACCGGGTTCTACCGCGTCACCGCGCCAGAGCTGTTGAAAATTGGCCCATACCAAGGCGGCCACGGTTGTCTTGTGATCCCCTTTAGCAGGGGTGTCTGCGGTGCCGCTGCGCGTACGGGGCAGGTGCAACTTGTGCCCGACGTTGACGCATTCCCGGGCCATATCGCCTGCGCAAGCTCGACGCGGTCCGAAATTGTCCTGCCTGTCGTCAATAGCGCAGGCAAATTGCTTGGCGTCTTTGACATCGACAGCAACCAGCCCGACGCCTTCACGGGGACCGACGCTGATGCTCTGACCGCGATCCTCGCAAGCACATTTGCCAACGCGCAATGACCTATCAAGCCTGGACAGTCTTCGGCCTGTTCTGGCTTGTTTTCGTCACCACGCCGGGGCCAAACGCGGTAAACTGCATCACCAACGGCATGGCCCTCGGCTTCTGGCGCGCTTTGCCCGGAGTCGCGGGCATCCTCACCCAGGCGTGCCTATTTCTGACCCTGTCCGCGCTGGGCGTGACCGCACTTCTGACCGCCTCGCCCATCGCGTTTACAGTCGCGAAGCTGGTTGGCGCAGCCTTTCTGATCTGGACCGGCATCCGCGGCTGGCTGCGCGCCGCAACCCCGCCAAAACAGGGCACAGGCGGGCCGGGCAGCATCTATGGCCGCGCGTTCTTGATCGCGACGATCAACCCGAAATCCGTCGCAGGCTACTTGGCCGCGTTTACGCAATTTGTGCAGCCGGACGTGCCCATCATGGCGCAGATGTCCGTCATCGTGCCCACCGCTTTGACCCTGACTGCAGCTAGCTACTGCACCTATACCGCGCTGGGCGCAGGCCTTGGCCGCGCAGCACTTGGCGCAGTCTTTAACGTCTGGTTTCGCCGCCTGCTGGCCCTATGTTTCATCCTCTATGGCCTGCTTTTGGGCTTTGCCCACACGCCAACGCGGGTTTGATCCCGTCGGGGTTGCCGCCACACCAGATTTCAGCCAATCAAACGGCGCATAAAAAGGCAGACACGCATATGACCGATATCACTCTTCTTGACGGCGGCATGGGGCAGGAACTTGTCCGCCGCGCGGGCGATGCGCCGACGAACCTGTGGTCCACCCAAGTGATGATCGACCATCCCGGTTTGGTGCAGCAAATCCACGCTGACTACTTCGCAGCCGGTGCCACCGTGGCCACCACAAACACCTACGCGGTCCACCACGATCGCCTAAAGGGCACCGCGTTCGAGGATCAGTTCGACACCCTCCTATCCGCCGCCGTGGCAGAGGCGCAGGCCGCCGTTGCCGCCCACGGATCAGGCCGCATCGCAGGCAGCCTAGGCCCGCTGATCGCCAGCTTTCGTCCCGACGTCCACCCCGCCTATGACATCGCTAAACCGCTTTACGCGGAGGTCGCGCAAAAGATCGCGCCTGCTTGCGATATCATCATCTGCGAAACCGTCGCGTCACTGGCCCACGCCCGCGCCGCGATGGACGGTGCGCTGGAAACAGGCAAGCCGGTCTGGCTGTCGATCACCGTAGATGACACCGACGGCACTCGCCTGCGCTCTGGCGAGCCGGTCGGCGGTATCCTTCCCATCGCTAGCGAGGGGGCCGCGGCCATCCTCGTGAACTGCTCCGCGCCAGAGGCGATCCACGCCTCCCTTGCCATCCTGTCACGCGGATCGTTGCCCTGCGGTGCTTACGCCAATGGGTTCGAAAAGATCTCTGCCGACTTCCTGAAAGACAAACCCACCGTCGATGCCCTGACCAGCCGCGATCTGTCGCCCGCCGATTACGCCGCCCACGCCATGCGCTGGATCGACGCCGGGGCCACAATCGTCGGCGGCTGCTGCGAGGTTGGTCCCGCCCATATCCGCGCGCTGGCGCAGGCGATCACCGACGCCGGCCACACCATCGTCTAAAACGCAAAACGCCCCGCCAGATCACTGGCGGGGCGTTTTGGCATTCATTTAGCGCAGATCAGTTTCCGGCAGGGGCCGCGTCCGTCACAGTGACGTCCACGTTGACCTGTGGGCCCAGCGCATGAAGACCCTTCAGAATATCAATGGCATAGGCCAGCTGATAATCGTCATCACGCAGCTTTGCAGCCTCTTCAGCCCGCGCGCGGTCCTCTTCGATCTGTTTGATCTCGTCCTCGGTCAGACTGTCGTTCGACAGCGTGCCGCGCAAATCAGCCTCTGACCGCATGGTGGACGCTGCTTGATCCTCTTCCGTCTCGTCCGACGGCACAGGCATTGGCTGCTCCACGATGATATCGGGCGAAATGCCTAGGTTCTGGATCGACCGACCCGATGGCGTGTAATACCGCGCCGTGGTCAGACGCATTGCGCCATTGCCCTGCAGCGGCACAACGGTCTGGACCGATCCCTTACCAAACGACTTCGTGCCCACAACAATCGCCCGGCGGTGATCCTGCAACGCACCCGCCACGATTTCAGAGGCAGAGGCAGAGCCGCCGTTGATCAGTACGACCATCGGCAAGCCGCCCGCTAGATCGCCCGGCGTCGCATTGTAACGGTCGCCATCAGCCGCAGCGCGGCCACGGGTCGACACGATCTCGCCGCCCTCTAGGAAGGCGTCGGACACGTACACAGCTTGGTTCAGCAAACCGCCCGGATTGTTGCGCAAATCCAGCACGATCCCGTCAAGGTTTTCGATCCCGCCGGCCTCTTCGATCTGTTCTTTCAAACCCTCTTCCAGATTGGGGAAGGTCTGCGCGTTGAACGTCGTTACCCGCAGAACAGCGGCCTTACCTTCGGTTCGGGCGCGCACGGCGGTCAGCTTGATCGTGTCGCGAATGATCGACACGTCGAACGGCTCTGTCGATCCTTCGCGCACGACTGTGATAATCACCTCGGACCCAACCGGTCCGCGCAGCAGTTCCAGCGCCTCGTCCAGCGTCAAACCCAGCACGTTTTCACCGTCCACAGCGGTGATGAAATCGCCCGCCATCATGCCCGCGGCCGCCGCAGGCGTGTCGTCAATCGGCGACACAACCTTTACCCAGCCTTCTTCTTGCGTCACTTCCAGACCCAGCCCGCCGAATTCACCGCGCGTCTGCACCTGCATGTCTTTGGCGTCGTCTTCCGACAGATAGGAAGAATGTGGATCAAGCGACGTCAACATCCCGTTAATTGCGGCCTCGATCAGCTTCTTATCGTCCACATCTTCGACATAGCCTTGACGGATCCGCTCAAAGATATCGCCGAACAGGTCAAGCTGCTCATAGACATTTGCGTCCGCGGTCGCGGTTTGGGCGATCAGCGGCCCGGCAAACTGCGTGGTGGCCACAAGGCCCAGCACAGTGCCACCGGCGGCGGCCATCATTAGCTTCTTCATGCGCGTTCCTATCTAGTCCAGTGCAAACCAGGTGCCTGGGTTGACCGGACTTTGCCCGTCTCTGACCTCAAGATAAAGGGTCTGTGTCGCTGCTGGGGCCGTTCCGGGCGTTCCAGCAGTCAAAATCGCGTCAACATCCGGCAAATCTCCGCCCAAAAGCCCCAGCGGTGTCCCCGCAGGCAGCACTTGGCCGGCCTCGCCGTACACCTCTGCCAGCCCGCCGATGACAAACAACACGTCCTGCGCAGGTTCTAGAATGATGACATTGCCGTAATCCAATAGCGGCCCGCGAAACAGCAGCGTCGCGGCAACCGGAGTCGTGACTAACGCTCGCGGCCGCGCCGCAATGACCACGCCGGGCCGCGCAATCCCCGCCGCATCCGCCGTATTATAGGCGCGCAAAACGGTGCCCTGCACAGGCAATGCCAGATCGCCCTGCGGGATCAACTCTGGCGCGGCCACATCGACGCTATCTGCCAGCGCATCGGCAAAGGCCGCAAGCGTATCCGTGCTCGCCATCAGTAGCGCGGTCTGAACGCTGTCCTCTGTATACCGCTGCGGCAAATCCGTGCGATCCGACACCGCTGCTGATAGCGCCGCCCGCGCCTCTTGCGCGCCCTGAAGCCCATCGCCCAGCGTATCGGCAGCACTTTCCTGAAGCGCTTGCAACAACGCAAGCTCCTGCAACTGCCCCTTCAAATCGCCAACCTTGGCCTGCAGGGCAGGGGTCACATCCGCGACCAACATGCCCGACCGCGCCGTGCCCAGCGGCCCCGACGGATGCAGCAGCAACAGCGGCGCAGGTGCATTCCCAATCGACGCCAGCACGCCAAGCAGTTGCGACACCTCGGCCTGCCGCGCGTCCATCTGCGTCTGCAGCGTATCGCGCCGGATCGCCACGCGCCGCATCCCGTCACGCAGCGCGATTAAGCCGTCCTCATAGGCGCGCACGGTCTCGGTCAGCGCGGCGACGCGGTCCCGCGATCCACCCGCCGCATCCAGCTGCACCCGCGCAGCCGCCAGCCGCGCCGCGGCCTGCGTGGCTGCATCGCTCGGGCTTTGCGCCGCTACTGGCCCTGCCAGCAGCATCAGGATCGCGGCAAGGCGTATCAATCAATCAGGCTCCGGCCAGTCATTTCTTCTGGCTGCGGCAGACCCATCAGCTGCAACAACGTCGGTGCCAAGTCCGCCAGCCGCCCGTCATGAATGGTCGCCCCCGCAGGACCGCCATACAAGATCACCGGCACAAGGTTCGTCGTATGCGCCGTATGCGGCCCGCCCGTCACCGGATCGACCATGGTTTCGCAATTGCCGTGATCGGCGCAAACCACCATTGCGCCGCCTGCCTTCTCTAGCGCGTCCAGCACACGGCCAAGGCCACGGTCCACTGCCTCGCAAGCTGCAATCGCTGCGTCCAGATCCCCGGTATGCCCCACCATATCGGGGTTGGCATAGTTCGTGACGATCAGATCATAGCCCTTTTCAATCGCGGCCACGAAATCATCCGTGACCTCTACTGACGACATCTCTGGCTGCAAATCATAGGTCGCCACTTTAGGCGACTTCGGCATCTCGCGGTCCTCGCCTTCCTCGGGCACTTCCTTGCCGCCGTTCAGGAAGAACGTGACATGCGGATACTTTTCCGTCTCGGCCAACCGGAACTGCGTCTTGCCATGCTTGGACACCCATTCGCCCAGCGTGTTGCGAATATCGCGCTTGGGAAACACGGCGTCGAACCAGTCCACATGGCGGTCCGAATACTCTACCATCCCTAGCCGCACGGCCAGCTCGGGCATTTCTCGCGCAAAGCCGTCGAAGCCCGGATTGCCGATCGCCTCCAATATCTCTCTCGCCCGGTCCGATCGGAAGTTGAGGCAAAACAGCCCGTCCGCAGGTTTCATCCCATCGTAATCGCCAATCACCGTGGCAGGAATGAACTCATCCGTCTTGCCGTCAGCATGCCCTTGCGCAATCGCATCCTGCGGCGTCTGCGCCACGGCCACACCCTTGCCCAAAGCCATCGCGTTAAAGGCCGTCTGCACCCGCTCCCACCGATTATCCCGGTCCATCGCATAGTACCGGCCCGTCACTGTCACGACCTGCGCACCGCTTGGCAGCTTGTCCAACAAGTCGGCCATAAAATCCGGACCAGAGGACGGTGCCACGTCGCGCCCATCCGTAATCGCGTGAATAACAACCGGAATCCCCTGCGCCGCCAGCAACCGCGCCGTTTCCACCAGATGCGCAACATGCCCATGCACACCGCCATCGGACACGACGCCCATAAGGTGCGCCCGCCCGCCAGTGTCCTTCAGTCGTGCCGCAAATGCTTGGATGCCCTGCTGCTCGGGATAAGAGCCATCCTCGATCGCCAGATCAATCTGCCCCAGATCCATCGCCACCACACGGCCCGCGCCGATATTGGTGTGCCCAACCTCAGAGTTTCCCATCTGCCCCTTTGGCAATCCCACATCAGGCCCAAAAGTCACAAGAGTCGCATGCGGGCAGGTCGCCATGAGCCTGTCAAAGTTCGGCGTGTTGGCCAGCACAGGCGCATTTGCCTCTGCACTGTCACGCAATCCCCAACCGTCCAGAATGCAAAGGACAACGGGCTTCGGTACGGACGCGGTGATCGACATGGCAACTCTCCTTCAACTTCACAGATGACCTAACGCAAACTTTAGCCTCAGAAAACTGCCGTTCTCATTCACCTTGCCTGAAATACTCCCGCCGGAGGCATCCGCATTTTCAATGAAAATTCGGAAAAGAGCTACAGATCAAACGTCGCGAACACCGGCGCGTGGTCGCTGGGTTGCTCCCACCCGCGCACATGACGCAACACGCGGCTGGAATGCGCTGCACTGGCGATGTCGGACGTAGCCCAGATGTGGTCCAACCGCCGCCCTTTATCAGCCGTGTCCCAGTCAGCAGCACGGTAAGACCACCAGCTATACAGGTTCCCTTGCGGAATATCCTGCCGTGTCACGTCCACCCAAGCGCCCGAGTCCTGCACCTGTGCCAGATGCTCCACCTCAATTGGCGTATGGCTGACGATCTTCAACAGCTTCTTGTGATCCCAAACGTCGTCTTCCCGCGGTGCGATATTCAGATCGCCCACCAGGATCGCCTTTTGAGGCCGCGCGGCATGGAACGCGTCGCGCATATCTGTCAGGTAATCCAGCTTCTGGCCGAACTTGTCATTGATTTCGCGGTCCGGTTTATCGCCGCCTGCGGGGACGTAAAAGTTGTGCACTGTCACGCCATTGCTCAGACGTCCTGCAATATGCCGCGCATGGCCTAGCTGCGCATAATCCGCAGCGCCGACCTCCTCGATCGGCATTTTGGAAAAGATCGCGACCCCGTTGTAGCCCTTTTGCCCGCGCCCAATCATATGGGTGTAGCCAAGCGCCTGAAACGTCGCGACGGGGATCTTGTCCAGCGGGCTTTTGCATTCCTGCAGACACAGCACGTCCGGCGCCTCATCCGTCATCAGCTGGGCCACCAGCCCTTCGCGCAGTCGGACAGAGTTGATGTTCCAAGTGGCAAGCGTGAATGTCATGTCAGATCCTTACAGCAGTGCAGCGACGGGCTTGATGTGGCCGCACAATGTGCCGCGCCAGTTGCGAATTTCAGGCACCATACGGGCCTTGGTCGCTGGATGATCTGCATCTAGCACGCCCAGTTTCACCAGAATGGCCGCAATCGCCGCCTCTGACGCGCGGGTGCTGCCATCAGTGATCTTGAGCGCAACGCCCATCCGCTTTTCGGGGATGATCGCGACGAACACCGCCTCGGCCCCCGTCTTGATCGCCACGCGCCCATCCATCGCCCGCATCAGGTCGGTGCAAGCGCGCGTCTCTCCGGCGACCAGCTCTGGAAACGCCGTCATCGCATCGCGCAGCCGCACCGCCGCTTTGGACCGCGCATCGCTGCGATCATGCGCTGTCGCGAAAAAGCTCATCGCGCGGGCCAGACCATGCACCGATGTGGCAAAGTTCGGGGCAGAGCAGCCGTCGATCCCGTAGCCGGGGCTTGTCTCGCCCGTCACGTCCTCGAACGCGGCTTTGCCCGCTTGCTGCACCGGATGGTCCAGCAGCTCATAATCCGCCGCCCCGCCCAGATGACGGTTCAACGTCAAAAAGCCAGCGTGCTTGCCAGAGCAGTTGTTGTGGATCTGGCAAGGCGCGGCATGGGCGCGAATGATCTCGTTACGCGCCGGAATATCGCCGGGCCACTGCGGCCCGCAGCGAAAATCGCTATCCGACAGCCCCAGCGTATCCAGCCAGACCTGCACGCGGTCGGTGTGAATATGCGCGCCCTGATGCGACGCACAGGACAGCGCCAACTGCGCGACTCCCAGCCCGTGCGCATCTGCCGCACCGCTTTCGATCAGCGGCAGCGCTTGGATCATCTTGCAGGACGAGCGCGGGAAAATCACCGCCTCTGCGTCACCCCAAGCCTCGATCACCTCGCCATCCGGGCCGCAGACAACAGCGTGCCCTTGGTGGACCGACTCTAAAATGTCGCCGCGCCAGACTTCGACCAGATCAACAGGACCGCTCATGGGGTATTTCCTTTCATCGCGCCGCCCACGGCATTGTGCGTTTATGGGGGCTTTGCAGTTTGGGCGATTTTTTGCTAGGACCATGGCTATCGCGTTGAACTCAGACCCGCCAGACGAAAAGGTTGTTAAAACCCCACCGCGGGACGGACAGAGGCAAGGGCAGCTTGGAGGCCTATTTAAAATGATTACGACGACATTTCGCACCCTGACACTCGTAGCAGCAACGCTGCTTGCAACGCAGGCGGGCGCACAGGCAACGACAGACAACCTCGTTGCGGCCAACACGGACTGGAGCACATTCGAGGCGGAAAATCCGCGCGAGTGCATCAGCACTTCCGCACCAAAGCAAAGCCTGCTGACCGACAGCGCGGGCAATGCGACTGATGGCCGCCGCGGCGACATCTATCTGATGGTGTTCTACCGTCCTTCGGAAAACGTGAAGGGCCAGATCATGTTCACCGGCGGCTACCCCTTTGCCCCCGGCTCTACCGTCAATTTGAACGTCAGCGGCACCACCTTCGAGCTGTTCACCGAAGGTGAATACGCGTGGCCCGCCACACCAGAAGACGACGCAAAAGTCGTCGCCGCGATGAAGCGCGGCTCTGACGCCGTGCTTAAGGCGCGCTCTGGCCGGGGTAACATAACGACCGACACCTTCTCGCTCTCCGGCTTTACCGCCGCTGTGGAAGAAGCCGCCAACCGCTGCGCCGGTTAAGATTTTTCACAGAAAAATCGAAGGGCCCCGGTTTTCACTTGGAAACCGGGGCCTTTTGCCTATATCAGCCTCGCTTTATTGCCCGAAAGGTCCACTGCCATGACCGCCACTGCGCCCATCACGCAAGACGTCCACACGATCCCGCGCAAGCTGCCCGACGGGCCGCAGAACCTGATCGGGATGACCCGCGATCAGATGCGCGATGCGTTGATCGCCGCAGGCACGGCGGAAAAGCAGGCCAAAATGCGTGTGAACCAGCTGTGGCAGTGGCTTTATCACTGGGGCGTGCGTGATTTCGCACTGATGACGAACCTTGCCAAAGACTACCGCGCCATGCTGGCCGATACCTTTGTCATCGAACTGCCAGAGGTCGTCACCCGCCAAGTCAGCACTGACGGCACGCGCAAATACCTTGTCCGCATTGCTGGCGGCCACGAGGTTGAAGTCGTCTATATCCCCGAATCCGATCGCGGCACGCTGTGCATCTCGTCCCAAGTCGGCTGCACGTTGACCTGTTCCTTCTGCCACACCGGCACGCAAAAACTGGTCCGCAACCTGACCCCCGCCGAAATCGTCGGCCAAATTCTTGTTGCTCGCGATGACCTTGGCGAATGGCCAGAGCCGGGGCAGGGTACCGGTGATAATGGCCCGCGCATGTTGTCGAACATCGTCCTGATGGGCATGGGCGAGCCGCTGTATAATTTCGAAAACGTCCGCGACGCGATGAAGATCGCGATGGACGGCGAAGGCATCGCTCTGTCCCGCCGCCGTATCACGCTGTCCACATCCGGCGTCGTCCCCGAAATTGCCCGCACCGCGCAGGAAATCGGCTGCCAACTGGCCGTCAGCTTTCACGCGACAACGGACGAGGTGCGCGACACGCTGGTCCCGATCAACAAGAAATGGAACATCGAAGCCCTGCTCGACGCCCTGCGCGTCTATCCCAAGGTCTCGAACTCCGAACGGATCACCTTTGAATACGTGATGCTGGACGGCGTAAACGACAGCGACGAAGACGCCCACCGTCTGGTGAAACTGATCGAGGGCATCCCCGCCAAGATCAACTTGATCCCCTTCAACGAATGGCCCGGCGCGCCTTACAAACGCTCCTCTGGTAACCGCATCCACGCCTTCGCCGACATCATCTATAAGGCTGGCTACGCGTCGCCCGTCCGCAAGCCGCGCGGTGAGGACATCATGGCCGCTTGTGGTCAGTTGAAGTCCGAGACTGAGCGCGCCCGCAAAAGCCGCAAACAGATCGAGGCTGACGCAGGGCTCTAACTGACCGTTGCGCGGGGCCCCACAGCTGGGATCACTGCGCAACGAAACGCGAGATAACCGCCTCGGCCGCGACCGAACCGCAATAGATGCGAATAGTATCCTGACGGATACGTGACGGCGGCCTATCCCGATGGCGCCGCGCGTATCCGAATGGGATTAAAACAATCCGTCTGCGAATGTGGGCTTCGGATAGGTTCCGGGTATTCTGTTGTCATGAATGCGCTAGACCCCGCCTGCTTTCCAGATTTCTTTATCGTCGGTGCGGCCAAGGCTGGCACGACGGCCGTCTGGCACTGGCTGCGACAGCACGAAAACGTCTTTCTTCCTGATGTGAAAGAGCCGGGATACTTCGCCTTTAACAACGTCTCGGCAAGACCGGAAAAGGGGCCATACGATCCCGCCTATGTCGCGCGCATCACGACCGACTCGAAAAGCTACAGCAGTCTTTATCGCGCCGCAGGTTCGCGCCTAAAAGGGGACGCCTCGCCCTTCTATCTTAGCCATCCTCCTGCGGCATATGCGATCGCCCGCGTGCGCCCTGATGCCCGGATCATCGTCATCCTGCGCAATCCGGTCGAACGGGCGTTCTCGCAATACCTGCATCATGTGCGCGACGGATTGGAGCCATCCCGCAGCTTTGAAGCCGCCCTTGACGCAGAGCCGCACAGATTGGCAAACCGCTGGAGCGCGGCCTACGGTTATATGGCCAATGGTCACTATCCTGTGCAAATCGCACGGTTTCTGGCCGTTTTTCCAAAAGATCAGGTGCTGTTTCTGGAATACGGTGCGCTGCAATGCGATCCAGAAGAGAGTTGGGGCAGGATATGCGACCATCTCAATCTTCACCGCAGGCCAATCGTTTTAAGTGACCGGGTCAATGCGACATCGACCTTGTCGCAGGTGCCTGGCAGACCGGGCATCAGTCGTCACCTGACCCATCCCGGTCCGATCCAGTCCACCTTGAAGAAAATCATTTCACCCCGGGTCAGAACCCGGATGCGCCAATATCTGGAAGGCCCCGGAAAAGCGGTCCCGCGCCTTTCCGACGCGACGCGCGCAGCCCTGACGCAAAAATACATGCAAGACAGGCCCCAGCTAGAAGCGCTGGTTGGGTTGTCGCTAGACCATTGGTATGCCTGATTCGTCAGGCTGGCACGAAAGGGGCTTTGGCCCGTTTCGTTCAACCCTTGAAGTGAATCTTGCGGGACAGCCCAAATAGACTGCCCCGCAAGCCTTAGTCACCGCCCCGGAATATCGCGGCGCTTTTTGCCCTTGTCGTCCCAGTCATCCAGCGCGGCAATTGCCTCCTCGGCGGTTTCGACAAAGCGGAACAGCTTCAGATCGTCCTGCGCAATCGTCCCGGCATCGGCCAGCGCCTGCCAGTTGATGATGCCTTCCCAGAACGCCCGCCCGAACAGCAGGAACGGCACGCGGGCCATGCGGCCGGTCTGGATTAGGGTCAGCGCCTCGAACATCTCGTCCAGCGTGCCGAAGCCTCCGGGGAACACGCACACCGCAGAGGCGCGCATCAGGAAGTGCATTTTGCGGACCGCGAAGTAGTGGAAGTTAAAGCATAGCTCCGGCGTCACATATTCATTCGGCGCCTGCTCGTGCGGCAGAACAATGTTCAGGCCAATCGACTTGCCGCCCGCCTCTTGCGCGCCGCGATTGCCCGCCTCCATCACGCCGGGGCCACCGCCTGTGGCGATGATATTCTCGCAAGGATCATTCGCCAGCGACCGTTCGGTGATGAGCCGGGCAAACTTACGGGCCTCGTCGTAATACTTCGTCAACTCCGCCAGCGTTTCCGTCCGCGCTGTCGCCTTGTTCACCGGATCAGGAATCCGCGCCCCGCCGAACAGCACGATGGTGGATTTCACGCCGGCTTCGTTCATCAACAGTTCTGGCTTCATCAGCTCTAGCTGCAGGCGCACGGGCCGCATATCTTCGCGCGCCAAAAAAGCGTCGTCCGCAAAGGCCAGCGCATAGGACGGCGCGCGGGTCTGAGGCGTGTCGGGCACCTCCCTCGCGGCGATCATGTCCTCGGTCGAACGGCGGAATTTGTTTTCGTGGTCTTCGGTCATGAAACGTCCTTAAGATTGCGCGGCAGAGCCTCCGCGTCTATAGCCCGTGCCAACTGTCAGAACCAGCAAAGAGGTCCGCCCATGTCCAACGCCGCCCTGGAAACCGCCATCGAATCCGCATGGGACGCCCGTGATACCATCACTACCGCGACCACAGGCGAGGTCCGCGACGCGATCAATGACACCTTGAACGCCCTCGACTCCGGCAAACTGCGCGTCGCAGAAAAGCAGGACGATGGGTCGTGGCATGTGAACCAGTGGGCGAAAAAGGCGGTCCTGCTGTCCTTCCGCCTGAACGACATGGAGCCGATCAGCGGCGGCAACGGCGGCACAACATGGTGGGACAAGGTCCCGTCCAAGTTCGACGGTTGGGGTGAAGCTGAATGGCGCGCCGCAGGCTTCCGTGCTGTTCCTGGCAGCATCGTGCGCCGCTCTGCCTATATCGCCCCCGGCGTGGTGCTGATGCCGTCCTTCGTGAACCTTGGCGCCTACGTTGGCGAAGGCACGATGGTTGATGGCTGGGCCACCGTCGGCAGCTGCGCCCAGATCGGTAAGAACGTCCACCTGTCCGGCGGCGTTGGCATCGGCGGCGTGCTGGAGCCCATGCAGGCTGGCCCCACGATCATCGAAGACAACTGCTTTATCGGTGCCCGCTCTGAAGTCGTCGAAGGCTGCATCATCCGCGAAGGTTCCGTCCTTGGCATGGGCGTCTACATCGGCCAGTCCACCAAGATCGTTGACCGCGAAACAGGCGAAGTCACTTACGGCGAAGTCCCGCCCTATTCCGTCGTCGTCGCAGGCACCATGCCATCTAAGAACGGCATCAACCTGTATTGCGCCGTGATCGTAAAGCGCGTCGACGAGCGGACCCGCTCTAAGACCGGCATCAACGAGCTGCTGCGCGACTAATGATCCTAAGCCGCACCCTGGCCCGCCGCACTATCGCGGCCGGGGTGCGGCCTAGCTGGCTTGGCGCTTGGGTGCCGGTCATCTGCGACACTGTCATCCTTCTTGCCTTGCTGATCGGTGCCCTCTGGCTTGGCTACAGCCCGCTGATGGCGCTGCCGATCTGGGCCCGCATCATCACCCTCTTCGTACTGTTTTTTGCCCCGCTACAACTGGTGCTGATCACGTCCTCGATGTGGGCGACCCGGTCCCGGTGGCAGGACACCACGCCGCCCCAATCCGATCTTCACTGAACATTCACGCTATCGGGAACCATTTCCAAAGCTGAGACGTTCTGTCGCAGAATGCCCCACAGGGGGCAAAACGCATAAGGAAGATCAATATGGGCTGGCTCGCAGCAATTATCGTCGGTGGCATCGCAGGGTGGCTTGCCGAACAATTCATGAAATCCAACATGGGCCTGCTGGCCAACATCCTTCTGGGGATCGTCGGCGCAATCTTGTTCAACTTTATCTTCGGCACGCTGCTCGGCCTTTATGCCGCTGGCGCTAGCTTTAGCTTTGGTTACTTGATCGTGGGCTTCATTGGTGCCTGCATCCTGATCTGGCTGGCCCGGATGGTCCGCCGCTAAGATTTACGGCTCTGGTATACGGCAAACGGCGTGCAGCACCCCTGCGCGCCGTTTTGCATTTGCACCCAAACCCGCTTGACAGGTGCCGCCATTGGCGCGATGCCACGCGGCATGAATAAACGTACTCAACAGGTTTACACGCTGCTCGTCGAAGTCGGCCGCAGCATTGACGACGGTCTGCCCAAGGACGCGACCGGGGCGGCTCTTATGTGCTACGCCTCTGGCGTGGACGAGGCTGAAGCCGTGCGCGAAACCGTCGCGATCCTGAAACAGGCCGATCTGTCGCCGCTGGACGTGTCCGGCTACGGCACGCTGGACGAACGCCTTGCCGAAGGCCACGACATCGACGACGCAGAGCGAGAGCTGATGCAGCGCGCCTTGGACGAAAACAGCGTCATTGTCGCGCAGATGACGCCCTTCTTCGGCGACGAAGACGACGACGCAGCAGTCCACTAACCACCAACATTTGCATCCGGCTCGCCGCAGCGCTACCCCTATCGCAACTGCGACAGGAGCTTGCCATGACAACGCCGATTGACCCCGTAGACCTGACCGCGCGCCTCGTGCGCTGCAACTCCGTCACCCCGCTAGAGGGCGGCGCGTTGGTCTTGCTGGAACAACTTTTGACGGAAAACGGCTTTGACTGCACCCGCGTTGACCGCGGCGGTATCGCAAACCTGTTTGCCCGCTGGGGCCGGAAAGGCGCGAACCGCAGCTTTGGCTTCAATGGTCACACCGACGTCGTGCCCATCGGCAACCCGGGTGACTGGACCGTCGACCCCTTCGGTGCGGAAATTAAGGACGGCTTCCTGTGGGGACGCGGGTCCACCGATATGAAATCCGGCGTCGCGGCCTTCGTCGCTGCCGCCTGCGATTTCGTCGCCGAAACCCCGCCCGATGGTGCCGTGATCCTCGCGATCACTGGCGATGAAGAGGCGGACGCTCTCGACGGCACCACTGCTCTGCTGGACTGGATGGCCGCCAACAACGAACAAATGACCGATTGCCTTGTGGGCGAGCCCACCAGCCCCAACCACATGGGCGAGGCGATGAAAATCGGCCGCCGTGGCTCTATGACCGCTTGGTTCACCTTTCATGGGCAACAAGGCCATTCCGCCTATCCCCACCGCGCTAAAAACCCGCTGCCCGCTATGGCCCGCCTGATGGACCGCCTTGCTAGTCATACGCTGGACGATGGCACCGACCATTTCGATCCGTCGTCACTGGCCATCGTCACAATGGACACCGGCAACCCCGCCACCAATGTGATTCCTGCCACCTGCCGCGCTGCCGTCAATATCCGCTTTAACGACGACCACACTGGCGCGGGCCTGACCGATTGGATGCAATCCGAACTGGACGCCGTTGCCGCAGGCACCGGCATCCGGATCGAGATGAAGATCAAAATCAGCGGCGAAAGCTTCCTAACCCCGCCCGGCACCCTGTCGGACCTGATCGGAAAAGCTGTCAAAGCGGAAACTGGCAAAACGCCCGAACTCTCCACCTCCGGCGGCACCTCGGATGCGCGCTTCGTCAAGGATCATTGCCCCGTCGTCGAATTTGGCCTTGTTGGCAAAACCATGCATATGGTCGATGAAAAGGTCCCCGTCGCCGATATTATCGCCCTAAAATCAATCTATGCCCGCATCCTGCGCGACTACTTCGCCTAGATCCGCATCATCTGGCCAAAAATACTCCGGGGTCCGGGGCTGGCCCCGGTCCAAGGGCAGCTCCGGACACATGACATAAAACATGGGCGCCCACCTATTGCCGTGCTAGATGCCCCGGCATGACACAGATCCCCTCCAAGACCGACATCCTCGCGTTCATCGCGGACAATCCCACCCAAGCGGCCAAGCGCGACATCGCGCGGGCCTTTGGCATTAAGGGGGCCGACCGCGTCCTGCTCAAGCAAGTCCTGCGCGAGATGGAGGCAGAGGGCCTGCTAGCCAAGCGCCGCTCGTCGTACCGTGATGCGCAAAAACTGCCGCCCGTGTCCGTGTTGCAGGTCGAAGCGCCGGACACTGACGGCGATATCTATGCCCGCCCCGTTGACTGGAACGACGCAGCCCCGCCGCCGCGTATCTTGATGACGCTGAAATCCTCTGATCCCGCGCTGGGCGCAGGTGATCGCATTTTGGCACGCCTGACCGCCACACCCGGAGAACAGCACGCCTACGAGGCGCGGATGATCCGGCGGATTGGCACGAACCCAGAGCGTATTCTTGGCGTCTATCGCGCAGGCTCTGACGGCGGACGCGTGATGCCGATCGACAAAGGCTCAAGCAACGAATTCATCATCCCTGCCGGTGCGACTGGCGGGGCCAAGGATGGCGAGCTGGTCGAGGCAGAGCAGACCGGACCCAAGGGCCGCATGGGCCTGCCCAAGGCAAAGATTGTCAGCCGCCTTGGCGATCCCACCGGGCCACGCGCGGTGAGCCTGATTGCCATTCACCAGCACGGCATCCCCGACCATTTCCCTGATGCCGTCGTGGCAGAGGCGGACGCCGCTAAACCTGCCAGCATCAAGGGGCGTACCGATTTGCGCCAGATTGACCTGCTGACCATCGACCCCGTCGACGCCCGCGACCGCGATGACGCCTGTTATGTCGACGCGCATGATGATGGCACATTCACCATTTGGGTCGCGATTGCCGATGTGGCGCATTACGTCACCCCGGGGTCAGAGCTTGACCGCGAGGCGCGTAACCGTGGCAATTCCACTTATTTCCCAGACCGCGTTGTGCCGATGCTGCCCGATACGCTGTCGGGCGATTTGTGTTCGTTGCACGAAAACGTCGACCGCGCCTGTCTTGCTGTGGCGATGAAGGTCGACGCGCATGGCAATAAGATCAGCCATGAATTCCACCGCGGCATCATCAACTCTATCGCATCGCTGAATTACGAGCAGGCGCAGGCGGCGATGGATGGCAATCCTGACGACAAAACCGCGCCACTGGTCGAGACGATCATTAAACCGCTTTATGCGGCCTATGCCGCATTGGCCAAGGCGCGTGTGGCGCGGCAACCGCTTGACCTTGATCTGCCGGAACGCCGGATCGAACTGGACGAGGACGGCAAGGTCACGGCTGTGAACTTCAAGGAACGCCTTGATGCGCACCGGCTGATCGAGGAATTCATGGTCCTTGCCAATGTCTGTGCGGCGGAAACACTGATCGCCAAGAAAACGCCGCTGCTGTTCAGGGTTCATGAAGAGCCGAGCCCGACCAAGCTGGATGCCCTACGCGAGGTGGCCGAAGCATCGGGTCTGGTGCTGGCCAAGGGGCAGGTTCTGAAGACCGCGCATTTGAACCGTTTGCTGGCGCAAGCGCAGGGGACGGATGCGGACGAGCTGATCAATATCGCGACCCTACGCAGCATGACGCAGGCCTATTACAACGCTGAAAACTTTGGCCATTTCGGTTTGGCGCTGCTGAACTACGCGCACTTCACCTCTCCGATCCGGCGGTATTCCGATTTGATCGTGCACCGTGCGTTAATTGCGGCGCATGGCTGGGGCAAGGATGGCTTGTCGCCTTGGGATATCGAGCATCTGGACGAGACGGCGAAACAGATTTCCGATACAGAACGCCGGTCGATGATGGCCGAGCGGGACACGACGGACCGTTATCTGGCGGCGTTTTTGTCAGAGCATGTTGGTGCTGAATTTGGCGGCCGGATCAGCGGGATCGCGAAGTTCGGTGTCTTCGTCAAGCTCGACGGAACGGGCGCGGATGGTATGATCCCGATCCGTAATTTGGGACGTGAGTATTTTCATTACGACGCCGATACTCAAACCCTAACCGGCAGCGAGACAGGCCATACGATTGGCCTTGGCCAACGCGCCCGCGTGCGGCTGGTAGAGGCTGCGCCGATCACAGGTGGTCTGATTGTAGAGCTGCTAGAGCTGGACGGTCGCACGCAGCCTAAAGGCTCGCCTACCGGGCGCGGCAAGCCGCCGCGGTTTAAACAGGGGTCTGCAAAGAAAAAAAACGCCAAGACGGCGCGTAAGGTCAGCCGGGTTCGCAAAGCGCGCTAAGCCGGGTCGCGGCGGTTGCGGTTGGTGAAAGATGCCTCCGGCGGGAGTTTATTTGGCAAGGTGAATGCGGATGCGGCATCAAAGCGCTAGGGCATAGATCCGGGGTTGGATGGCAGGCACGCCGTGCTACGGTCGGTGCCAATGACCCCTGACTGACCGGACCGATTTTTGATGCGCTTTGCTTTTGTAATTGCTGTTTCCCTGTCCACAGCTGCCTGGGGCGCACCTGACAGCACTCTGCGGCCCGAACTGCGACCTGCAGCGACGCCGGGACGGACGTATGCGCAAGTGCCCGATGCGGGCTTTGATGCTTGGGTGCGGGCGTTCCGGCCACGGGCGCTGGGGAAAGGTGTGTCGGCGGCGACCTTTGATGCGGCCTTCGCCAATGCGGGGTTCATTCCTGACAGCATCGCACTGGACCGCAATCAGGCGGAATTCACAAAGCCACTTTCCGAATACATGGCCACGGCTGCAAGTGATGACCGCGTGGCCACCGGGCGCGCGATGTTGGTGCAGTATGGCGATCTGCTTGAACGGATTGAGGCGGCCTACGGCGTGGACCGGCATGTTGTGCTGGCTGTTTGGGGGATGGAGAGCAACTTTGGCAAGCGGCGGGGCAGTGTGCCGCTGGTGTCGACCTTGGCGACATTGTCGTATGAGGGGCGGCGCGGGCGGTTCTTTGAAGATCAGCTGATTGCGGCGCTTAAGATTTTGCAGCGCGGGGATACGACGCCGCAGAATATGATCGGAAGCTGGGCAGGTGCGATGGGGCATACGCAATTTATGCCGACCAGTTATGCCGCCTACGCCGTTGATTTTACGGGCGACGGGCGGCGCGATATCTGGTCGGACGATCCGAGTGATGCGTTGGCATCCACGGCGGCTTATCTGGCGAACTTTGGCTGGACCAAGGGGCAGCCGTGGGGTGTTGAGGTGCGCCTGCCGCGCGGATTCGATTACAGCAAAACCGCGCGGAGTGTGAAGCAACGGGCGAGCGCTTGGGCGGCCTTGGGCGTTGTCGGAACTGACGGCCGGGCTGTGCGGGATCATGGCACGGCCGGCCTGATCACGCCGACTGGCGCAGGCGGGCCGGCATTTTTGGTGTTCCGCAACTTTGACGTCATCAGCCGCTATAATAACGCCGAAGCCTACATCATTGGCGTCGGCCATCTAGGGGATCGGATTAAAGGGATGGAGCCGTTGCAGCGCCCCTTTGTCGCCGGAGAGCGCAGTTTGAAGCGGGCAGAGCGGATCGAGCTGCAGCAGCGTCTGACGGCGGCCGGCCATGATACGGGCGGCGTGGATGGCAAGATTGGACCAGCTTCGCGCCGGGCAATTCGTGCGTTTCAGACCAGCCGCGGCTTGCCGCCGGACGGCTACGCTAGCCTTGTTTTATTGAACCGGCTGCGCTGAGCAAGCACCGTTCTGCATGCAGGTGGTCAGGCGGTCCAGTGTCGCCTGATCCGGCGCAGGGAAGAGCCAGCTGCCGCAGGCGTCCAATGCGATTACCGGGGTTTCCCCGTCGATCCGGGCAAAGGCAAGGAACGGGCCTGATGCTGGCGCGCTGCCGCACCATGGACCCGCGCAGGTGACCTGCAGGACGACGTTGCCGTCAAAGGGGGCCGTGAAGCCGTCTGCGGTCAGGCCCTGTCCGGTCAGGGTGCCCAGCAATGACACAGGCTTGCTTTCCGTGGTGCCGCTCGCAGGTGGAGCGGTCAAGGTGCCGGTCAGGACAAGATAGGGAAATTCGCTGGCGCTGGCCTGATCAAAGCTGGTGGCCGCGTCAGGCCGCATGCAGGACAGGGCCTGCGCCTGAGATGCCGTCAGCAGCGCGGCAATGGTCAGCAGCGTTTTCACAGCTTTACCCCCAGCTCTGCCAGAACCTGCTCATACACGGCGCGTTTGAAGGGGACGATGTTATCGACCAGTTGGTCCTTAGGCAGCCATTTCCATGCGGAAAACTCTGGGTGGTCTGTGGCGATGTTCACATCGGCGTCGGTGCCGTGAAAGCGCAGCAGGAACCACTTTTGCTCTTGCCCGCGATACTTGCCGCCCCAAGCCTTGCCAACCAGATCATGCGGCAAGTCATAGCGGATCAACCCGCGCGTTTCCGCCTCGATGCTCACCAGCTTTTCGCTGACACCGGTTTCTTCCCAAAGCTCACGCAGGGCGGCGTCGCGGCAGTTTTCGCCGGCATCGACGCCGCCTTGGGGCATTTGCCAAGCGTCGCTGTCACGATCCAACCGCTGGCCGACAAAGACGTGGCCGCGCGGATTGGCCAGCATAACGCCGACGCATGGGCGGTAGGGAAGCTGTTCGATTTGATCTAGGGTCATGAAGTGGCCTTGGGTTTTCATCGCATGGTCCTCTCGTTTGGACGTGTTCTGCCCCAAAGGTCCAGCGTTAAGCGATAACAAGCCGCGTGTTATGCTTAATCCGGGGCGCAATCCAGTGCAGATGGGCGCGTGACAGGGCCACGCAGCCTGCGGTGGGCCGCCCCTTACCGCGCCACTGGTGGATGAAAATCGCAGAGCCGCGCCCCTTGACCGCATAAGGCCAGTTCCAGTCGGTGATAATGACCACATCATACATCGGATCGGCGCGGCGCAGATCCTCGTGGCTAAAGGCGTGCGGTACGCGCACCATCATGTTGTAATCGACGTCGCGCACATCATCCGACCACAGATCGCCCGGTCGGATCGGCACTGCCCAATCAGCGGGCTGCGCGATGCGGTCGGGGCGATACAGCATGCCGACGATCCGGTGCACCCCGCGCGGGGTCGCGCCGTCGCCTTCAGCTTTGCGATTCGTAAATCCGCCGCGCCCGATGGTGCGTGGAAACTGCCGCCCCAAGAACCGCAGGTGGGTTGGCGTCACAACCAGATCAGCTGCCTTCATGCCCGGACCTTTCGCATCATCTTGCCCCAAATACTCCCAGCGGAGCGTCCAAAGTTCATAGCAAATGCCCAGACTTTGCGGCCTTCGTCGCCAGATAGGCATGGTTGTGCGCATTCTCGCCGACCTTCAGCGGGACGCGTTCGACGACGGACACGCCAGAGGCTTCCATGCGGGCAATCTTCGCCGGGTTGTTTGTCAGCAGGCGGACGGCACCAAAGCCCATTTGTTTCAAAATCGCCGCACCGATGCGAAAATCGCGTTCGTCATCGTGAAAGCCAAGGCGATGGTTGGCTTCGACCGTGTCAAAGCCTTGGTCCTGCAGGGCATAGGCGCGCATTTTGTTCGCAAGGCCGATGCCGCGTCCCTCTTGGTTCAGATAAAGCAGCACGCCGTGGCCTTCGGTGCCCATTTGCGCCAACGCGCCGCGCAGCTGCGGGCCGCAGTCGCATTTCAGGCTGCCGAGCAGGTCGCCGGTAAAACAGGCAGAGTGCAGACGCGCGAGGACGGGTTTGCTGCGGTCAGGTTGGCCGATCTCGACGGCGTAGTGCTCTTCTCCGCCGTCATCCGGGCGAAAGACGTGTAGGCGTCCCGCCTCGGACACCGACATGGGCAAGCGGGCGCTGACGATGCCGTGCAGGGGCGACATTTCGGTCGTCCGTACGGCGGCGGCGTCGACGACGGTCAGGCCGTGCTCTGCGGCAAAACGGGCGGTATCGTCCAGTGGGGCAATCACGGCGGCCGGCAGTAGGCGGGCGGATTTGCACAGGGTGACAGCCGCGCGGGCAAGGTCGGCGTCACCGCCGCGCTGGGCACGCAGGGGGCCCTTCATCGGGCTTCGCAGGTCGTCGGCGGGATTGGCCAGCGCAGTGACCCAGCGGGCATCGGCATCCGCAGGCAGGGCGATGCGGGCGACATCGCCGTCGTAGGCTGCGACTTTCAGCGTTTGCGCGCGCCAATCGGTGATCGCGACAGCGGCCCCCATGCCGTGCAGCAGGGTCAGGCGGGCGGGTTGCAGCGTCTCTGCCGCGAGCATGACGCCCATGCCTGCCACGACGACGGGCACGCCCATTCGCAGGTCAGCGCGGGCGCGCGCCAGTCTTTCAGTGTCGTCAGGTGCGAAGCCCATAGGTCAAAACCTTTGCGATTTGTCCGACGGAGTTAGCGCATGTGGGCGTTTAATGTAATAATTGTAAATGAAATCACACGTCCGTGTGAACCTTTTGCAGCACAACTTGTTGAACTCGTGTGTCCATCACATCTGATGTGTATGAAATTGGAGGGTACTATGGCCCAATTGAAAAAGATCTTGTTAGTCGACGACGATGACGACCTGCGCGAAGCGCTGGGCGAGCAGTTGTTGCTGACCGAAGATTTCGATGTGTTCGAGGCCGATGATGGTGCCTCGGCGATGACGAAAGTCAAAGAGCAGCTTTATGATCTTGTGATCCTTGATGTTGGCTTGCCCGACACCGACGGGCGCGAATTATGTCGCCTGATGCGCAAGCAGGGCGTTAAATGCCCAATCCTGATGCTGACCGCGCAGGATAGCGACGCTGACACGATTTACGGTCTGGACGCGGGCGCGAATGATTACGTGTCCAAGCCGTTCAAATTCCCCGTGCTGCTGGCGCGGATCCGTAGCCAGCTGCGCACGCACGAACAGTCAGAGGATGCGGTGTTCCAGCTGGGGCCGTATACGTTCCGCCCGGCGCAAAAGATGCTGGTGACCGAGGACGAAAAGAAAGTCCGCCTGACGGAAAAGGAAACCAATATCCTCAAGTTTCTATACCGTGCGGCTGACGGCGTTGTTGCCCGCGATGTGCTGTTGCACGAGGTTTGGGGCTATAATGCGGGCGTCACGACCCACACCCTAGAAACCCACATCTATCGTTTGCGCCAAAAGATTGAGCCCGATCCGTCGAACGCGCGTTTGCTGGTGACGGAACAAGGAGGTTACCGGTTAGTCGCATAGATTGCCGGGAACCAAACCTGTTTAATGGTGTTGTAACAGCGAAATCCCGCGCCACCGGGTCATGTGGCACCCTCCCTGTTGGACTTGCCCGGGCCTTGTGCCCGGGTTTTTTTTGGCTTGCGGGGGGGGCGCTTTTGGGAAACGGATTGTGGCTAGATTCAGAGTATTCCAAAGCGCTTAGGTCGCATATGATTTCACAAATTTTTATATAAGGAATTGCTGTGATGTTTCGTATCGTGACTTTGCCGTGTCTGATGCTTTTGATCGCTTGCGGCGGTGCAGGCATCCCGATGACGCAAGCGCCGGTAGGGCTGGATGCCCAGATCGCGGCAGGGGATCGGCTTGTATCGCGGCTGGACGATGTCGCGGCGACGCAATTCTCTGCCATGCCAACGAGCGGAAGTGCGACGTTCACGGGCGTAGCAAGTCTGTTCATTGATCCCGTGTTCGAGACCGATGCGGACGATATCGTCGTCCTTGGCGATTTGACGACAACGGCGAATTTCAGTAGCGGCGTCATGCGCGGGCGCGTTGATAACTTGCACGGTGCCACCGGATTTACTGCAAGCGGCTACCGCGAGATTCCTGTTGATGGTGTGTTGCAGATTGGCGGACGCGAGTCGGTGATTGGCAATGACATTGACGATAACCGCACGAACCGGCCGAATGATTTCTATGCGGATTATCAAGGTGATATCACGCTGCCCGACGGTACATATGCGGTCGAAGGCACGTTGGATGGTCAGTTTTTGGGGACGCGCACATCTGATGGTGTGTTCCCAATTCGTGGCTTGCTCGGGGGTGGTGAAGGTGTCGCATCGCGCGGGGTCGAAGGGACTGCCGGCTTTACCGAGTATTCGGCGGACCTTGACATAATCGCAGAGGCACCTGGCCGCCCCTAAGCCGAACGCCCGGTTTCGCCTTGGGGATTAGGTTGCTAGGATGGCTCCGAGGCGAATAAAAACAGGATCACGCGATGCGCGGCTTAACTTTTTCTTTTCTTGTGGCGGTCAGTCTGACGGCGTGCAGCAGCAGTGCAGTTGATGCGCCACTGGGCGGGCTGGGGCGATATCAGGTGGCCGGAGTCGAAGACGACGATGACATGCTGAAAATGCGGGCGGGTCCGGGGACCGGATATATCATTGTGCTTGGGATGCCGAATGGCACCTCTGTTTGGGTCGATAGCTGCGAGCCGTCGGGCAACACCAGTTGGTGCAAGGTTACGCTGGGCGGGCCGGGCGGTGTGTCGGGCTATGTGTCAAAGGCGTATCTAAAGGCGGTCTAATATTTTCGCGCGGCGCTTACCCTATGTGCGCAGCGCACTAGGTTAGTCATGGAACGTCACTTGAAAGGACCTGCTATGAAGACTGCTAAGGATTATCTGGACGACGCGAACGCTGTTGTGACCCGCATCCCGACCGAGGAAGCGATCAAGCTGCATGGTGCCGATGATGGTATCTGGATCGACGTGCGCGACAGCAGCGATATTGCCAAAACAGGCACGATCAAAGGCGCGCAGCGTCTGCCGCGCGGCTTTTTGGAATTTGCGGCCGACCCGGCGTCGCCCCACCAAAAGGATTTCATGAAGCCGGATAACAAGTATTACCTTGTTTGCGGTGCAGGCGGTCAGGCTGCGCTGGCCGGTAAGACCTTGAAGGACATGGGTTATACCGATGTCACCAATGTCGGCGGTGTGCCGGATTGGAAAAACGCGGGCGGTCCAGTCGAGGATTAAGCCCAGATCTGCCAAAGCAGCCGCACCGCAAGCGCGGTCGCGGCTGTGACCAGCACGGGTTTGATCAGGCGCGAGCCGACGCGCATCGCCAGCTTTGACCCAACCCACGCGCCCGCGACCTGCGCTGCACCCATCGCCAGCCCCACGGCCCACCACGGCTGCGCGACCAGCGCATAGGTGGCGATGCCGCCAAGGTTGGACGCAAAGTTCAGCAGCTTGGTATGAGCCGTGGCGCGCAAGACGCCGTAGCCGCCGAGTGCGACGAACCCCAGCATATAGAACGCGCCAGCGCCCGGCCCGATCAGGCCGTCGTAGAAGGCGACGAGCGGTACAATGGTCAGGGCGAACAGCCCCGGCGCAAGGCGCTGGGCGCGGTCCACATCGTTAAGACCCGGTTTCAGGGCGAAGAAGAGCGCGATGCCGATCAGCAGGACGGGCAGGCCAAGACGGATCACATCCGTTGGTAGGTGAGAGGTCAGCAGCGCACCCGCGATGGCGGCGACGAAGGCGATCAGCGCGGGCTTGATCTGTTTTCGCAGGTCAACGTGACCGCCGCGCGCATAGGCGATTGCGGCCATGCCTGCGCCAAAGACGCCCTGCACCTTGTTTGTGGCGATGGCCGTGACGGGGGGCGCACCGGCCAGCACCAGAACTGGCAGCGTGATCAGCCCGCCGCCGCCCGCGATGGAATCGACAACGCCCGCGACAAAGGCGGCGAGCATGAGGAGTGCGACAATGTCGCCTGTGACTTCGAACATATTAAGACGCGAAGTCGGAGCGGGCGTAGCCCTGAATGAACAAAAGCGCGGTCAGATCGCCGTGGTTGATACGCACATCGCATTCCTTTTGCACGGATGGCTTGGCGTGCAGGGCGACTCCGGTGCCTGCGCGGCCCAGCATGCCCAGATCGTTCGCACCGTCGCCAACGGCAAGGACGTCGGCATCGGTTATGCCGATCTTAGTGGAGATTTCTGCGAGCGCGTCCACCTTGGCTTGGCGACCAAGGATCGGGCGGGCGACGTCTCCGGTCAATTTACCAGCGTCCACCAACAGCGTGTTGGCGCGGTTTTCGTCAAAGCCAAGGGCGGCGGCGATGCGGGCGGTGAAGGCGGTGAAGCCGCCAGAGACGAGGGCGGCGTGACCGCCGTGCGCTTTCATCGTTTGCACCAGTTCATAGCCGCCGGGCATCAGGGTGATCCGGGTGTCGAGGACATGGGCGATGATGGACTCGGGTAGACCCTTGAGCAGGCCGACGCGTTCAATCAGCGCGCCTTCGAAATCCAACTCTCCGTTCATGGCTTTGGCGGTGATGGCGGCCACGCGTTCGCCGACGCCGGCTTCGGCGGCCAGCTCGTCAATGCATTCTTGGCGAATCATAGTGCTGTCCATGTCGGCCAGCAGCATTTTCTTAACGCGGCCTTCGGTCGCTTGTATGACCAGATCGACGCCAATCGCTTGGCAATCATCCCACACGGTCCACTGATTGTCGGGCTTGGCGGGCAAGGTAAATTCGGCGGCTTCACCGACCGAAAGCCAGACCGCTTCGCCCCCGCCCCACGCGTTGCGCAGGTTCTCGACCAGGGTGGCATCAAGGGTGCCGGGCTTTGCAATCAGGGTGGCGGTGAACATGGCGGCGGACCTTTTGCGGGCGCAAAGCGCGGTGATGTTGCGGCTGTGCTAACGCGTTTTTAGGCCTCGGGGAAGGGTGGGAAGGGGGCCAAACGACGGATTTCCCCTATAAAACAGGCGTTCGCATTTCGCCTAAAATTTACCGTTTGATAAAAAATGAACATGTGCAAGGCTACGCAGGTAACACAGTCCCTGAGGTAGACCATGACATCACCCACCGCCCCCGGACTCGCCGCTGGTCGGCTTGACGCCGAGAGTATCGCCGCCGGCTTTGCCGATTTGCACGCTCCGCTTGATCCGCACGAGGTGCTTGTCGCCGCGGATCGCTGCTATTTCTGCTATGATGCGCCCTGCGTCACGGCCTGTCCGACCAGCATCGATATCCCGCTGTTTATTCGCCAGATCGCGACCGGAACATCGGCAGCTGCCGGACAGACCATTTTTGACGCGAACATTCTGGGCGGTATGTGCGCCCGTGTTTGCCCGACCGAAGACCTGTGCGAGGGGGCTTGCGTACGCGAGGCCGCCGAGGGCAAGCCGGTCGAGATCGGCCGCTTACAGCGCCACGCAACGGATACTGTCATGGCGCGGCAAGAGCATCCCTTTGTGCGGGCGGCCTTGACGGGCAAGCGCGTGGCAGTTGTTGGGGCCGGGCCTGCTGGTCTGTCCTGTGCGCACCGCCTTGCGATGCTGGGGCATGACGTCGTGATGTATGATGCGCGGATTAAACCGGGCGGTCTGAATGAATACGGCATCGCGGCGTATAAATCGACCAACGGTTTTGCGCAGCGCGAGGTCGATTGGCTGCTGGGCATCGGCGGCATTGATCTGCAAACCGGCAAAGCGCTGGGCGCGGATCTGAGCCTTGATGCGCTGGCAGAGGAATTCGACGCGGTGTTTTTGGGCGCCGGACTTGGCGGCGTTAATGCGCTGGGCATCCCCGGCGACGATCTGGCCGGAGTCACGGATGCCGTCAGCTTTATCGCTGATCTGCGCCAAAGCACCGATCTGACAACGCTACCTGTTGGGCGCAATGTCGTGGTGATTGGCGGCGGTATGACCGCTGTAGATGCTGCTGTGCAGTCCAAGCTGCTGGGCGCAGAGAATGTGACGATCGCTTACCGCCGTGGCCGCGACGCCATGGGCGCGAGCCGGTATGAGCAGGATCTGGCCGCAAGCCACGGCGTGAAACTGATGTTTCACGTGCAACCCCATGCGGTGCGCGAGGGCGCGATTGATCTGGAGTATACCTCTGACGATGGTACGGGCCTGCGCGGCACCGGCGAGGTGGTTTCCTTGGCTGTCGATCAGGTGTTCCGGGCAATTGGCCAGACACTGACGACGGATGGCGGGTTGGTCGTTGAAGGCCGCAAGATCAAGGTCAGCGGCACCGGGCGCACCACGCGCAGCGGCGTCTGGGCTGGCGGCGACTGTGCGCTGGGCGGCGATGATTTGACCGTGACCGCGGTGGCCGAAGGCCGCGACGCGGCGATGGATATCCATGCAACTTTGATGGAGGGCAACTGATGGCCGACCTAACAACCGACTTTCTGGGCATCAAAAGCCCGAACCCGTTCTGGCTCGCCTCTGCCCCGCCGACGGATAAGGAATACAACGTCCGCCGCGCCTTCGAGGCAGGCTGGGGCGGTGTGGTGTGGAAAACGCTGGGCGCCGAAGGGCCGCCCGTCGTCAACGTGAATGGCCCGCGCTATGGCGCGATTTATGGCGCTGATCGGCGGCTATTGGGGCTGAACAACATCGAGTTGATCACGGACCGCCCGCTAGAAGTGAACCTTGAGGAAATGGCCCGCGTCAAAGCGGATTATCCTGACCGGGCGCTGATCGCATCGATCATGGTGCCCTGCGAAGAACAGGCGTGGAAAGATATCCTGCCGCGCGTAGAAGAGACCAATGCAGACGGGATCGAGCTGAACTTTGGCTGCCCGCACGGGATGGCAGAGCGCGGCATGGGCAGCGCTGTTGGGCAGGTGCCCGAATATATCGAAATGGTCGTGCGCTGGTGCAAGAAATACTATGACCGTCCGGTAATCGTAAAGCTGACGCCAAATATCGCGGATATTCGCAAACCCGCACAGGCGGCCAAGAATGGCGGCGCGGATGCGGTGAGTTTGATCAACACGATTAACTCGATCACATCGGTGAACTTGGATTCAATGTCACCAGAGCCGATGATCGACGGCAAGGGCACGCATGGCGGCTATTGCGGGCCAGCGGTCAAGCCGATTGCGATGAACATGGTGGCCGAGATCGCCCGCGATCCGGCGACGCGCGGCTTGCCGATTTCCGGTATTGGCGGTGTGACGACTTGGCGCGATGCGGCAGAGTTTATGGCGCTGGGTTGCGGCAATGTGCAGGTTTGCACCGCCGTGATGACCTATGGTTTCAAGATTGTGGACGAGATGAAGTCCGGCCTGTCGCAGTGGATGGACGAGAAGGGTTATACTTCGACTTCTGATTTTGTGGGTAAGGCTGTGCCGAACGTGACGGATTGGCAGTATCTGAACCTGAACTATGTCGCCAAGGCTAAGATCGATCAGGATGCCTGCATTTCCTGCGGTCGCTGCTATGCGGCTTGCGAGGATACGTCGCATCAGGCGATTGCGATGACAGCGGACCGCACGTTCAGTGTGATCGACGAGGAATGCGTCGCGTGTAACCTTTGCGTCGATGTCTGCCCCGTTGAGAACTGCATCACGATGGAAGCGATGGCACCGGGCACGGTTGATCCGCGTACGGGTAAGACGGTCCAGACCGAATACGCCAACTGGACGACCCACCCGAATAACCCCGGGGCGGTTGCTGCTGAATGATGCGTTGCGGCCAAGAGTCTTCGTAACGAAGACTCTTGTGGCGTGCATTCCAGCAAACGCTGGTATCTTGCAATAACGGCCGCGACAGATGTGTCGCGGCCGTTTTCACGTTCTATACCCCGGACGGCGGGGCGGACGATGCCGCCTTGCCGGGCGGCCTTGGCGCAGGTTCGCCGAACGTCACCAGCCGTTTTCAATCACCATCTGGGATTTGGACACGCTCAAGTCCGTCAGCGCGTCCCGCATGGCATCAACAAAGCCGCCGGGGCCGCAGATGTAGAACGTCTGGTTCAGATCGTTCAGCAGGTCTTGCAGCATCGCCTTGTCGATTTTGCCGTAGATGTAATCGGTATCGGCTTGGCTGCTGATGACATAGGTCGGCGTCATGCCGTCCATCGTGTCCCATTTGTCCCGCAAAATGATGTCGTGATCAGTTTTGTTGGCAAAGATCAGGCGATCGCCGGTCACGCCTTCGCGCGCATGTTTGTCGAGGATCGCGATGAAGGGGGTGATGCCTGCACCGGCGGCAAGGAATACACCTGGGCCATGGTCAGTAATCGCGCCGGCGGGGTCTTCGGCAAGGATTTTGTCGCCGGGGGCCATGTGGGGAATCTGTTCGGTCACCCCGTCGTGGTCCGGGTAGGATTTGATAACGAACTCCACAACGTCTGCGTCAGGCTTGGATGTCATGGTGAAGGGGCGGTCTTTGTCCCGCCAGCCGTCTTTGTCTAAGGCCCAATGGGTCGCTTGGCCCGGTTCGAATTGGAAACCTGCCGGGTGGTCGAAGGTCAGGTGCCACGTGTCGTGGGTGACGGGGGCGATGGCGGTCAGGGTCAGGGTGTGGGTCATGGCGAAGTCTCCTGCAGGGGTTGCAGGGTTAACCCGGACCTTGCGGCCCGGGTTCCGGATCAGATGACGATCTGCTGGCCAAGTTCGATTACGCGGTTGGGCGGCAGGTGGTAATAGGCCGGCGCGTTAGTCGCGGTTTTGGTCATGGCCACATAAAGACGCTGTTGCCAGCCGGGCATGGCGCTTTTGTCGGACAGTTTGTAACTGCGGCGGTTGATGAAGAACGAGGTGGCCATAATCTCGAACTTTACGCCAAGTTTGCGGGCCATCATCAGGGCGCGGGGCACGTTTGGATCGTCCATATAGCCGAAGGTGATAAAGACGCGGGTGAAGCCGTCGGTGAGCATTTCGATCACGACCTGTTCGTTTGGCGGCACATGGGGCGCGTTCGATGTGGCGACGGTGACGATGTAGTTGCGTTCGTGCAGGACTTGATTGTGTTTAAGGTTATGCAGCAAGGCAGGCGGCGCGACGACGGACTCGGCGGTCAGGAACATGGCGGTGCCGCTGACGTGGGCCAGATGCTCTGACCCGTTCAGCGACGTGATGAGCGTGGCGAGGGGCACGGAATCGGCGCGGGACTTCTCCTGCATGATCCGGCTGCCGCGCACCCATGTGATCATCACGATCACCAGTAGGGCCGCGACCGTCAGGGGCAGATAGCCGCCTTCAAGGAATTTGGTCATGTTTGCAGCAAAAAGGCCGATTTCGATCACAGCCAGCGGGGCCAGCATCGCGAGGGCGAGCGGGACGGACCATTTCCACAGGTAGCGGTAGACGAAGAACGCGAGGATGGTTGTGACCAGCATTTCACCTGTCACGGCGATGCCGTAGGCCGTGGCAAGGCTGGCGGAAGAGCCGAAAGCCAGCACTAGTACGACCACGCAAAGCAGCAGGATCGCGTTCATGCGGGGGATGTAGATCTGCCCGTGTTGGGTTTCAGACGTGTGGTGCACCTCCATCCGTGGCAGCAGGCCCATTTGCACGGCTTGATGCGCAACAGAGAACGCACCGGTGATGACAGCCTGCGATGCGATAACCGTGGCGACGGTGGCAAAGGCGACCAAGGCGGGCAGCGCCCATGACGGGGCCATCAGAAAGAAAGGGTCGCGGGCGGCGCTTGGGTCGGCGAGCACCAGCGCGCCTTGACCCAGATAGGACAGGGCTAGCGATGGGAAGACGACAAAAACCCAAGCGAGGCGGATCGGACGGCGGCCAAAGTGGCCCATGTCGGCATAAAGCGCCTCTGCCCCCGTGATCGCCAGAAAGACCGAGCCAAGGACCGGCAGGGCAGAGGCCCCGTGGGTAAAGAGGAATTGCAGGCCGGGGACCGGGCTGAAGGCACCAAGGATACGCGGGTCATCGGCGATGTGGATCAGACCCATGATCGCGAGCATTGCAAACCACACCAGCATGATCGGGCCGAACAGGCGGCTAATGCCTTCGGTGCCGCGGCGCTGGGCGGCGAAAAGGGCGATGATGATGCCGATGGTGACGGGAATCACGTATGGCGCGAAGGACGGGACGATCAGGGTCACGCCTTCGACCGCGGACAGGACGGAAATTGCAGGGGTGATGATCGCGTCGCCAAAGAACAGCGAGGTGCCGACGATCCCCAATATGAGCAGGCCTCGGCGTTTGCCAAGGGCGCGCTGGCCAAGGGCGAGCAGGGACAGCGTGCCGCCTTCGCCCCGGTTGTCGGCGCGCAGGATCAGGACGACATATTTAAAGGTCGCGATCAGGATCAGCAGCCAAAGCAGCAGCGACACGATGCCAAGGACATCGCCGGATTGCGCCGGACTGCCGCGCGTTGCGGCGGCCAGCCCTTCACGCAGGGCATAAAGCGGGCTTGTGCCGATATCGCCGTAGACGACCCCGACGGACCCAAGCGCAAGGGCAACGGTCGAGGCAGGGCGCGCGGCGTGACCAGTAGTGACGGGGGACATGGCAGTGACCCATATGAGGACAGCAAGCGCGCAATTAATCCTGCGCGATATGCTTTACAAGTGGTCCTGATCGGGCGGCTGAAGAAGGGTCCGGTAAAGGTGATCGACAAAGGTGTCGGCGCCACTGAACGGATCGACATCGCCAAGGACGGCGCGCACCTGAACGTCGAAATCGGCGTAATGCTGAGTCAGCGCCCAGATCGAAAAGATCAGGTGGTGCGGGTCGGATTTGCGGATCAATCCGGCGTCCATCCAGCCGCGCATGATCTGCGCCTTTTCATCCACAAGGGTGCGCAGCGGGCCAGCCAGCACCGCGTGAATTTGCGGCGCACCAGCAAGGATTTCATTGGCAAACAGGCGGCTTTCGCGGGGGAAATCCCGGCTCATCGCCAGCTTGCGGTGGGCGTAGGCGAGGATCTCTTCGATGGGGTTGCCGTTTGGATCAAGGGTCCGCAGCGGGTCGAGCCATGTTTTGAGCAGCTCTTCGAGCAAGGCGGCATAAATCGCCTCTTTCGAGGGGAAGTAGTAAAGCAGGTTTGGTTTGGACAGGCCCGCCGCATCGGCGATCTGATCAAGGGTCGCACCCTTGAAGCCAGCGGTTGAAAAAGCGTCCAGCCCGCCAGACATGATGGCAGAACGGTTGCGGGTCTGAATGCGGGTCAACGGCGGTAAGTCATCCATTTTTTTACCATGCGCTAAAAAACGCGGCATGGTCTAGCCAGCGCGTGTACCACTGCATGTTTTTTAAGCATTTGCCATGGTTTTGCGCGTGACGCTTGACTGAGTATGACCCTCTGTTAGCGTTTGTTTGACCGTACGGTCAAATCGGCAACACGCAGGAGAATACCATGGCAGCCCCCGGAGAGAACCTGAGGATTAACCCGGATCGTTTGTGGGACACCTTGATGGATATGGCCAAGGTTGGCCCGGGTGTTGCAGGCGGCAATAATCGCCAGACGCTGACGGACGAAGACAGCGAAGGGCGTCATCTGTTCGCCGGCTGGTGCGCCAAGGCGGGCTGCAAGATGGGTGTCGATAGCATGGGCAATATGTTCGCCCGGCGCGAAGGCACGGACCCGGACGCGCTGCCAGTCTACGTCGGTTCGCACCTAGATACACAGCCAACGGGCGGCAAGTATGACGGCATTCTTGGCGTGCTGGGCGGGCTAGAGGTGATCCGGTCGCTGAACGATCTGGGGATCAAGACGAAGCACCCGATTGTTGTGACGAACTGGACGAACGAGGAGGGTACCCGCTTTGCCCCCGCGATGCTGGCCTCTGGCGTCTTTGCTGGGATGCACACAGAAGACTGGGCCAAGGACCGGGTAGACGCCGACGGCAAGCGTTTCGGTGACGAACTGCGGCGCATTGGCTGGGAAGGCGACGAGAAAGTCGGCGAACGTAAGATGCATGCTTTCTTTGAGCTGCACATCGAACAGGGGCCGATTTTAGAGGCGGAGAATAAGCAGATTGGTGTTGTCACGCACGGTCAGGGCCTGTGGTGGCTAGAGGTTACGCTGACCGGTAAGGATGCGCATACAGGCTCTACCCCGATGAATATGCGGGTAAATGCAGGTCTGGGCATGGCGCGGATTACCGAGGCGGTGCACCGGATCGCGATGGATCACCAGCCTGCAGCTGTGGGTGCTGTAGGGCAGGCGAATGTTTATCCGAACTCTCGCAACGTGATCCCGGGTAAGGCGTTGTTTACCATCGACTTTCGTTCGCCCGATTTGGCGAAGCTGACATCGATGCGCGAGAAGCTGGAGGCCGAGGCGGCGCAGATTGCGGCTGATCTGGGGTTGGGGATCACGATTGAACCTGTGGGGCATTTTGATCCTGTGACCTTTGACGACGGTTGCGTGACTGCGATCCGCGATGCGGCAGAGCGGCTGGGTTATAGCCACATGGATATCGTGTCTGGCGCTGGGCATGATGCCTGCTGGATTAACCGGATGTATCCGACCGCGATGGTGATGTGCCCTTGTGTGGACGGGCTGAGCCATAACGAGGCGGAAGAGATTTCCAAAGAGTGGGCGGCTGCTGGCGCTGATGTGCTGCTTCATGCGGTGGTAGAGACGGCAGGCGTGGCGGAATAGGGGCGCTGCCCCCGGCCCCAAGGGGCCTCCCCCGAGGTATTTGTGACCAGAAGAAGGTCGGACGAGGAGACGTGATATGAGCAAGGTGATCAAGAACGGGACGGTGGTGACCGCCGATCTGACCTACAAGGCGGACGTGCTGATCGAGGGGGATGTCATCACGGCGATTGGGCCGGATTTGCAGGGGGATGAGGTGCTGGACGCGACCGGCTGCTACATCATGCCCGGCGGGATCGACCCGCATACCCACCTAGAGATGCCGTTTATGGGCACCTATTCGGCCGATGACTTTGAGTCCGGCACCCGCGCGGCGTTGGCGGGCGGCACGACGATGGTTGTCGACTTCGCATTGCCTAGCCCCGGACAGGGGATGCTGGACGCCCTGCAGATGTGGGACAATAAATCCACGCGGGCGCATTGCGATTATTCCTTCCACATGGCGGTGACCTGGTGGGACAAGCAGGTGTTCGACGAAATGCCCGCGGTGATCGAGCGGGGGATTACGACGTTTAAGCACTTTATGGCGTATAAAGGTGCGCTGATGGTGAATGACGACGAGCTTTATGCCTCGTTTTCGCGTCTGTCAGAGCTGGGCGGGATCGCGATGGTCCATGCCGAGAATGGCGATGTCGTGGCAGAGCTGTCGGCCAAGTTGTTGGCCGCGGGCAATACCGGGCCAGAGGCGCATGCCTATTCCCGCCCGCCGCAGGTCGAGGGTGAGGCGACGAACCGCGCGATCATGATTGCTGATATGGCGGGCGTGCCGCTGTATGTGGTGCATACGTCTTGTGAAGAGAGCCACGAAGCCATCCGCCGGGCGCGGATGGCGGGCAAGCGCGTCTGGGGCGAGCCGCTGATCCAGCATCTGACGCTGGATGACAGTGAATATGCCAATCCTGATTGGGACCACGCAGCGCGGCGCGTGATGTCGCCGCCGTTCCGCAACAAACAGCATCAGGACAGCCTGTGGGCAGGTTTGCAGTCGGGGTCGTTGTCCTGTGTGGCGACGGATCATTGCGCCTTTACCACCGAGCAGAAGCGGAATGGCGTGGACGATTTCACCAAGATCCCGAATGGGACTGGCGGACTGGAGGATCGGCTTCCGATGCTGTGGACGCACGGCGTGAACACCGGGCGGCTGACGCCGAACGAATTTGTCGCGGTGACATCCACAAATATCGCCAAGATCCTGAACTGTTATCCCCGCAAGGGTGCCGTGCTGGTGGGGTCGGACGCAGATCTGGTGGTGTGGGACCCGGAAAAGTCGAAAACGATCAGCGCGACCGACCAGCAATCAGCCATCGATTACAACGTGTTCGAGGGGCAAGAGGTCAAAGGCCTGCCACGCTATACGCTAACGCGGGGGCGTGTTGCCTTTGCCGATGGCGCGATCATTCCAGAGCCGGGGCATGGGCAATTTGTTGCCCGCGCGCCGAAGGGGGCGGTCAATGAGGCGCTGTCGACGTGGAAAGAGCTGACGGCACCGCGGGCGGTGGAGCGATCGGGTATTCCGGCGACGGGGGTTTGAGGGTTGGATGCGACCTTTCAACATCGTATTTTGACCGCCCAAACTGGCACCGTTGAAGCAATGGCTTATACAATCGCATCGATCGCGGCGGCACTGACTATGGCGGTGATGATATTGTTGCTTGGACAATATGGTCGAGAGGGTTCAATCTTTGAGGTCACTCGTGCTGTGTCTGTGGCCGTATTCCTTTTCCCCTTTGTCTTTGTGCTGGCCAGTCCTATCTGGCTCGTCGCGAAAATTGTGTTGAAGAATGCGGCTAACGACAAGTGGTGGCTGTTTGCAATGTGCGGCGGCTTTGGCGGCTTGGCGTGGGACAGCATTAACTACGAGACATTTCCATACACTGCGGTCTCCCCTGTTTCGGGTGTCGTCGGCGGCCTTACATACTGGCGGGTAAGACGCTGGATAGGCTCGGGCGTGACCAATTTAACCGAGGACGTTGAATGATACCCCCTGTGATTCTTGCATCTGATGTGTCCCTGACCTTTCAAACCGGCGACGGCCCCGTTCACGCGTTGAAGGATGTCAGTCTTGATATCAATAAAGGTGATTTCGTCAGCTTCATCGGGCCTTCGGGCTGCGGTAAGACGACGTTTTTGCGCTGTATTGCCGGATTAGAGACTCCGACGGGGGGCAAGCTGACGGTAAATGGCATGTCGCCAGAGGAGGCGCGCAAAGCGCGGGCTTATGGCTATGTGTTTCAGGCGGCGGGGCTGTATCCTTGGCGGACAATTGGCGGGAATGTGAAATTGCCGCTAGAGATCATGGGGTTTTCCAAGGCGGAGCAGGCGGAACGTGTGGCCCGCGTGTTGGAGCTGGTTGATCTGGCGGGGTTTGAAAAGAAGTATCCTTGGCAATTGTCGGGCGGGATGCAGCAGCGGGCCAGCATTGCGCGTGCGCTTGCGTTTGATGCGGATATTTTGCTGATGGACGAGCCCTTTGGTGCGCTGGACGAAATCGTGCGCGACCATTTGAACGAGCAGCTGTTGCAGCTGTGGGCGCGGACAGAAAAGACGATTGGGTTCGTCACACACTCCATCCCCGAGGCGGTGTATCTGTCGACCAAAATCGTTGTGATGTCGCCGCGACCGGGGCGGATTACGGATGTGATCGAAAGCACGCTGCCGCGCGAGAGGCCACTGGATATTCGTGATACGCCGGAATTTATCGCGATTGCGCACCGGGTGCGGGACGGACTGCGGGCGGGGCATGCGGATGATTGAGGGTGGTGCTTGGGGCCGGCGTTGGACGCTCCGCGGGGAGTATTTCTGGCAAGATGATGGGGGATGCCGTGCGTAGTGTCCTACCGATCCTGACGGTTGTCGCTGTGTTGCTGGGGGTTTGGATGCTGTCGGTGGTGCCGATGAATATCCATCTGGCGACCGATCAGGCCCAGCGTGATGGGGTGGTCGTGGTGCCGGATACGCCTATCGCGCGGCAGGACGTGGGCGCGCTGGCACTGGCGCTACGCAATCCGGCGGTGGTGCCGATGACCTATGTCTTAGACAGGCCGCGGTTGCCGGGGCCGCAGCAGGTTGCGGCAGAGCTGTGGAAGACGACCTTTGGCGTGAAGGTGACGTCGAAGAAATCGCTGGTCTATCATGGCTGGGTGACGCTGTCGGCGACGCTGCTGGGATTTGCGATTGGCACGACGCTGGGGATCGCACTGGCCGTCGGGATCGTGTTTTCGCGCACGATGGACCTGAGTGTGATGCCTTGGGCGATTGCCAGTCAGACGATCCCGATATTGGCGTTGGCCCCGATGATCATCGTGATGCTGGGGTCGCTGGGGATACAGGGCTTGCTGCCTAAAGCGATTATCAGTGCCTATCTTTCGTTCTTTCCTGTCGTCGTTGGCATGGTGAAGGGGTTGCGGAGCCCCGACGGGATGCAGCTGGATCTGCTGCGCACCTATCACGCAAGCGCGTCGCAGGGGTTTTGGAAGCTGCGATTGCCGGCTTCAATGCCCTATCTGTTTGCCTCGCTCAAGATCGGGATTTCCGCCGCTTTGGTCGGCGCGATTGTGGGAGAGTTGCCGACGGGCGCGCGGGCCGGGTTTGGTGCGCGGATGCTGGTTGGCGATCAATATGGGCAGCCGCTGGTCACTTGGGCCGCGCTGTTTGCGGCGGCGATTACGGCGGCGGTTTTGGTGGGCATCTTTAGCTTGGCTGAGCGGGCGTCGTTAAAGCGGATGGGGATGATGCGATGATGGCTTTGGTTGCGATCATCGTGATCTGGGGGATTGGCTGGACCATGAACCTAGCGCTGGCGCGCAGCGGGCATCGCAGTGCTGGCTGGGCTGCGCCGCTAATCTTTGGCCTGACGCTACTGCTGGTCTGGGAGGTGGGTGTGCGGCTGGGCGAGGTTAGCCCGATCATTCTGCCGCCGCCGTCGGCAATTGCGGTGACCTTTATGGCAAGCCTGCCGATCCTGTGGGCTGACTTTGCGCAGACGATCTTGAAGGGCGCGCTGACGGGGTATGTACTGGGCGCGGTTGCGGCTTTTGCTGTGGCGGTCATGGTGGACCGGTCAGAGTTTTTGACACGGGGCGTATTGCCAGTGGGGGCGTTTATGGCGGCTTTGCCGATCGTGGGCACTGCACCGATTTTCGTCAAATGGCTAGGCTCTGACTGGCCGTCGAAGGCCGCTGTGGTCGGCGTGATGGTGTTTTTCCCGATCCTTGTGAACACGGTCGCAGGTTTGCGCGATACAAGCGCGATGCAGCGTGATCTGATGCGGACTTATGGCGCGGGCTATTGGCCGAGCTTGTTTAAGCTGCGGGTACCGGCGGCGATGCCGTTTGTGTTTAATGGACTAAAGATTGCCACAACGCTGGCGCTGATTGGTGCGATTGTTGCTGAATTTTTCGGCTCTCCGACCGTCGGGATGGGGTTTCGGATATCGACCTCTGTCGGACAGCTTGCGCTGGATCTGGTCTGGGCCGAGATTGTCGTCGCAGCCCTTGCCGGAAGCGCCTTTTACGGGGCGATGGCGATGATTGAGAAGCGGCTGACCTTTTGGCATCCGTCACAACGTAAATAACAGACCGGGAGAACCCGGCATATTTCCATCAACAAGGAGAGAGACATGAAGCATTTGATGACCGCCGCCACACTGGCCTTTGCCGCCAGTGGCGCACAGGCGCAGGACAATGATGTGACCTTGCAGCTGCAATGGGTCACGCAGAGCCAGTTCGCCGGCTATTACGTCGCGCAGGACAAGGGCTTTTACGAAGAAGAGGGTCTGAACGTCACGATCCTGCCGGGCGGGCCTGATATTGCTCCACCACAGGTGTTGGCTGGTGGCGGCGCTGATGTGATGCTGAACTGGATGCCATCGGCGCTGGCTGCCCGCGAAAAGGGTCTGCCGGTCGTGAATATCGCGCAACCTTATAAGACATCGGGCCTGATGCTGACCTGCTGGAAAGATACCGGCATCACCAGCGTCGAGGACTTCAAAGGCAAGACCATCGGCGTTTGGTTCTTTGGCAATGAATATCCGTTCCTGTCATGGATGTCTCAGGCTGGCATCTCCACCGATGGCGGCGATGATGGCGTGACGGTGTTGAAGCAGGGCTTCAACGTCGACCCGCTGCTGCAGCGTCAGGCGGATTGCATCTCGACCATGACCTATAACGAATATGGTCAGGTGTTGGATGCAGGTGTGTCCCCGGACGAACTGGTGACGTTCAAGTACGAGGACCAAGGTGTCGCGACGCTGGAAGACGGCATGTATGTGCTGGAAGAGAACCTGAACGATCCGGCGTTCGTCGAGAAGATGGTCAAGTTCGTCCGCGCGTCGATGAAGGGCTGGAAGTACGCAGAAGAGAATGCGGCTGAAGCGGCGCAGATCGTGCTGGATAACGACGAGACGGGTGCCCAGACACTCGAAGCGCAAGAGCGCATGATGGGCGAAGTGGCCATGCTGACCGCTGGGTCGAACGGTGCACTGGACGAGGCTGACTATCAGCGCACGGTCGATACGCTGCTGGCTGGCGGCTCTGATCCGGTGATTTCGGCCGCACCCGAAGGGGCTTGGACCCATGTGATCACCGATCAAGCGCTGAACTAATCAAAGCGCTTAACGATTAGGTATGAGCCGCGCCGCAGGATAGCCTGCGGCGCGGCTTTTTTAATGGGATGCGGCGCGCTGGGTCACGGACAGCTGATAGGTAAAGCCGTCCGGGCGCAGGTCGCGCTGGGCGGTGGCTTGCAGCTGGGCGGGCACGATTTGATCAAGGATGAATGATCCAAACCCCTGACGCGGGGGGGTGTCTGCAATGATGACATCGGATTCGCGCCATTCGAAGTCAAACCCCGCAGTGGCGTTTGGTTTCCATGCGACGTTCAGCTTGCCGCCCCGGGTTTTCAGGGCACCGTATTTGATCGCGTTGGTCGTCAGCTCGTGCACGGCCATGGTCAGGATCTGCGCCTCTGTCGCGTTAACTTTGATGTCGCTGCCAACAGCGGTGATCTGATCGGGGCCGATGTCGCTGTGTTCGGACAGTTCGCGCTGAACGATTTTGTCGATGGTGATGCCGTCCCAATTATCGCCAGTCAGATAGGTATGGGTGCGCGCAAGGGCCATAAGGCGGCCCTGAAACTTGGGCAGGAAATCGGCCAGATCATCGGCGCTGCTGGCCATGCGTTTTGCCGTGGCGGACACGAGGGCAAATATATTGCCGACGCGGTGGTGCAATTCGCCGACGACGGCGTCTTTGAGCTGCTGCGTGATGTCCTGTGCGTTTTGGATCATGTAGCGGACCGTGCCGTCAGTCTGGAATATCGGGTTATGATGGCAAGACCAGTACATTTCCTTGATCTTGCCTGTGGGCTGGCCGTCGTCGTCCATGACAGGGATCGCGTAAAGCACCTTTTCCAAAGAGTTCGCCTCGCCTACAAGCGCACGGCGGAAGGCGGCTTCGAGCATGGCGCGGCGGTCCGGTTCCTCTGGGAACACGTCAAACACCGGGCGGCCTTGGATCGCGTTCAAGTCGCGGCCGACTGTCGCCAAATACAGCTTACTGGCGGTCACGATGTGAAGATCCTGATCAAGGACCAGACAAGGGGCTGGAAGGTCTTGGAACAGCGCAGACCATTCGATGTTCGAGAACGTCATGTCGTGTCGTATGCCTTTGATATCCAGCCGATCAAGCGCGGCGGTTTGCACGATAGTTCACGTATGCCTGAGAGCTATTTAAACCGGGTGAAAGCATAATCAAATCCCTTTTGCTTGCCGCGCAGGGATATGACGACGATCAGCTTAGCAGGTCAGATCAGTCCCGAAAATCGCAGCAGCATGTTCGGCCAGATAGATGCGCAGCCACGGGGTAAAGGCGTCTGGCGTGGCGGCGATTTGGGCGGTCAGATCGGGCAGTGTGATCCAGCGGGTACCCATCACTTCGGCAGGGTCAGGTGCAATGTGCAGGTCATTCGGCGCATGGGCCAGATAGACCTCGACCAGCTCGTGTTCGATCAGGCCGCCGCCGACGTCGGCGCGATATTCGATCTGGCCTTTGTGGTGCAGGGTCAGGCCGGTGATGCCCAGTTCCTCGGTCAGGCGGCGGGCGGCGCAGGTGGCGGCGTCCTCGTCCCAGTGCGGATGGGTGCAGCAGGTGTTCGCCCACAGGCCCGGCGTGTGGTATTTGCCCAGCGCACGCTGCTGGATCAGGATTTGATCGCCGCGCAGCACAAAGACGCTGACCGCCTTATGGCGCAGCCCGCGCACATGGGCGTCGAGTTTGTCGACTGGCTGAAGGGTGCCGTCGACCCAAGCGGGGATCATTGTCGTCATAGCTTCTTTCGGTGGCGCGTCGCCGATATAAGCGAGATTGACCAGGGTTTGAAGGATTAGATGGCGGCGGGATTTCGCGGTGCCAGAGTATTGTGGTGGGGTGTTTCAGGCGGGATTGCCAGCGGGAAAAAAGCGTCGCAAGGTGCACCCGAAACGATTTGGAAAGGCGGAAGCCATGACGATAGGCGCTGTAGTCTGGAACGAGAACGTTCACGAGACGCATAACAAAGTGGTCGGGGATTTGTACCCGGATGGTATTCACGGCGCGATCGCTGCCGCGTTGAATATGGACGCAGGCATCACCGCGACGACCGCCACGATGCAAGAGCCAGAGCATGGTTTGACCGCCGCGCGGCTAGCGGAAACCGACGTGCTGCTGTGGTGGGGTCATGCGGCGCATGGCGATGTCGATGACGCGGTCGTAGAACGTGTGGCAGAGGCGGTTTGGGGTGGCATGGGCCTGATCCTGCTACACTCGGCGCATTTTTCGAAGATATTTAAGCGGCTGATGGGCACGCCCTGCAACCTGACATGGCGCGAGGCAGGCGAGCGTGAGCGGCTTTGGGTGACGTCCCGTAGCCACCCGATTGCGGCGGGCATCGGTGACTATTTCGAGCTGGAAAACGAAGAGATGTATGGCGAGCCTTTCGGTGTGCCAGAGCCACTAGAGACGATTTTCGTCAGCTGGTTTGCCGGGGGCGAGGTGTTCCGCTCTGGTCTGACGTACAAGCGGGGGGCGGGGAATGTGTTCTATTTCCGTCCGGGGCACGAGACCTATCCGACATATTTTGACGCCAATGTGCAGACGGTGCTGCGCAACGCGGTGAAGTGGGCGCATAACCCGGCGGCGCGGATCACGGCGGTGAACGACGCGCCGAACGTGCCGATCGAGGAGGCGCTGGAGAAGATCGAGCAGCGCGGGCTGAAGCTGCATGCTGACGGCGAAGAGGGCTTTCGGTGAAGCCGGTTCGTGTTCTGATCGTTGGCACCGGCGGCATGGCGAATGCCCATGCCGAGGCCTATGCCGCCATGGACGGCGTGGAGCTGGTGGGCGGTGTGGACCGCAACCCGGACAACCTGCACGCCTTTAACGCCAAGCACGGGATCACCCATGCGTTCGACTCTGTCGTCGATGCGCTGGAATGGGGCGCGTTTGACGCGGTGTCCAACGTGACGCCGGATGCTGTCCACTTTCCCACCACGATGCCGTTGCTGGCGGCGGGCAAGCATGTGCTGTGCGAAAAGCCCTTGGCAGTGAACCATGGTGAAGCCGTTCAGATGGCCGAAGCGGCGTTCCATGCGGGCGTGGTGAATATGGTCAACCTGACCTACCGCAACATCCCTGCGGTGATGGAGGCCGCGCGTCTGGTCGGCGCAGGCATTATCGGAGAGGTGCGCCATTTCGAGGCGTCCTATCTGCAAAGCTGGCTGACCCAGCCTGCTTGGGGCAAGTGGAATGAAGAGGCGCAGTGGCTGTGGCGGCTCAGTTCCAAGCACGGCAGCCTTGGCGTGCTGGGCGATGTTGGCGTTCATATTCTGGACTTTGCGACCTTTGTCGCCGGGTCGAATACGGAACGGATGTCGTGCAGGCTCCGGACCTTTGACAAGGCACCGGGCGGGCAGATCGGTGAATATACGCTGGACGCCAATGACAGTGCCACGATGCAGGTGCAGTTGCACAACGGCGCGGTGGGTGTGGTGCATGCCAGCCGCATGGCCAGCGGGCATCTGAATGATCTGCGGCTGCGGATTTTTGGCACCAAGGGCGGCCTTGATGTGCGGTGGGAGAATGACCAGAGCATTCTGCGCGCCTGCCTAGAGGGTGATCTGATGGAGGCGACTTGGCAGGATATGCCGCTGCCAGCGGTCAAGACGAACTACGTCCGCTTTATCGAAGCAATCCGTGCCGGAGAGGCAGTCCTGCCCGACTTTGATCGCGGTGCGATCTTGCAGCAGGCATTGGATGCGGCGGTTGCGTCGGATGCGGATGGTTGCCGGGATCTGGCGATCTGATGGGCGGGCCGGCGATCTTTTTCCATGCGGACGCGGTCGAGGGCGAAGGCAAGGAATTGGTGGGTCGCCGGTCTGCGGGTCAGTCGTTCCTGCGCGGATTTCTGCAGCATGTGCCGGGGGACCGGGTGCATGCGCTGACGCAGGACGCGCAGGCGGGAAAGGCCTTTGAAAAGGTGGCGCGGGAACTGGGCGAAGAGCGCACCCTGAGCGTGCACAATCTGCGCGGGGACAGCGATTTCACGCAGGCCGGGACAGTGTTCTTCCCGGGGCCGGGGTATCTGTCTGCACCTTGGCGGCGGCAGCGTTACGGCGCGGACAAATGCAGTCTGGTCGGGATCACGCATACCGTGTCCACCCGCCGCGTGATCGAGGGGCTGCATCACCTGATGCTGGACCCGGTCGAGGACTGGGATGCGATCATCTGCACGTCCCATGCCGTGCACAGCATCGTGGCGCGGCAGCTGGAGGAAGAGGCCGCGTATATCCAGGGCCGCTTTGGTGCGACCCGCGTGCCGCTGCCGCAATTGCCGGTTATCCCGCTGGGGATTCATGCTGCGGATTTTGCGCCAGTGGACGGTGCCCGCGCGCGGATGCGGGCGCAGTTTGCTACGCCGGATGATGCGCTGGTCGTGATGACGATGGGGCGGCTGACGAGCGTTGAAAAGGCGAACCCTGCGCCGCTGTTCATTGCGCTGGAACAGGTCGCGCAGGCGCTGCAGCGGCCAGTGCATTTGTGGATGGTCGGTTGGGCGAACCGGGATGATGAAGAGGCGCTGCACCGCGATGGCGCGGCCGCCTTGGCACCTTCGGTCAAGATGCAGATCATCGACGGGCGCGGCTCGGATGTGCGGCGCAATATCTGGGCGGGGGCCGATGTCTTCACCCTGCCGGTGGATAATATCCAAGAGACGTTTGGCCTTGTCCCGGTCGAAGCGATGGCTGCTGGCCTGCCTGTCGTGATGCCGGATTGGGACGGGTTTCGGGATACGGTCGTGCATGGCAAGACGGGTTTCCTGATCCCGACGCGCATGACGGGCGGCGGGCACCCGATTGGCGCGGATCTGGCGCAGCGGTTTGCTGATGGCACTGACGGGTATTTGCAGCATTTGTCCCTGATGCAGCAGCAAACGCAGATTGATATCCCGGCCTATGTTGCCGCCTTGGTGGCGCTGGGCGACGCAGGGCTGCGGGCGCGCATGGGACAGGCGGGGCGGGACCATGTGGCCGCAACCTTGGATTGGTCGGCGGTGATCCCGCAGTATCTGGCGTTGGCCGAGGAACTGGCGGCGCGGCGCAAGGGTGCGCGCGTGCGCCCGGCGATCAACCCGCTGCAGGTCGATCCGTTCACGCTTTATGGCCGTTATCCGACAGAGCAGCCGGATGGTACTTGGGTGGTCACGCTTCGGCAGCCCGGGGACGCCAGCGCCTTGGCCGCATTGGACAAGCTGAACGGGCGCGATTTGTACAAGCGTACGCTGATGCCGCCAGCACGGATGGCAGCGTTCTTGCAGATCGTGGCCGAAAGCGGCCCAATCACGATTGCAAAGGCCGCAAACGGCGCAAAGATGCGGCTAGACCTTGCGATTGGTGCTGCTTTGTATTTAGCAAAGTATGATTACCTGAGTATTACGCGGTCCCAGACAAATTAAGGCCGTAATTAACCGCATATTGACCACCAACAGTTCAATCCGGACAGTGCGCAGGCATAAATGGCAACCGGACGACGAAGGGCAGATCAATGCGGCTATCGGTCAATTTCGAAAACACGCAAGGCACGGAGCCCGGTAAAGGCCCGGTGCAGGTCGGTTGGTTTCTGAACCAGCGCAAAGCAGGCATCGTTTATTTCCCGCCAGAGCGTGTGCGCTCTGCTGATATGAACAAGACGCACGCCAAAAGCGCGAGCCGGTGTCCGGCGGTGATCAATATGGAAAGCCGCTATTTCATGGTGCGCTGCCCGTTCGATCTGAACCTTGCGTTTGTGCGCGACAAGGACGGCAAGCCAGCGCTGCGCAATTTGAACGGCGATATGTCAGGTATTCGCGCCAATAAGCTGCGCGAAAAGCTGCATATCACGGCAGAGCATGAATGGCGCTATCCCGGTGTGCCGACGATCCAGCTGGAATTGCCATACGTCTTTATCGCGGACGAGCCGGTTTACATGAGCCAAGTTGCGCCATTCTTGCATTATGCCAAGGTGCCGCTGCCGGGTACGATCTTTGGCGGGCGGTTCCCGATCAACGTCTGGCCGCGCCCGCTGATGTGGGCGTTTGAGTGGGCGGATATCGAAAAACCGCTCAAGGTGAACCGCGGCGATCCGCTGTTTTACTGCACCTTCGAGGTTGCGCCTGCGGATCGGTCCGTCGTGGTGTCTGAGGTCGAAGTGACCGAAGAGCTGACTGACTACATGGAGCTGATCAGCGGTGCGGTGAACTATGTGAACCAGACGTTTTCCCTGTTCGAAGCCGCCGAGGCCCGCCGTCCGGCGAAGCTGGTGCAGCCGATTAAACGCACGCGGCAAGACTGATTACGATGGTTGAAGACTATGCCAAGCTAAAGGCGGACGCCCAGCAGGCGCATCGCAATGGGCAGCTTGATGTCGCGATGGCAGGCTATGCCCGCTATCTGGCGCAGGTGCCGGGCGATGGCGGGGTCTGGTCCAATCTTGGCGTGCTGCACCGCAAGGCCGGGCGACATCTGATGGCGCTGCGCGCGCATCAGCGGGCCTTGGCGTTGGACCCGGGCGGGACCAGCACGATGAACAATGCGGCCAATGTGATGTCCGATATCGGTCAATATGCCGAGTCATTGGCCCTGCGCCGCCAGATATTGGCGCAGACGCCGGATGATCTGGGGCAGTTGCAAATGGTGGTGCGCTGTTTGCGCGGTCAGGGAGATTACGCCGGCGCGATCCGCTTTGCCACTGACGCGCTGGCGCGGTTTCCGGATGACGCGGAACTGCGGATGCAGCTTGCCTTTGCCCAGTTGGGGTATGGCGATTACGCGCAGGGGCTAGAGAATTACAAGGCCCGCTGGCGGGCCGGAGAGTTGAAGCCACGCGATCTGCCGTTTCCTGAATGGCAGGGGCAAAGCCTGTCCGGCAAAGTGATTGCGGTGCTGCCAGAGCAAGGTTTTGGCGACGCGGTGCTGTTCGCGCGGTTCTTGAGCGTGTTGCAGGGGCATGATTGCCGGGTCGTTATGGCCGTGAAATCGCCGCTACGGCGTCTGTTTGCGAACCTGCCCGGTGTCGACGCGGTGATTGACGGGCTGCGGGCGGATACCAAGGTCGATTACTGGGTCAATATGATGGACCTCGCGGCGCTGCATTTTCAGCAAGGCGGCGCGGTGCCCGCACCCACCGTTCTGTCTGTGCCGGATGACGCGCGCACGCGGGCGCAGGGGCTGGTGGCCCCTTTTACGGATAAACTGAAGGTTGGCGTGGTCTGGACCGGATCGGTGACCTATCGCGGCAACGGATTCCGGTCGTTCAACCACCGCGATTTCCTGCCGCTGACCGACATACCCGGCGTGCAGGTGTTCTCTCTATATAAGGGGCCTGAACTAAAGGCCTATTACGCGGACGGATCGGACGGTTTTATACTGGATACGGGCAGCACAGAGCGCGACTTTGCCGATACGGCAGCCATGATGCAGGCCTGTGATTTGGTTATTACGTCGGACACCGCAACGGCCCATATCGCCGGATCGCTGGGCGTTCCGGTTTGGTGTATCCTGCATTGGGATGCGTTCTGGGTCTATACCCACCACGGTGCATCGACCCCGTGGTATCCCCAGATGCGCCTGTTTCGGCAGCATCGCCCGCTGGATTGGTCCGGCGTAATGGCGGATGTGACCGATGCCCTGCAGACCCTGTCGGAGGCGAAAGCATGAAGGATATCCTTGTTCCAACCGCGCCAGGAGAGTTGATCGACAAACTGACGATCCTGCGCCTGAAAACCGAGCACATCAGCGACGCGGCCAAACTGGCGAACGTGCGGCACGAGCAGCAGGTTTTAACCGCGATTGCCGATGACGTCTTGCCGCGCAGCGACGCGCTAGCAAAGTTGTGGGACGAACTGTACCGCATCAACGGCGATCTTTGGGTGATCGAGGATGACATCCGGGCCTTTGAGGCGCGCGGCGACTTTGGTGCTGGCTTCATTGCGTTGGCGCGGGCGGTTTACGTCACCAACGATGAACGCGCCGCGATCAAGAAGCGGATTAACCTTCTGCTAGGCTCTGCTATCGTCGAAGAGAAATCCTATTACGCCCCGGAGACAAATCGATGACATCTGCCAAACGTGCCCCCGCCGACCGCATCAAAGCGGCGCGCCGCGACCTGTCCGAACTGCGCGCAGAGCTGACGGAGGCGTTGAGCAAAGAGCGTACGCGCAAGCGCGGGCCGCTGGTGCGGATGATGCACGAAGTGCAGGGCATGCTGGTGCCCGGCTTTCCCTATGTCTCTCAATCCGGGCAGGATCAGGCGGTAGAGCGTATTTTGCAGGGCAAGCGCGGTGGCACGTTCGTCGATATTGGGGCCTATGACGGGCTAACTGGTTCAAATTCTCTGTATTTTGAAAAATATCTTGGCTGGACGGGTACGCTGGTCGAGCCGGTGAAACAGAACCGCGACAAAGCGGAAATGTGGCGCAGCAGCCCGTGCCTGCCCTATGCGATTGCGGACAGCGATGGCGAGGCGTCCTTTATCGCAGTCACCCAAGGTTACACCCAGATGAGCGGTCTGGAGGGTGAATATGACGCCGGGCTGTTGTCGCGCGTGCGGGCTGATCCACGCCACGCCGAGGACCGTATTGTCGTGCCAACACGCAGTCTGAACAGTCTTTTTGCCGAACTTGGGCTGACGCAGATCGACTTTGTCTCGCTGGATATCGAAGGCGGAGAGTTGGCGGCGTTGCGGGCGTTTGACCATGCGGCATGCCGTGTCGATGTTTGGGCGATTGAAAATAATACCGGCGGCCCGCAGATCGCGGCTTTGATGCGGGAAAAGGGTTATAACCTGACAGAGTTCTGCGGCGTGGACGAGATTTACGTGCGTCATGATCTGTAAACCATATTCGCGCGCATTGCGCGTTTAAGGTCACCTTCATACCCCGCGTTGCATGCCTTGTGTTACGTCAACGCGAGGAACGAACCCATGAGCGGCAACCCCAACCAACCGATCATCATTAAACGCAAGAAGGTCGTTAAAGGCGGCGGGCATCATGGCGGCGCTTGGAAGGTTGCCATGTGTTTAATCCTTTAGGGACAGCGTTTTGCGGTCCACGTTTTGGGAATGCGCCCCTGTGTTGGGGCAATGACACGCCGTTCTGACGTTTGTGACCGCATCTTCGGCGGTGATACCGTCCGTTTTCGGACTACCCTTTATTGGCATCTACATTCTCAATGCCAAGTTAACGGCGGCCTCGAAATTGGAGGCAATTTGAATAAATTTGATCAAGCTTTATGCTCTAGAATATCAGACCGACGGGCCACGGTCTGACGTTCGCCGGCCGCAGTGTACAAGCTTAGACCGTTGCGAACTTCGTTTAAGGCCGTCAGTCGCGCCTGAGCAGAGCGGATGCCACCGCAGACCGCCAAAAGCAGTCTAGCATTGCGTTGCAGCGCTTGATCAAGCTGGGTTGCAATTGGGCCTGGCGGTATGGCTGCTGCAACGCTTTGCGCTAGAAATGCCTTGCGATCAGCCAGGTCGGACAAGTCCATTAAATCGCCAGAGCGTATCAATTTGCGTTCGTCTGCCAGCAAATCGAGGAGGTCCTCTGCAGGAGTGTTACGCATTGGCACGTGCTTTCATTGCGTCGAAAAGTGATTCGGCAAGTCCAATCCCGCCAGCGGAAACCAGATTTTCGGCCTGCGCATCGCGCAGAAATGACGCAAAACTGTCCTCTCCTTCGCCTCCGCCGAATGCGCCGCGCGCGGCATCGAAGCCGGCTGACTTCAACATTTCTGATAAAAATGTCGCTTCTAATTTTTGTGCTGCAGCCATCAACTTTGCGTCCGAAGTCAAAGGCAGCGTTCGAGTTTGTGGCGGCACGGCGGCGGGCATTGCGGGAATCGGCGTCATGGGGACCTCTCGATCTATTTTTTTTACATTGTCGCTGAGAGCGGTAAAAAATTTCGTAACCTTCTTGAGGTTAGAAGAGGAAATCAGAACAGAAAGTCTCGTGATGCAGTTACCGATTGTATTGTCTGCCGGCACCGCCGCCGCCGCGCCTGCTAGCGCTGCTCTCGACGGCCGTAAAACCATAACAGACGGGGTCGCGATCACTTTTGCGGATACTTTTATGCGATTGCTACAATCGACCCAAATACCGTCATCTGACCCCGGCACGGCGATAGTTGACGTTGATTCGGGCGATATTATTTTGGACGAGGCGACAGTCGAAGTTGACCCAGAAAATCCAGAAATGTCCGACAGTGATGTTTCCAAAGCATCGGTTTCGGACATGGCTCCAACTGATTCACACAGTAAATTATTGCCCGACCTGCCTGCGGGTGCGTTGGCAATTATGCCGTTGTCGATACAGGCTCCCCTTACGGTGGCGCAGGGTGCGAAGAGAGATATTGGAGGTCTTGCACTTCGTGTAGATGCTCAGGGTTCTCAACCCATCATCGACTCTATTGCGACCAATCAAAGTCCAGACGAAGAGCAAACTTTCGGTTTAGGTCTGCGTCGAAGCGATTTATCTCTCTCGGGAAATGGTAGCGTGCCAACATCAGAAAACACTAGGCAAGTCCCTGAGGCTAAACGTAACTTTGGAAACTACGGCGCTGTTTCGCCGCCTCAACAGCAAGGCGGGCTCGGTGAGGTTAGTCAGACTGCATTAGAAACCGCAAAGTTAGTGCAAGCAGTAACTGACAAAAACGCGCCAACCTTGCAGATCCAGACGTCGCCCTCACCAGACACCGCCATACCGGCGGGTGTGCTGTCTACTTTCGCCTTGTCCGGCACCCGGCTTCCTCCGATCGCGGGGGGGCAAACAGTGCTTAAAGACTCTGATGCGGTAGATGCGCCCATTGGGACTGGTGAAAAGATCGTTAAAGTAATGGCTGAAACTGATTTCCGTCCAACTGGGCCACTTCCGCATGAAAAAAATCCGGAACAGGCCGATATCGTAAATTTACCCAATAAGCGGGGCCAGGCTACTGATTTCACGCCTGAATTCACGTCAAAAACAGAACGATCTCACCCAGATCTCTTGGCTTCTGTAGTGGCTCCCCCACTCGGTACCCGCGAGGATACCGTGAACAATGCCGGGTTAGGAATTCCGGCTCCAGCAGGTGCATCAAGCTTGTCGGCAGCTGGATTTCCCGATCAGCCAACACAGCGTCCACACACGCCATTACTGGCGCAGCACGTTGCGCATCAGGTGGCGGTCAGCGTCAAGCAGACCTCTGATCGCGTCACGGAAATGGCGCTCGACCCGGTTGAACTGGGAAAGGTCCGCATGACAATTACAGCGACTGACCAGTCAATTGTGCTGACCGTCGTGGCCGACCGACCCGAAACTGCGGACCTCATGCGGCGTCATGTTGATGTCCTTCAACAAGAGTTCAGGGCCCTTGGCTATACGTCCGTCACACTTAATTTCAGTGCGGGGCAGGATCAGGCCGGTTTTGGTCTGACTGGCGGTGCGGCGGACCGTTCGGGGTCCGAAGGCGGTGAGGCCGACAACCCTTCAACTATTGACGCGGCAGATGCCGTACCTGCCGAAACGATCCGCGAGGCGGACGGCAGCCTTGACCTTCGCTTGTAGGAGCACCGAATGGATATCAATACAGTATCAAGCAGCGCGGCCACGTCATCAGCAGTGACCACCGCCGACAACGGAAACGGAGCCAAGATCAGTTCAGATTTTGAGACTTTTTTGAAAATGCTGACGGTACAGATGCAGAATCAGGACCCACTCAATCCTGTCGATTCGTCGGATTACGCAACCCAACTCGCAACTTTCTCTGGGGTAGAGCAGCAGGTGCAGACGAACGACCTTTTACGATCGCTCGCAGGGCAAATGGGCACCGGCGGGTTGACCCAGCTTGCGGGTTGGGTCGGCATGCAGGCCCGCGCCCCCGTACCTGCCTACTTCGATGGCGCGCCCGTCAGCGTCGTTCCGAACGTTCAACGCGGCGCAGACGCCGCGCAGCTTGTTGTTTTCAACGAAGCCGGGGCCGAAGTGCAGCGCCTCGACATCGGCTTGGACAATCAGCCCGTCGTTTGGGCTGGCGTTAGGGCGGATGGTCGGCAAATGCCCGACGGTCACTATCGTTTCGAAACAGTCAGCTCCGCGCTTAATGAGGTTGTCGCCACAAACACGGCAGAGGTTTACGCCACAGTCAGCGAGGTTCAGATCAAGGATGGTATCAATACACTTGTCCTGTCTGGCGGTCGCACCGTCGCGGCGAGCGACGTTACCGCAGTGCGCGATGCAGCCCTGTCCTAGACCAGACCTTGAATGAACCAAGCCGCGCCGACGATCACGCCGCCCAGTGCCATCCACGCCAAGCGCGCGCGGCGGCGTTGGGGCCGTGGCGGTGGGGGCGGGTTGTTCAAACGGATCAAAGCTTCTTCCGCAAGCCGGGGCAGTTGCGGACCAAATCGCGCCAAAACCAGCGCTGTTTTACGCAAATCGTTCAACAAGGCGCGGGGACCGATGCTTTTGCTGACGTAGTCCGTGACGATGGGTTGGGCCACTTGCCAAATGTTCATATGAGGGTCGAGCGACCGCGCCACACCTTCGACGACAACCATCGTGCGCTGCAAATGAATCAGCTCGGTGCGTGTTTCCATGCCAAAACGCTCGGTCACCTCGAATAAATAGGCCAGCAACCGCGCCATAGAGATACGGCTGGCATCCATGCCAAAGATCGGCTCGCCAACAGCGCGCAGGGCGCGGGCAAAATCGTCAACATTCATATGTGCAGGAACGTAACCCGCCTCAAAATGCACCTCGGCAACGCGCTGATAATCCCGTCGGATAAAACCAAACAGGATCTCGGCATAAACACGGCGGGTGTATTCGTCGATTCGCCCCATGATCCCAAAGTCATAGGCGATGACTGTCCCGTCAGGCGCGACCTTCAGATTCCCTTGGTGCATATCGCCATGAAAATAGCCGTCCCGCAGGGCGTGGTTCAGGAAAAGTTGCAAAATACGCGCAGCCAATGCGGGGCGATCGACCCCGGCCGCATCCAGCGCGGCATTGTCGCCTGCGCCGATTCCCTCCACCCAGTCCAAAGTCATGACGCGGCGGCTGGACAGGTGCCAGCGGATCGACGGCACCTTAAATTTCTCGTCTTTGACCGTGTTCGCCTGAAACTCCGCTGCTGCCGCGCTTTCAAGTCGCAAGTCCAACTCGCCCATCACGACACCTTCAAAGTGGGTGATGACCTCCATCGGGTGCAGACGGCGCGACGCAGGGGATAGCACCTCGATCATGCGGGCAGCAAAATAGAAGGCGTCAATGTCGCGGCCAAAGGCGCGTTCAATGCCGGGACGCAAAATCTTAACGGCCACCGATTCGCCTGTTTCGATCAAAGTGGCCTTGTGCACCTGCGCCAGTGACGCTGCCGCGACGGGTTCGGAAAAGCTGGAAAATACCGATTCAACGGACACCCCAAGTTCGCGCTGCACCTCGGCCTTCGCCTCTGCAATCGAAAACGGTGGCAGCTTATCCTGCAGCACGCGCAGCTGGACGGCCAAGTCGTCGCCGACAACATCGGGCCGGGTGGATAGGATCTGACCAAACTTAATGTACGCCGGACCCAGCGCCGTTAGGGCCCGCGGGGCAGGGGGCACGCTTGGGTCGCCCTTATATCCAAGCCACTGAAACGGCCAAACAATTCCGCGCACGACGCCGCGCAGCAGCGGTCCGGCATCGAAGGCATCCATGATGACTTTCATGGCCCCGGTCCGTTCCAGCGTCGCGCCGGTTCGGATCAGGCGGATGATATTGTGGGGGCCGCGCACTTACAATTTCCATCCCGAATGTAGGGCCGCCACGCCCAGCGTCAGGTTGCGATATTTCGCATTATCAAAGCCCGCCGCGCGCACCATGCCAAGAAATGTTTCTTGATCTGGAAAGTTGCGGATCGATTCGACCAGATACTGATAGCTGTCGCGATCGCCGGCGATGATCTGACCCATGCGGGGAATCACGTTGAACGAATAGGCGTCATAGGCCTTTTGCATCATCGGATTCGGCAGCTGGCTGAATTCCAACACCATCAACCGCCCGCCGGGGCGCAGCACACGGTAAGCTTCGTTCAGCGCTTCTTGGGGCCGGGTCACGTTCCGAATGCCAAAGCTGATCGTGTAGACGTCAAACGTATTGTCTGGGAACGGCAGCGCCATCGCATCGCCGACAACCCAATCAAGCTGATCGTGCATGCTTTCCGCCTCGGCGCGTTTGCGTCCCTCGACCAGCATAGATTCGGTAATATCCAGCACTGTCGAATGGCCAGACCCGGCACGCTTCAGAAACCGGAATGAAATATCGCCGGTGCCGCCAGCCACATCCAGCAGGCGTTGACCGGGGCGCGGGGCCAACCAGTCCATCATCGCGTCTTTCCAAATCCGGTGCACACCGCCCGACATTACGTCGTTCATAATGTCGTATTTACTGGCCACGGACGAAAAAACGCCCTGCACGCGTCCGGCTTTGTCTTCTTCGCGCACGGTCTCAAAGCCGAAGTGGGTGGTTTTGTCGCTCTCGGTCATGGCTTGCGGTCCTGTCCTTGTCGCACCAGATGTAGTGTGCCGCGACGGTCCTACAATGTCGCATCCGCTGAAGGAACAGCCAATGCCCGAATTGCCAGAGGTAGAGACAGTGCGCCGCGGGCTGGCCCCCGTCATGGAAGGGCAGAAAATAGCGCTCGCAGAGGTAAACCGCCCTGACCTGCGCTGGCCTTTTCCCGACCGCATGGCCGACCGTTTGACCGGCGCGCGGGTCGAACGCCTGCGGCGGCGGTCCAAATATATCCTTGCCGATCTTGATAGCGAAGAGACGCTGCTGATCCACCTGGGGATGTCGGGGCGCATGTTGATCACCGGCGCGATGCTGGGCGATTTTCATCACGACCACCCCGCGCCTGCCAAGCATGATCACGTCGTGTTTCACATGGGGCAGGGCGCGCGGATCACCTTTAACGATGCGCGCCGCTTTGGTGCGATGGACTTGATGCCAACGAGGGCCGCCACTGATCACTGGCTAATGAAGGATCTGGGGCCAGAGCCTTTTGCCAATGATTTCAACGAAGCCTATCTGATTGACCGCCTTAAAGGGCGCAACACACCGATCAAATCTGCCCTGCTGGACCAGCGCATCGTCGCAGGCCTCGGCAATATTTACGTCTGCGAAGTGCTCTATCGCGCGGGCATTCATCCCGCCCGCAAGGCCAGACAGATTGCGGAAAAAGGCGTGGCTGAATTAGTCCCGCTGATCCGCCAAGTGCTAGAGGAAGCCATCGCCGCAGGCGGGTCATCCTTGCGCGATTACCGCCAGGCAGACGGTGAACTGGGCTATTTTCAGCACGGATTCGCGGTCTACGGACGCGAAGGTGAACCCTGCGTCACCCCGGGCTGCTCTGGCACGATTGACCGGATCGCACAGTCAGGACGCTCGTCCTTCTTTTGCCCGCAATGTCAAAGATAGCTTGATCGCGGCGGCAGTTTTGCGCATCACATGGTGTCTGACCTGTTGAACGGAGGGCCGCATGGCCTATGAGACCATAATCGTCGACACCGCCGACGACGTCGCCACGATACGCCTGAACCGGCCTGACGCGCTCAATGCGCTGAACCAGATGCTGCTGAACGAGCTTTGCACAGCGCTGGAAGAGGCCGACGCCTCTGACAAGGTGCGCTGCATCGTTGTCACCGGATCGGAAAAGGCATTCGCCGCTGGCGCTGACATCACCGAAATGGCCGACAAATCCTACGTGGATATGACGGCGCAAGCTTATTTCCAGAACCAATCCCGCCGGATCGAACAGATCCGCAAGCCTATCATCGCTGCCGTATCCGGCTACGCGCTGGGCGGCGGGTGCGAGCTGGCGATGATGTGCGATTTCATCATCGCCTCTGACACCGCCAAGTTCGGCCAGCCCGAAATCAACCTTGGCGTCATCGCCGGGATGGGCGGCACTCAGCGCCTTGCGCGCTATGTTGGCAAATCCAAAGCGATGGACATGAACCTGACCGGCCGCTTCATGGACGCCGAAGAGGCGCTTTCCTCTGGCCTGGTTAGCCGTGTCGTGCCTGCGAAAAAGCTGATGGAAGAAACGCAAAGCGCTGCGCAAAAGATCGCAGCTAAGTCGCTGCTTGCCTCTATGGCCGCCAAGGACGCCGTGAACCGCGCGTTCGAGACGACATTGGCCGAGGGCCTGAATTACGAACGCCGTACCTTCTATGGCCTCTTCGCGACTCAGGACCAAAAAGAAGGCATGGCTGCCTTTCAGGAAAAGCGCGAAGCGCAGTTCCGCGACAAGTAACGCTTTCCTTTTTGGCGGGGCCGGTCTATAGGCCCCGCTACATGCGCGTGATGCCCGCTTTGGCAGATCATTCCGGTAGTGAACCCGGTGGGCCTTTTAGGTGCGCAATATTATTGTATCGACTTAGAAAAGAAGGCCCAGAATCATGGCAAACACCCCACAGTCCAAAAAACGTGCAAAGCAGAACGAAGCTCGTTTTGCAGTCAACAAAATGCGCCGTTCGCGCATCCGGACTTTCCTGCGCACCGTCGAAGAAGCAATCGCTTCCGGTGACCAGACCGCTGCTGCTGCTGCTCTGAAGGCTGCTCAGCCTGAACTGATGCGCGGCGTGTCCAAGGGCGTCGTCCACAAAAACACTGCAGCGCGCAAGATGTCGCGCCTGTCCAGCCGCGTCAAAGCACTGGCCTAAATCCTTAGCCAATCGGCACGCTGTTGCCCGATTGCATAGGTTCCAAACGCGTCCTTCGGGGCGCGTTTTTTTTCGTCCGGACGAGTCTGTGGAAAAGTTGTGTGACGTTTCAAAGACGTCAGAGATTCTTAATGGCCCGGATAGGAGTCAAGCGCGTTGTTCTGTTGTGAACGACCCAAACCCCTTGCTAACTTAGCCATGCGATTCACATCGTTCCGGGGGGGACATGGGATTGCGGCGCAGGCAGTATGCGAACAGGGTCGTGGAATGACCCTTGGATCGCCGCCCGGATAAGTCGCCGTAATTAACGCAGCCAGACTGTTACACCGTGGATTATTCACGGGAAAATCGGTCGGCCTGACCGTTCGCGGGTGCCGTGCGTGGCACACGAATGGCGGCGCTGTTTCCCCCTTTGGTTTTGCGTTTTTGCGCAGACGCTGGTCATCCGGCGTCCTGCGCAAAGACGCAGAAATGTCAGTACGGTCATGCCCCGCAATTGCGGCGGCTTTGGCTGTGGTGCCCGGGACATGTGGACGTGGCAGGCCTGCCGGCCTGTCTAGCAGGCAGTGAAAAACGGATCGGGATACCATGAGCGACGACGTGTGGGGGCATGTGCTGGCGGAACTTGAAAAGGACATGAGCAAGGCGAAATTCCAAAGCTGGATCGCCTCTTTGTCCTTCGTCGGCGTCGAAGACCGCGTGGCCCGGTTCGAGGTCCCAACAACTTTCATCGGCAACTATGTCGATCAGCATTTTGCTGACCAGATTGTCTATGGCTTCAATCGCGCCGGGCGTGCGGTGGAACGGCTGCACTTTGACGTCAGTCTGGCCAAACGCGACGCCGCAACACCGATTCCCGTTGCTGCGACCACGGCCAAAAGCTCCACCTCTGATTTTGGCGCGGACTTTGACCCGCTGGGTCTGCCGATTGACCCGAATCTGACCTTTGACAATTTCGTCGTCGGCAAACCGAACGAGCTTGCCCACGCCGCAGCCCGCCGCGTTGCCGAAGGCGGCCCTGTGACCTTTAACCCGTTGTTCCTGTATTCCGGCGTTGGTCTGGGCAAGACTCACCTGATGCACGCCATCGCGAACGAATTGGCCCGCCGCCAGCCAGAGCTGCGCGTGCTTTATATGTCCGCCGAACGCTTCATGTATCGCTTCATCACCTCGCTGCGCGAACGCAAGATGATGGAATTCAAGCACGCTTTGCGCTCTGTCGACATCCTGATGGTCGATGACGTGCAGTTCATGGCGGGCAAAGATTCCACACAAGAGGAATTCTTTCACACCTTCAACGCGTTGGTCGATGCGCGCAAACAGGTCATCATCTCTGGTGACCGCGCGCCGGGCGAAATCAAGGACATGGAAGACCGCATGCGCTCGCGCCTGCAGTGTGGCCTGATCGTCGATCTGCACCCGACCGACTTTGAGCTGCGCCTTGGCGTGCTTCAGTCCAAAGTGGACCGCCAGCAGGAAATCTATCCGGGCCTGAAAATCGCGCCCGGCGTGCTGGAATACCTCGCGCATAAGATCACCAGCAACGTTCGCGTGCTAGAAGGTGCCCTTGTGCGCTTGTTCGCACACGCCAGCCTTGTGGGCCGCGATATCGATCTGGAACAGGCCCAAGACTGCCTGTCCGACATTCTGCGCGCCAATGATCGCAAGGTCAGCGTCGAGGAAATTCAGCGCAAGGTGTCCGAATATTACAACATCCGCCTGTCCGACATGGTCGGCCCCAAGCGGGTGCGCAACTTTGCCCGGCCGCGCCAAATGGCGATGTATCTGTCCAAGACGCTAACCAGTCGGTCGTTGCCTGATATTGGCCGCCGGTTTGGCAAGCGTGACCACACGACAGTCATGCATGGCGTCAAGAAAATCGAGGAACTGTGCAACACTGACGCCCAGATCGCCGACGATCTTGAAATCCTGCGCCGCGCATTGGAGCAGTAAGAGCCACACCCAGCGGAAAAACGCTGGAAAACCCTTGAGCATGACGCAAAAAGCAGTAGCTTCGCGGTCCCGGACCACGGGTGCAACGGCGGAGCTAGACCTATGAAATTTTCCATCGAACGGGCGAGCCTGCTCAAGGCCGTGGCGCAGGCGCAGTCAGTCGTGGAACGGCGCAACACGATCCCGATCCTCGCTAACGTGCTGATCGAGGCTGAAGGCGACAGCGTTCAGTTCCGCGCCACCGACTTGGATATCGAAGTCGTCGACCGCGCTGATGCGAAGGTCGACCGCGCCGGCGCGACCACGGTCTCTGCCGTGACGCTGAACGAAATTGTCCGCAAGTTGCCTGACGGTGCCTTGGTGACTTTGACCGAAGAGGGTGCCTCTGGCCGCCTCACGATCGAGGCGGGGCGTTCAAACTTTTCGCTGGCAACCTTGCCACGCGAAGATTTCCCTGTGATGGCGACCTCCGATTACACCACCAATTTCAGCGCGCCCGCCCCGGTGCTGCGCCGCCTGTTCGACAAGGCGAAATTCGCGATTTCCACTGAGGAAACAAGGTATTATCTGAATGGCGTCTATATGCACGTCTCTGACGGTGACAGCGGAAAAGTACTGCGCTGCGTCGCTACCGACGGCCACCGTTTGGCCCGCATCGACGCCGAACTGCCCGCCGGTGCCGAAGGCATGGCTGGCGTGATCGTGCCCCGCAAGACTGTGGGCGAGCTGCGCAAACTGCTCGACGATGACGAGCTTGAGGTCGCGGTGTCCGTATCCGAAACCAAGGTGCGCTTTGCCACGCCGAACCTGACCCTGACGTCCAAGGTCATCGACGGCACCTTCCCCGATTACACCCGCGTCATTCCGCAGGGCAACACACGCCGCATGGAAGTCGACGCCGCCGAATTCGCCCGCGCCGTCGACCGTGTCGCCACGGTCAGCAGCGAACGCAGCCGCGCCGTTAAGCTGCAGCTAGAAGACGACCGCCTGATCCTGTCCGTCAACGCCCCTGATTCGGGTGCGGCCGAAGAAGAGCTGGCCGTCGCCTATTCCGACGAACGTTTGGAAATCGGCTTCAACGCGAAATACCTGCTGGAGATTGCCAATCAGGTGGACCGCGAAAACGCTGTCTTTATGTTCAACGGCTCTGGCGATCCGACCCTGATGCGCGAAGGCAACGATATGTCCGCGGTCTATGTTGTCATGCCGATGCGGGTTTAAAGTTTCGGTTTTTAGCAAAACCGAGCCTCCGGCGGAGGTATTTTCAACCAGAAGAAGGGTGGACCCAGCATGACGGGCTTGCGGGTCACCAGATTGCAACTGTCGCATTTCCGCTCGCATAAGCGGGCGGAGGTCGCGGCTGATACGCGGCCCATTGCGATATTTGGTCCCAATGGCGCAGGCAAAACCAACCTTTTAGAAGCGGTGTCTTTGTTGTCGCCGGGGCGCGGGTTGCGCCGCGCTGGCGCAGAAGATCTGGTGCGCCGGCCAGAAGCGTTGGGTTGGCGCATTTTTGCGGATGTGACCGCCGGGCGACAAACCCACGAGATCGCAACTGGGGCCGAGGCGGGTCAATCGCGCAGCGTGCAGCTAGACGGTAAGACCGTGACCCAGACTGCATTGGCAAATGTGCTGCGCGTGCTTTGGCTTGTGCCTGCGATGGACCGGCTTTGGATCGAAGGCGCCGAAGGGCGGCGGCGGTTTCTTGACCGTGCGACACTCAGTTTTGTGCCCGGCCATGCCGAGGCGGCGCTGCGATATGACAAAGCCATGCGCGAACGCAATCGCCTGCTGAAAGACATGGTGCGCGACGCCCATTGGTATGCAGCGCTCGAAGGCCGAATGGCCGAGGCCGGCGCGCAGGTGCAGGCCAACCGCGCCGGCACCGTGGCTGCCTTGATGGCGGCGCAACAAGACGCCGCAACGGCCTTTCCGACCGCGACTTTGTCCTTGATCGAGGGCGGCGACGACGTCCAAGGCGCGGATGCGCTGAAAGAGGCGTTCGCTGCTGGCCGCGCCCGCGATCTGGCCGCTGGCCGCACGCTTCTTGGGCCGCACCGCACTGATCTGGATGCCGTCTTTGCCGACAAGGGCACCCTTGCCCGTGATTGTTCGACGGGAGAGCAGAAGGCCCTTCTGATTAGCCTGATCCTTGCCAATGCCCGCGCCCTGATCGCGCAGGACGGCCAGCCGCCCATATTGTTGCTCGACGAGGTCGCAGCCCACCTAGACGCCGCCCGCCGCGCGGCGCTTTATGACGAAATCTGCGCCCTTGGTGCGCAGGCTTGGATGACTGGGACAGAGGCGCAATTGTTCGAAGCGCTTGGTGACCGGGGCCAATATTTGCAAGTCACCGAAGCGGATGGCGCGTCGGCGGTAGAGGGCGCTTTATGACGATCACAGCCGCTGACATGGCGCTTTATGCCGCCGCCCTTTTCGCCCTGTTCCTGACGCCCGGCCCCGTTTGGGTTGCCTTGATCGCCCGTACGCTGTCGGGCGGCTTTCACGCCGCGTGGCCGCTGGCGCTGGGTGTCGTGGTGGGCGACGTGCTTTGGCCGCTACTGGCGATCCTTGGGGTCAGTTGGATCGTGTCCGTCTACGGCGACTTCATGGTGGTGCTGCGCTGGGTGGCCTGCGCGATCTTCATCCTTATGGGCTATCTGATTATCCGCAACGCGGATCGCAGCATCGGGTCCGACAGTCGCCTGACGCGCCCCGGTATGTGGGCGGGATTCATGGCGGGCGTTGCGGTCATCCTCGGTAACCCCAAGGCGATCTTGTTCTACATGGGCGTGCTGCCGGGCTTCTTTGACCTGACCAAGCTTACACGTCCCGACATTGCTGCGATCTGCTTTTTATCGCTGATCGTGCCGTTGATCGGCAACCTGATCCTGGCGTATTTCTTTGGTCGCGCGCGCGCGCTTTTACGGTCCCCGGCCGCCGTGCGCCGCACCAACCAGATCGCCGGCGGGCTGCTGATCGCGGTCGGCTGTATCATCCCCCTGATCTAGCACAAAATATGGGGGTTCGTGCGTGACAGTGGGGCCGGAAATGACTATATTTTCCCGGTAAGAAGAAGGAAATTCCCGCATGTCCGACGACACCGCCGAAAACGCCGCCTACGGCGCTGATTCCATCAAAGTTTTGAAGGGGTTGGAGGCTGTTCGCAAACGGCCCGGCATGTATATCGGCGACACCGATGACGGTTCTGGCCTGCACCACATGGTCTACGAAGTCGTGGATAACGGCATTGACGAGGCGCTTGCCGGTCACGCCGACCACGTCAGCGTGAAAATTCATGCCGATGGCTCTGTCTCTGTGGGCGATAACGGTCGCGGTATCCCTGTCGACATGCACAAAGAAGAGGGCGTCAGCGCGGCCGAGGTCATCATGACCCAGCTGCACGCGGGCGGCAAATTCGACAGCAATTCGTACAAGGTGTCCGGCGGCCTGCACGGCGTTGGCGTGTCCGTTGTGAACGCGCTGTCCGACTATCTGGAACTGCGCATCTGGCGGAACGGCAAGGAGCACTATGCGCGTTTCGAGGGTGGCTACACCACGGAATCCCTGCGGGTCGTGGGCGACGCGAATGGTCGCAAAGGCACGGAAGTACGCTTTCTAGCCAGCCTCGAGACATTCTCGAACCGCGACTACGACTTTCACACGCTGGAAAAGCGCCTGCGCGAACTGGCCTTCCTGAACTCTGGCGTGCGCATCATCCTAGAGGACGAACGCCCCGCAGAACCCCTGCGGACAGAGCTGTTCTACGAAGGCGGCGTTAAGGAATTCGTGAAATACCTCGACCGTTCGAAATCCTCGATCCTGCCAGAGCCGATCTATGTCCGCGGCGAACGGGACGATATCGGCATCGAAGTCGCGATGTGGTGGAACGACAGCTACAACGAAATGGTGCTGCCGTTTACCAACAACATCCCGCAGCGCGACGGTGGTTCGCATATGGCGGGCTTCCGGGCCGCCTTGACCCGGACGATCAACAACTACGCCCAATCGAGCGGAATCGCGAAACGGGAAAAGGTGTCCTTTACCGGCGACGACGCACGCGAGGGTCTAACCTGCGTGCTTTCCGTCAAAGTGCCAGATCCGAAATTCTCGAGCCAGACCAAGGACAAGCTGGTCTCGTCAGAGGTGCGCCCTGCGGTTGAAAACCTTGTCGGCGAAAAGCTGGCCGAATGGTTTGAAGAAAACCCGAGCATCGCCAAAGTCGTCGTCGGCAAGATCGTAGAGGCCGCCTTGGCGCGTGAAGCCGCCCGGAAAGCCCGCGATCTGACCCGCCGCAAAACGGCGATGGACGTGAACTTCTTGGCTGGAAAGCTTAAGGATTGCTCTGAAAAAGATCCGTCCAAAACCGAAGTCTTCCTGGTCGAGGGTGATTCCGCTGGTGGCTCTGCCCAGACAGGTCGGGACCGCGGGACGCAGGCGATTTTGCCGCTGAAGGGTAAGATCCTGAACGTCGAACGTGCGCGTTTTGACCGGATGCTAGGCAGCCAGGAAATCGGCAACCTTGTTATGGCGCTCGGCACCGGCATCGGTCGGGACGAGTTCAACATCAAGAAGCTGCGCTACCACAAGGTCATCATCATGACCGACGCTGACGTCGACGGCGCGCACATTCGGACTCTTTTGCTGACCTTCTTCTTCCGCCAGATGCCGGAACTGATCGAGGGCGGCTACTTGTATATCGCGCAGCCGCCGCTCTACAAAGTCGCGCGCGGCAAGTCTGAAGTGTACCTGAAGGATCAGGCCGCGATGGACGAATACTTGATCGAGCAGGGCACTGAAGGTGCGATGCTTCGGCAGGGCAACGGCGAGGAAATCAGCGGTGCAGACCTGCGCCGTGTTGTGGATGATGCGCGTCAGCTTAAGCGTGTTTTGGACGCCTTTCCAACGCATTACCCGCGCCACATTTTGGAACAAGCCGCCATCGCGGGCGCCTTTGCCCCCGGCGCCGTCAGCGCCGATTTACAAGGCGTGGCCGACAAGGTGGCGACCCGTCTGAACCTGATCGCACTGGAATGGGAACGTGGCTGGCAAGGCCGGATCACGCAGGATCACGGCATGCGTTTGGCGCGCATTCTGCGCGGCGTGGAAGAAGTTCGCACACTTGACGGCGGCTTGCTGCGGTCAGGCGAAGCGCGCAAGACCGGCACCTTTACGCAGGCGCTGCAGGACGTTTACGACCTGCCCGCTAAGCTGATCCGCAAGGACCGCAGTCAGATGATCCACGGCCCGCTCGACCTGCTTGCCGCGATTCTGGAAGAGGGCGAGCGCGGCTTGTCTCTGCAACGCTATAAGGGTTTGGGCGAGATGAACCCAGAGCAGCTGTGGGAAACCACGCTGGACCCAGATGCCCGCACGCTGCTGCAGGTCAAAGTGGATGATCTGGCCGAGGCCGACGATCTGTTCACGAAGCTGATGGGCGACGTCGTCGAGCCGCGCCGGATCTTTATCCAAGACAACGCGCTCAACGTCGAAAATCTGGACTTTTAAGTCCAGATGTCCGACCGGCCCTTCGTTCGACAGCTGATCCGGCTGGCCGCACGTCTGACCGGGCGGCCGCATCGGCAAGACATCTGGCCGGGCCTTGCGATTGATCGCGCGTCCGGCCAAGTGACGTGGCGCGGCAGCCAGCTGCTGACACTACTGCCCTTCGCCGCGATTGTGCCGCAGGGCATGCCGCTAATCGCAGTCGTGGGCAGCGGCCCGTCGGTGGCAGACCAAGACCTGACCCGACTTCCGCCGCGCACCGCGATTTTGTTGAACGGTGCGGCGACGTTAGCGGCCACTATTCAGCCGCTCGCCGTGATGGTCGAAGACGAACGCTTTGTGTTTCGCCACATGGCGATGCTGGCAAACCTGCCCCGCGATATCACGCTGCTGCTGTCCCCCGCCGCCCTGCGTGCCATGGCAGAGCGGGACAGCGACGTCCTGAACGGTCGCCGCGTCGCCCTGGTCGACAATCTGGCCAAGCCGGTCAACCAGCCTCGCCGCAAGCTGAGTGATCCAGCGTTAGACGCCGTCCTCACACGCGGCGCGAATGGCGTGGCTCTGTCCCATGATCCTGATGCGGGCGTCGTCATCTTTGGCACGGTCGCGCTATCAGCGGTGCAGGTCGCCTTGGCGGCGAAACCGGACCGCATTCTGCTTGTGGGTATCGACCTGACAAACGCAGCAAGCGGCCCTCGGTTCTATGAGGCCACGGGCCAATCGGCACCTAGCGGCATCGTCGCGGGACTGGACCGCATCCTATCCGGCTTTGCCTTGGCGCGAGACTCAGCGCGCGCAAACGACATTATGATGACCTGCGCATCGCCCGTATCAGCCTTGCTTGATATCGAAATCGCATATGACCCGCAGCTTTCCCCGCCACCGAAGGACTGACATGACCCAAGCGCCGCTGACCATCGCCTTTGTGTCCGACCCGGGGCTGTTCCTGCCCAGCCTGCGGGCGATGGACGCCGCGCTGCGCCAAGCGCCGGGCGGATTGCAGGTTCTGTTTCTGGGGGCGAACCTGACGCGGCAGATGTGGGACTGGGTGGCGCAGGTCGCGGCCAAGCATCCGCAGTCGCACATCAGGACAGAGGTGCTGCCTGCTGAATGGCTGGCTGACGCCCGCAGCCCCAAGGATTTCATTACGTCGACCGCGCTGGGGCGTATGTTTTTGCCACGGCTGACGACGGGGCGGGTGCTGTATCTGGATGGCGACATCATGGTGACGGGCGATCTGTCAAATGCCGCTGGCATTGATATGCAGGGCAACCCGCTTGCGGGCGTGCGTGATTTCTCTGTGATGAAGTGGTTGTCCGCCGGACAGCCTCATGCGGGGCTTCAACGGCAGATTGACGTGCTGCCGGATGATCTGGATATCAAAAGCTACATCAACTCTGGCGTCTTGCTCATGGACACGGACGCGATCCGCGCGATCCCCGATCTGGTTGATTTGATGGAGGACGTAGGGGCCGCCGCAGGATTTCCGACGGTTGACCAAGACCGCATTAACCTGCTGTTCAAGGGCCGGATCACTCATCTGGACCCCGCGTGGAACTGCTCTTGGGGGCGATTGAAGCTACAGCGCAAACATCAGGCGGGGCTTCCTGTCACTGCCAAAAATGCGCACCCACTTGTCGTGCATTTCCACGGCCCGCACAAACCGTGGCATCCGCTGCGATTGTCCAGCCTGTCGCGCGGCGGGATGGCGGTCTGGCGGTATAGGCGTGATATGGCCACCTTCCGCCGTCGGTTCCCGGACATCCCGGACCACCTACCCAAATGAAAAATGCCCCGGCCTTTCGGTCCGGGGCATCTTCTTTTTCAAAGCGAGGGCGTTCAGCCTTCGCTGGCTTCTTCTGCCATCTCGGTGCCGTTGGTCTGATCGACCATCTTCATCGACAGGCGGACCTTGCCGCGATCGTCAAAGCCCAGCAGCTTGACCCAAACGTCCTGGCCTTCTTTCAGCACGTCGGACGGGTGGTTCAGGCGACGGTTCTCGATCTGAGACACGTGGACCAGGCCGTCCTTCTTGCCGAAGAAGTTCACAAAGGCACCAAAGTCGACCAGCTTGACGACCGTACCCTTGTAGATTTTGCCTTCTTCGGGCTCTGCCACGATCGACCAGATCATGTCATAGGCCTTCTTGATCTTGTCCGCGTCGTTGGACGCGATCTTGATCACGCCATCGTCGTTGATGTCGACCTTAGCGCCGGACACTTCAACGATCTCGCGGATGACTTTACCGCCGGAACCGATGACTTCACGGATCTTGTCGGTGGCAATCTGCATCGTTTCGATCTTTGGCGCGTGAACGCTGAACGAACCTGCACCGGTCAAGGCCTTGGACATTTCGCCAAGGATGTGAAGACGGCCAGCTTTGGCCTGCTCCAGCGCCTTTTTCATGATCTCTGGCGTGATGCCTGCGATCTTGATGTCCATCTGCAGCGACGTGATACCGTTTTCGGTACCGGCCACTTTGAAGTCCATGTCGCCCAGGTGATCTTCGTCGCCCAAGATGTCGGACAGCACAGCGTAAGAGCCGTCGTCTTCCATGATCAGACCCATGGCCACACCGGCCACGGCGGACTTCAGCGGAACGCCCGCGTCCATCATCGACAAAGAGCCACCGCAAACCGATGCCATCGAAGAGGAGCCGTTGGACTCTGTGATCTCTGACACGATGCGGATGGTGTAGGGGAAGTCGGTCGCAGCGGGCAGAACGGCCTGCAGCGCACGCCAAGCCAGCTTACCATGGCCGATTTCACGGCGACCTGGCGAGCCAACGCGGCCCACTTCGCCAACCGAATACGGAGGGAAGTTATAGTGCAGCATGAAGTTCGTCTTATACATGCCAGTCAGCGCGTCGATCATCTGCTCGTCATCGCCGGTACCCAGCGTCGTGACAACCAGACCTTGGGTTTCGCCGCGTGTGAACAGGGCAGAACCGTGGGTCCGGGGCAGGATGCCGACTTCGGACACGATGGGGCGAATTTCGTCCAGTGCGCGGCCATCGATACGGCGGCCGTTCTTAACGACATCGCCGCGCAGAACGCTTGATTCGAGCTTCTTCAGCGCGGGGCCAAGGTTGCTGTCTTCTTTCTGCTCTTCCGTCAGGGACGCAATGATATCGTCCTTGGCTTGTGCCACGGCAGAGGTGCGTTCCTGCTTGTCGGTGATCGCATAAGCGGCACGCATTTTGTCTTCGCCAGCGGCTTTCACGGCTGCGGACAGCGCGGAATAGTCAGCAGGGGTAAAGTCAAACGGCTCTTTTGCGGCATCTTCGGCCAGATCAATGATCAGGTCGATGACAGGCTGAATTGCGTTGTGCGCGAAAGTCACGGCACCCAGCATTTCGTCTTCGGTCAGCTCGTAAGCTTCCGATTCCACCATCATGACGGCATCTTTTGTGCCTGCGACAACCAGATCGAGGCGCTGCTCGGGGTTGTTACGCAGGTTGTGCATGTCGTCGATTTCAGGGTTCAGGATGTAGTCGCCATCCACAAAGCCCACGCGGCAAGCAGCGATCGGGCCGCGGAACGGTGCGCCAGAGATCGTCAGCGCAGCGGATGCGGCGATCATCGCGACCATGTCGGGATCGTTGACCATGTCATGCGACAGCACGGTGCACATCACCAGAACTTCGTTCTTGAAGCCGGGGACGAACAGCGGGCGGATCGGACGGTCGATCAGACGCGCGGTCAGCGTTTCTTTTTCAGTCGGGCGGGCTTCACGCTTGAAGAAACCACCGGGCACTTTGCCGGCAGCGTAATACTTTTCTTGGTAGTGGACGGTCAGCGGGAAAAAGTCCTGACCGGGCTTTTGCTTGCGCGCGAATGTCACGTTGGCCATGACGGACGTCTCGCCCAGCGTGGCGATGACCGAACCGTCGGCCTGGCGGGCCACTTTGCCCGTTTCAAGTGTGAGCGTCTCTTCGCCCCACTGCATGGACTTCTTTACTTCATTAAACATCAATCGTCTTTCATATTGGGCGCGTCCCGGCGGTCCGGGTGGCCCGTTGATTGGCGGCCCCATGCCGCCGACCCCTGTCCTTTGCACAACGCCGGGGTCTTTTGCGTTACGTCACAGATGGGCGGGCTTTACAGCAAAATGGGCTGCAATGAAAGCGGGCTGTGGTGGGTCGATTTTGACAGGCGGCCGTGGCAAGATCGAAAGATGATAGATCAAGGGCCGACATTGGCAGCAAGGACTGGGTTTGCGCGTTTCAGGTCCGCTGCCATGCGGTGGCTGTTGTTATTTGCCATCTGCGGCCCGCTGAACCCTGCGCTGTTGCTGACGGGCTTCCTGTCCGGCCCCGACATTCCGTTTCGGCCCACCGCCATTCCAGAATTTTCCGTCATAGCGCTGCAACAGCGGATCGTTTTTGTCATGGGTCCGTCAGTGCTGATGGCCTTGATCGCAATCAGGCTGCTGCTGCGCCCCGGTGCCATGGACATCAGGACTGCGTGGTGGCGCGGGTATTGGATATCCGTGCTTTTTGCCCCTGCATGCTTTGGGCTTTTTATCGGCATATTCGGCATTGCGACGTCCCCAACCGATACGTTGGAACTGCTACTGACGGTCCCGATGATTATGGTCATGGGCCTCGTTGTTGGCTGGCTGACCCTGATCATCCCATTCCTCGCCGTGTTTATCGGCTTGCCAGCGATGCTTTTCGCGATCTTGGCAACCAAGGTCTGTTTGCCGGGCTTGGAACATCAGGGCAGATCCGGCGTTCTCTAATTATGAACAAAGCATTCACCAAAGAAGACGAGGGCCCGCAGGCGGATCGCTTGGACGATCTGCCACAAAGTCCGCATCCAAATTATGTCACCCCTGCCGGTCTGGCCGCGCTGCAACAGCGCCTGCGCGACCGCCATGCGGATCTGTCGGCGCTGCCGCGCGACAACCTTGACGCCAAGGTGCCGCGCGCGATGGCAGAGCGGGATATCCGGTTTCTAGAAGGGCGCATCAACCGCGCCATCGTCGTTGATCCGGCGGCGCAGGACACCAAGGTCATCGCCTTTGGTGCCTGCGTCACGGTCGTGGACGAAGATGACGTTGAAACGGACTGGCATATCGTCGGCGAGGATGAGGCTGATCCGGCAGCCCATCGCATTGCACCATTTTCGCCGCTCGCGCGGGCCTTGCTGGGTGCGCGGGTCGGGGATGTGGTGGAGTGGGCCAAGCCCGGCGGGACTGTGGATTTAGAGGTCACAGCGATCCGTTATTTTACATAATATGTATCGCATGCGAAACATTGGGCGATTTTTCCCAATGTCGTCAAAATCGAGCGCTGCGGCAGGATTTTCTTAACCCTGCCGCAGATTTTGCGTGGTTTAGCCGCGCAGCATAACCTTGCCAGCCCGGCCCGGTGTCAGGGCAGCCTTCATCGCTTCGGTCACGTCGTCCAGATCAAACGCGCCGCCGTCTTCCAGCATCAACTCTCCTTTGACGGCCAGCGTCAGCAGTTCGGTGATCAGGCGCTTGCGGTCAGCGGGGTCCATGTCGTTGCTGACCATGGAGCCCCAAAAGCCTTTGACGGTGATCTGCTTCATAATCAGCGCGCCCGAGTTCAGCTGAAGCGGCGCACCTGTTGCTGTGCCAAAGACATAAAGCTCGCCGTTCACGCCAAGCAGATCGACCAGCTCTGCGCCCATCTCGCCGCCGACAGAGTCGATGGCGGACACGGCACCGGCCTTGCCGATCAGCGTACGGGCCTGCTTTTGCCAGCCTTCGGTGCTGGTGGACAGGACGTTGTCCATGCCCAGATCGGTCAGCTCTTTCACGGCCTCTTCGCGGCGCACAAGGTTGATCAAGTTAATGTCACGGGACTTTGCCAGCACCGCCATGATCTTGCCGACAGCGCCGTTGGCTGCGGTCTGGATGATCCAGTCGCCCGGCTTGGCTTGCAGCAATTCGAGCAGCGAAATCGCGCTAAAGGGCATGGCGATCAGCTGCGCGCCAAGCGTGTCGGGGATGCTGTCGGGCAGGGGCAATACGCCAGCGGCGGGGGCGGTGAAATACTCTGCCCATGTGCCATGCACGCCAGCGATGGTGACGCGCTTGCCGATCATGGCTTCATCCACGCCTTCACCCACGGACGCGACGGTACCGATGGCTTCGGACCCGCCGATGGCGCCGGGCAGGTCTGGCTTGTAGCCATAGTTGCCGCGCACGGTCCACAGGTCATGGTTGTGGATCGGGGACAGGATGGTCTTGATCAGCACCTCGCCTTTGCCCGGGATCGGCGTGTCGACGGTTTCGGTTTTCAGGACGTCGGCGGGTTCACCAAAGGTGTCGTGGATTGCAGCGCGCATGGGCTATTCCTTTATTGCGTGGGGTTAAGGCGGCGGGCTGTGTCTTGCAGGGCAAGGCGCAGCGGGGCGTCGCCGGATGAGAGTTTCGCCAGCACAGCCGCGCCCAGCCATTGGGCGTAAAGCGTGCGGGCGGTGGTGTCCGGATCGTCTTGGGCGCGGATGGAGCCATCTGCAGCGCCCTGCCGCAGCAGGTCTGCGATGCGGCTGGTCAGTTGCGTCACGCCGTCGTCTAAAATGCGGCGCATATCTTGCGACAGATCGGCAACCTCTGCCGCGAGCTTGACGACAAGGCAGCGGGTCGCGATGCCTTGGGTGTCGTCGGTTGGCAGCCAAGCAGCCCAGAAGGTCGCCAGCTTGTCGCCGGCCGTGCCGGGCGTGGCGGTCAGGGCGTCGATGCGGGCCAGATAATCGGCCACATAGTCGTCCAGCATCGCGCAGCCAAACGCCTCTTTCGAGGCGAAGTAATAGTAAAACGATCCCTTCGGCACGCCGGATTCGGACAGAATTCGTGACAGCCCGATGCCGCCAAAGCCACCTTGCAGCACAAGTTCGCGCCCTGTGGACAGGATGCGCTGGCGGGTTTGATCTGATTTGCTGGGCTGTGTCATACCTGTCAGATAAGCATAATAGACCAGTCGTCTAGTGGTCGCGTGGGTTGATGTTGCGATACCCCAAAACGCAAAACGCCCGCCGGTAAGGGCGGGCGTTCGGATCGCGGTAGCTTGGCCGGGTTAGCGGCGCAGGCCCAGACGCTTGATCAGGTCCTGATAACGGGCTTCGTCCTTGCTGCGGGTGTAATCCAGCAGTTTCCGGCGCAGAGCGACCATTTTCAGCAGACCACGGCGACCGTGGTTGTCTTTTTTGTGCGACTTGAAGTGCTCTGTCAGCGTCGCGATACGCGAGGACAGGATCGCAACCTGGACTTCGGGCGAACCGGTGTCGCCTTCTTTGGTTGCGAATTCTTTCATGACGCGGGCTTTTTCTTCGGGCGTAATCGACATCGGGGTCTCCTTAGATAAGGGTGAATGGCGCGATCCGGGATGTCGTCCAGAAAGGCCCTTGGAGGGTCCGGCACGCCAAACGGCGCACGCGGATGGGTGCCTTTAGGCGTTTTGCGCCTAAAAGGGAAGGTGGAAAATCAGGCCGCGACCAGCAGGATCGTCGATGTATCCAGCGCGGTCACGCCGCTTAGGCGGGCGACGACGGCGTCGTCAGCCAGTAGCGTTGTGCCGTCCGCGTCAGTGATCGTCGTCAGGACGGGCGGGACATCGCCAGCATAGGTGATTTCGATCATATCCTCTGCCGGGTTGAAATCATCGATGGTGTTGTTGCCCCCCGGCAGCACAGAGAAGGTGTCTGCGCCGTCGCCGCCGTTCAGATGATCGCCTACGCCTGCCAGCAATAGGTCATCGCCCGCGCCGCCGTTGATATAGTCAAAGCCACCGTCATCGTCGTTCCCGTCGATCACGTCATTGCCCCCGCCGCCGTTCAGCAGGTCGTTGCCGTTGTCGCCGATCAGAATGTCATCGCCCCAGCCACCCGCGAGGGTATCATCACCGTCACCGCCAAACAGGGCGTCGTCACCAGCGCCAGCCAGCAGCGTGTCGTTGCCGTCGTCGCCGAACATGGCGTCGTTGCCCATATTGCCAGTCAATTCATCGTCGCCTGCGCCGCCAAACAACATGTCATCGCCAAGGCCACCGTCCAATGTATCGCCATCGTCTGTGCCGGTCAGTGTCAAAGAGGGGGTGGTGATGACCGGCTCTTCGGGCAGATCGTCAAAATCGTCATAATCGTCATCGTCGAAATCAAAGGGGAATTCGTCCGTTGTTTCGACGGGCAGATCAGTTTCGATGGCGGGCTCTGTTTCCAGGGTGTCATCCCCACCGGCCGACGGATCAGCGTCATAGGAGTCATCCGTAATGCCCCAGTCGGCGTCTGTCAGGGCACCGTAAGCTTGCGCGCCGTCAGCCAAGACGTCGCCCTCACCAGCGTCGCCGTCGGTATCGGACAGCCCGCCAGCCCCGGCGTCACCATCGCTGTCGGACAGCATTTGGAACAGGTCGGGACCAACTTCGGTCAGACCATTTGTATCAATCTCGGACTCCTGTGGGGAGTCTTCTTCTTCGATGTCATCACGGCCAATCATCGCAAACGACGACATAGCAATGCCAAGAAAGCCAAGAACAGCAAGCATTTATGTGCCTCAACAAATAAGGATCGCCCCCGATCCAGGAGTGTTGAAATTCTTTTAACACCGCGCTGTCAGGTTTACACTCTCCCAATGAAAGAACAGTTAACGCGCCTGAAAATGCGGTAGAAATGCTGACAGGACGGCGGCGGGGTTTTCTTCCATCGCGAAATGGCCAGAGCGGCAGGCATTGCCGGTCACGTGCCGCGCCCATCCGCGCCAAGCTGACAAGGGATCGCCGGTTTGCGCGGGAAAGCCGCCTTCGGCCCATAGGAAATGCAGCGGCGCGTCGATCATCGTGCCTGCGTCCTTTGTTTCACGGTCCAGCGCGCGGTCGAAATACGCCCCGGCGCGGTAATCTGCGCACATCGCGTGAATGCGCGCCGGATCGGACATCTGCGTGCGGTAGCTGTCCAGCGCGGCGGGGGTGAAGGCGTCCAGTGACTTAGCCAGCGTCCATTGCGCCAGCGTCCAATCAGCATAGCCTGCGCCATCCGCGGCGATCATCCGTTCCGGCAGCGGCGCGGGCTGGGCCAGGAAAGTCCAGTGGTAGGCGTTCAGCGCCAGATCGGCGTTCCAGCTGTCCCAGAAGTCGCCGGTGGGCACGATTTCGATAATGCCAAGGCGCAGGATGCGATCCGGGTGGTCCAGCGCAAGGCGGTAGGTGACGCGCGCACCGCGGTCGTGCCCAAGGATATGGGCGCGGTCCAGGCCAAGGGCATCCATCAGGCCGATGATATCGGCGGCCATGCGGCGCTTGGAATACGTGCTGTGATCGACGTTATCAGGCGGAGCGTCGCTGTCGCCATAGCCGCGCAGGTCGGGAATGATCACGTCGAAATGCTGGGCGAGGGTGGGCGCGACTGACGCCCAGCAATGGTGGTTTTGCGGGTAGCCGTGCAGCAGGATTAGGGGAATGCCTTGGCCTGCGCGGTGGACCGACAACGTCACGTCGCCGGTATCGATGCGCGACGCGGTGAAACCTTCAATCATTGGGCCATGGCTCCGGCTGGGCGGCGTAGGCGACATAAAGCGGGTGCCGCGGGTGGCCGTGTTGCGTTAGGCCAAGTGTATGGATTTGCACGCCTCTGTCACGCAATATGCGCAGGACAGTCGCGGCGCGGTTTTCATGGGCACCGTGGATGCCCCAGCCTGCGACGACCAGACCTGCGCCGCCGCAGGCACCGACAAGCGCGGTGTCGTTGTCCTGCCCGATGGGGGCGGCCGCGCGTTTCAGATCGGCGGGGGCCGTGGCGCGATAGGCGAAAAGGTTCACGATCCGCACGCCGCCAAAGCCGCCGGTGCGGGCACGCGTTTCGCAGCGGGCGATGGTGGGATCGTTGGCCAATTCCGTCGCGGTCGATGGGTTGAGCATAATCCAGACCAACGGCGCCGCATCCGACCACTGCCGGTCAAGGCGATAGCGATAGGCCTCGCAGTCGGAATAAAGGGCGGACGACGTGGTGCCGTCCACAGTATGGGTGCGGTGGATCATGGCCTTATGGTGCCCGGAGTGGCGATCTGGTGAAAGGCCAGACGCCGATTTTTCGACGAAATCGGCGTCTGTACGCGGCCGTTAGTCGACGAAGACGCGGGCGGGGTGCAATTCGCTGCCCATCAGGCGGCCAACAGCGACGGCGCGGCCTTCGTGGGCGGCCCAGACTTCGGTGCCGTAATCGATGCCGGATGCAATCACCATCGCCGGGTTGCCGTTGCGCAGGGCCGTCAGGCTCGCGGTGGGGCAGTTGACCATCGGAAGGTCGGCTAGGCCGACTTCTAGCGGTTGGATGTGGGTGTCCAGCTCTTCGGTGCGGGCGATGGCGTCGATTGCGTCCAACGTCAGGCCGTCCTCGGCCTTGAAAGGGCCGGACCAGATGCGGCGCAATTCGCGCACGTGAGCGTGGCAGCCCAGCGCTTCGCCCAAGTCGCGGGCGATGGACCGGACATAGCCGCCCTTGCCGCAGACCATTTCCAGCGTGACGTGATCGGCGTCGGGGCGGTCATCCATCAGCAGGCTTTCGACCCACAACGGACGGGCCGCGATTTCCATCGTCTCGCCGTCGCGGGCGCGTTTGTAGGCACGCTCGCCGTCGATTTTCACGGCAGAGAATTGCGGCGGGACCTGCATGATGTCGCCAACGAACTGGCCGAGGGCGTCCTTGATCTGTTCATCCGTCGGGCGCACATCGCTTTCTGCGATCACTTCACCTTCGGCGTCGTCGGTGTTGGTCGACTGACCCAGACGGACGGTAAAAGTGTAAGCCTTCAGCGCGTCGGTGATGTAGGGGACGGTCTTTGTCGCCTCGCCCAGCGCAATCGCCAGAACGCCCGTCGCATCAGGGTCGAGGGTGCCAGCGTGGCCCGCCTTGTTGGCGTTCAGCGCCCAGCGCACCTTGTTCACGACAGTTGTGCTGGTCAGGCCCGCGGGTTTGTCCACGATCAGCCAGCCCGAAATGTTACGTCCTGATTTGCGCCGTCCCATTGGGGCCTCCGTCGTGATGTGAAGGCGCCTGCTAGGCCTGCGCGGCGCCGGGGTCAAGCTATTGCACGACCCCGACGATTGGACCCAGCGCAGCAAAGCCGAAATCTGCCCGGTTCAATTCAGGCGCATAAAGCCGGGAAACAGAGCCGTCGAGGAACAGCGCGTTGGGCGTTTTCAGCACGTCGCGGAAATAGCGCCCGAAGGTGTCAAAGTTCACCGCATCGTTGGAAATCGCAAAGATCGCCGTCTTGCCGTCTGCCATCGTGCCAACGCCGTTGCGCACATGCAATGATGGCGAATCAGGGATGAAACGCGGGTGAAGTTTGCCGTCGATCACCAGCATCGGGCCGGATTGGGTGGCGTCGCGGCAGGTGGGCTTGGTCAGCTCAAACGTCAGCGATTCGATGACGTTGGCGCTGTCGTCAGTCAGGCAAAGCAGACCGTTCGGCAGCAGGCCAAAGTTGCCCGGCCCCGCGCGCGTGACCAGCGGTGCAGTTTCCACGCCGTTCTGGATATAAAGGCCAACCGCGCGGCGGTCGTCGTGATACATGCCAGCGTTCATCGCAAATTGCACCGACTGCGGGGCAACCGATGCGCCAAGCGCGGTCCAACCGCCCAGCACACCGCCGTCGGCGTTGCGGTGGAATAGGCGCAAGTCTTCGGTCGCCGCATCGACGGTGCAGGCCGTAAAACTGTGCCCTTCAAAGGTGTCGTCGGCGCAGGTGACCGCGCTGGCGGGGCCAGCGACAAGCGCCAGCAGCAGCGCCAGCGCCCTCATCATGCGTCGTTGTCCTTGTCAGCCTCGGTCGATTCGCCTTCCGGCGCGTCGGGTGCAGCAAGGTCGGCTTTCACGTCGGCACGCTCGAACAGGGCGCGGGTGGCGTCCATGCGGTCAAAGGTGTCGTCGATTTCGAACCGGATTTCAGGGGCGAACTTGATGCTGAGCACCTTGGCAACTTCGCGGCGGATCTCGTGCCGGGATTTGCGCAGGGCCAGCAGCGCCTCTTCTTTTTTGTCGCCACCAAGGGGCAGGATGAACGCGGTCGCCACGGACAGGTCCGGGGAACAGCGGACTTCGCCCACGGTGATCATCATGCGAGAGAGCTCCGGGTCATGGATCTCTCCGCGTTGAAGGAGTTCTGACAGACGCCGGCGGATCAATTCGCCGAGCCGTAGCTGTCGCTGGTTGGGGGCGCCGCCCCCGGAGGATGATGTCTTTGCCATGGCCTGCATGTAACGCTGCAGCACGACAATTCCAAGCAAGCCTTTTCCGAGCGCGTTTGGGGCGTTATGGCTTGGCGTAAATTTGCGCAGAGGACGGGCATGATGGGCACACCTATGACAGGCACACCGGGAATCGTGATTACGGGGGCTTCGGGCCGCATGGGGCAAATGCTGGTGCAGGCTGTCACGCAGTCGGACGCCTGCCATCTGGTCGCCGCGCTTGAACGCGAAGGCCATGCTTGGGTCGGACAGGATATCGGCACGGCGATGGGCGGCGCTGCGCTGGGCGTGACTGTCACGGACGATCCGGTCGCGGCCTTTGCAAAAGCGCAGGCCGTTATCGACTTTACCGCCCCCGCCGCCACGGTCGCTTTTGCGGGCCTCGCGGCGCAGGCGCGGGCGGTGCATGTGATCGGCACGACGGGCCTGTCGGATGACGACATCGCCGAAATCGACCGCGCCGCGCATCATGCTGTCATCGTACGCGCGGGCAACATGAGCCTTGGGGTCAACCTGTTGGTGCAGCTGACGAAAAAGGTCGCTGCCGCGCTGGACGAAGATTTTGATATCGAAGTGATCGAGGCGCATCACCGCCACAAGGTTGATGCGCCATCGGGCACCGCCCTGATGCTGGGCGAGGCTGCTGCAATGGGGCGGGGCGTCGAACTGGCCGACGTGCGCGACAGCGGGCGCGACGGGATCACCGGGGCGCGCAAGCGCGGCGACATCGGCTTTACCGCCATTCGTGGCGGCGACATCGTGGGCGAGCATGACGTGATGTTCGCAGCAGATGGCGAACGGATCACCCTGCGCCACGTTGCGACCGATCGCCGCGTTTTCGCGCGCGGTGCGCTGAAAGCTGCGATTTGGGGGCAGGATCGCGCGCCGGGACACTATGACATGCTGGATGTGCTGGGTCTGTGACTTGATCTGCCGCAAGATGCCCTAAATTATCGTGGCAGGAGGACTGCCATGAAGTTTTGTTTTGCAATTGTCTTGAGTATTTTGCCGGCTATGGCCGCGGCGCAGGATTACGTCCGCGTCAGCGACGAAGGCACGTTTCTGGACCTGATGGGGCAGGGCGACCTGACCCACATGCTGTATAACATCACGGTCAAAGTGATGCCTGACGGTCAGATCACAGGCGACGCGCTTGGCTGGCCCGTGTCAGGCAGCTGGTCATGGCAGGACGGTTATTTCTGCCGCGCAATGGACTGGGGCGGCGACGAGATTCCCTATAATTGCCAATTGGTTGAGCAAAAGGGCGATCTGGTACGCTTTACCGTCGATCAAGGCGCTGGCCGCGCCGCCGCGCTACGATTGCGCTAAAAGTCGATCGCGAGGCCTTTGTTTTCCCAGTCGCCATAGCGCACAGGTTCTGGCCCTTCGCGGCCGCCAAGTTCAGGCGGTAGCGCAAGCGCCTCTGCCTTGGCGCGGCGCTCTGCCGCTTCGGCAAGGGCGCGCTGGGCGGCGGGTGGAAGGTGTGTATTGTCGTCCGTCATGGTCTTGTCCTTGCCGGGGGTGTGCTGCTGATATACCCCGCTTACGACACCAAACAAGGGTTTCCCATGGATCAGACCGGCATCGCCCCGCGCCGCGCCGCGCATCACCTGCTGCAACAGGTCATCGAAGAAGGGCGCTTGCTGTCCGAATTGCTAGGTGGCGGCGCGCTGGACCACCTTGCGCCAGAGGATCGCGCCCGCGCGCAGCGGCTGGCAACAGACGCGTTGCGGATGCTGGATCGGTCCGACCGGATGCTAAAACCGTTCCTGACGAAGGAACCGCCGGTCTATGTGCAAAACGCCTTGCGTCTGGGCACATTGGAAATCGTGCAGGGCGCTGCGGCTTATGGCGTGGTGAACGCTTATGTCGAGATTGTCGGCCGCAATCACCATACGGCCCGGCTAAAGGGTCTGGTGAATGCTGTGCTGCGTAAGGTGGCTGATAAAGGCCCGGACGCGTGGGCCAAGATGCCAGCGCCGCTGATGCCCGGTTGGCTGCGTCAGCCGCTGGTCGCCGCATGGGGCCGCAAAGATATCGAAGCGATCGAAGCTGTGCAGGCGACGACTCCGCCGCTGGACATCACGCCCAAAGGCGATGCGCAGGCTGTCGCAGATGCGCTGGGCGGCACGGTGCTGCCGACGGGATCGGTGCGCCTGATGGATGCGGGGCAGGTCACGCAGCTGCCGGGTTATGACGCGGGCGATTGGTGGGTGCAGGACGCCGCCGCAGCGCTGCCTGTGCAATTGCTGGGCGATGTCAGTGGCTTGTCCGTGCTTGACCTTTGCGCGGCACCCGGCGGTAAGACGATGCAATTGGCCGCACGCGGCGCGACTGTTACCGCCGTCGATGCCTCTGCCAGCCGCATGACGCGGGTCGGGCAAAACATGACACGTGTGGGGCTGAACGCGGATGTGCAGGTCGCCGATGCCTTTGATGTGACGGGACAATGGGATGCGGTTCTGCTTGACGCGCCGTGCAGTGCCACCGGCACGATGCGCCGCCACCCGGACCTGCCTTATGCCAAGGACGGATCAGAATTTGGCGCGTTGATCGACCAGCAAGGCGCGATGATCGACCATGCCTTGTCGCTGGTCAAACCCGGCGGGCGTCTGGTGTTCTGCACCTGCTCGCTTTTGCCGGACGAGGGCGAAGTGCAGATCGAAGAGGCGCTAGAGCGTCACCCCGACCTGATCATCGACCGCGCCGCGCTGGACCAGCCCGGCATTGATCCCGCATGGATCACAGAAGAAGGCGGGCTGCGGCTGCGGCCTGATTTCTGGGCCGAAATCGGCGGCATGGATGGCTTCTATATGGCGGTGCTGACAAAGCCTGCGTGACAGGGCCGCAGCACCGCGTTAACTTGAGCCCTAAGAAGAATGCGAAACCGCAATTCAGAGGCAGCAGCTTGGTCGACCACGACTCATGGCGTGCCCGTCAACGGGCCTTCATGCACCGCGCACATGCGCGGTGGGCGGCGCGCGCGCGGCCTGCGACTGGATTTGTGTCGCAGCCTGAACCCCGCAGCATTGGTCATTTCGCCCGTGGACGGCAGTTGCTGGCCGGTAACTTTCTGTTTGCAGGTGTTCTGACAACGGCCCCCGGTGGGTCAATCTGGGCCGCGCAAGGCGACCGGGCGATGGTCGATCAGGAATTGCACAGCTTTGCCTGGCTTGATGATTTGGCCGCCGTCGGTGATGCCCGCGCCCGCCATGCGGCGCAGGCTTGGGTTGCGGAATGGATCGACGCTTTTGGGGACGGCACCGGCCCCGGTTGGACGCCTGACCTGACAGGGCGGCGCCTGATTCGCTGGATCTCTCATGGGGTTTTCCTGCTGCGCGGGCAGGACAAGGACGCACAGGCGCGGCTGTTTCGCTCGCTTGGGCAGCAAACGTTGTTCCTGTCGCGCCGTTGGCGCAGCACGCGCCCGGGCCTTGCCCGGTTCGAGGCGCTGGCCGGCATGATCTATGCGGGCCTGTCGCTGGAGGGAATGGAGCATCTGACCGCCCCTGCCATTGCCGCGCTCGCCTCTGATTGCGCCAGCCAGATTCGCGCTGACGGCGGTATCGCGACACGCAATCCCGAGGAATTGCTGGACGTTCTGACGCTGCTGCTGTGGGCGCAGACCGCGATTGAAGGCAGCGAACAGCTTGTGCCGGGCGCGATCACGCAGGCGATTGCCCGTATCGGCCCGACCCTGCGGGCGCTGCGCCACGCTGATGGCGGCCTTGCGCGGTTTCATGGCGGCGGGCGTGGGCTGGATGGGCGGCTGGATCACGCGCTGGCGCAGATCGGCGGCAAGAAAGAGATTGGCGACGCGGAGTGCATGGGCTTTGCCCGCATCGGCGCGGGCCGCACCACCTTGATCGCCGATGGCGCGCGTCCACCGGAAGGGGCGGCATCGCTGAACGCGCATGCCTCGACCCTTGCGTTCGAAATGACATCGGGGCGCCGTCCGCTGATTGTGAACTGCGGGTCTGGCGTCAGCTTTGGCGCGGATTGGCGCAGGGCGGGGCGCGCGACGCCAAGCCATAGCACGCTGGGCATCGGCGGTTATTCATCGTCGCGCCTTGGCCCGTCGGTCACGACAAGCGGCGTTGCGCAGGAAATGTTGGTCGATCTGCCGGATGTCGTGAACTGCATTGTCACCCATTTGGACGATGGTCGCCGGGCAGAGCTGTCGCATGACGGCTTTCGCATCACCCACGGGCTGACCCATGCCCGCACGCTGGAAATGACGACGGACGGTCGCGGTCTGGCCGGAGAGGATTTGCTGACGACGCTTGATAGCTCTGACAAGGAACGCTTTGACCGGGCGCTGGATGCGACGCAGATGCAGGGCATCCCCTATGCGATCCGCTTCCATCTGCACCCCGACGTGGACGCGACCGTTGATCTGGGCGGGGCCGCCGTGTCGATGGCGCTGAAATCCGGCGAAATCTGGGTACTGCGCCATGATGGGCACGCTGAATTGCGGTTAGAGCCGTCAGTTTATCTGGAAACAGGGCGATTGAAGCCGCGTGCGGCGCGACAGGTGGTTTTATCCGGCGTCGCAATGGCCTATGCGACCCGCATCCGCTGGTCGCTGGCCAAGGCGCAGGACACACCCGACGTGGTGCGTGACTTGGCCCCCGCGCGCGCGGCGGAGGATGATGACACAGATTTCGGGGACGACACATGACCTTGCAACCCATCCGCCGCGCACTTCTTAGCGTATCTGACAAAACTGGCCTGATTGACCTGGGCCGCGCACTTGTGGACCGGGGCGTTGTGCTGCTGTCCACGGGCGGCACCGCCAAGGCGCTGCGCGACGCGGGCCTTGATGTGACCGATGTGGCCGACATCACCGGCTTTCCTGAAATGATGGACGGCCGGGTCAAGACCCTGCACCCCATGGTCCACGGCGGCCTGCTGGCCCTGCGCGATGACGCGGGTCATGTGAAGGCGATGGATGATCACGGCATCGCGCCCATCGATCTGCTGGTCGTGAACCTGTATCCATTTGAAGAAACCGTCGCCAAAGGCGGCGATTATGACGATTGCATCGAAAATATCGACATCGGCGGTCCTGCGATGATCCGCGCTGCGGCCAAGAACCACGCCTTTGTCAGCACCGTTGTTGACGTGGCCGATTATGACGCGCTGCTGGCTGAACTGGCTGCGCACGACGGTCAGACCACGCTGGCGTTCCGTCAGAAGCTGGCCCAGACCGCCTATGCCCGCACGGGTGCCTATGACGCCGCTGTCAGCACGTGGATGGCTGGCGCGATTGAACTGGCCACGCCCCGCCGCCGCGCCTTTGCTGGCGAGTTGCGTCAGGAACTGCGCTATGGCGAGAACCCGCATCAGACCGCCAGCTTTTACACCGACGGCACCGGGCGTCCCGGCGTTGCCACGGCGGCCCAGCATCAGGGCAAAGAGCTGTCTTATAACAACATCAACGACACCGATGCGGCGTTTGAATTGGTGGCAGAGTTTGATCCTGCAGACGGCCCCGCTGTCGCGATCATCAAGCATGCCAACCCCTGCGGCGTGGCGCGCGGCGCGACGCTGATCGAGGCTTATAACAAGGCGTTTGATTGCGACCGCACCAGCGCCTTTGGCGGTATTGTCGCGCTGAACATGCCGCTGGACGAAGAAACCGCAAAAGCCATCGTCGAAATCTTTACCGAGGTCGTGATCGCCCCCGGTGCATCTGAAGCCGCCAAGGCTGTGTTCGCTGCGAAAAAGAACCTGCGCCTGCTGACCACGGACGGCCTGCCCGATCCGAAGGCCACTCAGTTGACCTATCGCCAGGTTGCTGGCGGGATGCTGGTGCAGGACAAGGATACCGGCCACGTTCCAGCAGAAGAGCTGCGCGTTGTGACCAAGGTGCAGCCATCGGCCGATCAGATGGCCGACATGCAGTTTGCATGGAAAGTCGCCAAGCACGTCAAATCCAACGCCATCGTCTACGTCAAAAATGGCGCGACCGTCGGTGTTGGTGCGGGGCAAATGAGCCGCCTCGACTCTGCCCTGATCGCCGCCAAGAAATCAGAGCGTATGGCCGAAGCGATGGGCCTGCCCCAGCCGCTGACCATCGGCTCTGCCGTGGCGTCGGACGCGTTCTTTCCCTTCGCTGATGGCCTGATGGAGGCCGCCGCTGCGGGTGCCACCTGCGTTATCCAGCCCGGTGGGTCGATGCGCGACAACGAAGTGATCGCCGCCGCGGACGAGGCCGGGATTGCCATGGTGTTCACCGGCATGCGCCACTTCAAACACTAGGAGCGCGTGATGCGATTGGTCTTTTGGGCGGGGTTCTGGACGTTTCTTCTGGATCAGGCGACGAAATATATCGTCGTCCACATGATGAATCTGATGACCCGGCAAGAGATCGACGTCGCCGCCCCGTTCCTTGTGTTCCAGATGGCGTGGAACCGGGGTGTGAACTTTGGCATTGGGGCGGCGGCGGATATGCGGTGGGTGCTGATTGGCGTCGCACTGGCGATATCTGCCGCCGTCCTGGTCTGGCTATGGCGCGCGGGCGGTACAAAGTGGACCTATATCAGCGCTGGCCTGCTGATTGGCGGGGCGCTGGGCAACGTGGTTGACCGCGTGCTTTATGGCGCTGTGGCGGACTTTATCAACATGTCCTGCTGCGGTATTAACAACCCGTTTTCCTTCAACGTGGCCGATGTCGCTATCTTTGCGGGGGCTATCGGACTGGCGCTTTTGCCCGATGGGCGCACGCCGCCAAGCAGAAAAACCAAGGCGTGATCGCATGGTGCACCGGAACGGCGTGACGCGGGCCTCGGTCTGCGTTAGAACACTGCGAAGATGAGAATGAGGGTGACTATGCTGCGGTTCGGAATTGGAATGTGCCTCTGTGCGGCGCTGGCGGCCTGTAGCGGTAACCGTGGGCCATCTGGCCCGGATGAATCGAGCGTGGAAACCTTTCGTCCGCTGGTGATTCCGGCGACGAATGCGCTGCCCGTTCCGACGCCGGGCGGCACGAACCCGGCTGACATGCCGCCGCGCGCGGCGCCTGTCGCCACAGTCAGCCTGCGTCCCCCAGTTTAAACGACCAGCGTCAGGGGCGTTCATCACAACCCCGTTTGGCCAATTGCGGTCGCGCTGCGAAAGGTTAGGTTGACGGCAACGTTGACCAATCTTGCAGGATTTTCATGACACGCATGCTGGCCGTTCCGTTTCTGTTTCTGGGCCTTGCCCCGTTGCAGGCGCAAACCGCAACCGACACGGCCCAAGGCGCCAGCTTTACCGAAGGCGGTAAGACGGTCACCGTCACCGCGCCGGTCAAGATCGGCGATGACGTCACCACCTTTACGCTTGATAACGGCATGGAAGTCGTCGTGATCGAAGATCACCGCGCCCCTGTCGTCGTCCAGATGGTCTGGTATCGCGCCGGGTCTGCGGACGAAAAGGTCGGTCAGTCTGGCGTTGCCCACTTCTTGGAACACCTGCTGTTCAAGGGCACGGACAAGCTGGCACCCGGCGAGTTTTCGGCCACGGTTGCGGCAAACGGCGGGTCAGACAACGCCTTTACCAGCTATGATTACACGGCCTATTTCCAGCGCGTCGCGGCAGACCGTTTGCCGCTGATGATGGAAATGGAAAGCAACCGGATGGAAAATCTGCGCCTGTCCGAAAGCGATATCGAGACAGAGCGCAATGTCATCATCGAAGAGCGCGCCCAGCGGACCGACAACAACCCCGGCGCGCTGGCCCGCGAACAGTTCATGGCCGCGCAATATCAGAACCTGCGTTACGGCGTGCCTATCATCGGCTGGAAGCACGAGATGGCAGAGCTAAGCCTAGAGGACGCGCTGGCCTATTATACTCTGAACTATTCCCCCAATAACGCGATCCTAGTGGTCGCGGGCGATGTTCAGCCGGACGATGTGATGGCGCTGGCTGCGAAATACTATGGCGTGATCCCGCCAGAGCCGGACCTGCCCCCGCGCCTGCGCCCGACAGAGCCGCCGCAAACCGCGCCGCGCCGCATGACCTATACCGACCCGCGCGTCAGCCAGCCCTATATCGTGCGCAGCTATCTGGCGACGGAACGCAACGCGGGCGATCAGAAAACCGCCGCCGCGCTGGTCTATTTGTCGGAACTGCTGGGCGGCTCGCCCTTCACCTCGGCGCTGGGGCAGGCGCTGCAATTCGACACGCAGACCGCGATCTACACCAATGCGGGCTATGATCCGTCCAGCCTTGATACCTCTACCTTTTCGCTGTCAGTGGTGCCGTCGACGGGCGTCAGCCTAAGCGAGGCAGAGGCCGCGATGGACAAAGTGGTCACCGATTTCATGGCCGCTGACATTGACCCTGCGGCGCTGGACCGGATCAGGAACCAGCTGAACGCGCAGGAGATTTATGCGCTGGATAACGTGCAGGGCCGCGCCCAGCGCTATGGCGCTGCGCTGACGCAGGGGCTGACCGTGCAGGACGTGCAGGACTGGCCGCAGATCTTGCAGGACGTCACCGCCGAAGACATCAAATCCGCCGCAGCGCAGGTGTTCGATCTGAACCAATCAGTGACCGGCTGGGTCGTCGCTGAAAAGGAGCAAGCCCAATGATCCGTTTCGCCCTGACATTCTGCGCCGCGATGGCCGCCTCGGTTGCGCATGCTGCTGTGGATATTAAACAAGTCACCTCGCCCGGCGGCATCAACGCGTGGCTCGTCGAAGAGCATGGTATCCCATTCACCGCGCTGGAAATCCGCATTCGCGGCGGCGCATCGCTAGACCTGCCCGGCAAACGCGGCGCGACCAACCTGATGATGGCGCTGATCGAGGAAGGCGCTGGCGATCTGGACGCGCAGGCATTCCAGACCAAGCGAGAAGAGCTGGCAGCGAGCTATGGTTTTGACACTGGCGACGATGTCGTGGCGATCAGCGCGCAGTTTCTGACGGAAAACCGCGAAGAGGCGGTGGCACTTTTGCGCGATGCGCTGATCGAGCCTCGGTTCGATCAAAGCGCGGTGGACCGGGTGCGCGAACAGGTGCTGTCGAACATTGCGGGGGATGCGAAATCACCCAATGCGATTGCCAGCGCGGCCTTCGATGCGGCGGCTTTTGGCGATCATCCTTACGGGTCTTCCCTTGATGGGACAGTGGACAGTGTGACCGCGTTGACGCGCGATGATATCGTGACCGCCCACGCCAACGCGCTGACGCGCGATCGCCTTTATGTCGGTGCTGTCGGTGACATCACGGCGGATGAACTGGGGACGATGCTTGACGACTTGCTGGGCGATCTGCCTGCGACTGGGCCTGCCTTGCCCGCAGATGCAGAATTTGCGCTAAAGGGTGGCACCACCGTTATTCCCTATGACACGCCGCAGTCTGTGGCGCTGTTCGGTCACGCCGGGATTGAACGCGACGACCCTGACTATTTCGCCGCCTATATCCTGAACGAAGCGCTTGGCGCTGGCGGTTTCGAGTCGCGCCTCATGCAGGAAGTGCGCGAAAAACGCGGGCTGACCTATGGCGTCAGCACGTTCCTTGTGTCCAAGTTTCACGCCGATCTGGTGCTGGGGCAAGTCGCCTCTGCCAACGCGACGGTTGCGCAGGCGATTGATGTGATCAAGGCGGAATGGGCCCGTATGGCGCAGGACGGCATGACGCAGGAAGAGTTGAACAGCGTCAAAACCTATCTGACCGGTGCCTATCCGCTGCGCTTTGATGGCAATGCGGATATCGCGGGCATCCTGGTTGGCATGCAGATGATCGACCTGCCGCCTGAGTATATCGTGAACCGCAACGACATGCTGAATGCCGTGACGCTGGACGATGTGAACCGCGTGGCGCGCGAGTTGTTGCAGCCGGATAACCTGCACTTTGTCGTGGTCGGACAGCCTGAGGGATTAGAGGCGGACGCAGCGGCTGGGAACTAATAGGCTTCGAACGAAGACGCTTTCTGCATTAAGGATTTTCGCGAAAATTCTTGTGGGCCGCCTTGGCGGTCCGGTTTTGCCCCTCGCAGAATCGGGCGCTGACTGCTATCTGTTGTGGCATGCAAACCGCTTCCCCCCAGATACGCCAAGACGCGCGCCCTGTGATCCGTCAGCTAGACGAATCCGCGATTAACCGTATTGCGGCGGGCGAGGTTGTGGAACGCCCCGCCTCTGCGGTGAAAGAGTTGGTCGAGAATAGCATCGACGCCGGGGCGACGCGGATTGATGTCACCATCGCCGATGGCGGCAAGACGCTGATACGTGTCGTTGACGATGGTTGCGGAATTGCGGGTCCTGATCTGCCGCTCGCGCTGTCGCGCCATGCCACGTCCAAGATTGACGGCTCCGACCTGCTGAACATCCACTCTTTTGGTTTCCGCGGAGAGGCATTGCCATCCCTTGGCGCTGTCGGGCGGCTGACAATCACCAGCCGCGCCGGCGACGAGGGGGCCAGCGTCCACGTTGCAGGTGGCCGCATGGGCGACGTGCGCCCCGCGGCCTGCGCGCGGGGCACCCAAGTCGATCTGGCTGATTTGTTCTATGCGACCCCGGCGCGGCTCAAGTTTCTGCGCACGGACCGCGCCGAAACGCAGGCCGTTGTGGATGTGATCCGCCGCCTTGCCATGGCAGAACCCTTTGTGACCTTTATCCTGCGCGATGCGACGGGGGGCGATACCCGCACCCTATTCCGCGCCGACGGCGAAACCGGTGATATGTTCGACGCCCTTGGCGGACGGCTGCGCGCCGTGCTGGGGCGCGATTTTGCCGAAAATGCCCTGCCACTGGATGCAGAGCGTGACGGCTTTCACATGACCGGCTTTACGGCCCTGCCGACCTATTCCAAGGGTGCCGCCGTTGCCCAATATCTAAACGTAAATGGCCGCCCTGTGCGGGACAAAATGCTGCTGGGTGCCCTGCGCGCCGCCTATATGGATGTGATGTCGCGCGACCGGCATCCCGTGGCTTGCCTGTTCATCGACTGCGATCCAACCTTGGTTGACGTGAACGTCCACCCCGCCAAGTCAGAGGTCCGCTTTCGCGATCCCGCCTGTGTGCGGGGGCTGATTGTCTCTGGCATCCGCCATGCGCTGGCCGAAGCGGGGCATCGCAGTTCGTCCACCGTCGGTCATGCCGCTTTGGGCGCGATGGCTGCGACGCCTGCACCCACGGACGCGCCGCGCATCTATCAGATGGACAGGCCTTCGCTTGGCCCGCGCTTTACCGCCGCGTCGATGACCTTCCAGTCAGGCTTTGCCGAACAACCCTCTGCCCGGATCGAGCCGGAGCCAGAGGCAGGCGCCGCGCCAGAACCGCAGCATTTGCCGCTTGGGGCCGCGCGGGCGCAGCTGCACGAAAACTACATCCTGTCGCAGACCGAAGCTGGCCTTGTGATCGTAGATGCCCATGCGGCGCATGAACGGCTGGTGTACGAGCGGCTGAAGGCGCAGATGGCCGATAGCGGCGTCGCCGCGCAGGCGCTGCTGATCCCAGAGATTATCGATCTGACACCAACGGAATCGGCGCTGCTTCTTGAATCAGCGGATGATCTGTCGCGGCTTGGGCTTGTGATCGAACCCTTTGGCGGCAGCGCGATTGCGGTGCGCGAAACGCCTGCGATCCTTGGGGCTGTCGATTCCCGCCGCCTAGTGCTGGACGTGCTGGATACCCTGCAGGACGGCGGCGATACCGCCCCGCTGCAAGCGCGGATTGACGCGATCTTGTCGCGGGTTGCCTGCCACGGTTCTGTCCGCACAGGACGCCGCATGTCGGGGCCAGAAATGAACGCCCTGCTGCGAGAGATGGAAGCGACGCCGCTCTCGGGCCAGTGCAACCACGGGCGGCCCACGTCGATCACGCTGTCGATGGCAGATATCGACCGGTTGTTCGGGCGCACATGATCCAGATCGGGACGATGACGGTTAATTTAACCGAGCCGCTTGTGTTGGCCGCGTTGGTCGCTGCCATTGCGCTGATGATCCTGTTCTGGCTGCTAATCGCCGCTGCCCGCCGCGCGGCCCGGACGACGGAAACTGTCGATGCGCTGGCCGGACAATTGGGGCAGCTGGGCGATTATATGCAGGCGCTTGGCAACGGGCAAAGCCAGCTTGCGGGTAATATCCAAAGCGTCAGTGACGCGCAGGCGACGGCGCAGATGCGCGTCATTCAGACGATGGAAACACGGTTGGCGCAGGTGAATGCGCAGGTGGCGGAAAAGCTGGCGGATAACGCGCTGAAATCCGCCCGCAGCATGTTTGACCTGCAAGAGCGGATGAAAGAAACGCTGACCGGCAGCTCTGAAAAGTCGACCAAGCAGTTGACTGAATTGCAGGAACGGCTGGCCACCATCGACCGGGCGCAATCCAATATCGAAAAGCTGTCGGGCGACGTACTGTCCTTGCAGGACATCTTGTCGAACAAGCAGCGGCGCGGGCTGTTTGGGGAAATTCAGCTGACTGACATCGTGTCCAAGGCGCTGCCGACGGACAGTTATACCCTTCAACACACGCTGACGAACGGCAAGCGGGCCGACTGCCTTGTGCATCTGCCAAACCCGCCCGGCCCTATCGTCATCGACGCCAAATTCCCGTTCGAGGCCTACGAGGCGCTGACCCGCGCCGAAACGCCAGAGCTGCAAAAGCTTGCCCTGCGGGATTTGGGGCTGGCCGTGCGGGTGCACATCAAGGCGATTTCCGAGAAATACATCATCGAGGGCGAGACGGCGGACGGCGCCATCATGTTCCTGCCATCAGAGGCGGTTTACGCCGAACTACACGCTCGCCTGCCAGAGGTCGTGCGCGCGGGCTTTGATGCGCGCGTCTGGATCGTGTCGCCTACGACCTGCATGGCGACCCTGAACACGATGCGGGCCATCCTAAAAGACGCGCGGATGCGCGAGCACACCAACGAGATCCGCAAGAACCTAAAGCTGCTGCACCGCGATGTCGAACTGATCGGCGTGCGCGCCAGCAAGCTAGAGATGCATCTGCGGCAGGCGAGCGAGGATGTGTCAGGCGTAATGACGGCCGCGACGCGGGCGGGCAAGCGGGCCGACCGGCTGGACAACTTCGACTTTGAAGAGCTGTCGCAGGACGACACAAGTGATCCATTGCCCCTTGCACCAGCGCGGGTCAGCGGCCAAGACTGACGCCAAGCCCGAAAGGAACGCGATATGAAATACGCTTTGATGACCCTTGCCGCCGCGGCAGTCTCGGCCTGCACCGGCCCGCTGGCTGATGGCCCAAACGCAACCAAGGCCGCCTTTGCCGATGCCTTTACCGATACGCCCTTCGAAGACGGCGCTGCGGTGACAGTGCTGGTGCGCGACACGGACCCGTTGCGCACGATCCAAACCTTTAACCTTGTGCCCTGCCAAGGCGGTAAAGCGGTTTGCGGCGGCTCTGCGCGCGGCACCGCTGGCACCTTGACGCTGGAAGGTCGCCAGTACGTGGTGCGCGGCGCCTATACCGGGCGCGATTTCTATCTGGACCCCAATGGCGACGGCTTTATGGGGCGCGGCACTGTGCTGGTTCCGCTGGCTTGGAACTAAGCCTGCGACAGATTACCACAAAGAATTATTGAAACCTTTTGTCCCGCCCCTGCGTGGCATGTGTCATGACACATCCCAACGCCCGCGACGGAGCCTGTAATGCCATTTGAGACATCCACGAACCTACCCCGCAAGATCGCAGTGATCGGGGCCGGCATTTCAGGCATGGGGGCGGCGCATGCTTTGGCGCGTGATCACCGCGTTGTGCTGTTCGAGGCAGGCAATCGCCTTGGCGGTCATGCCCGCACCCGCATGGCTGGCCCGCAAAAGGACACGCCGGTCGATACCGGATTTATCGTGTTCAATTATGCCAACTACCCGCATCTGACGGCGCTGTTCGATCACCTGTCGGTGCCTGTCGTCAAAAGCAACATGAGCTTTGGCGCGTCCTTTGATGGCGGGCGTTTGGAATATGCGCTGACCTCACTTGATGCGCTGTTTGCGCAGCGGCGCAATGCGGCGAACCCCTATTTCCTGCGCATGATCCGCGACGTGCTGCATTTCAACAAACACGGTCTTGCCGCCTGTCAGGACACGGACCTGACCATCGGGGGGCTGATGAAACAGCTTGGGCTGTCGGATTATTTCCGCGACCATTACCTGCTGCCGTTTTCCGGTGCGATCTGGTCGACGCCCAAGGAAAAGATCCTCGATTTTCCGGCCTATGCGCTGCTGAAGTTTTTCGACAACCACGCGCTGCTGGGGGCCACGGGGCAGCACCAATGGTACACGGTTGAAGGTGGCAGCACCCAATACGTGCGCCGTCTGGGCGATGATCTGGAACAGCGCGGCGTGGATGTGCGGCTGGGCGCGCCCATCGGCGCTGTGCAGCGTACCCCCGCCGGGGTGCAGGTCCGCGCCATCGGGTCGGAGTGGGAGGATTTCGACGAGGTCGTCTTTGCCACCCATTCCGACGACACGCTGTCCTTGCTGGCGGACGCCAGCCCGGACGAGCGCGCAATCCTTGGGGCCGTGCGCTATCAGGCGAACAGCGTCGTGCTGCATTCGGATACCGCGATCATGCCAAAGCGGCGCAAGGTCTGGGCGTCTTGGATTTATACGGAAACCGCGAAGAAGCGCAGCGACCAAATTGATCTGACTTACTGGATGAACTCGCTGCAGCCGTGGCTGACCGGGACCGATTACATGGTCACCCTGAACACCACGCGCCCCATCCGCGAAGAGCTGATCTGGGATCAAACCAGCCTGCGCCACCCTGTCTATGACACCGCCGCGCTCGCTGCTCAGGACAAAGCGCGCGCGCTGAACGGCACCAACCGGACTTGGTTCTGCGGCGCATGGATGAAGAACGGGTTTCACGAGGACGGCCTGTCGTCGGCCTATGACGTCGTCACCGCCTTGAACGCGAACGAGCGGCAGGAGCTGGCGGCCCAGTGACCCAGATCGATCATATCGCAGGGCATACGTTTCACAGCCGCAAGGGCGCGGTGAAGAATGCCTTTCGATATTCGATCGACTACGTGATCTGTGATGCAGAGGCTGACGTGTCCGGCCCCTCTCTATTCGGGCGCAACGCTGGCGGTGTGATGTCGCTACACGACAGCGATCATGGCGGCGTGATGAAGGCTGGCACCGGCGCGGCATGGGTCCGCGCCGTGCTGGCCGCAAACGAAATCGAGCTGACAGGCCGGATCGATTTGCTCGCGCAGCCGCGCGTGCTGGGGCATGTGTTTAACCCCGTCAGCTTTTGGCTGATCCACGATGACGCCGGCGTGCTGCGCTGCGTCATTGCCGAGGTGGGCAATACCTTTGGCGATCGCCATTCCTATCTGTGCCGCAGTGCGAACCTTGCGCCGATCAATAAGGGTGTGCCGCTGGCGGCGGATAAAATATTCCATGTCTCACCCTTCCAGCCGATTGAAGGCGGATATGTGTTCCATTTTGATATCACGCCAGAGGCAGTTGATGTGCGCATTGACTACACGCGCGGCGCGGGCGGCTTGATTGCCACGCTAGCCGGCCCGCGCAAGCCGCTGACCAATGCGGGTATCCTGCGTGCGATCCTGCGTCGTCCTTTCGGCTCTCGCCGCGTTCTGGCGTTGATCCATTGGCAGGCGATAAAGCTGTGGTGGAAGGGCGCAACCTTTCGTCCATGGACCAAGCCGCCGACCGACGACATCACATGACCCGGCTGCCCGCCTTTGCGCTGTTCGCGGCGATCATCAATGCGGCAGGGCTGCCGATCTATATCTACGCACCGAAGTATTATGCCGACACTTACGGCGTTAGCCTGACGGCCCTTGGCGCGTTATTGGCCGCACTGCGGCTTGTGGACGTGGTGCAAGACCCGGCGCTGGGGTGGATCAGCGAACGGCTAGACAAGGGCAAGGCTTGGGCCGTCACGCTAGGCGTGCTGCTGCTGGCGGCGTCGATGCTGGGCTTGTTTGCCGTGCCGCCACCCATCGCGCCGCTGTGGTGGTTTGGCATCACGATCACCGCGCTGTTCAGCGCCTTTTCATTCCTGACCATCAACTTCTATGCCCAAGGCATCGCGAAGGCGGGCGCAGATGGGCACGTGCGGCTGGCGGCATGGCGCGAAACGGGGGCCTTGCTGGGCATCTGCGCCGCCGCCATCGCGCCGACGTTTCTGATGGGCGCGGTCGCAGCCCCCTTTGCCGTGTTCGCATGGGGCTTTGCCGTGCTGGCGCTGCTGGCCGCCGCGGTGATGTGGACGGAATGGCAGGGCCGCACGGTGGCAGAGGTCACGCCCATCCGCACCATCCTGTCCGACGCCATCACCCGCCGCCTGCTGCTGCTGGCGTTAGTCAACGCGACGCCGCTGGCGGTGTCGTCTACTCTGTTCCTGTTCTACGTCGACAGCCGCCTGCAAGCCCCAGGGTGGGAGGGACCCTTGCTCGTCCTCTTCTTCCTCGCCGCTGCGGTGTCATCACCGATCTGGTCCGCACTGGCCCGCCGGTTCGGGCCAAAGCGCGTGCTGCTGGCGGCGATGGCGCTGGCGGTGATGTCCTTCGGCTATACCCTGCGGCTAGGGGCGGGCGATCAGGTCGCCTTTGCCGTGGTCTGCGTTTTGTCCGGCGCGTCGATTGGGGCCGACCTGACGCTGCTGCCCGCGATGTTTGCCCGGCGTATGGCGACGGTATCGCCCAATGGCGGGCAGGGCTTTGGGCTTTGGTCACTGGTGAACAAGCTGACGCTGGCCTTCGCGGCGGCGCTGCTGTTACCTTTGCTGGAACAGGTGGGCTTTCGGTCCAGCGGCGGCAGCACGGCACAGGCGCTGACGCTGCTGACGTGGCTTTATGCAGGCGTGCCATGCGTGCTCAAATTACTGGCAATCGCGCTGTTATCCGCGACGCGGCTTGAGGACGCCTGATCCGGACCTATCTATAAAGGTAACAAAGACAGGAGAGTGCGACGTGGACTGGCAAGGCAAAAGATACTGGATCGTAGGCGCAAGCGAAGGTCTGGGCCGCGCGCTCGCGCATAAACTCAGCCGCGTCGGTGTCGAAGTCGTCGTCTCTGCCCGGTCAGAGGATCGCCTGAAATCGCTGGTCGAAGAGCTGCCCGGCAAGGCCAGCTATGTCACCGTCGATGTGTCCGATCTGGACGCAGTCGAAGCGGCCCGCGCCGAGGTGGGAGAGATCGACGGCGTGGTCTATCTGGCAGGCGTCTATTGGCCGATGGAATCGTCCGCATGGAATAACAAACAGGCCGAGGCGATGGCCGATATCAATTACCTTGGTGCATCTCGCGTCGTGGGCAGCGTCATTAATGATTTCACCGCCCGCGATCATGGCCATATCGTTGTGACGTCCAGCCTGACCGCATTCCGCGGTCTGCCCGGCACGATTGGTTATACCGCATCGAAAGCTGCGGTCATGTCGCTGGCCGAATGCATGTATGCCGATCTGCGCAAGACCGGCGTGAACGTGCAGGTGGTCAATCCGGGCTTTGTCAAAACCCAGCTGACCGAAAAGAACGATTTCAATATGCCCTTCATCATGGAGCCCGAAGAGGCGGCGACCGCCATCTTCGAGCACATGAATAATCCGGAAAGCTTTAAGAAAAGCTTCCCGGCGGTATTTTCTTGGCTGTTCAGGCTGGGGCAATTCTTGCCGGATTGGGCCTATTACGGCATTTTCCGCCCCAAGGGCTAAGCAATCGCCTGATCGAACAGCTTTGACGCGCGCGCCCAGACATCCGATCCGGGCGTGGCTAAGTGCGGCAACAGTTGCGCCGCGAAATCGGCAGAGCTTTCCAGCGGCATCAGCGACGGCAGGTTGTCGATCGCAGTGACGTCCAGCACGGGCGCGTCATGCACCCGCAGCGCTGGCGCGTCCCAAGTCGTCACGCGGTCATAAACCTTGATCGGGGAAAAGTCGCTGTCCGGATCGCAGGCGATATCGCCGATGACGCTGAGCCGGCGCTCTGCTGTCTTGGCGCTGGCAGGCACAAAGACGGGCGTGCCGGGGCGGGCGAGGATGCAGTTAAAGAACAACTCATGCGCTAGGATTTCTGGGAAGGGGCCGCCGCTGGCGGTCTCTGCCATGTCCCACAGGGTCGTGCCAACGCCCATGTCCCGGCACAGATCGGCAGCCCCGGTGCCAACACGGCCCAGCGCGCCGATGATCAGTGCGGACGGTAGCGGGCCGGTGATCCCCGCCATCGCGCCGCGCAAATCGGCAAGCAAGGCCGCCTGTGTCGGCACGGCGCGCACCGGGCCCATGACCTTGCCCTGCTGCTGCGCCATCCAGCACATCAGGCTAACCGCTGCGCCCGCGTAGCCAGCCCAATAGCCAAAGGCGGCGACCCTGCGGCCTGTGTCATCCGTCAGATATTCCAGATCAAGCAGCCGTCCGCCGCCCGCTTTGAAGCGGTCCAGCAGGACGCGCCCATCGGGCTGGCCCTTGTAGGCGTGGCCGAACATGATGTGGGTGTGGCGCAGGGGTGTGCCGTCGGCGGGCAGTTCTTTCAGGCCAAAGATCAACGCATCAAGGGGGGCGTCCACCCATGCGCCCTCGGCTGCGATTTCGGCCCCTGCGGCGACGTAATCGGCAATGGGGACGATGCGCTGAACGCTGTCTTCGACCGTGACGCGCAGCCCTGCGGCGATCAGCGCAGCAACGCCGTCGGGCATGATGCCGACGCGGGCCTCGTGGTCGCGGCTTTCAGCGCGGACCCAAAGATGTGTCATGCCAGCATTCCTTTGTTGCGGGCGGCGCGCACGGCATAGCGATCGTGCATCATCACCTGATGCGCAGACAGGTTTGGAAACTGCGCAATGTCGATGTGCAGGCGCGCCGCAAACCCGGTCAGCACGAACAGCCATGGATCAGCCAGCGTCAGGCTGTTGCCGATGGCAAAGGGTGCAAAGTCCAAGTGACCCTCAAGATAGGCGAGCGAGGCTGCCATCGTGTGCGGCGCTTTGGCAGTCATGTCGGCCCAAGAGGATTCCAAGTCCGCCCAACGCGGGCCCCGCATGGCATGGGCGTAATTCACATGCACGGTGGATGCGAGGTAGTGCATTGTTTCCCGCATCCGGGCCGCCTGAAAGGGGTCTTCGGGGATCAGGTGGGGGCCATGCTGCGCGGCAAGATATTCAAGGATCGCGCCAGTTTCTGTCAACACGCCCTGCGGTGTTTGCAGCGTCGGCACCCGCCCTTTGGGATTCAGCGCAAGGTAGGCGGGCGACTGCTGCGACACGTCGCTGAAATCAACAAGGATGGGGGTATAAGGGACCTCCAGCTCTTCGAGCACGATGGCGGTGGCGGCGGAAATGGTCAGGGGATTGTAATGCAAGGTCAGCATTGGCGAAGCTTTCAGTAAAAAGTGCGCTGGTCCGCGCGCGCGGCGGTATCAAGGTGGGGGGCGCTGTTGTAGCAGGTCAAAAGCGGCCCGTGATCGGTGACCTGAATGCGGTGCACGCTGGTGTTCAGGATCGGCAATGCGACACGGGACATCTGCGGGATATCAAGGCCCAGCACATCAGAAATCGCCTGCGCGATGATCCCGCCTGACGACACGCAAAGCACGCGTTTGCCGGGCTGGGCTGCCATCGCCATCACGTCGCGAACGCGCTGGCGAAAGTCCTCGTAATACTCGGCCCCGCCGATTTCACCGGCCCGCCATGCGGTTAGAGTCGCTGGAAAATGCGTGACGAAATCGTCCGGGCTGGTGCGTTCGGTGCCGTGCTTTTCCTTCATCTCGTGCGTCAGGTCGTAATAGGCGATCTCGTTCAGCCGGGCATCGCTGGGCGCATCGGCATAGCCAAGGCCCGCGATGGTTTCGCGCTGGCGGCGCAGTGTGCCGGACAGCACGACATCATAAGGCCGGTCATGTTCGCGCATCCATGCGCCCAGCCAAGCGGCTTGTTCGTGACCAAGGTCAGAGAGGCGATCATACTCGGCCTCTGTCGTCGCAGCGGAATTGGCCTGGCCGTGGCGGACCAGCGTGATTTCACCCATGGTGCGGCTCCTTATCTTTGGCGTTGGGTTAAGCCGTTGCGCCCCTGATGGCAACGGTGCGGACGGCGCGGGCGCGGACCCTCCGGGGGGAGTATTTGGAGCAAGATGATGGGGAAGGTGCCCGGCGCGCGCGTATTTGGGCAATGCCGTATGAGGGCGTCACAAGGGTGTGCAGCGTTCGGGACTTGTTTACGGATTCCCGGCATGAAATTGTGCGGGTTCAGGCACAAGAGAGTTAGGGTAAAGATGCAGGCCGACACGCTGCTGCGCGATGTCTTTGGATTCGACGGGTTTCGGCCCGGTCAGGAAGAGATCGTGGATGCCGTGGTGGCGGGGCAGAATACGCTTGCGATTATGCCGACGGGCGGCGGTAAATCGCTGTGTTTTCAGCTGCCAGCCTTGGTGCGCCCCGGTGTGACCGTCGTGATATCGCCGCTGATTGCGCTGATGCGCGATCAGGTGCGCGGGTTGCAGGCGGCGGGTGTGGCGGCGGGTGCGCTGACCTCTGGCAATACCGAAGAAGAGACGGACGCGGTCTGGGCGCAGCTGGCGGCGGGCACGCTCAAGCTGTTGTATATGGCACCGGAGAGACTAGCGTCCTTTGGCACCCAGCGCATGTTGCGCGAGGCGAATGTCACGCTGATTGCCGTGGACGAGGCGCATTGCGTCAGCCAGTGGGGGCATGATTTCCGCCCGGATTATCTGCGGATCGGCGAGCTGCGCGAGATGCTGGATGTGCCGCTGGCAGCCTTTACCGCGACGGCGGATGCGGAAACCCAGGTCGAGATTATTCAAAAGCTGTTCAACGGACAGCAACCGGCGACATTTCTACGCGGCTTTGATCGGCCGAATATCCATCTGGCATTTGCCGTAAAGGATAATCCGCGCAACCAGATTTTGGGCTTTGCCGCCGCGCGCAAGGGCCAGTCCGGCATTGTGTATTGCGGCACCCGGGCGAAGACGGAAACCTTGTCTCAGGCGCTGGGGCAGGCGGGGCATTCGGCCTGTTATTACCATGGCGGCATGGATGCGGAATCGCGCCGCGATGTGGAGCGGCGGTTTCAGCAAGAGGACGGCTTGATCGTCACCGCGACCGTGGCTTTTGGCATGGGCATTGATAAGCCGGATATCCGGTGGGTTGCGCATGCGGATCTGCCCAAGTCGATTGAAGGCTACTATCAGGAAATCGGGCGCGGCGGCCGGGACGGCGAGCCTGCAGAGACGCTGACGCTGTATGGTCCCGAGGACATACGCTATCGCCGCCAGCAGATTGACGAAGGGCTTGCCCCGCCAGAGCGGCGCGCTGCGGATCACGGGCGGCTGAATGCGCTGCTTGGGCTAGCTGAAGCGCTGGAGTGCCGCCGTTTGAACCTGCTGCGGTATTTTGGCGAAGACCCAAAACCTTGCGGCAACTGTGATCTGTGCGACAAACCGGCGGAGTTGTTCGATGCGACGACGCCTGTGCGCATGGCCTTGTCCGCTGCCTTGCGGACCGATGAATGGTTCGGCGCGAACCATTTGATCGACATCGTGATGGGCGCGGATACGGCCAAGATCCGTGAACGCGGACATGACGCGCTGCCGACCTATGGGGTCGGGAAGGAATACGATAAACGTCAGTGGCAGGCGATTTTCCGTCAGATGATGGGGCGCGATTTGTTTCGCCCTGATCCGGCGCGGCACGGCGCATTGCGCATGACCGACGCCGCGATCCCGATCTTGAGGGGCGAGGAAAAGATCACGCTGCGCAAAGATACGATCACGAATGCCAAGTTCAGCCCCGCCGTGCGCGCCATGGTCAGCGAAGAGGACGCGCCGCTGCTGTCTGCGCTGAAAGCCAAGCGCCGTGCGCTGGCAGAGGCGGCGGGCGGGCCTGCTTATATCATCTTTAACGACAAAACCTTGATCGAGATGGCAGAGCGTAAGCCCGCCAATCTGGATCAGATGGCCCGCATCGGCGGCGTTGGTGCGAAAAAGCTGGAAAGCTATGGCCGCGCGTTTCTAGAAGTCATCGCCGGCGCCGTAGAAGACGTGCACCCCGCACGGCTTAAGCTCGCTGGGCGAAGCGAGGGCGCAGTCTATGATCGTCTGCTGGCTGTGCAGGCTGATCTGACGCGGGGGCCGGATGGCCTAGATAAACCGATGAGCTGTAGCGCTGCGCAGCTGGCCAAGGTGGCGCAACTACGCAGCGCTGATAGCAGCGCCGTGGCCCGCGTGATTGGTGATCGTCACGCGGAACGCTTTGGCGATGCCTTTCTGGCGGTCTTGTCAGACGGCTAGGCCGCCAGCTTGGCGTCATAGGCCGCCGACATCTGCGCGCTGGGCTGGGCCTGGCAGCGCGCCAGCCAGTCCTGCACAGCTGGCGCTTTGGGTGCAAAAGACGGCATCCATTGGAAGGGAGAGCTGACCAGCAGGTCGGCCGCCGAAAAGGTATCGCCCAGCAAATAGGGCTGATCGGTCAGGGCGGCGACCAAGGCATCGCTCATTTCTTGTGTGCCGCGGAAATTGCTGTGCAGGCCGGGGTGGTCCAGGCCAAGCAAGGTTGTGACCATCACGGGTTCCACGACGGCACCGTAGTAGGCCAGCCAGCCAAGGTAAGCGCCGCGACTTGGGGTGCCAACGGCGGGGGCAAGCGGGCTTGGGAACAGCTCTGTCAGATACTGGATGATCGCGCCGCGTTCGCGGATCGCGGTGCCGTTATGGACCAGCAACGGCACCTTGCCTTCGGGGTGGGGGTTGGCCGGGTCGGGGGCACCACTTCCGTCCTGCTTCACGATATCGACGATGCGGATATCCACCTTGTCCATCACGTCCAGCGCCATCAACAGTTGGATGATGCCGGTCGAACGGGTGAAGGGGGCGTGATAAAGCGTCAGCATGGTTTTTCCTTTTCAAGTGCTGTGTGATGGCCCTTTATAAGCGCAGCACTACTGTCAGTTTCCGTCAGGATCGTCATGGCCCGCACTGATCGCCTGTTTCGCCTTATCGACGCGCTGCGGCGCTTGCCGCCCCCTGTCACGGCTACGCAGCTGGCGGCAGAGACCGAGGTGTCGCCGCGCACGCTGTACCGGGACATCGACACGCTGCGCCGCGGCGGTGCGCTGATCGATGGCGCGCCGGGATATGGCTATACCCTGACCGAAGACACCGCCCTGCCGCCCCAGACCTTTACCCAAGAGGAAATCGAAGCGCTGGTGCTGGGGCTGGCCGAGGCACAGCATCGCGGCGATCCGGCTTTGTCAGCGGCGGCAGATACGGCGCTGGGCAAGATTATCGCGACCTTGCCCGACCGGATGCAGCGGCAGGCGCAACATGCCGCCATCATGGTGCGGCGGGCCGAACGCCCGCCCCAGCCCGCCGCCGATCTGTCGCTAATCCGCCGCGCCTGTTGGGACGAACTGGCGCTGGATATTGCCTATGTCGATGCCACGGGGGCTGCGTCGGACCGGCGGATTTTGCCGCTGGCGATGGTCTATCTTGATCGCGGCATTATGGTGCTGGCGTGGTGCGTCTTGCGGCAGGATTTTCGCAAGTTCATGGCCGACCGCATCACCAGCGCGGCCTTGACCGATGACAGCTTTCGACCGCGGCGTGCCGGGATGCTGCGGGACTATGTGGCGCAGATGACGGCCAATCGCCACTGACCTGCGACATCGGTGCCGGGTGGTATCCGCCCGCTGGAGTGCTAGAACATCGCCAAACCTGCCCGGAGGCCCCATGCTCGTCATCATCTCGCCCGCCAAATCGCTGGACCTGTCCCCCGTGGACCACGCGCCGACCCAGCCCCTGTTCGCCGATGACGCCGTGCGGCTGGCGAAAACCATGCGCGGGCTGTCCTTGGCAGAGCTGCGGAGCCTGATGAAGTTGTCAGAGGATCTGGCCAAGCTGAACCGCGACCGGTTCAAAGCCTTTAGCGCCGACCCCGCGCCAGAGGCTATAAAGCCTGCCGCTTGGCTGTTCGACGGCGACACCTATACCGGTCTGGATGCGACATCGCTGGAGCCCGAGGATATCGGGGTCGCGCAAGAGCGGCTTTGTATCCTGTCAGGGCTTTATGGCGTGCTGCGGCCTTTGGATGGCATCCAGCCCTACCGGCTCGAGATGGGATCGCGGCTGAAAACCCGCCGCGGCGCGAACCTTTATGACTATTGGGGCGACAGCATCGCCAAAGCGCTGAATGCGCGGGCCGATGAGGCCGGGACAGATACCTTGGTGAATTGTGCAAGTCAGGAATATTTTGGTGCGGTGGACCGCAAGGCGCTGAAATTGCGCGTGATCACCCCGCAGTTTCTAGAGGTGAAAGAGGGACGGCCGCGCGTTGTGTCCTTCTTTGCCAAGCGCGCCCGCGGTGCGATGGCACGGTTTATGGTCACGCAGCGTGTCACCGCGCCTGACGGGATCAAGGATTTCGGCACCGGTGGGTATCGCTTTGATCCGGACCTGTCGGAGGGCGACAGCTGGGCCTTTGTGCGTGATTATCCAAGCTAAGCGATTTCTGGCAGGGTGGATGCCTCCGGCGGGAGTTTATTTGGCAAGATGAAAGGGTGTCATTGGGCCCGGTGCCGCGAAATGCAGGCCGAGGGTCGCGTGTGTTTGGTGACGCGGGGGCGCAGGTGCGCTAGGTCTTGGGGTAAGCGGGGGAGCAGGACGCCATGACCGAGACCATTACATTCACGCTGGACGGCGAAACTGTGCAGGCCCGCCCGGGCGAGACGATCTGGGAAGTGGCGCATGGGCGCGGCCTGGTGATCCCGCATCTGTGCTTCAAGGACGCCAAAAGCTATCGTCCTGACGGGAATTGCCGCGCCTGCATGGTCGCGATTGAAGGCGAGCGGACTTTGGCTGCGTCTTGTGTGCGGGTGCCTTCGGACGGTATGGTCGTGACGACTGACAAGCCGCGCGAAGTGCAGGCACGGGCGATGGTGATGGAGCTGTTGCTGGCCGATCAGCCGGCGCGGGACGTGGCGCATGATCAGTCAAGCCATATGTGGGACATGGCGGATCGCGTCGGCGTGGCGGGCAGCCGCTTTGCGCCAAAGGATGCGGCGCATGTGCCGCTACTGGATTCCAGCCATGTCGCCATGCGCGTCAATCTTGATGCCTGTATCCAGTGCAACCTGTGTGTGCGTGCCTGCCGAGAGGTGCAGGTGAACGACGTGATCGGCATGGCGGGACGCGGGGCGGATGCCTATCCGGTATTCGATCTGGATGATCCCATGGGCGACAGCACTTGCGTGGCTTGCGGCGAATGTGTGCAGGCCTGCCCGACCGGTGCGCTGATGGAGGCATCCGTGCTGGACGCGGCGCAGGTTGGCGATAGCGCGGATTTCGATGAAGAGATCGCCAGCGTTTGCCCCTTCTGCGGCGTCGGCTGCCAGATCAGCCTGAAGGTCAAGGATGGACGGGTTAAGTATGTGGACGGGTTGGACGGTCCCGCGAACGAGGGGCGGCTGTGCGTCAAAGGGCGCTTTGGCTTTGACTATATCCACCACCCGCACCGCCTGACTAAGCCGCTGATCCGGCGGATTGATGCGCCCGCGAAGGGGCTGAACGTTGATCCGGGCAATTGGGGCGACGTGTTTCGCGAGGCCACTTGGGAAGAGGCGATGAGCGTCGCCGCTGGCGGTCTGGGCGGCTTGCGCGCCGCACATGGCGGTACGGCTGTCGCAGGCTTTGGCAGTGCGAAATGCACTAATGAAGAGGCGTATCTGTTCCAAAAGCTGATCCGTCAGGGCTTTGGTCACAACAACGTCGATCATTGCACCCGGCTGTGCCACGCATCCTCTGTGGCGGCGCTGATGGAAAACGTCGGATCGGGCGCGGTGACGGCGACCTTTAACGAGATCGAGAATGCGGATGTGGCCATCGTGATCGGGGCCAATCCGATTGAAAACCATCCCGTTGCCGCGACCTATTTCAAGCAGTTCACCCAGCGCGGCGGCAAGCTGATTGTCATGGACCCGCGGGGGCAGGCGCTGAAGCGGTTTGCGTCCCATATGCTGCAGTTCAAGCCGGGCACCGATGTGGCCATGCTGAACGCGATCTGCAACGTGATCGTCACCGAACAACTTTTCGACCGCCAATACATCGAAGGCTACACCGAAAACTGGGCGGCGGAGCAGTCGCATCTGCAAGCCTATGATCCGGAAAGCATGGCCGCGATTTGCGGCATCGACGCAGACATGTTGCGCGATGTGGCCCGCACCTTTGCCGGGGCCAAGGCGGGGATGATTTTCTGGGGAATGGGCGTCAGCCAGCACACCTATGGCACCGATAATGCTCGGTGCTTGATCAGCCTTGCGCTCATGACCGGGCAGATCGGGCGGCCGGGGACTGGCCTGCATCCGCTGCGCGGGCAGAACAATGTGCAGGGTGCCTCTGACGCCGGTATGATCCCGATGTTCCTGCCGGATTATCAGTCTGTCACCAGCGCTGACATCCGCGCGAATTTTGAACAGGTCTGGGGCGGCACACCGATTGATCCGCAAAAGGGCCTGACCGTGACCGAGATTTTGGACGCCGTTCACGAGGGCCAGATCAAGGGGATGTACATCCTTGGTGAAAACCCTGCGATGTCGGACCCTGACCTAGATCACGCCCGCGCTGCGCTGGCCAAGCTGGACTGTCTGGTCGTGCAGGACATCTTTTTGACGGAAACCGCGAACTTTGCCGATGTGATCCTGCCCGCCAGCGCCTTTGCCGAAAAGACCGGCACTGTCACCAATACGAACCGCCAAGTGCAGATGGGTCGCCCTGCCGTGCCGCCGCCGGGTGATGCGCGCGAGGATTGGGTCATCATCACCGATCTGGCGCAGCGGCTGGGCCTTGATTGGACGTATGATCATCCGCGCCAAGTCTATGACGAAATGGCGGGGACGATGCCGTCGCTGGACAACATCACGTGGGACCGGTTGGAACGCGGCGCTGTGACCTATCCGTCGCTGTCGCCCACCGATCCCGGTCAGCCGATCATGTTCGCGAACGGCTTTCCCCGCGACGGCGGCCGCGCAAAGTTCACGCCTGCCAATGTCATCGCTCCGGCAGAAGAGCCGGATGCCGACTATCCGATGGTGCTGACCACCGGGCGTCAGCTGGAACATTGGCACACGGGATCAATGACGCGCCGTGCCACTGTGCTGGACGCGGTCGAACCTGAGGCGAACTGCTCCCTGCATCCCGACACACTGCGCCGCCTTGGCTTAGCCCCCGGTGATCTGGTGGAACTGACGACGCGGCGCGGGTCCATTCGCATCATGGCGCGAGCAGATCGCGCTGTTGCGGCCGATATGGTGTTTTTACCCTTTGCCTTTGTCGAAGCCGCCGCTAACCTTCTGACGAACCCTGCGGTTGATCCTTTTGGCAAAATACCAGAGTTTAAGTACGCAGCGGTCCGCGTCACAGCGATTCAAACGGCTGAAAACGTGTTGTAACGCCCGATCAGGTTCCATCACATTCAAGAGTCCGCGTTGATTATTTTGAACACGGGCCCGTGATAATTTTTATTTCTTTTAAAATCAGGGCGCTAGCATGCGCTGATTTTAGCGCATGTCACAAAAACCATACAATCCTTGCTGCACAGCAGCAAAATGAGCAAGGGATCTCGAACTTTTGCAGGGTGCAGCGCATTTAGCAGTCACACCCGCAGTGCTGCGGGACCACAGAATAAGGATTTCGCCATGACCAAGACAGTCAACATCTTCGTCGTTGCCGCTGCTGCAGCTACGATTGCCGGCGCTGCCGTCGCACAAACCACCACCTTCAGCAACGAAGACGCCGCTGCAGACCAGTTCGACGACCTGCAAGAGCAGATCGCTGACGATGCAGAGCGTGACGTTGGCCGTTTTGGCAACGAAGGCCGCGTTGTTGGTTCGTACGGTTCGGTCGCACTGCGCGCCACCGCTTACAATGACGACAACGGTTCCGCTGAAGGCACCGGCGACGACAATGCAAACGTCGGCCTGGGCCTGCGTTACGGCACATTCGACGGCGTGAACGGCATCGACGTGACCGCAGCCTACAACTACTCCGAAGACAACGGCGACGAGTCGCAGAACCAGCTGCTGCTGGGCGCTGACTATCGCCGCGATTTCGGCCCAAAGTACTTTGGCTACGCCAAGCTGGACGCGTCCCAGGACCGTGCTGCTGAGAACCTGGACGACAACTACATCGACGTGTTCGTTGGTGCAGGCCTTGGCTACCGTATCCTGAACGATGCAACCAGCCAGTGGTCCATCCAGGCAGGCCCCGGCTACCGTTACACCGAGACCGTTGCAGGCGACGACAACTCCGAAGTTGCTGCGTCGATCTCGTCCAACTACTACCGTTCGCTGAGCGCCACGTCCTACGTCACCAACGACACCGACGTGATCTACTCGGAAACTTCGACCCTGCTGACCAACGACCTGGCACTGAACGTTGCAATGACAAACTCCCTGTCGCTGCGCACGTCGCTGTCCACGTCCTTTGACGACGCAGTCGATGACTCCTTCGGCGACGCATCCAACACCCTGGGTGTGGCAGTCGTTTACAACTTCAACTAATACTTCGGATTGCATTCCAAGATATTGCTGAAGACGGGCGGTGGCGAAAGCCACCGCCCGATTTCGTTTGCGGGTCTGTTTTTGAAAGAAATGAACAACCGTTCATAAAATATTTGACGCAGGGCATTTGACCTCTCAGTATGGTGATGAAGATGCGGCGCGGGGAGGCGTTGCATTGACGGTTTGGGCAAACCCGAACCGAGGGAGGGGAATCCATGGCATCTGCTGCGTCTGGCGCTGCACCTGTTTCTATTCCGCATCTGCTAGCGCGCAACGTCGCGCAACATGGCAGCAAGGCGGCATATCGTGAAAAAGAATTCGGGATCTGGCAAAGCTGGACCTGGTCAGAGGCTGCGGCCGAAATCGACGCGCTGGCCCTTGGCCTGCTCGAGATGGGGGCCAATGTCGGCGATCATATCGCCGTTTCGGGCCGCAACCGTCCGGCCCTGTATTGGGCCATGGTTGCCGCGCAGAAAATCGGCTGCATTCCGGTGCCCCTGTATCAAGAAGCCGCGGTGGAAGAGATTGCTTATGCGCTGGAACATTCTGGTGCGCGATTTGCTGTCGTTGGCGATCAGGAACAGGTCGACAAGCTGACCGATGCCAGCACTGACAAGATCACGCTGGAACATATCATTTACCTCGATGGGCGCGGGCTGCGCCGTTATGATCACAACGTCATGACGTCCTATGCCGACGTGCAAGAGCGTGGCCGCGCATCAAGCCGCAAGGCTGAAATGCAGGCCCGGACCGACGCGCGCACCTATGACGACACCTGCGTGATGCTTTATACCTCTGGCACGACCGGGCGCCCCAAAGGCGTCGTGCTGTCGAACCGCAATGTGATCGAGACATCCAAGAACTCCTCTGAATTCGATCATCTGCGCGCGGGCGACGAGGTGCTTGCCTATCTGCCGATGGCTTGGGTTGGCGATTTCATCTTTTCCGTGGGTCAGGCGATGTGGACGGGGTTCTGCGTGAATTGCCCCGAAAGCGCCGACACTATGCTGACCGACCTGCGCGAAATCGGGCCGACCTATTTCTTTGCCCCGCCCCGCGTGTTCGAAACGCAGCTGACGACCGTGATGATCCGCATGGAAGACGCGAGCAAGATCAAGAAGCGTCTGTTCGATCATTACATGGCCATCGCCCGCCGCGTCGGCCCTGATCTGCTGGACGGCAAGCCCGTCGGCCTGATGGACCGCATCCGTTACGGCCTTGGTAATCTGCTGATCTATGGTCCGCTGAAAAACACCCTTGGCCTATCCCGCGTGCGCGTCGGTTACACCGCCGGAGAGGCGATTGGCCCCGAGATTTTCGATTTCTATCGCAGCCTCGGTATCAACCTCAAACAGCTTTACGGTCAGACCGAAGCCACCGTTTTCATCACCCAGCAACCTGACGGCGAAGTCCGGTCCGACACGGTCGGCGTGCCGTCGCCGGGGGTAGAGCTGCGGATCTCGGATAATGGGGAAGTCTTCTATCGGTCCTCTGGCACCTTCGTGGAATATTACAAGAACCCCGAAAGCACCGCGTCGACCAAGGACCCCGAAGGCTGGGTCGCCACGGGCGACGCTGGCTTCATCGAGGAAAGCACCGGCCATCTGCGCATCATTGACCGTGCAAAGGACGTTGGCAAAATGGCCGACGGCGCAATGTTTGCGCCTAAGTACGTCGAGAATAAGCTGAAGTTCTATCCCAACATCCTAGAGGCCGTCGTCTTTGGCGCGGGCCGCGATCGCTGCACCGCGTTCATCAATATTGACCTGACCGCGGTGGGTAACTGGGCAGAGCGGAACAACATCGCCTATTCGTCCTATCAGGAACTGTCCCAGCATCCTCAGGTTCTGGAACTGGTCGCAAGCCATGTGAATGATGTGAACGCCAGCATCGCGGATGATCCCATGCTGGCGGGTTGCCAGATCCACCGATTCCTTGTGCTGCACAAAGAATTGGACGCTGACGACGGCGAAATGACCCGGTCCCGCAAGGTGCGCCGCGCCGTTGTGGGCGACAAATTCGCCGACCTGATCGCCGCGCTTTATGACGGATCGCCCGAAATCTACACCGAGACTGAGGTCACTTATGAAGACGGCCGCAAGGGCGCGATCAAGGCGACTTTGGTGATCTGTGATGCCGTCGTCACCGCGCGTCGCCGAATGGCTGCGGAATGATGGCGGTGTCGGGGCAGTGCCTGCGGCGCGAGTACTTTAAGCAAGATGATGCTGGGAGGAGCGCATGAAAGATACGGTTGCGCCATACACGACTGCTGACGGGCGTCAGATTGGCGATGTCCTGATGGACATGCGCGGGATTACGCTGCGCTTTGGCGGGGTCGAGGCGATCAAGGACATCAGCTTTGACATCCGCGAAGGCGAAATTCGCGCGATTATTGGTCCGAACGGGGCCGGAAAATCGTCGATGCTGAACGTGATTTCGGGCTTCTATAACCCGCAAGACGGCGAGGTGTGGTTCCGCGGCGCAAAGCGTCCGCCGATGAAGCCCTATCAGGTCGCGCGCCAGGGCATTGCCCGCACGTTCCAGAATATCGCGCTGTTTGATGGCATGTCGGTGCTCGACAACATCATGACCGGCCGGCTGACGCATATGAAAAGCGGGCTGCTGGCGCAGGCGGTCTGGAAAGGCCGGGCCGAGCGCGAAGAGGTTGAAAATCGCGCCGTGGTCGAGCGGATCATCGACTTTTTGGAAATTCAGGCGATCCGCAAGACGCCCGTCGGGCGCCTGCCTTATGGTCTGAAAAAACGGGTCGAGCTGGCCCGCGCGCTGGCAGCAGAGCCGAAACTGCTGCTGCTGGACGAGCCGATGGCCGGTATGAACGTCGAGGAAAAAGAGGACATGAGCCGCTTTATTCTAGATGTGAACGACGAATTTGGCACCACGATTGCCTTGATCGAACATGACATGGGCGTGGTTATGGACCTGTCGGACCGGGTGGTCGTCATGGATTACGGCCGCAAGATCGGTGACGGCACCCCGTCAGAAGTGCGCAACAATCAAGAAGTGATCGACGCTTATCTGGGGGTCGCCCATGACTAAGACCATGACTGAAGGAGCACGCAATGTCCGCTGATTTTCTGTATGGTGTGGAAGTCGTCATCAACGGCCTGATGTCAGGCGTGCTGTATGCGCTGGTCGCGCTAGGGTTCGTTCTGATCTTTAAGGCGTCGGGTATTTTCAATTACGCCCAAGGGGTTATGGCGCTGTTTGCGGCCTTGACGCTGGTCGGTGTGATGGAAGGGCAGGTGCCGTTTTCGCATATCATCAACGCGACCTTTGGCACGGATATTCACCACTTTGGCTGGCATGTGCCGGCGCTGCTGGCGATTGCGCTGACACTGGTCGTCATGATCGCCTTTGCATGGATGGTGCATACCTTTGTGTTCAAGCACCTGGTCGGGCAAGAGCCGATCATCCTGTTTATGGCAACCATCGGTCTGGCGTATTTCCTAGAAGGCATCGGCGATCTGATGTGGGGGTCTGACATCAAGACGCTGGACATCGGCATCCCGCAGGGCGGGTCGATGTGGGTCGAGAATATCTCGGTCCATCTGGGCGGCGAAGATTTCTATGGCTTCTTTATCGACAAGCTGGACATCACCGCCAGCATCGTCGCTGCGATCCTTGTGATCGGTCTGATCGTCTTTGCCCAATACACCAAGCAGGGCCGCGCGATGCGGGCCGTGGCCGACGATCATCAGGCGGCGCTGTCGGTCGGGATTTCGCTGAACTTTATCTGGATTCTGGTCTGGTCGCTGGCGGGCATGGTGGCACTGGTCGCGGGTGTGATGTGGGGCGCGAAGTCCGGCGTGCAGTTTTCGCTGTCGCTGATCGCGCTTAAGGCGCTGCCGGTGCTGATGCTGGGCGGGTTTACGTCGATCCCCGGCGCCATCGTGGGCGGGCTGATTATCGGCGTGGGCGAGAAGCTGTTCGAATTCATGATCGGCCCGATGGTCGGGGGTGCCACCGAGAACTGGTTCGCTTATGTGCTGGCGCTGATCTTTCTGGTGTTCCGCCCGCAAGGCCTGTTCGGGGAGCGGATCATTGAACGTGTGTGACCGTGCAAGCGCCCGCGTGAGGCTCTGCCTCACGGCGCCCGCCCGCCCGGCCACGCTGGCCTGCGGCGCAGGTATTTGGAACCAGAAGAAGGGGACGCATCATGCTGTATCGTGAGGCCGGTGACTTTAAGACGAGCTATGCCGCGGATAGTCAGACCTTTCCGATCAAGTTCGACCGGTGGCGCTATTGGGTTGTGCTGGCCGTCGCTTGGCTGGTGATCCCATTTTTCATCAACGATTATTGGGCAAACGCCATTCTGGTGCCGTTCCTGATCTACGCAATTGCTGCGATCGGGCTCAACATTCTGACAGGCTATTGCGGGCAGGTGTCGCTGGGCACGGGCGGGTTCATGGCCGTGGGCGCATATAGTGTTTACAAGCTGATGACGTCCTTTCCCGATGTCAGCATTCTGATCCATGTCGTGCTGGCCGGGTTCATCACGGCTGCGGTCGGTGCTGCGTTTGGCTTGCCGTCGTTGCGGATCAAGGGGTTCTACCTTGCTGTCGCGACGCTGGCCGCGCAGTTCTTTCTGGTGTGGCTGTTCAACAAGGTGCCGTGGTTTTACAACTACTCTGCCTCTGGCCAAATTTCCGCGCCGGAGCGGTTTATCGGCAATATTGCTGTCACTGGGGCCGAAACGACGCCTTGGGCGCAGTATTTGATCTGTTTGTTCTTTGTGACGCTTTGCGCCTTGCTTGCGCGCAATCTGACGCGAGGCTCTTTGGGGCGGCAATGGATGGCGATCCGGGACATGGATATCGCGGCCGAGATTATCGGAGTTGATCCGCTCAAGGCGAAGCTGACGGCGTTTGCGGTGTCATCCTTCTTTATCGGGATCGCAGGGGCGCTGTTCTTTGCGGTTTATCTGGGCGCGGTCGAGGTCGGCGAAGCCTTTGGCATCCAGAAATCGTTCCTTGTGCTGTTCATGTGCATCATCGGCGGGCTTGGCAGCATCTTTGGCAGCTTTGCCGGGGCGGCGTTCCTTGTGCTGCTGCCTGTCGCACTAAAGGTGCTGGGCGTTGATATTTTGGGATGGCCAAGTTCCACCGTCGCGCATCTACAACTTGTTGCCGTGGGCGGGTTGATCATGTTCTTCTTGATCAAGGAACCGCACGGCTTGGCGCAGCTGTGGCGCGTCGCAAAGGAAAAGCTGCGGATGTGGCCGTTCCCTTACTAAATACCGGGCGGGGTCATCCCCGCCGGGCAAAGCCGGAACGCATTCCGGCGCATCGATCAATCTTTGGGAGGAGACTTGAGATGAAAATGAAGACATTTGCCACGGCGGCATTGGCCGGGCTTTTGGCCAGCGGGCCTGCACTGGCCGAACTGGTCCTGCCGGATCTAAGCTATCGCACCGGCCCCTATGCCGCCAATGGCACGCCGTTTTCCGACGGTTATCAGGACTACCTGAACCTGCTGAACGCCCGTGATGGCGGCATCGGCGGCGAGATGATCCGCATTGATGAATGCGAGACCGCCTATAACACCGAAAAAGGTGTGGAATGCTACGAGGCGACCAAGGGCGACAACGCGCTTGTCTATCAGCCGCTGTCCACTGGCATCACCTATCAGCTGATCCCCAAGGCGACCGCTGACACCATCCCGATGCACACGATGGGCTACGGCCGCACATCCGCCGCGGCAGGCGAAACTTTCCCATGGGTTTTTAACTATCCGGCGACTTATTGGGACGCGGCATCCGTCGCGGTGAATTATCTGCTGAGCGAGAACGGCGATGATCTGTCCGGCAAAACGATCGCGCTGATCTACCACAACTCTGCTTATGGCAAAGAGCCGATCCGCACGCTGGAAGCGCTGTCAGAAAAGCATGGCTTTAAGCTGACGCAGCTGCCGGTTGATCCTCCGGGTCAAGAGCAGAAGTCGCAGTGGCTACAGATCCGCCGCGAGCGTCCTGACTATGTCATCATGTGGGGCTGGGGCGTACAGAACCAGGTCGCCATCCAAGAGGCCGCGAACGTTGGCTATCCGATGGATCAGTTCATCGGCAACTGGTGGGCTGGCGCAGAGCCTGACGTTCTGCCCGCAGGCATGGCAGCCGACGGTTATAAGTCGCTGAACATGAACCGCATTCAGGACTACCCTGTGCTGGATGAAATCCGCACGCAGGTTATCGATGCGGGCAACGGTGCTGGCGACGGATCGAACATTGGCCAAGTGCTGTACGTGCGCGGCATGTATGCAGCGATGCTGGCGGCTGAATCGATTGCCAAGGCGCAAGAGCTGGCTGGCACATCCGCCGTGACACCCGCGCAGGTGCGCGATGGCATGGAAGCGTTGGAAATCACCAACGCCCGCATGGCTGAACTGGGCATGGAAGGTATCGGGCCAGAGTTTTCTGTCTCTTGCCAGAACCACTCTGGTTCGGGTGAAGGTCTGGTCCAGCAGTGGAACGCGACCGACAAGGTCTGGGTGCCGCTGACGGACTTTATCGCGCCCGATAAGGACGTGATTGACCCGCTGATCGCAGAAGACGCCGCCGCCTATGCGGCAGAGAACGGCATCACGCCGGGCTGTCTGTAAGACATATCGGGTGGCCCTTTGCGGGGCCGCCCGGTTTTTGAGTATTTTAGGCAAGATGATGCAGGGGGGCACCGCCATGCTGGATAACACCGGGACCGAGACTGAGACCTTGCTGGACGTCAGCAATATCGAAGTGATCTATAATTCCGTCATCCTTGTGCTGAAAGGCGTTAGCCTGAAGGTGCCTAAGGGCGGGATTACGGCCCTTTTGGGCGGCAATGGCGCGGGCAAGACCACGACGCTCAAGGCGATTTCGAACCTGCTGCATTCCGAACGCGGCGCGGTGACCAAGGGCACGATCACCTATCGCGGCGAGCGGGTGCAGGAACTGTCGCCAGAGGCGCTGGTCAAACGCGGCGTCATTCAGGTCATGGAAGGGCGTCATTGCTTTGAGCATCTGACCATCGAAGAAAACCTGATGACCGGCGCTTATACGCGCGGTGACGGTAAGGGCGCTGTCAGCGCCGATCTAGAGATGGTCTATAACTATTTTCCGCGCTTACGCGAGCGGCGCAAGAGCCAGGCGGGCTATACCTCTGGCGGGGAGCAACAGATGTGCGCGATTGGCCGTGCGCTGATGTCCCGGCCGGAAACGATCCTGCTGGACGAGCCGTCGATGGGCCTTGCGCCGCAGCTGGTGGAGGAAATCTTTGGCATCGTCAAAGATCTGAACGAGCGCGAAGGCGTCAGCTTTCTGCTGGCAGAGCAGAACACCAACGTCGCGCTGCGCTTTGCCCACCACGGGTATATCCTTGAATCAGGCCGCGTCGTCATGGAAGGCCCGGCAGCAGAATTGCGTGAGAACCCCGATGTGAAGGAATTCTATCTGGGTGTATCCGACGAAGGCCGCAAATCATTCCGTGATGTGCGCAGCTACCGCCGGCGCAAGCGCTGGTTGGCGTGATCCGCATCGCCTGACACCCCCACGTTATTGTATAGCGACGGCCGACGTCCCTAGATCTGAACTGTCCGGGGCGGCACAGTGTCGTCACCCACCGGACAGGAGAGACCGTGATGACCGCCCCATACGACAATCTGGAAACCCGTGACGCCAAGACCCGTGCGACTGCACAGCTTGCGGGCCTTCAAGAGCAGATTAAACGGGTGGAGGACACTCCGGGCTCTTGTCTGGCGGGCGGGCAGGTGGACCAGTTAGGTGACCTGCCCCGCCTGCCGGTGCTGCGCAAATCGCAGCTTGTCGATTGGCAGCGGGACAATCCGCCCTTTGGCGGCATTCCAGTGCAGAATATCACGCATATCTTTCAATCCCCCGGTCCGATTTATGAACCGGGCGGTAGCAGCCACGACTGGTGGCGCTTCGGCCGCTTTTTGCATGCTTGCGGGATTGGTGCTGGCGATGTGGTGCAGAACTGCTTTGGCTATCACCTGACCCCCGCTGGCACGATGTTTGAAAACGGTGCGCGTGCGGTGGGCGCGGTTGTGGTGCCTGCTGGCACAGGCCAGACCGAGTTGCAGGTGCAGGCCGCCGCCGCCGCTGGTGTTACCGCCTATGCTGGCACGCCGGATTACCTAAAGGTGATTTTGGAAAAGGCCGACGCGATGGGCGTGACCCTGAACATCACTAAGGCCGCCGTGTCAGGCGGCGCGCTATTCCCGCAACTGCGCCAATACTATGCGGATCGCGGCATCGCCTGCCTGCAATGCTATGCCACCGCCGATCTGGGCATGATCGCCTACGAGACGTCGTCCACCAGCGGCATGATCGTCGACGAAGGGGTGATTTTGGAAATCTGCACCCCCGGCACCGGTGATCCCGTCCCGTCAGGAGAGGTCGGCGAGGTGATTGTCACCACCCTAAACCCTGATTACCCCCTGATCCGCTTTGCCACCGGCGATCTCAGCGCCGTGATGGATGGCCAGTCACCTTGCGGGCGCACCAATATGCGCATCAAGGGTTGGATGGGCCGCGCGGATCAAACGACCAAGATTAAAGGCATGTTCGTGCGCCCCGAACAGGTCGCGGCGCTGGTCACGGCCCTTGGCGCGGACCGCGCGCGGGTGATCGCGGACCGGGACGGCGATGCCGATACTTTGATCGTGCAGATCGAAGGTGCAGGTCTTGACCCGGACGCCGCGGGCAACATCATCAAAGATATCCTCAAGCTGCGCGGCGACGTGACGTTTCACGCTGCTGGCAGTCTGCCCCGCGACGGCCTCGTGATCGAGGATCGTAGGACATACGACACCTAAAGCCCCTGTAAGGACCATTCCCATGCGCCAATTGTTGCTGTCTTCCGTTTTGTTCTGTGCCGCGTCCCTTGCGCAGGCGCAGGATGCGGCCTTGATCGTCGGGATCACCGATTATGCCGCGCTGCCTGATGTCACCGGCGGGATCGAGGTCGCGCAGGCCGGCGCGGCGCTAAATACGGCGGGCTTCCGTGTCTTCGGATCTGGGAACGGGGCTACGGACAGCACAGCGGTGCAAGGGCAGGGCAACGCCTTTGCTGCGCTATCGCCGGATGCCGACCGCATGGTCGTGGTGCTGGCGGGGCAGTTCGTGAATGACGGCACGCGCAGTTGGCTGCTGACCGCAGATTCGCCCCAACCCGCGCCATTTACCGTGGGGCAGCGGTCCTTGTCGGTGGAAACCGCGATGATGCTGCTCGCGCAGACCCCCGGATCGGCGGTGCTGGTGTTGGGCGAGCAAGACAGTGATGCCGATATCGCCGGCCCGGGTCTGCTGTCAGGCATCGGCGATCTGACGATCCCCAGCGGCGTTACCGTTGTGCGCGGTGATGTGGCCGCAGCCCGCAACCTGCTACGCGATGTGATTGCCGTGCCGGGCGGTGATGTGATCGCGGCTGTACGTAAATCAAAAAGCCTGACCGCCAGCGGCTTTGTGCCCGGTCGGTTGGTGCTGGTGCCGAGCGGCCAAACGCCCAGCGCACCTGTTCCGCAGGCCACCAATGATGTTGTCACTGGCGTGACCGCGGATCTCGCCACCATGTTTGAAGGGCCCGCATGGGAGCAGGCCCGCAAAACAGACACCCAAGCGTCCTACGCCGCCTATCTGGACCGCTTCCCGAACGGGGCCAATGCGGGCGATGCTGTTGCGCGCTTGCAAGCTTTGCGCGATCCCAACCTTGCGCTCAAACAGGCAGAGGACGACCTGAAGCTTCCCGTTGAAGCGCGGCGCGCCGTGCAGCGTAATCTGCAAGTGCTTGGCTTTGACACACGCGGCATCGACGGTATCTTTGGACCCGGCACACGCGGGGCCATTAAGACGTGGCAGGGCCAGAACAATACGGCCCAGACCGGGTACCTGACGGCGGATACGATTGGTCGGATCAACGATCAGGCCGCCCGCCGCGCCGCAGAGTTGGAACTGCAAGCAGAGCAGCGCCGCGCCGCCAATCGGGCGGCGGACCGCACCGACTGGGACCGGACAGGCGCGACGGGAACCGCCGCGGGATTACGCGAATATCTGGAAAAACATCCTGACGGCCAATTCGCTGAACAGGCGCGCGCCACGTTGTCAGACAAGCGGCAGCAAAGCCGCGCTGCCGCTGCGGCCGCTGATCGCGAATTTTGGGACCGCATGGTCGCAGCTGACAATGTGGCCGCCTATAATCGCTACCTTGATGAACAGCCAAAGGGCGCGTTCCGCGATGAGGCCGCAGCGCGTATTCGGCAACTTCAGCAGGCCGTCGCCGCGCAGCAAGATAACTCTGCCGCCGCCGCAACAGAGCGGCAGCTTGCCCTTGATCCGATCAGCCTGCGCTTGGTCGAGGCGCGGCTGCAGCAACTTGGCCTACAGCCGGGGGCCGTGGACGGCCGGATCGACGGTGATACCCGCGGCGCGATCCGCCGGTATCAGCGTGACCGCCAGCTGACCGCCAGCGGTTATCTAGATCAGGCGACGGTGTCGCAGATGCTGACCGACGCTTTTCGTTAAGGGGCGGGGATAAACCGTTCGGCCAGCAGGCGGACGAACCCGCTGTGGTCGCCGACCTGTTTGACGCCGACCAGATAGGTGCCGGGCAAGGTGCGGGCGACCAAGCGGGCGTCCGTGCCGTCGCCGCCATCGTCATCCTGCGCGATCTCGCGGCCTAGATCGTCGTACATCACCAGCCACGGATCGCCTTCTGATCCGCTGGAAATCGCCTCGATCAACAACAGGCCCGGCGCGTCCAGCGTCAGGCTGAACCACGTCGCATCGCCAGAGATTTGCTCGTCGCGGCGCAACCGGTTCGGCAGTGCGCCCAAGTCGGTGATGGCGACAGAGCCATCCATCGGCGGCGCGGCTTCGCCTTGGGCGAACAGATTGGCCAGCGCAGCAGCCGCGTCATAGGCGCTGACGGCGACATCAATCGGCAGGTCGCGGTCGCTGATCGCATCCAGCGCGATGCAATAGGTGCCTGCCGCCAATGGTGTCGACGCATCAATGCGGGAATTCAGCCCGTCGAAGTCGTCATTTTCGCCAACGGTTTCGTCGTCCGGCCCGATCAGGGTCAACGTCGGGTCAGCCTCTGCGTTATCGGCGGTCACGCTGATCGCAGCGGGGGCCTCTAGCGTGAAACGTGCGAAACCCGCCTCTGCCGCGCTGCCCTGATAGGACAGGCCGTCTGCGCCCATGACGCCCAGATCACGCCCATCAGCACAGCTTTGCACCCGTTCTGCAGACGGCCCGCCATCGGGCGCGTCGTTTGCGCCGGTTGTCAGCGCTTCCATGTCAGTGCGGCCAACGCGGACAAATGCGGTCATGGGCGAATCGTCAAAGCTGCGCACCACGGCGCAGTATGCGCCGGGCTCTAGCGTCGTCTCAATCCGCGATGCGCCATTGCCGCCCGAATCGTCGTCCGTTGCAATTTCCGTGCCGTCCGGCCCCAGCAGCGTTAGCGTTGGGTCACCATTGCCACGGCCTGCGGCCTCGATCCGAACCTCGGTCGCCTCGCTGAGGCTGAACAGTCCGACAAAGCGGTTGCCGTTCAGCACCAGCGCCATTTGCTCGCCAAAGCTGTCCGCAGTGGCGAGGTCCGATGTCTCGGCCGTGCCGCCGATCCACTGGCCGCCCGTGCCTGCCTCGCCGCAAAAGGTGTCCTGCGCAGCGGCAGGAGCCGCGATCAGTGTGGCAAGGGCGGCAAAGCCGAGGCGAAATTTTGGCATGGATCATGGCCTTCGATAAAGGAAAATCAATTACCTTAACCTAGGACAGACCGCAGGCAGGACGCCACCCCAAACGCAAAAGGCCGCGCCCAAATGGGCGCGGCCTTTGCATCGATAGAAAACCGATATTAGCCCTGACGGGCTTTGAACCGGGGTTGTGTCTTGTTGATAACGTAGACACGGCCCTTACGGCGCACGACGCGGCAATCGCGGTGGCGCTGCTTGAGCGAGCGGAGGGAGTTGCGTACTTTCATATTGAAAGGCTCCTCTTGTCGCGGCGCGGCGGTTGCGCCTTGGGTTAAAATAAGGGGACCATTGCTGGCCCCCCGCGAATTCTGGTGGACGATACTGGGATCGAACCAGTGACCCCTTCGATGTCAACGAAGTGCTCTACCGCTGAGCTAATCATCCATTCCGTTTGCTGTTTGCCTGTGCCCCTGAGTGAACAAGTGCGCGGGCAGAACCGCGTCGGGTAGGCAGTCTATAAAAGGATCATTCGGGGGGATCAAGGCCTTTTGGTGTTTTCTATAAACGCGCTATCTTTGACCCGAACAGGAGCAGCCATGACTCACCCCGCATACGACCTTTACAGCCCTTCCGTGCGGTCCACCTGCGTGGTTTTTGCGTCGCCCCATAGCGGAAGAGCCTATCCTGCTGCGTTTTTAGCGCAATCAAAGCTGAATAGAGATGCGATCCGATCGTCCGAAGATGCCTATGTCGACGACCTGTTTGCAGGTGCTCCCGGGCACGGCGCGCCCCTGATTGCCGCCCGCACGCCGCGTGCCTATGTCGATTTTAATCGCGCACCCGAAGAATTAGACCCCGCTTTGATCGATGGCGTGCGCCGAATCTCGTCCAATCCCCGAGTCGCAAGCGGTCTTGGCGTGATTCCCCGCGTTGTTGCGGGGGGCCGGGTGATTCACGACGGCAAGATCACGCTGGAACAGGCGCATGCGCGGATCACGCAGCATTGGCGCCCCTGGCATGACCGTTTGCAAACGCTGCTGGACGAATCAGCGCGGCTGTTCGGCCAGTCCGTGCTGATCGACTGCCATTCCATGCCGCACGAGGCGCTGGACAATATCACCGGCCCGCGCCCCGACGTTGTGATCGGCGACCGCTTCGGCGCATCCGCCAGCCCCGCGCTGGTCCACGAGGTCTGTGAAGCCTTCAAGGCCGCCGGTCTGCGCTGCGTGCGCAATGCGCCGTTTGCCGGGGCTTATGTCGCGCAGCACTACGGCAAACCCGCCCGCCGCCAGCACGCGGTCCAGATCGAGATTGACCGCGCCCTCTATATGAACGAGCGGACGCTGCAAAAGCGTGACGATTTCGACGACCTGCGCCGCCTTCTGGACGGCGTCATCGCCCGGATTGCCGCCGCTGGCGCAGCAGACGACCATGCACTTGCGGCTGAATAAACAGTAACCGTTTCCCCTCTTTTCGATGGACCCCATGACCGATTTCATCCCTGCCGACTGGGCGCCCTTGGTGGCGCTGGGCCTTTTGGTGTTGCTGCTTGTGACCTTTATCTGGGAAAAGTACCCGCCAGAGGTGACAGCCGCCGGCGCTGCCGCGTTGTTCATCGTCCTTGGGCTGGTGCCCGTGGATCAGGTGCTTGGCGTCTTCTCAAACTCCGCCCCGATCACGATTGCGGCGATGTTCGTGCTGTCCGGTGCCTTGGTGCGCACGGGCCTGCTAGAGGAGCTGTCGAACCGTATCATCACCCTCGCCGGGCAACGCCCCTTTGTCGCTGGCGCGGCTTTTGTCGCGGCGACGGTCATCGGCTCTGCCTTCGTGAACAATACCCCCATCGTGCTGGTGCTGATTCCCGTGGTGATCCGGTTGGCCCGCTCGCTTGGCATTGCCGAAACCCGCCTGCTGATCCCGCTGTCTTATGTCGCCATCCTTGGCGGGACGCTGACCCTGATCGGGACCTCGACGAACATTCTGATTTCGGGCGTCGCAACGGATCAAGGGCTAGAGGCGTTCGGCATCTTTGAAATCATGCCCGTCGGCCTGATCGCCATCGCAACTGGTCTTGCGACCCTTGCGGTGCTGGGCCCGCTGCTGTTGCCCGCCCGGCGCGGTACGATGGACAACACCGCCAAGGACGATTCCGTCTACCTGACAGAGGTCCGCGTGACCGAAGATTTCGCCAGCCTTGGCAAGCTGCTGCCCGAAGTCGTGGTCTTTTCCCACGCCGGCGTTCAAGTCACAGCTATTCGCAAAGGCGGCCGTCTGCGCCGCGATGGATTGGACACCCACGAGGTCAGCGCGGGCGATGAAATCGTCATCCGCGCCAGCATGTCCGAACTGCTGACCCTGCACGGCGTCCCCGGCCTTGTCACCGGCTATCGCCGCGGCGCCGCCCCCACGGGTGCCCCCGATGGCGATCTGGTCATCGCCGAGGCGATGGTGACCGGCGGCAGCCGCGCTGGCAGTCAGACCCTTGATCAAATGTCGATCGGCTATCGCCATGGCATGCGCGTGCTGGGCGCATACCGGCACGGTCACCAGATGGGCCCGGACCTGCGCAGCGCCCGCCTGCGCGCCGCCGATTCCTTACTCCTCGAAGGCACGCAAGGCGCGTTCGAACAACTGTCCAGCGCGGGTGACATGATGACCGTCACCCTGTCCTCTGGCCGGGCTTACCGCCGTGGCCGCGCGCCGATTGCCCTGCTGGCCCTGCTCGCCGTTGTCGGCCTCGCTGCGCTTAACGTCGCCCCCATCGCGATTGTGTCGCTGGTCGCCGTCGCGCTGATCCTGATCCTGCGCTGCATCGATAGCGAGGAAGCCTGGGGTGCCATCGACGCCCAGATCCTCGTGCTGATCTTTGCGATGCTGATCGTCGGTGTCGGCCTTCAGGAAACCGGTGCAGTGCAGCTGATCGTCGATATCCTCGCCCCGGTGCTGGACGGCCTGCCGCCGATCCTGCTGCTGGCTGCAATCTATGCGGTGACGTCGATCCTGACGGAAATGGTGACGAACTCTGCCGTCGCTGTGATCCTGACCCCCATCGCCGTGGGGCTTGCCGCGCAAGCGGGCATTGATCCGCGCCCCTTGGTCGTGGCGGTGATGTTCGGTGCCTCCGCCAGCTTTGCGACCCCCATCGGCTATCAGACCAACACACTGGTTTACGGTGCCGGGGACTACCGCTTTACGGACTTTCTTAAGATTGGCGTGCCGATGAACCTGATCGTGGGTGCCGCCTCGGTCATCGCGATCCCGCTGTTCTTTCCGTTCTAGGCGCAGCCCAAAGGACGTTTCAGCCCCTACCGCAAGGCGCGGCCTTTGATAATGGCCGCGTCGCCAAAGCGCCCCCTGATCGCATCTGCCGCCCGCTCGGCGCGGATACGCTTGTCGGCACCGGGGTCCAGCAGATCGGCGGTCAAATCCGCCTCGGTTCCCGGCGTCAGCTCGGACAACCCGACACCCAGCAAACGGTAGGTTGGATGCGGGGCTGCGGCGTCAAACAGACCGCGCGCCGTGCGGTATATCGTGTCGGCAATCTGCGTCGGATGCCGCAGAGACTGCCGCCGTGTGATCAACCCATGATCGCTGCGCTTTAGCTTCAACGTCACCACACGCCCTGCGATATCCTTGGCTTTGGCGCGGGAACTGACCTTTTCCGCCATGCGCCAGATATGCCCATCAAGGATATCTACATCCTTGGTATCCTCGTGAAATGTCGTCTCATTCGACAGCCCGCGCACGGGCGTATGGGCACTGATCCGCCGCCCGTCTTCGCCGCGGGCAAGCTGCCACAACCGATCCCCCATGCCGCCAAAGCGGTCATTCAGATCGCGCCGATCCCAGCGCAGCAGATCATCAAACGTGCGAATCCCCGCGCTGGCCAGACTTTCCTGCCCCACTGCGCCAATCCCCCAGATCAACCGCACCGACTTGGGCCGCAAAAATTCTGTCGTCTCCGCCGCGCCGATCAGGGAAAACCCGCGCGGTTTATCCAGATCAGACGCAACCTTGGCCAGAAACTTGTTATGGCTCAGTCCGATAGACCCGGTCAGTCCCAGCTCGTCCTTCATCCGCTTGACCAGCCGCGCCAGCATCACCGCAGGCGGCGCGCCGTGCAGGCGGGCGGTGCCCGTCATGTCCAAAAACGCCTCATCAAGGCTCAGCGGCTCCACCACAGGTGTCAGCTCGTCCATCAGCACGCGGATCGCGCGGCTGGCTTCGACATAGGCCTCGAACCGCGGCTTCACGATCACCGCATCAGGACATAGCTTCAGCGCCTGAAACATCGGCATGGCCGATTTCACGCCCCTGATCCGCGCCACGTAACACGCCGTTGACACCACGCCGCGCCGCCCGCCGCCGATAATGACAGGCTTATCCGCAAGCGCCGGGTTGTCGCGCTTCTCGACGCTGGCGTAGAATGCGTCACAGTCCATGTGGGCGATTGTCAGGTCGAACAGCTCTGGGTGCGACGTCACACGCGGGCTGCGGCAAGCCGGGCACCGCCGCGCGGTGTCAAAGGTCGTCAGGCAATCGCGGCAAAGACTTGGCATACAGTTAGAATAAGGGGTGCGGGCGATGGTCACAACGCCGGTTGATGCACAAAGCAGCGACGACTTCGACGGGGCCAAGGTCGCGCTGTTTCTGGGTGATCAGTTGATCGTCATCCGCCGCGATAAAAAACCAGACATTCCCTATCCCGACATGTGGGATTTCCCCGGCGGCGGCCGCGACCCTGGGGAGTCTCCGTTTCAATGCGTCGCAAGAGAGACTCAGGAAGAGGTCGGCCTGATCCTGCCCCCGTCCGCCGTCATCTGGCAACGCCGCGCACGCCGCGCCTCTGACGGCCTTATCATCTGGTATTTCGTTGCCCGCTTGCCCGCTGCGGCGCAAAACGATGTCATATTCGGCGACGAAGGCCAGTTCTGGCGCATGGCCTGCGTCGACACGGTCCTACAATGGCCCGACGTCGCAGGCGCATTGCAAGATCGCCTTGCGCTGTGGCGCGCGGGCGCTCCGGCCAGCGACCCCGCGCTTGCCGGTCTGCCACGGTAATGCGGCCCGTGTGCGATTGGGGCTAGAAGGCCAGCCTGCCGGGGCGCTACACCCAAGCCGCAAGTAAAAGGGGCAGGCCATGGGCTATCTACTCGGCGTCGATACCGGCGGCACCTATACCGACGCCGCCGTGCTGGACGGCGATGCGACCCGCGTGCTGGCGAAAGCCAAGGCGCTGACCAGCCGTCCTGATCTGGCGATCGGCGTCGCTGGTGCCATCGACGCCGCCATCGCCAAGGCGGGTATCGCGGCCACTGACATTGACGTCGTCTCCCTCTCGACCACCCTCGCCACCAATGCGCTGGTCGAAGGGCAGGGGGGCCGTATCGCCCTGATTTTCATCGGCTTTGACGCGCAGGAACTAACCCGCGCTGGCCTGCAAGACGCCCTGCGCGGCGACCCCGTGATCGCCCTGCCCGGCGGCCATACCCACGCCGGGACCGAAGCCGCGCCTTTCGACACAGACGCCCTGCGCACCGCCCTGCAAGACCTGCCGCCCGTCACCGGCTTCGCCGTCGCTGCCAGCTTTGCCACCCGCAATCCGGCCCATGAAATCGCAGCCGCCGATCTGATCCGCACCGCTACCGGCCTGCCGGTCACCTGCTCGCACGAACTCTCTGCCGCGCTGGGCGGGCCGAAACGCGCCCTCACCGCCGTGCTCAACGCCCGCCTCATCGGCATGATCGCGGGGCTGATTACCGCCGTCGAAGCACACCTGACCGCCATCGGTGTGACCGCCCGCCTGATGGTCGTGCGCGGCGATGGCGCCCTGATTCCCGCCGACATGGCCCGCACCCGCCCGATCGAGACGATCCTCTCCGGCCCCGCCGCCTCTGTCGCAGGGGCCGCTTGGCTGACACAGCAGCGCGATGCGCTGATCTCTGACATCGGCGGCACCACGACCGATATCTGCCAATTGCAAAACGGTGCCCCCCGCATCGATCCGCAGGGCGCAATGGTCGGCGGCTTCCGCACAATGGTAGAGGCTGTGGCCATGCGCACCTGGGGCCTTGGCGGCGACAGCGCCGTCAGCGTTGTGCCCGGCTTGGACGGTGTCCTGCACCTCGGCCCGCGCCGCTTGATGCCGATCTCTTTGCTGGCGCAGACCCACCCCGATCTGGTGCACCCCGTGCTTGACCGCGCCCTTGCCCAAGACGGCCCACCGCTGGATGGCGGTCAATTCGCCGTGCCGCTCTGGCACCACCTGCCGGGCAATCTGGACAAGCGCGAAGCCATCGTCGCCGAACGCCTCGCCGCTGGGCCTGCGCGCATGGGCGATGTGGTCACAACACGCCTCGACCAACCCGCGCTCATGCGCCTCGTCACGCGCGGCCTTGCCATGATCGCTGGCGTCACCCCGTCCGACGCGGCCCATGTCCTTGGCCTGACCGATCAATGGGACGCAGGTGCGGCGACCAAAGCGCTCACCCTCTTCACCCGCACCCGGCGCGGCGACGGCCAGCGCATCGCCACCGATGCCACCAGCCTTGCCCAGACCATCATCGCCCAAGTCACAACGCAAACCGCTGATTGCCTGCTGCAAGCCGCCTTCGCCGACGACACCCGCGACTGGGGCGAGGTCACGCCAGAACGGCTTGCCGCTCACCCGCTGACGATGGCGGGCCTCGACCGGCACAACGGGCTGATCAAGACGCAACTGTCTCTTGGCGTGCCCGTCATCGGCCTCGGTGCTTCTGCCGCCAGCTACTATGGCGCGGTGGGCGATCGCCTTGGGACGCAGATGATGGTGCCAGACCACGCCGATGTCGCCAACGCCATCGGCGCCGTCGTCGGCCAAGTCGTCATGCAAGCCAGCGGCACCATCACCGCCCCCGGCGCAGGCCGCTTCACCGTCCACACCGAAGAGGCCCCGCAAACCTTCCCGACCTCCGCCGCCGCCCTTACGGCACTCGAATCCAGCCTGACCGCCACCGCGACCGCCCGCGCAGCACAGGCCGGCGTCACCGATCCACAAATCACCATCACCCGCGACATCAACGCCGCCTTGATAGAGGGGCAAGAGATGTTCTTTGGCGCGGACCTGCGCGTCACCGCCCGCGGCCGCCCCCGCATCGCCCGGTCTTAGCTTCTTCTCGTCCCAAATATCCCGCAGGGACGGGGGCTGGCCCCCTCCACCTCTCCGCCTAAGACCTTCTTCTGGTCAAAAATACCTCGGGGGGCGGCGCAGCGCGCCGGGGGGCTGGCCCCCCTCTACCCTTTCCCGCTAGCATGACCGCCAATGCCCAAACCCAAAGGCCCGCCATGATCGCTGTCATCTTCGAAGTCCTGCCCCACGCAGACAAGCGCGACGCCTACCTCGCCATGGCCGCCAAAATGCGCCCGCTGGTGGAACAGATCGACGGTTTCCTGTCCGTCGAACGTTTCCAGTCCATCACCAACCCGGACAAACTTCTCTCCATCAGCTTCTTCCGGGACGAGGCCGCATTGGAAGAGTGGCGCAAACTCACGGCCCACCGCGGTGCCCAATCCGCTGGCCGGACAGAGATGTTCGCCGATTACCGCATCCGCGTGTGCGGCGTCATGCGCGACTACAGCATGACCGACCGCGCCGAGGCCCCTACCGACAGCCGCGCCCTGCACGATTAACACCATTTCACTGCGTCACGTTGCTGTCAGGCGGATTGCAAGGTCCCGGCGCCTGCGTCAAAACAGATCAACCCGTACAAGGCTGCTGATATGCTCGACCGCACTGCCCGCCAGCTGATCGACCCGCCGCTGAACCGGCTGGGCCGCGCTCTGGCAGCGCGTGGTTGGACAGCGAACACCGTGACGCTGCTGGGGTTGGCACTGGGCCTGATGGCCGCCGCGATGATCGCCTTTGGCGCTCCGCTGCTGGCGCTGATCCCGCTGCTCGCGAGCCGCCTTGCTGACGGTCTGGACGGCGCCGTCGCCCGTGCAACCCGGAACACCGACTTCGGCGGCTACCTTGATATCGCGTGCGACTTTGCTTTTTACGCCGCTATTCCGCTCTCTTTTGTGTTCCTGAATGATGCAAACGGCCTCGCCGGCGCTTTTCTGCTCGCGTCCTTCTACATCAATGGCACCAGTTTCCTTGGCTATGCCATCCTTGCGGAAAAGCGCGGGATCACGACGCAGGCGCAGGGCATCAAATCGCTCTACTACTCCAACGGCCTGCTCGAAGGGACCGAGACGATTGTCTTCTTCGTCTTGCTTTGCCTGTTTCCCGCTGCCTTTGCCCCGCTGTCTTGGGTCTTTGGCGCGTTATGTCTTGTGACAGCCGCCTTGCGTATCTACGGCGCGTCCAAGCTCTTCACTTGATCCCTCTTTGAAAGGACCGACATGAAATCTCTCGCCCTTCTGGCCGCCATGGCCTTGCCACTTGCGGCCCACGCGCAAACCGACCCCGCCGATTGGGATGCGGTCACCGCCGCCGCCAAGGGGCAGACTGTCTATTGGAACGCTTGGGGCGGGTCGACGACGACCAATGATTTCATCGCTTGGATCGGCGCAAAGGTGCAGGACGAATACGGCGTGACGCTGGAACACGTCAAACTGACCGACACCGCCGACGCCGTGACACGCGTGCTCGCCGAAAAGCAGGCAGGTACCGATACGGACGGCGCGATCGATATGATCTGGATTAACGGCGCGAACTTTGCCGCAATGAAGGACGCAGGCCTGCTGTTCGGCCCCTTCGCAGAGCAACTGCCAAACTGGCAATACGTCGATGTTGACGGCAAAACCGTGCAGACCGATTTCACCGTCCCCGTCGAAGGCTTCGAATCCCCTTGGGCCATGGCGCAGGTCGTGTTCGACTATAACAGCGAGGTGCTGGAGCCGATGGGCTCGATGCAGGCGATCCTTGACTGGTCCACCGCAAACCCCGGTCGCTTTACCTATCCGCAGCCGCCAGACTTTCTTGGCACAACGTTTCTGAAGCAGGTGCTGGTCGATACGCTGGTTGATGCCAGCGTGCTGCAACAGCCCGCGACGGACGACAATTACCAGCAGGTGACAGCACCGCTTTGGGCCTACCTTGACGCGCTGACCCCTACCTTGTGGCGTCAGGGCCGCGCCTATCCTGCGACCGGCACCGCCATGTTCCCGCTGATTGCGGATCGTGAAATCGACTTGTCGATTTCCTTCAGCCCGGGCGCAGCCACCGCGGCGATCGCCAATGACGAACTGCCCGATACCGTGCGCACCTTCGTGCTGGACAAGGGCACCATTGGCAACGCGTCCTTCGTTGCGATCCCCTACAACTCTGGCAGCTTCGAGGGCGCGATGGTCGTCGCCAACGCTTTGCTTTCGCCAGAAGCGCAGGCGCGCGCGCAGGACCCCAACATCCTTGGTTACGGCACCGTGCTGGCCATGGATAAACTGGACGCAGACCAAAAGGCGCTGTTCGATGCCCTCGACCTGGGTATCGCCACCCTCTCGCCAGAGGAGCTTGGCACCGTTCAGGCAGAGCCGCACCCAAGCTGGATGACCCGCATCAGCGACGATTGGACAGCCCGCTACGGCGTGGCGCAGTAAACTTGTCCAAGCGGCTACCATCTTTCAGCCCTCAGCGCCCTCCCGTAAACCGGAGGGCGCTTTTGCCTTTATCCGCGCCGGGCAGGATCAGCGTATGAAGAACCGCGTCCTTCCCGTTGTACCCGCGCTGACGCTGCTTGTGATGCTTGGCCCTGTGCTGGCGGGACTTTACGGAACAGTGCTGCCCGCCTTTGGTCACCTGCCTGCCGCCGGACTGGTGGGGCCGAACCTAGACGCCTTTCGCGCACTGCTTGATTGGCCGGGCCTGCCGCGCAGCGTGATGCTGTCCCTGACGACGGGGATCGGCACGACGGTGATCGCGCTTGCGCTTGTCATGCTACTGGTCGCGGGCTGGTCCGGTACCCGCGCCTTTCGCGCATTGGAACGCCTGCTGTCCCCGCTGCTCAGCGTGCCGCACGCCGCTGCGGCCTTTGGCCTCGCGTTTCTGATCGCGCCGTCGGGGTGGATTGCCCGGCTGTTGTCGCCCGGCATCACCGGGTGGACCAATCCGCCTGACTGGCTCATCGTGCAAGACCCGCTTGGCCTGACCCTGATGCTGGGGATGGTGGTTAAGGAAATGCCATTCCTGCTGCTGATGACCCTTGCCGCGCTGGGTCAAACCGACGCCGCCCGCGCCCGCGCGATTGCATCGGCGCTGGGCTATGGTCGCACGACAGGTTGGCTCAAGACCGTTTTCCCAAGGGTCTACGCCCAAATCCGCCTGCCGGTTTACGTTGTGCTGGCCTACGGGATGAGCGTCGTTGACGTGGCCCTGATCCTTGGCCCCAACACCCCGCCGCCGCTGTCCGTGCAGATCGTCCGCTGGATGGGCGAACCTGACTTTACCGCCCGCCTGCTCGCCAGCTCTGCCGCGCTGCTGCAGCTGGCGCTGGTCGTTGGCGCGCTGCTGTTCTGGCGTCTTGGCGAAATCATCGTCGCCGCCCTTGGCCTGCGTTGGATTACCAGCGGCCATCGCGGTGCATCCGACGCACCCCTGCGCATCGCCGCGTTGTCGGCTGCGTCCATTGCGGCGCTGTCGATCTTGTTGGGTCTTGTCGTGCTGGCCGTCTGGTCGTTTTCCGGTTTCTGGAGCTTTCCAAACGCGCTGCCTGATGCCTTCTCTCTCAAAACTTGGATGCGGCAGTCGACTGGCGTGCTGGACGCGCTGGGCGAGACCGCTTTGATCGCTGGCAGCGTTACCCTGCTGGCGCTGATCCTGACCATCGGCTGCCTAGAGGCCGAGTATCGCCAGCGCCGTAACCTGACGCAGCGCGGTTTATTGCTGCTGTATTTGCCACTGCTGATCCCGCAGACTGCATTCCTGCCGGGCCTGCAATCGCTGCTGCTAAATGTGGGGGCCGATATCGGACGCGCCCCTGTCATGCTGGCGCACTTGGTTTTCGTGCTTCCCTATGTGTTTTTGTCCCTCGCCGATCCGTTTCGCGCTTGGGATTCCCGCAACGCCAGCGTCGCTGCCGCCCTTGGGGCTAGTCCCGACGGCATTCTTTGGCGGGTGCGCTTGCCGATGTTGCTGCGGCCAGTTCTGACAGCGGTTGCCGTCGGCTTGTCGGTCAGCGTTGGGCAATACCTGCCGACCCTGCTGATCGGCGGTGGCCGTGTCGCGACCCTGACGACCGAGGCTGTCGCCCTCACCTCTGGCGGAGACCGGCGGGCGATTGCTGTTTGGGGCCTGATGCAAACCGGTGCGGCGCTTGTGCCATTCGCGCTGGCCCTGATCATCCCCGCGCTGGTCTGGCGTAACCGAAAAGGACTAAGCCATGGATAAGGGCCTGACCCTAGACCGCATCGCTGTTTTCAAAGACGGCAAGCCGTTGGTGGCGCTGGACCATCACATCGCCCCCGGCGAGGTGCTAAGCGTGATGGGTCCGTCGGGCATCGGCAAGTCGACGCTGCTGTCTGTGGTCACAGGTACCTTGCCGCGGGCCTTCAGCTTTACCGGACGGGTGCATCTGGACGGACGCGACATCACAGACGCCGCCCCGCAGCGCCGGATGGTCGGCATCTTGTTTCAGGACGATCTGCTGTTCCCGCATTTGTCTGTCGGTGCGAACCTTGCCTTTGGCCTGCGTCCTGGCGGCACCCGTGCCGCGCGGCAGAACCGGATCGCGGATGCCTTGGCCGAAGTTGATCTGGCAGGCTTTGCGAACCGTGATCCTGCGACGCTTTCGGGCGGGCAAAAGGCGCGGGTTGCGTTGATGCGGATGCTACTGGCAGAGCCTTGCGCCTTGCTGCTGGACGAAGCGTTTGGCCGGCTTGACACGGCGCTGCGGGCGCAGGTGCGCGATCTGGTTTTTGCCCGCGCCCGTAGTCGCGCCTTACCGGTCCTGATGGTCACCCATGATGCCCAAGATGCAGAGGCCGCAGGCGGAGAGGTTGTGACCCTTGGCACCTAGCCCTGCGGGCAGCGCTATCGGTAAATGATCGAAACAGGCGCACCCAGCGGAAATACATTTCAAAAACTAAATGTTTCGCATGCGATACATATTATGTAAAAGAATCGTTTTTCCTGACAAGGGGTTAGCATTGCATTGACGTGGTGGTCGTAGGGCAACGCCGTAACAGACCTTGGGTTCTGGCGGTTGGTTTGCGTTGCAACCACTGCGCGCGGGTCTTAGCTGTTCCGCAACACTATGGGAGTGATGCGGATGGACCCTCAAGCGCAATTGACTGATTTTCTGGGACAGAACCTTGTGCTGCTGTTGCTGGCACTGTTCATCATCGTTTGCGTCTTTGCTGGCGTGCGCATCGTGCCGCAGTCCGAAAAGTATGTCGTTGAACGGTTGGGCCGTCTGCGCGCTGTGCTTGGACCGGGCATCAACTTCATCGTGCCGTTTCTGGATCAGGTCCGGCATAAGGTCAGCATTCTGGAACGCCAGCTACCGACGATGAAACAGGATGCCATCACCTCTGACAACGTGTTGGTGCAGGTCGAAACCAGCGTGTTTTATCGCATTATAGAGCCTGAAAAGACTGTCTATCGTATCCGCGACGTGGACGGTGCCATCGCCACCACCGTGGCCGGGATCGTCCGGTCAGAGGTTGGCCGGATGGAGCTGGATCAGGTTCAATCGAACCGGAGCAGCGTCATTGCCGCCGTGCGCGAGCAGTTGGCGCAGCAGGTCGACGATTGGGGGATCGAGGTTACGCGGGCCGAGATCCTAGACGTGAACCTAGACGCCGCCACCCGCGCGGCCATGCTGCAGCAGTTGAATGCCGAACGCGCCCGCCGTGCCCAAGTGACAGAGGCCGAGGGTAAAAAGCGCGCGGTTGAATTGCAGGCTGACGCGGACCTGTATTCCGCAGAGCAAGAGGCCAAAGCGCGCCGCGTGCTGGCGGATGCAGAGGCCTATGCGACCCAAGTCGTCGCTGTCGCCATCGCGGAAAACGGGCTGGAGGCCGCGCAGTACCAAGTCGCGCTGAAACAGGTCGAGGCGATCGCGAAGATCAGCCAAGGGGCGGGTCAACAGACCGTTATCCTGCCTGCCGATGCGGTCGAAGCCTTTGGCAACGCGTTCCGCATGTTGAAAGGTAAGGTCTGATGTTGGCCTCTGTATGGTGGGTCTGGCTGTCTGCCGCCCTTGGTTTGGCAACGCTAGAAGTGATCGTGCCGGGCTATATCTTTTTGGGCTTTGCCATAGGCGCAGCCTTGGTGGGTCTGCTTTTGCTGATCGTGCCGATCGCGTCGATGCCGCTTATCCTGGTGATCTTCGCGGCGCTGTCACTGGGGGCCTACCTTGCGATGCGCAGAGTTTTCGGCCTGCCGGGGCAGACTCCGAAAATCTGGGAACGCGACATCAACGACTAAGCGCACGCCGTGTTTTCCTGCGCGATGGCAGGTGACGCATCAGACAAAAAAATGGCCCGGTGTCCGAGGGAACACCGAGCCAGTTCGAAGGTCGCGCCATGATGCAATCAACTCGGGACAGAGGCAGAGACTGCGGCAGCAGGCCTTCGGGAATCTTAAAATCAGATGGACGACATCAGCGACGCGCCGCTGTCGGACATGCGCAGGGCGTGCTTGGCCAGACCGGTGCGAACGCGGTCCATGTCCATGTTCAGCGGGCCTGCCACCATGCAGGGATAACGGAAGGTGCGGCCAGCGCGCTGAATATCGACGCGGGCCTCAAAGGCACCGGCGGTTGCGTTGTAACGGACATCGCCAAGGTTGATCTGTGTCATGCTCTTTACTCCTCGATCAGCGGGCAGTGTTTGCCGCGTCTGTGGTGTGATCTATTGAGTTAGTAACGACACAAATTCAAAATAGTTCCGAAAAAGTCAAAAATATGGTTTACATGCCGTTTTCGTGACGAGCAGCGGCCATCTGTTTCAGAATCGATTGGGCGGCAGCGCGGGGGTCTTGGGCCTGCCAGATGGGGCGACCAACAACGATGTGGTCAGCGCCGTCCTGCAGGGCAAGTGCCGGTGTGGCAACGCGTTTTTGATCGCCAAGCGCGGCACCGTCGGGGCGCACGCCGGGGGTGACGATCAGGCGGCCTTTTGCTTCGGGCAGGGCGCGAATCGCGGCAGCCTCTTGCGGGGAGGCAATGATGCCATCGGCACCGGCGTCAAAGGCGCGGCCAGCACGGTCGACGACCAGATCGGGGATCGCGCCATCGCGGATCAGCGATGCATCCAGATCGGCCCGGTCGAGGGAGGTCAGGATCGTGACGGCGAGGATTTTCATGTTGCTGCCAGCGGCACCGGCTTTGGCGGCGCGCACAACATGCGGGTCACCGTGGACCGTCAGAAAGTCGATGTCGAATTGGGTAAAGCCGCGCACGGCCGCCTCTACCGTGGCGCCGATATCGAACAGCTTCATATCAAGGAAAATACGCTTGCCATGCTCGTGCTTCAGCTCGTTCGCGAGGGCGAGCCCGCCGCCGGTCAGCATGCCAAGGCCGATCTTATAGAAGGACACGGCGCTGCCAAGTTTATTGGCCAGCTCCATCCCCGCAACGACATTGGGCACATCAAGGGCAACAATCAGGCGGTCATCGGCAGCGGTCATGGGCTTTCCTTTCGCGATTTGAGTGTGGTTTAGTCGCAAGCGGCCGCAGGGGCAATCAGGGGGACGGGATGCGCAGCAGTCTGGAAGTGTACGATCTGGCGCGGGGACGGACCCGCGTGCTGTGGGAGACCGATGATCTGATCGAGGCGCCGAATTGGCACCCTGATGGCTGGCTGCTGGTGAACCGCGACGGGCGGCTGTTGCGGGTGCCGCTGGACGGGGGCGAGGTGGCAGTGATCGACAGCGGGATCGCGCAGGCCTGTAATAATGACCACGGGTTCAGCCCAGATGGCGCATGGATCTATGCCTCTTCCCATGTGGATAAGCTGTCGACGCTGTATCGCATTCCTGTGGCGGGCGGTGCGGCGGAACAGATTGTGCGCGATGTGCCGTCCTATTGGCACGGCGTCAGCCCGGACGGGGCAGAGATCGCCTATTGTGCGCGGCGTGGCGGGCGATACGAGATTTGCGTGCAACAAGAGCAAGAGGTTCAGTTGACCGGACGGCTTGGGGATGAGGGGCATAATGATGGCCCGGATTATAGTGCAGACGGCGAATGGATTTGGTTCAATTCCGACCGTAGCGGGCAGGCGCAGATTTGGCGGATGCGGCGCGACGGCTCGGACGTGCAGCGGATGGGGACATCGGATACGGTCGATTGGTTCCCGCACCCCAGCCCCGACGGGCGTCATGTGCTGTACTTGGCCTATCCAAGTGGCACGCTATACCATCCGCGCGATTTGAACGTCACCTTAAGGATTATGCCCCAAGGTGGCGGTGAAAGTGTGCCGATTTTGACGCTATTTGGCGGGCAGGGATCGATCAATGTGCCGTGCTGGGCACCGGACGGCCGATCCTTTGCCTTTGTGCGCTATGCGCCCAGCGTGGATTGACCATGGCGGGCGATGGACCTAGGTCTTTGGCCAAAGGGCGTGGCCCGTCATATGACAAGGAGTTTTGCGGTGGCACAAAAGACAGGCGGTTTCGCCTCTAACCCGTTTTTGATGATGGTCGGCCTTGGTGCTGGCGTCATGATGGTTATCGCGCTGGCAATCGCCGTGACGCGCCCCACAGTCGGAGAGGCGGTTGGCGCAGGCCCCGTCGCGGCCCATGGTGCCGCTGCTGAGGATCATGCCGAGGATGTTGTTGAGGCGGAAGCCGATGCGCCTGCTGAGGAAGCCGCGCCTGCTGAGGAAGCCGCGCCTGCTGAGGAAGCCGCGCCTGCTGAGGAAGCCGCGCCTGCTGAGGAAGCTGCGCCTGTTGAGGAAGCTGCGCCTGTTGAGGAAGCTGCGCCTGTTGAGGAAGCTGCGCCTGCTGAAGAAGCTGCACCTGCTGAAGAAGCTGCACCTGCTGAAGAAGCCGC
>Ga0163216_100157_pt1 | contig 169592 bp, 141 predicted proteins | sample SynspAceP_FD_167610 | JGI IMG/M metagenome (GOLD analysis project Ga0163216, IMG submission 167610) | Saline lake microbial communities from Ace Lake in Antarctica - Synechococcus sp. Ace-P (Illumina Assembly) | ecosystem: Environmental > Aquatic > Non-marine Saline and Alkaline > Saline ...
GCGGAAGACGATAGAAACCCGGCGCTTGCAATACCGCAAATACGCCGCTTAATATCTTAAACCAGATGAGCCAGATCCTCCTTTAAATCAGGCCGCTGATTGTCCCAATTTATATGACGACGGACAAACGTCACACGACATGGAAGCCGTCCTGTTCTCGACCGGTTGCGCACATATGGAAAGCAAAGGCGTGGCCGGCGGCCTGCCGGGATCGATCCAGCGCAATATCGTGCTGCACGGTGCCGGGGTGAAGGCGGCGATGGACCGGGGCGAAATCCCGACCAGCCTCGAGACCGCGGGCGCTGAACGGGTCGATGTGGTGGATGCCAAGGACGTCCGCTGGCTGACACCCGAGGATGCCTGGATGTGCCTGTGTACCGGCGGCGGTGGCTATGGCGACCCGCTCGGGCGCGACCCCGAAGCGGTCGCGCGCGATGTGCGGCGCGGATTGTGTACGTCCAGCGAGGGCGAAACCCTTTACGGCGTCGTCCTGATGTCCGATGGAACGGTCAACAGCGCTGCAACGGCGCAATCACGGGCAGCGATCCTCGCAGAGCGTCACAAACGGGGAACAGCACCTGAGGCTCCCGTTTCGGGCCTTTCATTCGATGGGCCAGAACGGTTCCGGGTCGGAGAAATTCTGGCGGTACGCGATGGCGTGGACGGTCCGGTGCTTGGCTGCCGCACGTGCAACCACCCGTTCGGTCCTGCCGGTGAAGACCCCAGAGCTCATGCACTGGTGATCGAACGCGAGATCGAGGATTTGTCGCCGGTCAACAGCTACCGGGCCGAAAGCGATGTGATTCTGCGTGAATTCGCCTGCCCGAACTGCGCAACCCTGTTTTCGACAGATCTGCAATTGCGCAGTGACGACCCGCGCATGCCCGAGATGCATCTCAAGCTCTAGCGATACGCCCTCTCCTCCGCAGAGGAGAGGGATCAATACCGCTCTGAACTACTCGGCAGCCTGTGCCAGAAGTGCCCCCTGCCCGAACAGAAGATCACGCAGCCAGTTGGCCTGTGCGCTCGAGACTTTCTCGAGATGCTCGTTGTTGGAGTACAGGCTCATATGGTCCACACCCTCGACAATCGCGAGCGCCTTGTTGGGACACGGGATAGCATTGAAGACCTCGATCTCCAGATCGGACGAGGTGATGTTGTCACCCTTGGCGATCGCCATCATGTAGGGCGTCTCATAGAGCCGCTTGGCGTAGGGCATCACATCGTACTGCATGAGCAGTTCGACGGATTCGAGCGTGTTCTCATGAACATGGTTCGGCGCCTCACGCTCCTTGATGTCATTGAAGATCGTGCAGACATGCGGGAACGGCCAGGCGCTGACGACATTGTCGGGATCAGTTGTCGACATCGCAACCATCTGGCTGGGCTCACCCTTTTGACGCTTCACCCGGTCTTCGAGGATGAGTTTTTGCAGGGCACCGAACTTCCGTTCCCCATGACAGCGGCGCATGGTCGGGAAACCATCGACCACGGGCACCACGGACAACGCGAACTTCACGCGGGTGTCGAGTGCGGCCACACAGATGGCATGACCACCCGAATAGGAAATACCCCAGACGCCGATCCGGTCGGTATCGACCTCGTCGAGGGTCTGGGCAAAGCTGATCGCGTTGCGATAATCCTCGATCTGGTCCCAGGGGTTGATGTGCTGGCGTGGTGTGCCATCGCTGTCACCGAAGCGGCGATAATCGAAGATCAGGCAGGCGCAGCCGATCTCCATGAAATCATCCGCGTAATACGGCATGACGATCTCTTTCACGTAGCACCAGCCGCCGGCCATGATGACCAGGGGTGGATTCTTGACGCCATCGGGCACATGAAGCACCCCGCGGATGGTATCTCCACAGCTGTTGAATTCGACTTTGCGTTCCATCGTTCTCTCCCGATTTCCTTGGTGTTTTTACCTATATGAAACAGGCAATTCCCTGTTTCGAGCGTGTGGGCTTGGGGCGGTTCTGTCAACTGTTCTGAAATCAGCTTCACAAGTATGAAACCTTCTAGGCGCCCTCCCCGGCAAGTGTCCGCGCGATCTCGTCGCGCAGGAGATTTTTCCGGATTTTTCCGGCCGCTGTGCGCGGGAAGTTGTCGATAATCACGATCCGCTCCGGATATTTCTGTTTGGCCATGCCCGTCTTGCCGAGGAAGGCGATCAGGTCATCAAATGCGAGTTCCGTACCGGATTCGAGCACAAGAAATGCGCATCCGGTCTCTCCCATCCTTGGATGGGGCATCGCGACGACCGCGGCCTCGTGGATCGCCGGGTGCTCGTGGAGCGCATCCTCGACCTCGCGTGGGCTTATATTTTCGCCGCCCCGAATAATCAAATCCTTGGAACGACCGGTGATCACCAGCGCACCGTCATCGGTCATCATCGCGAGATCGCCGGTGTGAAAATACCCGTCCGGCTCAAAGGCTTCAGCGTTGTGTTCATCCGCCGCATAGCCGAGGCACATTTCGGGGCCACGGGTCAGGATTTCACCCTCTTGCCCGACACTCACGTCATGCCCGTCAGCCGGATCGACGATCTTCACCTCATGCCCGACGATATAGCCCTCGGTGGTCGCCCCGAGGGTTTCTGCTTCACGGGTGTTCACCCCCAGCGTCACGGTCGGAGCTTCGGTGGATCCATAGACCCGGGAACACACACAGCGGGCAAATACCTTGTGCGCGTTGTAGATCACTTCGGGCGGGACAGGTGCGCCACCGGAGGGGAAGTACCGCAAACTCGGTAGCGGCCGGTCGTGCTTGCGCGAGAAGTCGGTCAGTTCCTGCAGGAAGACCGTGGCGGCGATTGTGAAGGTCACGCCATGTTCATCAATCAGGTCGGCTGCATCAGGCGCGTTCCATGTCTCCATGAACACCGCAGGCGCGTTGAGTGTGAAGGGCATCTGGATACCATAGAGATATCCGGTGATGTGGGAGACCGGCGACGGCATCAGGATGACGTCACTCTCGTTGAGCGAGAGAAACTCCGAGATCGCCTGGATTTCCGTATCGATCGTATTGTGGCTGTGCAGCACGCCCTTGGGACGTCCCGTCGTACCCGAGGTGTACATGATCAACTTGACCGCATTCGGATCGACACGGGCTGGTTCGAATCCTTTTGGATCACCTTCGGCGAGCAAGTCTTCAAAACTTGTGGTGCCATCCGCTGCGCCCCGCACGGTAATGACATGGGCAAGGTCGGGCAGTTCAGCCCGGTGCCGGGCGATCATCTCGGCATAGTCGAACTTGCGAAAGGTCGTCGGAACAAAGATTGCCTTCGATCCGGCATCGCGCAGGATATAGGACACCTCGGCGTCCCGGTAGATCGGGATGATCGGATTGCAGACCAGTCCGAGCATGGCGCAAGCCAGATCGATCACCACCGTTTCCGGCCAGTTCGGCAGCGAGAAGCTGACCACGTCACCCCGGACGAGGCCGCGGCCCGCGAGCGCACTCGCCAGCGCCCTTGCCTGCCCGTCGATCTCCGCCACGGTCAGACGATGTTCGCCCTCGATCAGCAAAACCTTGTCGGGGTTTTGCGCGAGAAGATCGGCCAGTTGATCGGCAAGGGTCAGGTTGCGCCAGATGCCGCTGGCCGTATTGGCGGCGATCAGATCGTCGGTCAGGCGGGTTTTCCAGCCACTCACATCCTCACGCATGATCGCCCCTCCCCATCAGGACATTCGTCCGGCTATTCGCGCGCAAGCCGCAATCGATTGGCGATATTGTTCTTCTGGATCGCCGAGGAACCACCAATGATCGGCATCAGTAATGCTTCGCGCACATACCGCTCCATGTCGAATTCCTTGATATAGCCATAGGCCCCCATCACCTGCTGGCACGACAACACGATGTCCTTGGCCGTGTCGCTGACATAGAGCTTGGCCATGGAGGTTTCCACCGAGGCCGGCTTCTTTTCATCCAGCAGCCAGGCGGCGTGATAGGTCATCAGGCGGCAGGCGTGAAGTTTGGTCTTCGCATCAACCAGCATGTGCCGCACCGACTGATAGGCCGAGACCGGCTTGCCGAACTGCTTGCGCTGCTGGGCATATTCCCAGGCATCATCCACGGCGGCAGCCGCGTTGCCGAGCGCGAGTGCCGCGACCTCGATCTTCTCGACATCGAGCCCCGGGCCGACGATGCGGTTCCAGCCATCGTTCCAGCCTTCCTCGCCGCCAACGATGTTCTCGGCCGGAATTTCGACATCCTCGAAGGTGACATCACAAGTTGAGGCGCCCTTCATGCCCATGGAATTCTGCAACTCGATGGTTACCCCCGGCGCATCGGGCGGAATCAGGACGATGGAAAGGTTCTTGTAGCGGCCCGCTTCGGAATCGCTCTTCACGACAGTGTAGATGTAATCGGCGATGTTCGCGCCGGAGCAAAACCGCTTGGAACCGTTGATGGTGACCGTCGCCCCGTTGCCCTTCCGCACAGCACTCGTGCGCACGCTGGCGACATCTGCCCCCACATCCGGCTCGGAAATCCCGTAGGCGAAGAGCAGCTTGCCCTCGGCGAGCTTCGGCAGGAGTTCGGCCTTCTGCGCGGCGCTTCCCACTTCTTCGATGTTCATCGCGCCATAGCAGGCGCACATGATGTAAGGCACCGCGACGGCCATCGAGCGGCGGGCGAGTTCTTCGATCACCACCATGGTCGCCGTGATATCGCGCCCCGCGCCGCCATATTCCTCGGGCACGGTCAGCGCATTCACACCCAGTGCGGAAAGCTGATCGAATATCTCGCGGGGAAAGATGTTCTCGCGATCCCATTTCTGGGCCAGCTCGCGGGGCATTTCGTTTTCCACGAAACGCCGCACGGTATCGCGCAGCATCGTGACGTGTTCAGCTTCCTGAAAATGTTCCATCTTGAAACAGGACCTACTTGCCGGTGAATTTCGGCTTTTCCTTGTTCAGGAAGGCCTGGGTGGCGATCTTGTGATCGTCGGTCATCTGGGACATCGCTTCGAAGTTGAAAGCGGTATCCAGCACGGCATTTGCCGCCTGCTTGAGGCCGGCATTGACCGATGCCTTGGTCCACTTGATCGCATTGATCGCGCCACCGGCCAGACGTTCTGCCATGGCGTTCACCGCGTCATCGAGCTGGTCCGCGGGAACGCAATGGTTGATGAGACCGATCTCGGCGGCCTTCGCCGCGCTCAATGTGTCACCGGTCATCAGATATTCCTTGGCCCGGGCATAGCCGATGAGCTGCGGCCAGATCACCGCACCACCATCACCAGCCACAAGGCCGACAGCCACATGGGGGTCACCCAGCTTGGCCTCTTCGGCGGCATAGATGATGTCGCAGTATAACGCGATGGTGCAGCCCAGACCGATGGCGTGGCCGGGCAGGCGCGCAATGATCGGCTTTTCCAGATCGAGAAGCCCGTTCACCAGACGCTTGCCTTCCCAGACCGTCAGGGCAAACGCCTGCGGGTCGCCATGCATGTCGTTGAGCCATTGCAAATCGCCACCCGCGCAAAAGGCATTGCCCGCGCCGGTCAGGATGACGACATCAACCTCATGGTCGGCATTGACGTCATAGAAAATGCGCGAGAGTTCCTCATGCAGAACGGCATCCACCGCATTCAGGGTCCCCGGCCGCGACATGGTCAGGGTCAGAATACGGCCATTCCGTTCGGCCTTGATCGCCTCATAACTGTCGTAGTTCACGTACGTCCCCTCTGTCTGCCCGGATAGGCTTATGTCGTCAGGCTTGCTGCCTGATTGCAGACCGGAGTCAACGGTGATGGGCGCGCGGCGTCAATAGCGACCGCACGAGAATTACAAATTTCGTGGATATGAAATCAGCCCGAGGCCCGCATCTTCAATTTCATGCCGACAAGCTCATACATGCTCAGGCCGGTCATCGAACTGATCTCTTCCAGAGGCAGGGATGTTTCCTCGAGCAGCACACGTGCATGGCTCCTCGGCTCACGCTTGCGGCCGTTGCGGCGCTGCACGCGATTTGCAGCAGCGGCCTGGCGGCGACGCTCTTCTCCATCCAGACCGCGTTCGCGCGCTTCCTCCAGGGCCGCGTCACGGCGCACCTTGTCGGCATCAACCCAGCCGTCCATCATGCGCGCGGCCTTGTCCAGATCACGGGCGCGGCCAGACGGCTTGCGCTTGCGTGGTTCCTTGGGAAGTTCGGGAACAGGACCACCCGAGGCAGCTTCCTCCAGCGTCATACCGCGGGACTTCGCCATCCGCTCGGCAGCAGCCAGCGCGGCCGTGCGTTCACCCTCATAGGGGCTCTCATTGGCCAGCAGCAAAAGATTATGGAAGCGTTTTCGTTCCGCTTCGTCGAATGGTCTTGGATCGCTAATGGGTCAGCCTTCAGTTTATTTCCGAATAACGGGTCAGTATATCACAACGCATCCGCGTTGGTGACTGTGCGGATACGCCGTCTACAAAATGATCAGAGCTAATACAGCACCGGTCATACAGGTTGCGATGGTTCCCGCCAAGAGCGCTTTCACCCCCAATTCGGCCAGATCAGCCATGCATTCGGATGCCATGGCCCCCTTTCCGGCCCTCCGGATCCAAACACCCCCGGTTTTATGAAGCTTTAAAGGGCACAAGAATGTCTACCATGCGATCCCTTGGAGAACGCCTCGGCGCGCCAGTTTCCGCCCAGATTTCTTGGCTCAGCCGTTCGGGTCGGGCACGCGTTGCCAGAGTTGCTCGATGATGACCGTGCCGAACAGGCCTTCGCGCGTATAGGGATCATTGGCGTGAAACGCTTCCACTGTGGCGCGGTCGGGCGCGTCGAAAACAAGCACGTTGCCCGTCACATCGCGGATATCGACATCGCCTGAGGTGTCCACGCCATCGCGCACCAACCCGCCACCAAAGGTGATCATCGGCAGGAATGGTGCCTGATAGGCAGCATGTTCGGGTTGCAGGCGGGCACGCAGACTTGCCTGCCCGGGCTTATCGGTTCTCACAAGGGTAAACAGCATACGAACCCCGTCTGCGGCCGGTGTCCAACAAACTATGGACAATTCTATGATGCGAAGACGACAGCACCCTGTCCAGCATCACCTTGATCGTCTTGTGACGGAACTGCACAGACACGTTTGGCGGGCAATGTGACGCTGAAACGTGAACCGACTCCCGATTTGCTCGAAATATCGAGGGTGCCCTGATGTGCCTCAACAAATGTCTTCACCAGCGAAAGACCGAGACCGGTCCCGTCGTGGTTTCGCGCCAGTGTGCCGTCCACCTGATAAAAGGCTTCCGTCAAATGCGGAATATCATCTTCCGAAATACCGATCCCGTTATCTGCAACCTCTACGACGATCTCGCCATACTTGGTCACGGAGGCCAGCAGGGATATGGTCCCGGTGTCGTCTTCGGTGAACTTGAACGCATTTGATAGAAGATTGATTGTGATCTGACGGATCAGGCGCTCATCACCAACAATCCAGGGCAAGTCACCTTCAAGACTGATCGACAGGCGTCTGGGTTGTTTTCCCTGCCAGCCCTGGGCGATCCGAACACATCCACTCAAGGCATATGCAAGATCGAACGGCTCCTCATTGAGATCGAAAGACCCTGTTTCGATTTTCGAGATATCGAGGATGTCGTTGATCACGGAAAGCAAATGATGGCCGCTGTCATGAATAAGGCCGGTGTATTCGAGATACTCTTCACAGCCCAGCGGCCCGAAGGATTCATCCTTCATCAGTTCGGAAAAACCAATGACCGCATTCAGAGGTGTTCTGAGTTCATGGCTCATATTTGCGAGGAATTCCGTCTTTGCTCTATTGGCAGCTTCGGCAGTTTCCTTTGCTGCCCGAAGCTCTCCTTCAGCCTCCTTGCGCCGCGTGATGTCGCGAAACGTATAGGTATAGATGGGCCGATCGGACACCTGTCTGTGATTCCGCCCCATGGCTACGGGAACCGTCGAACGGCTGACACTCAACTCAATGGGGACCCGGTTTCCGTCCGGCCGCATGACAAAGAGTTCTACGGGTTCGATCAGCAAGGGACCCGTCGCCATGTCTTCGGCCTCTAGCGAAGCCTGCACGGGATCCGTCGCGCCATTGATGATCTCATCGATATTCATGCCCTTGGCGGCCTGAATGGGGACGCCGGTAACTGTCTCGGCAGCCTCATTGAACAATTCGATATTGCCGGATTCATTGGTCGTGGCGATCCCGTCAAAACTGTCTGAGACAATACGATCCAGTGTGCGCGCATGACGCATCACCACCAGACGTTGGCTAAAGATGGTCCGGGCCTGCTGTTCGATATCCTTCAGCAGGTCGAACGCGAAACAGCCCGCCAGTGACAGGGTGATCGCCGACGTCGCGACAAAGAGCGCTTCCCAGTGCAGGAACGAGAAAGCAGCACATTCGGCAAGAACGACTACCCCGAGAACTGTCGCGGCACGAAGAGTCCAGTGACGTCGAGACACCAGCAGCCATACCGCGACCGCCAGTAAAACGGAAAGCACCCCGATCCAGACTGGCACCTCGGAAATGTCCCGCCCCTGCATGAGGGTCTCATAGGCAATGACCTGCAGCATGGGACCATCGACGACGCCATAAACAGGCGAGGCAAACTGATCACCAAGTTCCAGCGCTGTCGCGCCGACGATCACAGCTTTGCCGGCAAAAAAGTCGTCCGGCGTATTTCCTGCCAGGACATCCACATAAGAAATCCGGGGAACCGATTCCGGTCGAATGCTGTAATCGATGCGAATGTCGGTCTGCCCGGGAAGGTCAAACCCGGCGAGTGCGAACGGCAATGAGGCAACTGGCTGCCCGTCGATGATGGCACCTGCAGGGAATTCACGGATGAACGCATCCGTTCCCGGGAACACGTTGACAAGACCAAACCGGGTGTGAGCGGCAAAACCGGGTATCGGCCGGTTGAAGGTCAGAAAGGCCTTTCCTGCCCCATCCTTGGAAACCTGCTGGACGGCAGCCAGGACGACCCTTCCGTCCGAGCGCTCAAGGGCCGCAGCGAATGCCTCGTCTTCAACCGAAGACGAACGCGAACTGAAGTCGATGTCGAAGGCTACTTCTTCTGCGCCAAGGGCAAACAGACGATCAACCAATGCGCCATGCAGGGACCGCGGCCAGGGCCAGACATCGATTGCCTGCAAGCTCCGCGCGTCGATCTCGACGAGCACCACATCCCCGGAGGCAGCCCGGGAATCAACCACCTGTCGCTGATCGTGCAAAAAATTGTCGATGGGAACCAGCCAGCCGAAAGCCAGAGCCCATGCCATGATCAATCCGATAAGCAGATATGGCAGATAGCGTTTCATTCGCTGCGTCAATCCCCAAATAGATCGTCCACCGCTCCATTTCGGAGCGGTGGACGAGTAACTTGGCTTTGAAACCCTTTAATTTTGGTTTCCGAAGGGTATTTTTTGCCCTCCAGCCCTAGTTTTTGCCATTACCATTCCCGTTACCACCGGAATTGCCGTTCCCGTTACCACCGGAATTGCCGTTCCCGTTACCACCGGAATTGCCGTTCCCGTTACCACCGGAATTGCCGTTCCCGTTACCACCGGAATTGCCGTTATTGCTGGCATTGTTGCTCACAGCCGAATTGACGGCCCCATTACCAGGCGCTTGCGCAATGAGCAGTTGCCCCGGTGCCGACAATTTCGCAGCCCCCGCGCTGCCAGCCTTCCCAGACTTGCCAGCCTTCGCGCCATTAGCCGCTTTCTTTCCGCCGACTGTGGCACGTCCCTGCATCAGGCCTCCGGTGGCCCGACCCAGATCAAGGTCAACGCTTCCAAGGGCAACAGCCACTTTCACGCCCTTGCCTTTGGCCACCCGGTTCTCCAACGCCAGCGCGCTCTTTCCCTTACCCTCGTTACGGAGCGACGGTCCGTCAGATGTATCGGGGACAGCTTCGACCTCGGCCTTCTGGGTTTCAGGGGCCGGTGCAACATTCACACCCGAGACATCAACCGGCGCATTGGCGTTGGTACCGCGCGTTGCGGTCTGGCCCGGTCGTACAAGCTGGACCTGACGCCCTGAAAGATCCGCCACCTGAACCGCACCTTCCACAACGTGAACCGCTGCACCGACATCGCTCACGCTGACCGTGAAGGTGGTTCCCTTCACGACCGCCGCCATGAACGGCGTTTTGACTTCGAAATGCTGGTTTGGCTGCTTCTGCACTTTCAGCAGAATAGTCCCGAGATTCTGAAGGATCTGGGTTGCAAACGGTCCCGTATTTTCCACGGGAAGACCCATCTCGCTGGCAGGTGATACCGTGATCCGTTCGTCCCCGCGTGCAAGGACCACATGTCCATTTGCCCCGGTCCTGATGACATCTCCGGAATCAACCGTGATCCCGACAGCTGCCGACGCAGGGGCCTGCCCCTGATCAATGAACTGTGCCTCTCCCGAGACATTCCGGATTTCCCAGTTCGCGCCTGTCTGCGCAGCGAGAACTTCGGTATTGCCTGCCAGGAGCAAAAAACCGAACGCCATGACAGCGTGGTGGATATGTTTGGAAGTTTCTTTCCTGATCATGACTACTTGCCTTTCTGGTGACCGCACGTTGTTCGTCCTGAACGCGGCGTGTTGGATTTCTCAAATCCTTCGGCAAAACCTACTTGAATTATTTTTGTAAGCAATTTCAATCATTTACAATTAATTCAAAACTTTTCGAGAATTTTATCGGCTTTTCGTTATCATCGGTTTGTTAACCTTATCCGGTGATTGTCCTCGCCAAACATTCCATCGACCTGTGCCCCCAAAAGCAGGCACGGCAAGCCATTCCCGACCGAGCGCCATTCCGTCCATGCATGTACGCAAAAACATAACCAAAGCGGCTTTTGGCTGTCTGGGTCTGGTGATCGCATTCATTGCCTCGAGTGCGGATCGCGGTTTCGCTCAAACGCAAGCGAACGGCACGGAGGCCAATCCAGGCCAGATCGAACGGCGCATAGAAGACGCCGCCCCGATTACGAAGCCGCGCGAAGAACCCCTTACAAACATCCCGGTTTTGCCCACAGAATCAGGCGATCAGGATCAATCCTTCGTCTTGGCTGCGGTCTCGATCTCGGGTGTGGAGACGCTCACACCCGCAGCCATCGCGCCTTCCTACGAGGAATTGCTCGCTTCGGTGATCACACTTTCCGATGCAGCCGAAATCGCAAATCGCATCACCGCGATATACCGGGAGCAAGGCTACGCCCTGAGCCGCGCATTTGTGCCGCCGCAAGTTGTCGAAGGCGGCGTGCTGCGCATCGTGGTCGCCGAAGGCTATGTGAGCGGCGTCGCGTTTTCGGGAGCCGACGATCTTGCAACGGATCTCAATCCCTATCTTGCCTCCGTCCTGAGCGAAAAACCTCTCAAGCTCGCAACACTCGAACGCGCCATTCTGCTCATCAACGATCTGGCCGGGATTCGCATCACGCAATCGAGCCTGAGCGAACCCGAAGAAGGCTCCGGCGAATTCCTGCTGCAATTGGCGATTCAATATGACGGGGCGGACGCGACTGCCTATCTGGACAATCGCGGAACCCCTTCGGTTGGCCGCCTGCAGAGCTGGATCAGCGGTGGCCTGAATTCTCAATTGGGGATGGGCGAACGCATACAGGTCGGCATGTTCACGGTGCCGAACCAGCCCGAGGAGCTTCTGTACAAGGAAGTATCCTATTTGCAGCCGCTCGGCGGAAACGGGACCGAGTTCTTCCTCAGTGGTTCTCACAGCAGTCTGGATCCCGGGAGCGATCTCGGTTTGCAGGACACCGAAAGCGAAAGCGTCAGCGTCATACTCAGATTGACCCATCCGATTCTCCGCAGCCGGACAGAAAGCATGTGGCTGAACGGGTTTCTGGAATATCGGAACTCAGAGGAACACAGGCGTGGAATAAAGAATTTCGATGACCATATTCGTGTGGGGCGCCTGCGCGCCAACTACAATCGCGGTGGCGATAGCTTTTTCGTTTCCTCAATCCTGCGATTGAGCCAGGGACTGAGTGTTCTTGGCGCATCGACCGAACGATCGGGTCAGCTTTCGAGGTTCGATGCAACGCCGAACTTCACCAAGGTCAGCGCCGAGGCGTCGTATGGTCAGGATGTGTTTGGACAGGTTTCGACCCTTGTTTCGGTGAGTGGCCAGAAATCCGCCAACTCCCTTTATTCATCCGAGGAGTTCGCGGTTGGCGGCAACAGGTTCGGTCGTGCCTATGACTTTGCCGAAATCACCGGAGAGGACGGCGCGGCTGGATCGCTGGAACTTCGTTACTCCGTCGACGAACGACCCGACGGGTTCGAGTTCCTTCAGTTTTACAGTTTTTATGACTTTGGTGCCGTCTGGAACCGCAACGCGGACAGCGCCTTTCGGAGACACAGTCTTTCATCAACAGGATTGGGTGTTCGCGCGAACTTCGTGCGGTCCATCCAGACATCCTTCGAAGTGGCGCAGCCACTCACGAGACAGGTCTTCACCAGCGGGAACGACACCGGCCCACGCTATTTCTTTTCTCTCTCAACGAACTTCTGAGTTCAGCCAGAGGAGTTCATGTCCGCAGCGGACATACTTGTTTTGGGCAACGGGGCACCTGATAATGGGTGTTGCACCGCACTCGAATGTCTGGAATCCGGAAGATGAACAAACCCGAGTACCAGAGCGGATTGGGGAATCATTTTTCCACCGAAGCTCTACCCGGTGCGCTGCCCCAGGGGCAGAACTCCCCGCAGAAAGCACCCTACGGTCTCTATGCCGAAGCACTGAGCGGTTCGGCCTTTACCGTCCCCCGCGAAGAGTCCCGCCAGACCTGGTGCTACCGGATACGCCCGACGGCCCAACATGCCCCCTACCGCCAGATTGAGAACGGATCCTGGCGTACCGCGCCAAGCTCTGACGGCCCAACAACGCCCAACCAGCTCCGATGGGACCCGCTGACCTTTCCCGATGCACCGACCGACTTGATCGACGGCATCGTGAGCTACGGTCTTTGTGGCGACGCCCACACCCAGGCCGGGATCGGCATTCATCTCTACGTCGCCAACACATCCATGGTGGACCGCTTCTTTCACAACGCGGATGGCGAGATGCTGTTCGTCCCCCAGCAAGGGCGACTGATCCTGCACACCGAACTGGGGGTGATGGATGCCGCGCCGGGGGAGATCACGGTGGTTCCGCGAGGCATCAAGTTTCGCGCTGCGCTCCCGGACGGGCCCTCAAGAGGATATATCTGCGAGAACCACGGCGCACCGCTGCGCCTGCCCGAACTGGGCCCTATCGGCACGCAGGGACTGGCCAATCAACGCGATTTTCTGACACCCCTCGCCGCCTTCGAAGACCGCACCGGCAGCTTTGAACTGGTGTTCAAGTTTGATGGTCATCTCTGGGCCTGCGAGACCGACCGCTCGCCGCTTGATGTGGTGGCCTGGCACGGCACCCATGTCCCCTACAAATACGATCTGGCGAACTTCATGACCATCGGGACCGTCAGCGTCGACCATCCCGACCCTTCGATTTTCACGGTGCTTACATCGCCATCCAGTGACCCCGGGACCGCCAATTTGGACTTTGCAATCTTCCCGCCGCGCTGGATGGTTGCCGAACACTCGTTTCGCCCACCCTGGTTCCACAGGAACTTCATGAACGAGTTCATGGGACTGGTCACCGGCGCCTATGACGCCAAGGCTGAAGGCTTCAATCCGGGCGGCGCCAGCCTGCACAATTGCATGGCCGGCCACGGCCCTGATGCCGCAACCTTCGAAACCGCGAGCAACGCCAGCCTCAAGCCGGAGAAGATCGAGGACAGCCTCGCCTTCATGTTCGAGACCCGCTACGTCATCCGTCCTACAAAGTTTGCCATGGAAACTCCCCTGCGACAGCAGAACTATCAGGATTGCTGGGCCGGGCTTGAAGACCGGTTCGATCCGACACGGGCATAACAGTTGCGGATTGCACATTTTGATGCGACAGGTTTTCAGCGCATGATACGTCGCGACTAAACCCATATCCTGCAAGGAAGTTAAATGCCCATCGCCGAGTTCGACCCCTGGCGCAAGCAATACTTCGAAGGTGTCGTCTGCCCGGATGACATTCTGGTCCCGACCGAGGACGGCGATGCCTATATGGCCTATCCCGCGCATCGCTGGCTCTACAACAAACTTGCAATCACCGAAAGTCAGGGCGTGACCTGTGCGCCGCACGGGTTCGAACCAACGGCCTATCCGGTCTTCTCCAAGCCGATCTACAACATGCGCGGCATGGGCGCGGGCACGCAGGTCTTCGCCTCACATGACGATTATGTGCATGGGCAGCTTCCCGGCCATATGTGGTCGGAATTGTTCGAGGGCGAACATGTGAGCACCGATGTCGCCGTTGTCGACGGGGATGCCCGCTGGTGGCGTCACGTGGTCGGCAAGTCCCTCGGCGACGGTGTGTTCGACTACTGGACTGTCGAAGGCGCACATCGCCCCGTACTCGAATCCTATCTTGATGACTGGCTGGCAACCCACCTGCAGGGTTACACCGGCATGGCCAATTTCGAGACCATCGGCGGCCGTATCATCGAAGGACATCTCCGGTTCAGCGACCAGTGGCCCGACCTCTACGGGAAAGGCTGGGTCGATGCCCTTGTGGGACTTTATGCGACCAAGGACTGGAATTTCGACGATTCTGACCGCCGCGACGGATATTCGGTCGTGCTGTTCGGTGCCCATGGCGTGCCGTATCGCCACCCTCCGGCAGACGCCGTCAACGCGCTGCGTGCGCGAGCGGGTGTCAGCAGCATCCAGATCACCTTCCATGAGGACAAGGCCCCAGAAGCCCATTCCATGCCGCCGGGCGGGTTTCGGTTGGCGATCGTGAACACGGAAGACCTGTCGCTCGGCATGGAAATCCGCGAACAGCTCGCCTTGCTGTTCTGGTCGACCCATCCGCTTGGCCTGCGCCCGAACACTGAAGCCTGATCCGCATCGTGGCAAAGATCGTCGAAGACCTGCCTCACCCGATTGAGGAAATCGAGAACGTCTGGATTCCCATGCCCGATGGCTGCCGGCTGGCCGCGCGCATGTGGATGCCGTCTGACGCACATGAAAACCCGGTTCCGGCGATCCTGGAATACCTCCCCTATCGCAAGCGGGACCTGATGCGCCTGCGCGACGAACCCATGCACCGCTACCTCGCCGGGCACGGCTATATCGGGATCCGCGTCGATGTGCGGGGATCAGGCGATTCCGAAGGTGTCATGCATGACGAGTATTCACGCGAAGAGCACGAGGACGCCGAGGCGATCATCGCCTGGCTGGCGAAACAGCCCTGGTGTTCCGGGAATGTCGGCATGTTCGGTATCTCCTGGGGCGGGTTCAACGCATTGCAGGTGGCAGCGCGGCGTCCTCCGGCCCTCAAGGCGATCATTTCCCTGTGCGCGGCCGATGACAGATATGCCGACGATGCCCATTACATGGGTGGCTGCCTGATCAACGAGAACCTGCAATGGGGCTCGGTGCTGATGGCCTACAACGCCCTGCCGCCCGATCCGGAGATCGTGGGCGAGAACTGGCGCAATATGTGGCGCGAACGACTGGAACACGCCACGGCCTTCCCGGCCCGCTGGATGGAGCACCAGCGCCGTGACGCCTACTGGGCACATGGATCGATCAGCGAGGAATTCGCGGCCATCGAATGCCCGGTCTATGCCATTGGCGGTTGGGCGGACGGATATTCGAATGCCGTCCCACGTTTGCTTGAACATCTGTCCGCGCCGTCCAAGGGGCTGGTGGGCCCGTGGTCCCACATGTTTCCGCATGAGGGCCAGCCAGGACCGGTGATCGGCTTCCTCCAGGAAGCCGTTCGCTGGTGGGATCAATGGCTCAAGGGCATCGACACGGGGCTGATGGACGAACCGCAATACCGGGTCTGGATGCAGGAAAACCTGGCTCCGTCTCCAACCCAGTTGGTGTCGCCGGGCAGATGGGTTGCCGAAGAGACCTGGCCTTCAGACCGGATCACACACCAGCAATGGCATTTGAACACGGGTCGCCTTGAAGACGCGCCGGAAGAACCCGCCACGCTGACAATCAGCTCGCCGCAAACGACCGGTTCGACCGGCGGCGAATGGTGCGCCTTCGGTGCCGATGGCGAGATGCCGACAGATCAGCGACAGGATGACGGGCGCTCTCTGGTGTTTGACAGCGCAATACTCGACGCTGATCTGGAAATTCTCGGTGCGCCGCGGGTCACGCTCGAACTCGCTATCGACCAGCCGGTCGGCATGATCGCGGTCCGGCTGAACGACACCTCGCCCGACGGGGCCTCCACCCGGATCAGTTACGGACTGCTCAACCTCACCCACCGGGACAGCCATGCCGATCCCGAACCACTGGTGCCGGGACAGACCTACAGGATCGAAGTTCAGCTAAACGATATTGCTCACCGGTTTCCCGCCGGTCACCAGATTCGCATTGCTGTCTCCACGAGCTACTGGCCGATAGCCTGGCCCTCGCCCCAGCCTGTCAACCTGTCCCTTTTGACTGGCAACAGCACCCTCACCCTCCCGGTCCGGCCAACCCGCGCCGGCGACGAAGAACTCCGGATTTTCGAGCCCCCCGAGCGTGCGACGGGGGACGAGAGCGTCAAACTGCGCCCGTTACGCCACATCCGGGAACTCGGGCGCAATCTGACAACGAATGAGCTTGTCCACACGCTGCGCAATGACGGCGGAGAGATCGGCGGTGCCTCGCTGGCCCGTATCGATGCGATTGATCTGGATATCGGGCGGCGCATGGAACGTCGCTACCGTATCGGGGAAAGCGACCCGCTGACGGCGCGCGCGGAAATCGTTCAGGACTTCATGCTCCGGCGCGGCGACTGGCAAATCCGGGTGCAGGTCCGCAACCGGCTTCAGTCCACAAAGGACAATTTCCTGTTCAATGCCGACCTCGAAGCCTTTGAGGGGGACACTCTGTTTTTCTCGCGAAACTGGGACCTGACGATTCCGCGGGATCTGGCGTAACGTTTAACCTAAACCGTTACGGCGGCGCGCCACACGAATGATACGGGCCAGCAATTCCCCGTAACGCATTCCGGCAAACCCGGCCATCATCGCCAGCTTGCCATCGAGGGACCAAGCCGGGTTGGGGTTCATTTCCAGCAGCTTGATCGTCCCATCCGCGCCCGTGCGAAAATCACAGCGCGCATAGTCCTGACAGCCCAGCCGCTCGAACATCGCAATGGCATGGCCCGACAGTCGGGCACGCATCGCGTCACTGATATTGGCTTCGTGGTACCGGATATCCGTCCAGTAGGGCGAATCCGGAATGGTCTTTGATTCATAAGAGAGGATCGGTGACAGACCTTCGGGCAGGCCGCTGTAGTCGACCTCGACCGGCGGCAGAACCAGATAGTCACCCCCGGTGTTGCCGATGATCCCGACGCTGTATTCCGCACCGGACAGGTATTCCTGCAGCAGCACGGAATGCCCGGGCAAAAGCCCGGTCAGCATGTCCAGATACGCCCTCGCTTCCGCTTCATTTTCGACCACGGCGTCCTTGGTGATCCCGAGACTGCCATGGGTGCGGTTGGGCTTCACGATCACCGGATATGGCAGGTCGAAATCATCGACGGCATCCGCGCTCGCCCAGAACCGCTGGTCGGGAACTGGCACACCGACATCGCGCGCGGCAGCGTGGATCAGGGCTTTGTCATTGCACAGCGTGATCGCGGCCGGATTGTTACCGCTATAGGGAATTTCGAGCATTTCCAGAAGAGCGACCACATGCAACTCAAGCCGCGAAATGTTTCGAAAGCCGACATCGCACAGATTCATCACGAATTCCGGCGGGTTCGCCATGAAACGCCCCGGGAGCCCGTCGTGACGATCAACAAATTCCAGATCGAAGCTCGCCTCTTCCTCAAGCGCCGATTTCATCCGGGCAATGGCGTCCAGATCTTCCGGGTTGTAACGATTTCCCGGCTTGGACGCGTCAGGCAAGGACGGATCGCCGAGAAGTACGGTCACGGCGGGACGAGCGGTCATGAATATTCCTCTTGCGGGAGAGCCTACTTCTCCGGGATCACGGGCAGGAGGACATGCGAGGGATGATCCGGCCCGGTGTGGAGCGTCACCTTAGCATCGAATGTCTCCAGTGGCCGATTGCCCTTCATCTCGTGTTTGAAAGGCCCAACGCCATACTGGATTCGTCCGGCAATCATCGGGTCACCCGGCGTCCAGCCCGGATAGACATAGTCACGCCCGCGCACACTCAGCGCCAGCCGGTAGCCTTCGGGCAGGACAATCGAGGTTGGCCAGATTTCGATGTCGAGTTCATACACCTCGCCCGGCGTGAGGGGCTGGATCTCGTCATGGGCGTGATAGGGCCGATAAGGCAGCGTCTGATCGGGATCAAGTTTGCGATGTGACGCGCGCAGCCAGCCGATCCCGACCGGTGTGTGCGGATCGTTCGAGCCCTTGTAGACGACCTCTTTCATGTCCGGCTTGAACACACGCAGGACCAGGAACAGATCGGCATCTTCGGTTTCCGAGGAAATGAAGAGTTTCGCTGCGACGGGTCCGGTGATCTCGGTTTCCGTTTCCACCGGCGGCGCCAGAAATGTCAGACCATCGCCCAGCGCGTCATAGGTAACTGACTGGTTCGCGGACATGGGCGCATCCGACAAGGTCTTGCCAGCGGGGTCCAGATACATCGGGGTCCAATTGGTGCGCGGGATCGGCCAGGCTTCCTCGGTCCGCTCGACAAACACTTCATCGGGATGGCGGACATGAAGCTGGACGGGCGGCTGCTTGTCCCAGCCATTGTCCTCACCTTTGAGGAAATGGTCGAAGAAGCGGCGCTGCAAATCCATGCCGTAGTCGGTGTAGAAATGGGTGAAATGCTCAAGACCATGCATTTCGAGCCATTTCTGCTCGCTGGCCGCGTTCACATAGCCTTCCGTGTTACCGCGCGGATGCAGGCCGACGCCACCCCAGTTGCCCGATGACAACAAGGGCACGTTGATCTTCGAATAGTCCGGCATCCGGGCCTTCCAGTAATCATCGACCAGCGGATGATCGAGAATATCCTTGCCGTAATCCGTGCGGTTCGCCGCAAGCTCTTCTTCGGTCAGGGTTTCGGGGCCGGAAATCCATTCGCCGTTGAGGCGGCTTTTGCGGCCATTGGCTCCCTTGCCGTGCTGACGCGGGACCACCGCGCTGTTGTACCAGACGGAAGGGAAACGGCAGGCAATGCCGCCGTGATGGCCCAGATCGCGATAGAAGTCTGCCGCACCTTCCCAGACGCACATCGCCGCCAGATGTTTGGGCTGGAGGGAAGCCACCTGCCACTGGTTCATGCCGAAATACGAAATCCCGCTGGTGCCGACCTTGCCATTCGACCAGCCCTGGGTTCCCGCCCAGTTGATGCAATCATGGAAATCCTGCGCCTCGCGCGGCGACCAGACCTCCAGATAGCCCTGCGACCGGCCCGCACCACGGGAATCCACACGCATGCAGATGTAACCGTTCGGCACCCATTTTTCGGGATCGACCAATTCCCAGTTCTGGTAGCGGTTCGACGAACCGGCCAGACAGTCGGGATAATCCTCGACCATCTGCTTCCACTGGAAGGGGTAGCCGTCTTCCCAGGCGAGCCACTTGGCATAGGGCCCGTAGCTGATGATGACGGGATACTGGCCGTCATCGTCCGGGCGATAGATATCGGCCCGCAGCACGACGCCATCATCCATGGTCAGCGGCACATCCCAGTCGATCCGCATCCCGTCATTGACCTTGGATGTCATCTGGCTGTCGCCGGGTGTCTGAATTGTGGTCATGGTTGTTTCCCTTGGTGTTTTTTTATTTTGTTTTCGCAGCCCGGCGCTTTGGTGGAATCACCGGAAGCAACAGATGCGAAGGATATTTCGGCCCGCAATGGATGGTGACGTTGCCGCCATAGATACGCGCATCGCGGCCATCGTGAATGAACGGACCCACGCCCGTGAACTCGTTTTTCATGTTCGAGAGTTTGCCGCCCGAACCGCCGGGATAGACATAATCCCGCCCGCGCACAGTCAGGCCGAGGCGGTAGCCCGCCGGAACCACAATCGAGGTCGGCCAGATTTCGATATCCAGTTCATGAACCTGTCCCGGCTTGAGAGGCTGCTCCTCATCATGACTATGATAGGGCTGCCAAGGTTTCGATTTCTTCCGGTCCAGCTTGCGGTGGGAGGCGCGCAGCCAGCCTTGCGCAATCGGCGTGTGCGGGTCAAGCGCACCCCGGAAGGTCACCTCCTTGAGATCGGGTGCAAACAGGCGGACCACCAGAAACAAATCTGCATCCGTCGTCGCTGAAGAGACAAAGAGTTTCGCGGCCAGCGGCCCCGTCACTTCGAGCGCATCCTCACGCGCAGGCATCAGGAATGTCACGCCATCGCCAAGCCCCGCATAGGTGCTCTTCTGGGTTTTTGCCGGGGGCCTTGGCGCCAGCGCACCCGTTGCGGTCTCCAGATAGGCTTTGGTCCACTTCGTGCGCTTGAGGGGCCATTCCGCCTCAGCGCGGGGCACAAATACTTCGCCCGGATGCCGGATGTTCAGCTGGACCCTGGGCTGCTTCTTCCAGCCGGTATCTTCACCTTTGAGGAAGTGGCCGAAAAACCGCTTCTGAAGATCGAGGCCGTAATCGGTATAGAACTCCGTCCAGTGTTCGCGTCCATGCATTTCCAGCCATTTCTGATCAGAAGCGGCATTCACAAACCCGTCTATATTGCCGCGCGGGTGCAGGCCCTGCCCGCCCCAGTTGCCGGCTGACAGGAACGGAACATCGACCTGTGTCCAGTCGGCCGAACGCCCCCGATACCACGCATCATCCAGTTTGCGTTTGCGCAGTTCGCCGGGCAGGTCCGTGCGATTCTTTTTGAGCTGCGCGCGTGAATAGGTCGGCGGCCCACAGACCAGATCACCATGCACGACCGAACGCGGGCCGTTATCACCCAGTCCGTGCTGGACGGATTCCACCTGCTTGTCATACCAGTTTGGCACGAAGGTCGAGAGGATGCCGCCGTGATAGTTGGAATCCCGATAGTAGTCCCCGGCCCCTTCCCAGACACACATCGCACTCAGATGCGGCGGCTTCAGACGAGCCACATGCCACTGGTTGATGGCGTAGTAGGATATCCCGTTCAGGCCCACCTTCCCGTTCGACCAGGGCTGAACCCCTGCCCATTCAATGCAGTTGTAGAAATCCCTGGTCTCGCGCGGCGAACGCACATCTACCACACCCGGTGAACGACCCGAGCCACGTGAATCCACCCGGATCACAACATAGCCGTCGGGCACCCATTTTTCCGGGTCGACCACCTCCCAATTGGCGTATTTGTTGGTCGTGCCTTGCGCCACTTCGGGAAACTTCTCGACCATGATGTTCCAGGCCGTTTCGTAGCCTTTCTGAAACGACAGCCCCTTGGCATAGGGTCCATGGCTCAGGATGACCGGGAACTCGCCCTTCGTTTTCGGGCGGAAGATATCGGCGCGCAGGACGTTCCCATCATCCATTTCGATCGGCACATCCCACTCGATCCGCATGCCGTCGCGAATCTCCATCCGGTACTGGCTATCTTTGGTCATTGCCACCCTACTTGGCCGGGATGATCGGCAGCAGCACATAACCGGCGTTGTCGCCGCCGAGATGCACCGTGACTTTGTTGTCGAAGACCTCAGGCGGGCGATCATCGGGATCGTCATGCAGGAATGGCCCCACACCGGTGAAGACGTTCTTCATGTTGGACAGGCCCGCATTCGCTTCCCCGGTAAAGACATAGTCACAACCCTTGATCGACAACCCGACACGATAGCCCTTCGGTACGACGATCCCGGTGGCATGAATCTCGATATCGAGTTCATAGATCTCGCCGGGGGTGAGCGGCTGCACCTCGTCATGGGTGTGGTAGGGCGCCGCTTCAGTTGAAAGCTTCTCGTCCAGTTTGCGGTGCGAAGCCCGCAGCCAGCCCGATGCGACAGGCGTGTGCGGATCAAGCGCGCCCCGGAACGTGATTTCCTTCATGTCCGATTGGAAGACACGCAGGATCACGAACAGATCGGCATCCCTGGTGTCCGATGACACGTTCAGCTTGATCGCCATGGGGCCACAGATTTCGGTGTCTTCGGCCATCGGGTTTGACAGGAATGTCAGCCCGTCACCCATGGCGTCATAGGTGATCGCCGCCGGTTTGCTGGTCGGCTTTTCCGAAAGCAGCTGACCCGCAGGCTCCAGATGGTATTTCGTCCATTCGGCACGCGGCAGCGGCCAGTCCTCTTCGGCGCGCGGCACGAATTTTTCACCCGGATGGCGCACATTCAGCAGCACCCGCGGCTGATCTTTCCAGCCGGACTCCTCACCCTTGAGGAAGCAGTCGAAGAACCGCCACTGCAGATCATTGCCGTAATCCGTGTAGTAGAGCGACCAATGCTCGAGGCCATGCACTTCGAGCCATTTGTCTTTCGATGCCGACCGCATGAAACCGTTGAAATTGCCGCGCGGATGCAACGGTGCGCCACCCCAGTTGGCGCAACTGAGGATCGGCACCTCGATCTTCGAATAATCGACGGCGCGGTCGGCATAGAATTCGTCATCCAGCGGATGCGCGCGCATCGAGCCGTGCAGATCGAACCGATTGGCGGCCAGCTCCCCATCCGGCAGGGTCTCGGGACCGGCAGCCCATTCGCCGTTGGCGCGCGAACGGAAGCCGCGATCACCATAGCCATGCTGCAGCTTCATGATCTGCATGTCGTACCAATTGCGCGCAAAAGACGAGTAGATGCCGCCGTGATAGCTGCCCTCACGGTAGTAATCCGTCGAACCTTCCCACGGACAGATCGCGGCCAGATGCTTGGGCTGCAGGGCGGCCACCTGCCACTGGTTGATCGCGTAGTAGGAAATTCCCGACAGCCCGACCTTGCCATTCGACCAGGGCTGGACCCCGCCCCACTCGATACAATCATGAAAGTCCTGCGTCTCGCGGGAGTTGAAATGCTCCAGATAGCCGGGCGAGCGGCCGGCGCCACGGGAATCGACACGGACCAGCGCATAGCCGCGCGGCACCCATTTCTCGGGATCGGCGACCTCCCAGGCCTGGTGGATATTGGTCGATCCAGCAGGCACGTCGGGATGATTCTGACACATCAGGTCCCAGCAGGTCTTGTAAAGCTCCTCGAAATGCAGGTCCTTGCCATAGGGGCCGTAGGACATGATCACCGGATACTGACCGTCATCGTCAGGTCGGTAGACATTGGCGCGCAGGACGAGACCATCATCCATTTCGATGGGCACATCCCAGTCAACACGCATGCCTTCACGGACCTCGCTTTTGAACAGCGGGTCGCCGGTATATTTGATGTCGTCCATGGTGGTCTCCTCCCCGGGTTGGGCCTTGTTTGATTGTTTGTTACGCCCTCAGGAACAATTCGGGCGGCTCGTATCTCCGAGCCGCCCGTTGTCGTTTCGCTACTTCTTGCCGCGTCCCTTTTTCTGGGGGATCACCGGCAGCATCACATAGGCCTGTTCCTTGGGGCCGGTGTGCAATGTGACATCGCCGCCGAAGATATGCGCGGGCCGGTCCCGCGGATCGTCGTGGCGGAAGATCGCGCAGCCCGTCCAGTTGGCATATTCACCAAGCTGCACATTGGAATCGCCCGGATAGACATAGTCGCGCCCGCGCACTGAAAGTGCCACCCGGTACCCCTTGGGCACGTGGATGCAGGTCGGCCAGACCTCGACATCCACTTCATAGGCCTTGCCCGCCGCAAGCGGCTGTTCTTCGTCATGGGTGTGATAGGGCCGGTACGGCAGGCTCTTCTTGGTATCGAGCTTGCGATGAGAGGCCCGCAGCCAGCCCTGGGCAATCGGTGTATGCGGATCGAGCGCACCCTGGAAGGTCACCTCCTTCATGTCGGGCCCGAAGACGCGCACCACGAGGAACAGATCGGCATCCTCGGTTTCCGATGACACGAACAGCTTGGATGCGATCGGGCCTGTGATCTCCATGTCTTCTGCCAAGGGCGGCGTCATGAAGGTCACACCGTCCGAGAACCCGCCATAGGTCACTTCACCTTTTTGCTTCTGGGGGGTGGTCGACAGGCTGTTGTCCTGCGGATTGAGATAGAACTTGGTCCACTCGGTCCGCTTGAGAGGCCATTCGTTCTCATGCCGCTCGACGAATTTTTCGCCGGGATGGCGCACCTGCAGCTGGACCTTGGGCTGCTTGTCCCAGCCGTTCTTCTTACCCTTCAGATAGTAATCGAAGAAGCGCTTCTGCAGGTCCATCCCGTAATCGGTGTAGAAATGCGTCCAGTGCTCGATGCCATGCACCTCAAGCCATTTTTCCTTCGAGGCCGACTGCACGAAGCCCTCAAAGTTGCCGCGCGGATGCAGGCCCTGCCCGCCCCAGTTGGCGGTCGAGAGCATGGGAACCTTGACCTTCGACCAATCCGGCATGCGTGACTGCCAGTATTCATCGGTGTCCAGCTTCCGGGCGAGGCAATCCTCGTAGAAGTTGTTGCGGTTGGCACCGAGTTCTTCCTCGGTCAGCGTGACCGGGCCGGCCACCCATTCACCGTTCAGGCGCGAGCGCGGGCCGTTTGTGCCCTTGCCGTGCTGGACGGAATAGACCTGCGCTTCCGACCAGTCCTTGACGAAGCCGTTGCACATGATCCCGCCGTGATGGGCCATGTCGCGATAGAAATCGGCCGCACCTTCCCACGGGCAGATCGCCGCGAGATGCTTGGGCTGAAGTGCCGCGCACTGCCACTGGTTCTCGGCGTAATAGGAAATGCCGTTCAGGCCGACCTTGCCGTTCGACCAGGATTGCACACCGGCCCAGTCCACACAGATCGCCAGATCCTGCGCTTCGCGCAGGGACCAGATATCAATGATGCCCGGCGAACGGCCGGTGCCGCGCCCATCCACACGGATACAGACGTAATCATCGGGAACCCAGCGCTCGGGATCCACGACTTCCCAGTTCTGGTATTTCTCGCTCGTTCCTGCCGCAATCTCGGGAAAGTCCTCGAGCATGCGTTCGTACTGATCGTGATAGGCGTCATCGAAATGCAGCAATTTGCCGTAGGGGCCATAGGTCATGATGACCGGGTATTTCCCGTTCTTGATCGGCCGGTACACGTCGCAGCGCAGCACGATGCCGTCATCCATCGTGATCGGCACATCCCAGTCGATCTGCATGCCATCACGCACATCGGTCCGTGCCTGATCGTCCATATACGCGGTCTTCTTCTTAGCCATTCGTGCTCTCCCGGAACGCAAGGTTATGTCGGCTGCGCACGCAGCCTTTAAGTAAAGGCTCGCCACATTCGTGCGGTCAGGCCGTATCACAAATTGTAGAATAGTGGAAAAAGGCGGCTGAGCGAAAGTGCCTGACACGACATTTATCGTACGACTTATCCTCGGCTGAGCCGTCCCTGCTCCTCGGCTGAGCCGTCCCTGCCCAAATGCTCAAAAGCGCGCAGAACCGGCGAGCTTCATCTTCCACCGCAGCACTTCCGGGGCCATCATCGACCAACCAGACCAAGTCGTGGCCTGCCACTACAAGCGGTTGTCGGGATCCACGCTATAGCCGAGATCATTCATCCAGAGCAGGCTCGTCCAGCTGTCCATGGATGGATCCAGCTCCATGCCGATGGCGCCCTGATAGCCTTTTTCCATCGCACGACGCACAATCCAGAGCAGATCGAGTTCTCCCTTTCCCGGTTCGTGACGTCCCGGCGGATTGCCGATCTGCACATAACCGATCAGCGGCCAGAATTCGTCCATGACATCAGAGAGCGTACCGGTTTCTTCGTAGCGCATGTGAAACGTGTCATAGACCAGTCCCACATTGGGCCTGTCGACGGCGGTCACGATCTCACGTGCCTGCGCCATGGTCTGCATTGCCCAGTTCGGAATGCGGCGGGCCGTGACCGGTTCCAGCAGGAACTTGCAGCGGTGGTCTCCGGCCGCATCCGCGATATAGGTCAGGTTCTCGACATAGATCTCGACGCAACGGTCGCGGGTTTCGCCTTCCGGGATGGGACCCGCACCCACATTGATCGAGTAGAAGTCGCAATGGTGGATGTACTCCAGCGCCTGATCGGCGGCCCGGCGGAACTCGTCCTGCCGCCCGGGCTGCGCCCCCAGCCCCATGGTGCCGCCTGCCCAGTCGGCGGGTACCACGCAATAGGTGAACTCAAGCCCGTGGTCTGCCAGCAGGGACTTCAACTCATCCTTTGGCAATTCATAGGGGAAATGCCATTCCACGGCCGTGCAGCCGATCTTCGCAGCGGCGGCGAACCGGTCGCGAACCGGGAGTTCGAGAAAAAGATGATAGAGATTGGGGGCGAAGTGAATCATGAGCATCCCGGAATAGCCACAACAGCAAACCACGAGAACGGCCGTGCGTCATGCAACGAATTGCGCGAATATATTGTAGCGCAGGCTGTCGGGGTGCCGTCTCCTTTGCCGGTCAGCAGCAAACACCGATACCCTGAACTTCAGCCATACGGAACAGACCATGACCAACGTCCATATCTGCCAGCGCTGCCTCGACGTCATCGAAGATGATATCCTGCCGATGACCCGTTCCGGGGTTGGAGCGGGCAACAAGGTGTTCGGGGCGGCAATCCTGCGCAAGTCAGATCTTTCACTTGTGGTCGCCGGCACAAATGGTGAAATCGAGAACCCGCTCCATCATGGCGAAATCTCAACCCTGAATGCGTATTACGCCTTACCCGCGCATGATCGCCCGGCGACGGCGGACTGCGTGTTTGTGTCCACCCATGAGCCGTGTTCCCTCTGCCTCTCGGCCATCACCTGGGCCGGTTTCGACAATTTCTACTATTTCTTCGGCTACGAAGACACGCGCGATGCATTCAACATTCCCCACGATCTGAAAATCCTGCAGGAGGTCTTCAAGGTTGCGGACGGCAACTACGCCCGTGAAAACGCCTTCTGGGCCTGTCACGACCTGATTGCCCTGTCTGCCGGCATCGATGATGACGGCCGCATTGCGCGTGAGGCGCAGATTTCGCGCATTCGGGCTGCCTATGATGAATTGTCGCGAACCTATCAGTCCTCAAAGACCGAAAACGACATCCCGCTCAGCTGATCTGCGCAGATGGGGCATCGGGACGTGCGCTGCACACGGGTTGGGCAATTCTGTCTATCGCATGGTCAGGCATTGGGCAGGCAAAACCGCCGACGCCCGTGAATCGACCACAAACAGCCACGAACATCTGGCACACGACTTGCGAAGTATGACGATGAACGCCGCCCGGTTCGTCGGGTGTCGACCCGTCAGGACAAGCAGGACGCCAGATGATCCCGATCGAAGACCGCCAGGCCCGCATTCTCGATTCCGCAAAGAAGATCGAGACTCCCTTTGCCGTTGATCCCGACCTTTGCCTCTACAGCCCGCAGGACAACATGGACTCCCTCAACCATCCGCGCATCGCGGAATGGCTGGACTTCGTAAAGAACGACTACACGCCTAAACTTCCCAAGGCCCAGCGCCGGGTGTTGCTGTTCATGCCGTGCACCCGGACCAAGCCCTATCCGTTCTCGACCGAGCATCAAGCGATCAACCAGCGCCTGCTCGACAGCGGGTTCGCGCCGACCAAGCGGCTTTACCTCCCGCAGGAATTGCAGGCGCGCCTGACCGCCGGGTTTTCGCCCGAAGTGCTCAACCTCTCGCCGCTCGCCAATGCCCAGGGCACGGTGATTCACCGCATGGTGATATCCGAGCCGATGGCCGTGGTTCCCTATGAGCACATCGCCGAATTCAATGGCAAACAATCGCCCGCCGTCGCCTATGACGATCCCGGTCTATTCGAAAATCGCGGAAATGCCGTTTCGCCATGGCGCGAGGATTCCACTGCTGTCCGGCAATCATCGACACGCTGGAAATGGGGTGATGAGGAACGTTGCAGCTATGTGCTGATGCACAATGTGATGGCCCAGACGCTGGCCCATGTCGTCAACCGGATCGGCGATCAGTACACTGATATCGTCTCCTGGGTCGCGCCCGGCCTGACCCATCGCAGCTTCGTCATTGGCCGTGACGAGCGCGCCGCCAACAAGGTGGTGGCCCGACGCAAGGTCGCAAACAGCTGGCACGCGCTCACGGGGGCCAATGACCTCCTGTCACCCGAGCGGCAGATCCTTTGCCTTCCCACAATCGAACACTGCCGTGAATCCATCCCCCGCCTGGCAAAGCGGCTGGGCACCGATCTTGCCCACGCAAATGCCATTTACGCACGCGGCGGCGCGAAGGCGACACCGCTGGCGCTGCCCGAACTCCTCGATGTGCTGGTCTCCTATCTTGAAGCCAAACAGGGTCAACAGGCGGCGTAAACGGGGCGGCTGCAAGAAGGAACGGCGCTGTTCTAGGCGGTTTCCGTGTCCGCATAGGCGAGAAACTCTTCGTCGGAGACCACGCGCAGTGGCAGCAGATCACTGCCGCCGCCGATGATCATGGATTCATCGACCCGCACGCAGGCCCCGCCATAGGTCCCGTTCACCGAAAAAGTTCCGATCTGGACATTGTGCCCGTCGATGACCGGCAACCGGAAGAGTTCCTGAAAGATCTGGTCCTGAGCCTCGAACTGGCCGGCGGTTTCGGCAACAACATCCTCGTTGCGGTTCACGATCGAGATGTTCGAGCCCCATCGCCCGACAATCGGCTTGGCCACATAGCCGGTCCGGCGCAATTCATCCGTCAGTTCATAGCTTGAATTGAGCAGGAACCGGCTTGAGGGGAAAATCGACTGCACGACGGGCAGGATCGCCTTGTTGCTGGTCACCAGCGTCCAGAGCGGCTCGAACACCATAACCTCTTCACGCAACAGTACATCGACCAGTCGCGGCCTGTGGGCGCGATGGTCGACCTTGTGGTTCAGACGAAGTTCCTCGGCGTCATCGGTGAGCTCGTGGCGAATCTGGTCGAGGGCGGTTTCCCATGCCCAGGTCTTCCAGACCCACTTGATGCGTACGCCATCGGCATCGCACACCCAGGCGTCCTCATCCCATTGCAGGCTGGACACGCCGCGCACGACCTTGCAGGGGATGCCCGCCGCTTCGGCAGCCGATTTCATGTAAAGCGCGTGATAGGTCTCTTCCAGATCGCGGTCCTGCAGGATGTGCAGCACATCATCGACACCGCTCTGCTTCCAGGCCTCGACCAGCTGTTCGTGCAGGTCTTCGCCAGCATCATCGCCCGCGGTACAGCCGAAATGCTGACCCCAGCGGCCCTGCACGTAACCGCATTCCATGTGACAGGACGCGGAATCCGCATTGTACTCATAGGCCTTGACCCCGCCTTCGTTGAGGGCGAAGTCGAAACGCCCGGTGATCATGCCGCCGCGCCGGTTGCTCCACGACTGGCGGATACGCGGCCAGAGCACGGGCGGCAGGTTGAACCGGTGCAACAATTCCTCATGCTCGAGCACGTAATTGGTGGCGTGCAGGAACATCCGGTGCAATTCGTTGGTGGCCCGCCGCAACTCCCGCAAGGCCGTTTCGCTGATGCAGAAATACTGGAACAGATGCTCATCATGGGTCGCAAGCCGGCAACCCTTGTTGAGTTCGATATAAGCAGCCTGTTTGTCGTCGGCTTTGTCGAGCCAGTCGATCTCAGCCTGCCCGCAATCCTCGACAGTGCGCAGCTGCGGCACAAACAGCCGAGGATCATCTTCGAGAACATCTTCGGCATGGGTCGGATCATCGGTCTGAATGACCCAGCCGAGCAAATCGGAATCCGGATAGGTACAGGACACGTGGAACCCGCCATCGGAATCCTGATGCATCGGCAATTCGCGCGACCAGTTCTGACCTTCGCCCCAGACCGTGTCGTGAACATTCTGTTCGATGATGCGGACCCGGTCCGGCAAGACTTCACTGACAACCGCAACATGGCCGGTCACATCGAACTCGCCGCCCTCCTTCCAGATCATCAGGGCACCCGGCTCCGGGGGGCGTTTGGCACCGTTGCGGAAGGACTGCAGCGGCAGTTGAGACTCATCGGCGATCACCCGCACGCCACGCAGACGGAAGATGTCATAGGCCATGGCGATATCATCGAAGACATAACCCCGATTGACGTACATCCAGCGCCGGGCCAGTTCGACACATTGCCATTTGTGCCCCATATAGACCCCGTCCACATGGCTCTGGAAGGACTGGCGCGTGGGCAGTTCGATCCTGTCTGCGGTGTCGTAGTCGGAGCTGTAAACAGGCACGCCGCCGCTCGCAACGCCAAGAATAGCGCCGAACTTTGCGGGTTTGTCCGCAGATGAATGTTTCAACCGGGTGTCTTTCCAAAGAGAGCCATCACGCCAGAACGCGTGGAGTACGCAAGACTGCGTTGCGCATAGATACGCCTGATTTTGCGCTACACAAGGGGCGATCAGGCGAAATTCCGAATTTTCCCATGCGGGTCCGGAAAACCGGGATTCTACGGGCTAGATGGACCGCTGGTTGACGCGCTGTGACAGCTCAGCCGCGCTTTCCTTCCGCTCGCTGTAGCGGTCAACCAGATAATCGGCCCGATCACGGGTCAGAAGCGTGAATTTCACAAGCTCCTCCATCACATCGACGATCCGGTCGTAATAGGCCGACGGCTTCATACGGTCGTCGTCATCGAATTCGAGGAATGCCTTGGCGACCGACGACTGGTTGGGAATGGTGATCAGCCGCATCCAGCGTCCCAGAATACGCAACTGGTTGACCGCATTGAAGCTCTGGGACCCGCCGCTGACCTGCATCACGGCCAGTGTCTTGCCCTGGGTCGGGCGCACCGCACCCAATGTCAGGGGAATCCAGTCGATCTGCGCCTTCATGATGCCGGTCATCGCACCGTGGCGTTCGGGCGAGCACCAGACCATGCCCTCGCTCCAGATCACCAGACCGCGCAATTCCTCAACCTTGGGATGGTTTTCCTCGGCGTCGTCGGGCAGCGGCAGGCCGGTCGGGTCGAACATCCGGGTTTCCGCCCCCAGATGCTCGAGAATACGCGCAGCTTCCTGATTGACGAGCCGGCTGAAGGAACGTGCCCGCAACGAACCGTGGAGCAGCAGGATACGTGGCTTGTGGGATACGGTTTCCGGGGACAGCAACTTCTCGCTGTCCGCAGGCCCGGATATCGTCTTGTCCAGATTGGGGGTCGGGTCCAACGGGTCTACCAATGCGACAACTCCATGGTGGATGACAGTTCGGTGACACCCCACGATCCCGAAAAGACAAAGGGCCAGCGATTTCTCGCCAACCCTGAATATTTGGTGGGTGCACACGGACTCGAACCGTGGACCCGCTGATTAAGAGTCAGCTGCTCTACCAACTGAGCTATGCACCCACCGAATGCTTTAGAAGCGGCGCGGATATACCATCCGTACCCCCGCTTGTCGATACGCTGAGGCCCGAAATGCTGGAGTTCAAGCCAGTCCGCCACGGCGGTTGATGTACATGTCCCGGTGCAGCCAGCAACTCATGATCAGGCCAAAGCCGATCAGGACCGTCAGCATTGCCGTACCGCCATAGGAAATCAGCGGCAACGGCACACCAACCACCGGCAGGATACCCATCACCATCGCGATGTTGATGAAGACATAGAGAAAGAAATTGACCGACAATCCCATGGCCAGCAGGCGGGCAAACTGGCTGCGGCAGCGAAACGCGATGAAAATGCCATAGGCGATCAGCAATCCGTAGAGCGCGATCAGCCCGACCCCGCCGATCAGGCCGAATTCCTCGGCCAGCATGGTGAAGATGAAGTCGGTCTGTTTCTCGGGCAGGAAATTCAGATGGCTCTGGGTGCCTTCCAGAAAGCCCTTCCCGAACATACCGCCCGACCCCAGGGCGATCTTGGATTGCAGGATGTGGTAACCCGACCCCAGCGGATCGTTTTCCGGGTTGAGAAAGGTGAAGATGCGCTGCTTCTGATAGGTATGCAGGAACTGCCAGGCCAGCGGCACCGCTGCCGCGACCCCCGCGGCCACCACGCCGAATTGCCAGAGACGCGCGCCTCCGATCCAGAACATCGCGCCCCCTACCATCGCCACCACCATGGCCGTGCCCAGATCGGGCTGGCGCAGGACGAGGGCGATGGGGGCCACAACGATCAGCACGGGGATCCAGAGATTGCGGAGCCGGCCGGCCTCGTCCACATCAAAACCATGAAAGTAGCGGGCCAGCGCCAGAATCACGGCGATCTTCATGACTTCAGACGGCTGCAGCTGGAAGAATCCCAGATCGAGCCAGCGCTGGGCACCCATGCCAATCGAGCCCATGATCTCGACCGCTGCGAGCAAGGCCAGGCATAGGCCATAGATCGGATAGGCCGCGCGCAACCACATGCGGATGTCCACCAGCGCGACGATCAGCATCATGGTCAGCCCGACGCAGAAACGCGAGAACTGGCGCGACGCCCAGGGGTCAAAGCTGCCATTCGCGGCCGAATACAGCATCGCAAAACCGATGGACGCTGTCAGCACGATCAACAGCACCAGTTCCCAGTTCAGGTGCAGGAGCTTCTGGCGAAGCGTAGGTTGCGATGTGCCGAATTGCGACATGATGTGCCTCTAGGTGCCCTGCCGGGAGGGACCGCGCAGCCCGGCGACATCCGCACCCGGCGCCAGCTTTGCCGGGTCACCTTCCAGGGTTTCCGTCAGGATGTCGCGCGCGATCGGCGCGGCAACAGACGATCCGCCGCCGCCATGCTCCACCACCACCGAAATCGCATAGCGTGGTTTTTCGACCGGCGCGTAGCCGACGAACAAGGCGTGATCGCGGAATCGCCAGGGGAGTTCATCATTCGTCCGGACGCCCCCTTCACGCTCGCGGCGGGTAATCCGACGCACCTGGGCGGTCCCCGTTTTTCCCGCCATCGACAGGCCAGGCACCTTGATGCGGGCGGCATGAGCTGTTCCACGGGGGTCCAGCGTGACCTCTGCCATGGCCTTCATCATCAGGTCCAGATGCCCGGCATCCACGCCGATCGAGACCTGTTCGCGCGGCACGCGCTCGGTCAGATCCCCGCGGCGGGTCACGTCACGGGCCAGATGCGGGAATACCGCTTTCCCGCCATTGACCATGCGCGCCGTCATGGTCACCAGCTGCAACGGGGTCGTGAGCACGAACCCCTGCCCGATCCCCGCCACCAGGGTTTCGCCGAGCACCCAGGGCTGACCAATGACCGCCCGCTTCCAGGATTTGGTCGGCACGAGTCCGGTCCGCTCACCGGGGACATCGAGCCCCAGATCGGTGCCCAGCCCGAAACGTCCTGCCATTTCAGAAATCTTGTCGATCCCGACCTTGCGTGCAATTTCGTAAAAATAAACGTCGCAGGATTCCGAAATCGAGCGGATCAAATCCACATGGCCGTGGCCGTGGCGTTTCCAGCAATGGAATTTTCCGTCACCGAGTTCCAGATAGCCGGGGCAGAAAAAGCTCGTCTTCGGCGTAATCACGCCTTCTTCGAGAGCGGCAAGCGCCACCACCATCTTGAATGTCGAACCGGGCGCGTATTCACCCGCGATCGCCTTGTTGCGCAAAGGCGCGCGTTCATTGTCTGCCAGCGCACGCCATTGGGCGTTGCTCAGCCCTTCGGTAAAGGCATTGGGATCAAAACTCGGCGTCGATGCCTGTGCGATCAGCCCACCGGTTTCGATATCCATGACAACCACTGCCCCGGATTCATCGCCGAGACGGCGCATGGCGGAACGCTGCAATGCCATGTCCATGGTCAACACAACATCGCGGCCGGCATCGCCTTCCTGTCGGTCAAGTTCGCGGATCACCCGCCCGACCGCATTGACCTCTAGCTGGCTGGCGCCTGCCGTGCCCCGCAACGGCTTGTCGAAAGCCCGCTCGACTCCGCTGCGCCCGATCCGAAAACCGGGAAGTTCGAGAAGCGGGTCACCGGTCAAATCTTCACGCCGGGGCGCGCCGACATAACCAAGCACATGCGCGGCAGCGATGCCGTTGGGATAAAACCGACGTTCCCCGACATCGATGGTCACACCCGGCAGATCAGGCGCATTGACTTCGAGCCGCGCCACATCCTCCCAATCCAGGAACTCCCGCACCGTGACAGGAACGAATTTCTTCTTCCGACGGATTTCCTTGAGAATACGCGTCTTCTCATCGGCATTGATCGGAATAATCATGGCGAGCCGGTCGAGCACCGCCGAGACATCGGGGGTATTCTCGGATTTTATCAGTACCCGATAATTCTGCTCGTTGATGGCAACCGGAACCCCGAACCGGTCGAGAATCCGGCCGCGCGAGGGAGGAAGCAACCGCATGTTGATGCGGTTTTCCTCGGCCAACATGTGATAGCGCTCGGATTCGACAACCTGCAGATAGTACATCCGCCCCACCAAAGCAGCCAGAAGACCAAACTGCCCACCGGCAAGCAAAGCTGCACGGCGGGTGAAAAACCGCTGACGGTCATTGTCACGGCTGTTCATGACAGCTCCGTCGCACCAACCAGCCAGCGCTGGCTGCGCAGCAGGAACCACGCCACCACCGGGAACACCACAATCGTCAGCCCGATGCTGGCCAGCACGACATCACTGGGCAGAACGGCCCCCCGCAGCGCAGACGCGACAATCCAGGTCAGAGCGCCAGCCACGGGAGACACGATGGCGAACCCGCTCCAGAAGATCCAGAACGGCTTACCGACCAGAAAGCGCCTCTGACTGAATACGAAGGCATGGGTGAGAAGATAAATCATCGCCGTGAGACCAAACGGCGCGCCGATCAGGGCATCCTGGAAAAGCCCTATCCCGAAAACGAGGACTCGCGGCATCAGGTCTGGCCGAAACACCACCCAGTAATAGACCCCCATCAGGGGCAACGCGGGTGCGATTTCGGTGTAGTAGGAAAATGGCAGATGAAGATGCGCCAGAAAGACAAGAAAAACCGTGGTCACGCCCGGCACCACACGACGCGCGAGGTCGCCAAATGTGCCGATCCCGGTCTGGTTCATTTTGCCGTCCCAGTCGACGATGCAGCTCTATCAACCGCAGGCACCTTCTCGGGAGGTGGCAAAATACCTTCGACTCCATAATCGAGAATTCGTGCTTCACTCAGCCGGGCCAGATCGACAACCGGCTGCAGCACGATGCGCGTCTCACTGGCTTCCGAAATGGTGCCGATGGGCAATCCCGGCGGGAAAACGCCACCATCGCCAGATGTCACCACCCGGTCCCCCACCGAGACCGGCGAGTTGGAGGCCAGATAGGTAACAGCGGGCCAGCGGGAGTTGTTTCCTGTGACAATCACGCGGTCCCCGGTCGATTCAACAATCGCAGGGATACGCGAGTTCAGGTCGGTGAGCAGCAGGACGCGCGCCGACCGATCACCGACTTCCGCGATACGACCAACCACCCCCGCATGAGAGACGACGGCCTGCCCGCGTTGGACAAAGTGGCGTGCGCCAGCGTTGATAAGCAGGCTGTGGAAAAATCCACCACCGGTATCGGCGATGACCCGGGCGGTCACGGCGCGCGGCGCCATCTCGGGAACGTATTCAAGCTGCGCGCGCAGCGTGGCGTTTTCAACCTCCAGCTGGCGCGCCGCCTGCATCCAGCGGATCAGGCGTTCGTTTTCCTGGCGCAGCCGATCATTCTCGGCATGAACCACGAAGAAGTTCCTCACCGAACGAGAAACCTCCTGCCCGGCTTCGACCGGGCGCGACATCACCGACAGGATCGGCGCCACGCCATCGACGATAAAGACCCGCGCATTCTGCAAGGCGCCGGTTTCCGCCTTGCTGAGCAGCATCAGCGCAAAGGCAAACGCAAGCAGGACAAGAAATGCAAAGCGCTGCGCCCAGATTCTGACCGGTACGGCCAGACCTGCAACTGACATGCTCGCATTACGTTTTACCACCAGACTATCCTGTCTCCCGGGCTCTCGCCGTTACCCGGTTACGGGTCAGTACATACTGACCAGTACATCCTTCAATCGTTTGAACTCCTCAAGCGAACGGCCCGTTCCCCGTGCAACACAGGTCAGCGGATCATCTGCAATCGAGACCGGCAGGCCCGTTGCGTGCCGCAGCACGTAATCCAGATTGCCCAGCAGCGCACCGCCACCCGTCAGCACAATGCCCTTGTCGACAATATCTGCCGCCAGTTCCGGGGCTGTATGCTCCAGCGCGACCTTTACCGCGTCAATGATCGCGCTGATCGGCTCGGCCAGACTTTCTGCAATCTGGCGTTCGGAAATCACGATTTCCTTGGGCACGCCATTCATCAGATCGCGGCCCTTGATCTCCATGGTCCGGCCTTCGCCGTCTTCGGGCGGGCAGGCAGACCCGATTTCCTTCTTGATCCGCTCGGCGCTGGACTCACCCACCAGCAGATTGTGGTTGCGGCGGATGTAGCCGATGATCGCCTCATCCATCTTGTCGCCACCGACGCGGACGCTGCGGGAATAGACAATTCCGCCCAGCGAAAGCACGGCAACTTCCGTGGTGCCGCCTCCAATATCGACAACCATGGACCCGGTCGGCTCGGTGACGGGAAGGCCGGCACCAATGGCGGCTGCCATCGGCTCCTCGATCAGATAGACCTTGCGCGCACCCGCGCTTTCAGCAGATTCCTGAATGGCCCGGCGTTCAACCGCCGTCGAACCCGACGGCACGCAGACCACGATCAGGGGGCTGTAGAAACCGCGCCGGTTGTGCACCTTGCGGATGAATTCCTTGATCATCTCCTCGGCGACTTCAAAATCGGCAATCACGCCATCGCGCAGTGGCCGAATCGCCTGGATGTTCCCGGGTGTCCGGCCAAGCATCTGTTTGGCTTCATTGCCAACAGCGAGAACCTTCTTCTTGCCCTTGGATTCAATGATCGCAACGACCGAAGGCTCGTTGAGCACAATATCGCGACCTTTCACATAGACGAGCGTATTTGCTGTCCCAAGATCGATGGCCATATCGGCCGAAAGCGCACCCATAATTCGCGAAAACATGACTCGCCGCCTCGTCCCGTAAGTTTCACCCCGATTTCGGGGCCGGGGCGCCGCATGATGCCGCGCCCCGGTTCTCGTCTATGCCGACAATGCTGCCGGTGCTGTTTTCTCTCGCTTCACGAGCAATTTGTTCAACCCGTGAAGATACGCACGTGCAGACGCCACCAGAGTGTCTGCATCGGCACCTTGGCCGTTTACCGTTTTGCCGTTCTCGTCCAGGCGTACCGTGACTTCCGCCTGCGCATCAGTCCCACCGGTCACAGCATGGACCTGATAAAGCTGCAATGTGGCCGAATGAGGGAACAACGCACCAATCGCATTAAAAACAGCATCAACCGGGCCATTGCCCTTTGCTGTCGTCGCGACGAGCGTGCCATCGATTTCCAGCTCGAGATCGGCCTCCTGCGGCCCTTTCGAACCGGCCCGGACCTGCAGCGAGACGAACTTCACCCGCGCATCATCGTTCTGAATGGTATCGTCGACGAGCGCAATGATATCCTCGTCGAAAAGTTCCTTCTTCTTGTCGGCCAGATCCTTGAAGCGGGCAAACGCATCGCGGATCGCATTGTCACCCAGATTTCCGTAGCCAAGATCACGCAGCTTTTCCCGGAAGGCATGGCTCCCCGAATGCTTCCCCATCACCAGATTGGACTGGGTCAGGCCGACGGATTCCGGTGTCATGATCTCATAGGTCTCGGCATTCTTGAGAACACCGTCCTGATGAATACCGGATTCATGGGCAAAGGCATTGGCCCCGACGATCGCCTTGTTCGGCTGCACGTTGAAGCCGGTGATCGTGGACACCAGATGGCTGGCGCGAGTGATCACGGTTGACTCGACGCCGGTCGCAAAGGGGATCGCGTCCTGGCGGGTACGCAACGCCATGACAATTTCCTCAAGCGCACAATTGCCCGCGCGTTCGCCGATACCGTTGATCGTGCACTCCACCTGACGCGCACCTGCGCCTACGGCGGCCAGCGAATTGGCGACGGCAAGGCCCAGATCATTATGGCAATGGACCGAAATCACCGCCTGATCGATATTCGGAACACGATTGAACAGCATCTCGATCAGGGCCGCGAATTCATCCGGGACCGCATAACCAACCGTGTCGGGGATGTTGATTGTTGTCGCGCCTGCCCGGATCGCACTTTCAACGGTCCGGCACAGGAAATCATGCTCGGTACGCGAGCCGTCTTCGGGAGACCACTCCACGTCATCACACAGATTGCGGGCATAGCTGACGCTGTCGATCACCGCAGCATGCACGTCTTCGGGTTCCATCTGGAGCTTGAACTTCATGTGCAGCGGGCTGGTCGACAGGAAGGTGTGGATGCGCGGTCGCACAGCCCCCTTCACGGCCTCCCAGGCACGATCGATATCCGGATGGGCGGCACGGGCCAAACCCGCAACGCCGGTTTTCTTGACGGTGTTTGCAACTTCGCGCACGGCCTCGAAATCGCCGTTGGATGCAATCGGGAAACCGGCCTCGATGATGTCGACGCCGAGTTCTTCGAGCACGAGGGCGACGCGCACCTTTTCCTCGAGGTTCATCGAGCAACCCGGCGACTGCTCGCCATCGCGCAAGGTGGTGTCAAAAATGCGAACGTAATTCGATGCGCTGGTATCGACCGGCGAATCCTTGGTCTGCGTGCTCTTTTCGGTGGCGGTCATTGGTCCTGCCTCAAAATCGTATTGGTTGACTTAGGTTCGGTTTCATTCCCCTGAACAATGCGGGCCATATGGCGCAGTCTTTGTTCAGAGGCACCTAAGTCGCAGGGCTGCGCCGCCAAGAAGAAGCGCGTCAAGATCAAGCAGAATCGGGCACAGATCAGCAGCAGCCGCTGCTTCGCAGAAGCGGCTTGATGTGCCTTCAACTGTGCGGACGATGATCACGTCCCTGATCTCCCCAACGGCTCCAGCCAAATCAAAATTCCTCACATGCGAAGAATCGACGCAAGAGCGTTAACAATTGGTAAACCGTGCGTTTACCAATATGAAAAGAAATTACCTATACGCCCTTGTTTTAGAGCGATATTGCAGTGCACCGCAACGGTTTTGTTAACCTTAACGGGCAGTTTTGCCCCGTGGACGCCGATTTGCGCCCACGGAAGCGAAACTGAAGCAATCGACTAGTTCTTGGACTTGTCGACCATCGCGTTCTCAGCGATCCATGGCATCATGGCACGCAGGCGCGCACCGGTTTCTTCGAGCTGGTGCTGGGCCTGCAAGCCACGTGTGGTCTTGAAGCCCGTCTGACTGACCTGGTTCTCGAGCATCCACTCACGCGAGAACGCACCGGTCTGGATTTCCTTGAGGATTTCCTTCATCACGACCTTGGTCTCATCGGTCACGATCCGCGGGCCACGGGTATAATCTCCGTATTCGGCAGTGTTTGAAACCGAGTAACGCATGTTGGCGAGGCCGCCTTCATAGATCAGGTCGACGATCAGCTTGACCTCATGAACGCATTCGAAATAGGCCATCTCAGGCGCATAACCCGCTTCCACGAGGGTTTCAAAACCCGCCTGAATCAGCGCGGACAAGCCACCACAAAGAACCGCCTGCTCACCGAACAGGTCGGTTTCGCATTCTTCCTTGAAGGTCGTCTCGATTATCCCGGCGCGACCGCCACCAATGGCCGAGGCATAGCTCAGGCCAAGATCATGGCAGTTGCCGCTGGCATCCTGATGGACGGCCAGCAGACACGGAACACCCGCGCCACGCTCATACTCGGAACGCACCGTGTGGCCCGGTCCCTTGGGAGCGATCATGAAAATATCCAGATCGGCGCGTGGCTCGATCAGGCTGAAGTGAATGTTCAGACCGTGGGCAAAGGCGAGCGCGGTGTTCTCGCGCATGTTGTCATGCAGATGATCGCGGTACAGATCACCTTGCAGCTCGTCGGGGACGAGCACCATGACCACATCGGCCCATGCTGCAGCTTCGGCAGCGTTCTTGACTTCAAAGCCCGCGCCTTTGGCTTTTGCAGCGCTGGCAGATCCTTCGCGCAGGGCGACAACCACATTGGTCGCACCGCTGTCACGCAGGTTCATCGCATGGGCATGGCCCTGGCTACCGTAGCCGACAACAGCGACTTTCTTGCCTTTGATCAGATTCACGTCCGCGTCGCGGTCATAATAAACGCGCATATTTCTTGTTCCCTGTTTTGCGTCTGTCTGGATGGGTTTATGTCGTTGCGTGTCCACGCTCGGCACGCAGAAATCCCGGATGCGCGGCGGTTTTACAGGCCCAGCCTCCGCCGGGCAATGCCGCATTGGGCAATTCCTGTTCCTAATCCTGGTGTTCGGCGATCCCTGCAAGCAAATTTGGCTTGCCGTGCTTGTCCCCACGCTTGATCGCGACCACGCCCGAGCGCGCAATTTCCGTCTCCCCGAGGTTGCGCATCAGGACCAGAAAACTGTCGACCTTCTCCGATGCGCCGGTCAGCGAAAACATGAAGGAATCCACACCCGTATCCACAACACGGGCGCGGAAGATATCGGCGATCCGAAGCGCCTCGCGACGCGCGGCACCTTCATTGGCAATCTTCACCAATGCAACCTCATGCTCCACATGCGGCCCCTCGGCCGTCAGGTCATGGACCTCGCGTACCGGCACCAGTCGTTCGAGCTGTGCCTTGATCTGTTCGATAATCATCGGCGTGCCAGAGGTGACGAGATTGATCCGCGAGGAGGTTTCATCCTCGCTGATCGCCGCCACGGTGAGTGTTTCGATATTGAACCCACGCCCCGAAAACAGGCCGACGACCCGCGCCAGAACCCCGGGTTCGTTGTCGACAACAACGGTCATGACATGCCGTTCGACGGGATCGTCTTTATGCGCCATCACGCGATCACTTTCTTTGTGTTTTCTGTTTTTGTTCGCGGGTGCGGAACCCCGGGACTGCAAAAGATCCTAGACGAGGACCATGCCCTCTTCGGACTGCTTCTGTTCCTGCTGGTCTTTGACACTGAGCATAATCTCATTGTGTGCGGCACCGCCGGGAATCATCGGGAAGCAATTCTCTTCCTTGGTGACAACCATATCGACAATTACCGGACCCGGTGTCTCAACCATCTGCATGATGATGTCATCCACGTTGTTCGGATCGGTGCACCGCAAGCCGGTGATCCCGAAACTCTCGGCCAATTGGATGAAGTCGGGCAGACCGTCGGAGTAGGATTCCGAATAGCGCGCGCCGTGCAACAATTCCTGCCACTGGCGAACCATACCTAGCCAGTAATTGTTCAGGATGAAGATCTTCACCGGCAGCTTGTACTGGGCGATGGTGCCGAGTTCCTGAATGTTCATCATTGTCGAGGCTTCGCCTGCAATGTCGATCACAAGTGAATCCGGATGGGCAACCTGCACGCCGACGGCTGCCGGTAGGCCATAACCCATCGTGCCCAGACCACCGGAGGTCATCCAGCGATTGGGCTTGTCGAAGTGATAATACTGCGCCGCCCACATCTGGTGCTGGCCAACTTCGGTCGTCACATAGACATCGCGATCCTTGGTCAGCTCGTACAGGCGCTTGATTGCATATTGCGGCTTGATGTCATCCTTCGAATTGAAACCCTGATCAAATTTCAGGCAATCCACGGACCGCCACTCCTCGATCTGTTTCCACCAGGCTTCCAGAGCCTTGCCATCCGGCTTGGCGTTCCGTGCCTTCCATTTCTCCAGCATGTCTTCGACGACGTTCTCGACATCCCCGATGATCGGCACATCAACACGAATATTCTTGTTGATCGAGCTGGGATCGATATCGATATGGATCTTCTTGGAACCGGGCGAAAACGCATCGGTCCGGCCGGTCACGCGATCATCGAACCGCGCCCCGATTGCAACCATGACATCGCAATCATACATCGCGAGATTGGCTTCATAGGTTCCGTGCATCCCCAGCATACCGAGCCACTGCGGCGATGACGCCGGGAACGCACCCAACCCCATGATCGTGGTTGTTGCAGGATAGCCGGTCGCCTTGACCAGTTCGGTCACCAGCTCACAGGCACGAGGGCCGGAATTGATGCAGCCGCCACCGATATAGAAGATCGGCTTCTTGGCGTTCGCGATCAGCTCAACCGCCTGCTCGATCGCCATGTCCGAACCTTCACGCGTCGGGTTGTAATGACGATGCGTCACATTCTCAGGCGAGAAATATTCGCCTTCGGCGAACTGCACGTCCTTGGGTAGATCGATCACAACCGGTCCCGGGCGGCCGGCAGCAGCGACATAGAACGCCTCATGCATGGTCCGGCTCAGATCGTTGACATCCTTCACCAGATAATTGTGCTTGGTGCAGGGGCGCGTGATTCCCGTGGTATCGGCTTCCTGAAATGCGTCATTGCCGATCAGGTGGGTCGGCACCTGGCCGGTCAGACAGACCACCGGAATGCTGTCCATCAGCGCGTCGGTCAGCCCGGTCACGGTGTTCGTGGCGCCCGGCCCCGAGGTCACGAGGACCACACCGGTCTTGCCTGTTGAACGCGCATAGCCTTCGGCCATATGGACCGCGCCCTGTTCGTGGCGGCACAGGATGTGACGTACGGAATTCTGCTTGAAGATCGCATCGTACAACGGGAGCACGGCACCGCCGGGATACCCGAAGACAATTTCCACACCCTGATCGGACAGGGCCTTGATCACCATTTCCGCGCCGGTCATTCGGTTTCCGGACATATCACTACACCTTTCGTTTTCAATCGATTTGATCGGGCTCCCCCCAAAACCAAATCCAGCCCGACGAGACGTCACATCGGGACGGGCCACATAGCCGAAATTACGGCCAATTGCCAGAACACAACAGGGATATGCGATCCCCGGGACAGCTTGTAACGCCGCCAAACGCACCTCTCGGGCATCGCTTTGGGCAGCGCCAAACACACAAGCGCATCGAGACGACACCCGGAGGCCACCGTCAACAATTACGCCACCGCAACTTAAGGAAAGATTTAGATGCCGTCAACTCAGAAATGACAATATTTCTGGTATGTTTTTGTAATTTAATTTCAACACGGGGGTTTTCCCAGTATTCTCCGGCGCTTCGTCGGGCAATTGGTGGCGCAACCAGGTCATCTGGCGTTTGGCGTAGTTGCGTGTCTGTTGGCGGGATTTGGCGCGTGCGGCATCCAGCGACAAGGCGCCCCGCAGATGCGCCGACAGCGCCGGATAGCCCAGTGCCTTGAAGATCGGCAGTGCGGGGTCCAACCCCTCCTGCGCGGCACGGTCTGCCAGTTCACGCACTTCCTCCAGGGCTCCCATCGCCAGCATAGCGTCAAATCTTGAATCGCAATTTGCATAGAGTTCGTCACGCAGCGGTGCCAGGACGACGACGCGAAACGTCAAACCGGATGGCGGCACCGGGTCACGATGCCATTCGGACAAGGACCGCCCCGTTCCCGCATGCACTTCCCAGGCGCGCAGCACACGCTGACTGTCGGCCACGGGCAGTCGGGCAGCGGTCTCCGGGTCGCGTTCGCCAAGCTCCCGATGAAATGCCTCGGCCCCGATTTCCGCGCGCCGGGCCCGCGCAGCGTTCCGGATGTCAGGCGATATCAGAGGAATTTCGGCAATTCCCTCCATCAGAGCGCGCAGGTACAGCCCGGTTCCACCGACAACGACCGGGCGACGTCCGGCCATGCGGATATCCTCGATAGCCGCCCGCGCATCGCGGGCCCAGTCTGCCGCAGATGCCATATCTGCTGCATCACGATAGCCATAGAGGAGATGCGGAACCCGGGCCTCGTCATCGTCCGTCGGCCGCGCGGTGAGAATGCGCAGATCGGCGTAAACCTGCATCGAATCCGCATTCACGATACTCCCCGTCAGAGCTTCGGCAATCTCCAGAGCAAGCCCGGATTTGCCACTCGCAGTGGGACCGGCGATGGCGACAACGGGTGCGTCATTCATGGTGCCGGTTTCGGGTCTGCACGAACATGCGCAATCATGAACTCAACGGATAAGATACCAATCCATCAGCCAGTTTCGGCTCGAACCAGGTCGACTTGGGCGGCATGACCTCGTTTGCATCGGCAACAGCCATGAGGTCCGCAATACTGGTGGGATACAAGGCGAAGGCGACCGCCCAGTCACCACTGTCGACCCGCTGCTGCAGCGCGCCAAGCCCCCGAATACCGCCGACAAAATCGATCCGCTTGTCGGTACGCGGATCGGCAATTCCCAGCACCGGCTCAAGCAGCAGGTCCGAAAGCAGTTTCACATCCAGCCGGTCAAGCGGCGCGGCATCGGCTGCCGGCGGCGCCTTGGCATCAAGCGCGTACCATGTTCCCTCGAGATACATCCCGAAGTGATGCGCACCTGCAGGACGCGCTTCGCCCGCAACCGGCGACACATCGAAGTGTTCGGCGACCTTGGCCAGAAACGCATCCGCATCCAGACCATTCAAGTCTTTCACCACGCGGTTGTAATCAAGAATTCGAAGTTCATTGGCCGGGAAAGCCACGATGAGGAACCGCTCATGGGCAGCGCCAGCAACGCCGCGTTCTGCACGCATCGCAGCCACGCGCGAAGCGGCAGCTGAACGATGGTGTCCATCGGCGATGTAGAGCACATCGACCGGGGCGTAGGCTTCGGCCACTCGCGCCACGGCGTCCCCATCCGTCACCGCCCAGATGATATGGCGCACGCCATCGGGCTGGGTCACGTCATAGGTCGGCGCTTCCGCCGTGATCGCGGCCAGCGCCTGACTGATGGAATCCAGTTCCTCATGCACCACAAGAACCGGACCGGTCTGCGCATCGACCGCATCGATCTGACGGACCCGATCATCTTCCTTGTCCGGACGTGTGAACTCATGCTTACGCACACGATTTTCGTTATAGGCATCCACCGGTGCCGCGGCGACCAGCCCAGTCTGGCTGTGGTCTCCCATGATGATGCGGTAGACATAATAGCAAGGCGCGATATCGCGGATCAGAATTCCGGCATTCGCCATGGCCGCCAGATTGTCCGCGCCCTTCTGATAGACTTCGTCCTCATAGGGGCTGGTGCCGTCGGGAAGATCGATCTCCGGCCGGGAGACGTGCAGAAAGCTCCACGGACGACCTTCGGCCATGACCTTCGCTTCAGCGAATGACATCACATCATAGGGCGGCGCGGCCACATCGGCTGCGGCGTTCGGCGCGGGGCGCAAACCTGTGAAGGGGTAAAGAAGGCTCTCGGTCATTTCGATACTCGATCCTGCATCTGGGATTTTCTGTCCGTCTGGATGACGCCCTCATCGCATATCCCGGCGTCCCGGAAAAGTGCTGGCCCGCCAACTAAAAACGGCGGCACCCGAAGGTGCCGCCGCAACGCTGCGAACAGCGTGTCATGGTTTACGTGATATTCAGGACTTGCTGATGCGGACCGCGACAAACCGGCGATCCCCATTCCGGTTGATCTTCAGCAGAACCGAACTGCGGTCAGCGTCCCGTGCTTCGCGGATTTTCTCAGCGATCTGCCCCGGAGAACTGACCTCTTCCTGACTGACCTCAACGATCACATCCCCTGGACGCAGGCTCTTCTCGGCAGCTGCACTGCCCGGCTCGACACCGGTGATGACAACACCCTGCAGATCTTCGGGCAGCGCAAACTGCTGGCGCATATCTGCAGTGATGCTGGTCACCGAGACACCCAGATCATCAATGGTCGCCTCTTCGGGCTCCACCGCATCACCGCGCGGTCCGGCAGACGCAAGCACCGGGACTTCTTCGTCCAGCTGGCCGATCTCGATGGAGACCGTCTGCTCACGCTCATCGCGCCAGACCTGCACAGGGACACTCTTTCCAATATCGGTCTCGGCAACGATACGCGGCAATTCCCGCATGCTGTCGACGGGTTTGCCGTCAAAGGTCAGCACCACGTCACCCGCCTGGATTCCGCCTTTTTCGGCAGGCCCATCGGTGGTCACGGAAGAGACCAGAGCGCCACGTGCCTTATCAAGGCCGATGCTCTCGGCGATCTCATCGGTCACACTCTGAATGCGCACACCCAGCCATCCACGGCGCGTCTGGCCGAATTCCTGAAGCTGGTCGATAACGCGCGAGACAATCGAGGACGGGACAGCAAAACCGACGCCCACACTGCCACCGGTCGGCGAGAAGATCGCCGTGTTCACACCGATGACTTGGCCATCCATATTGAACATCGGTCCGCCCGAATTGCCGCGGTTGATGGACGCATCGGTCTGCAGGAAGCTGTCATACGGCCCCTGATTGATGTCTCGCTGACGGGCGGAGATGATACCGGCCGTTACCGTACCGCCCAGTCCGAACGGATTGCCGATCGCCACGACCCAGTCGCCAACCCGCGCCTCGGTGGAATCACCCCAGGGGACAGCGGGAAGAACACGCTTGGCGTCAATGCGCAAAAGCGCGAGATCGGTCTTCGGGTCACGCCCGACGAGCTCGGCCTTGTGCTGGGAATCATCGGATAGCGTCACCGTAATTTCGTCGGCGCCCTCAATCACGTGGTTGTTGGTGACCACGAGGCCGTCTTCACTGATGATGAAGCCCGATCCCAAAGAGGTCGCGCGCCGAGGCGCACCCTGATTGCGGTTGAAGAAATCGCGGAACGAATCTCCAAACGGTGATCCCTCGGGAAGCTGCGGCGCCTGAGGGCCACGATCTTCCCGCACGACTTGCGTGCTGGAAATATTCACGACCGAAGGCAGCAACCTGTCTGCCAGATCCGCAAAGGAGTCCGGCGCCGATTTCGCCGCCGCCGGCAAGCTGCTCAGAACCATCGCCAGCGCAAACAGCAGGCCAACAAGGAACGCCGCCGTGATGTTGACGCGCCCGGCCGTCCAGCCGGTCTGTGCAATGGTTCGATTGGTTTGTTTTCTCGAAGTCATATCTTTGGTCTCTCCCGTTCCGGGCGTTTTTCCTGTTGCGATCTCAGAACTGCAAACTCTTGGAAAAAATATGATTGAGCGAGTTTTGCACTTCAAGAGAGGTTCGTCAGGCTGTTTGGCGATTTGGGACAATGATTTGCCGCCAAACAAGGATATGAGGGGCAAACATGGTCGGAATGGGGCGCCGCCCCGGCGTATTCGGGGCGATACGATAAAATCGATGACGATTGTGTGAAGCAGTGGAAGACATGGACGCTCAAAACGTCTTGACCCCCCAGAGCAGGGCCAACCCGATGATTGCGGAGAAAAGACCTGCTGTGCGCAGGGTCGAGGCAGGTAGCTCGACCATGCGCAGCAGCAGCTTCTTCATTCCTTCAGGGGCAATGGCATAAATAAGCCCCTCAACGACCAGGATCAGGCCAAACCCGATCAGCGCGAAACTCAACCAGAGACCAAGTTGTGCGCCCACCGGTTCGATCTACCGAGGTGCAGGTATCTGGCGTTCGTTGACCCGGTCACGACCACCCTCAAGATTTCCGAAATACTTGAAGAAATCACTGTTGGGCGAAAGCACCATTGTGGTGCCTTCTCGCGCGAAGGTTTCCTTATAGGCTTCAAGCGAACGGAAGAACTCGAAGAAATCCGGGTCCTTGCCGTAGGATTCGCCCAGGATGGCGTTGCGGGTTGCATCGCCCTCACCCTTCAGGGTCTGTGCCTCGCGCTGTGCTTCAGCAACGATCACCACCTGCTGGCGATCAGCCTCGGCACGGATACGGCGGGCGTTCTCTGCACCCTCCGCACGCAACTGACTGGCCTGCCGTGCGCGTTCGGTAATCATCCGGTCGTAAACCGTCTGCGACACCGCTTCGGGCAATTCCGAACGACCGATCCGGATATCAACAACCTCGATTCCGAAACCTTCGGTATCGCTCGCAACACTGTCACGGATGTCCTGCATGATGGTGTTGCGCTGCTCGGAGAGCAGGTCTTCAAGATTCCGCTGGGCAACGAACTCCTTGACCGTCGAGGTCAGGATGTTGCCGAAGCGGTTGTTGAAGATCGTCTCATCATTCACCGTCTGGAAGAAGCGCCGCGGATCTGTGATCCGGTAGCGCGCGAAGGCATCCACAAAGATACGCTTCTGATCGCTCAGCAGCATTTCTTCCGCATCCGGATCAACGCTCAAAATCCGCTTGTCATAAACCTTGAGGTTCTGGATCAGCGGAATCTTGAAATGCAATCCGGGATCTCGAACGGTCCGTTTATGCTCGCCAAACTGCAGAACGAGAACCTGCTGGGTTTCCCGAACAGTGAAGAGCGACGAGTTCAGGACGATCCCGATGAAGATGATCAAGACACCGAGTATGGCGAGTTTGGCGCGGCTCATTGGTTGGCTCCCGAACCGGTACGGTTCCGATTGAGTTCAGTGAGAGGCAGATACGGCACGACACCCTGACCGCCCTGGGCATCATTATCGATGATGATCTTGTCGGCCTTTTCCAGCACATCACGCAAAGTCTCGATATAGAGACGGCGGCGCGTGACTTCCGGCGCAGCCTTGAAGGTCTCGTAAATCTGGTCAAACCGCGAGGCTTCACCCTGACCTTCCTTGATGACCCGGTCGCGATAGGCTGTGGCCTCCTGGATAACGCCAGCCGCCTCACCACGGGCGGTCGGAACGATGCGGTTCCGGTACGATTCGGCCTCGTTCTGGAGACGCTCCTTGTCCTGACGTGCGCGTTGCACGTCGTTGAAGGCGTCGATGACCGGTGCCGGTGCTTCGGTTTTCTGAAGCTGCACGCGCTCGACGGCAATACCTGACTGATATTCATCAAGAATACCCTGCAGCAGATCCTGCGTCTTGTCCTGAACGCCTTCACGTGCCGTTGTCAGCAAATCGTCCAATGCCGTTTGACCCACAACTTCACGCATCGCGCTTTCGGCACCCGCTCGCACGGTTTCCTCAGGATCGCGAATGTTGAACAGGAATTCCCCGGCATTCGAAATACGCCACTGCACGGTGAAATCGACGTCAGCGATGTTCTGATCGCTGGTCAACATCAGCGATTCATTCAGAATGTCACGCGCTTGCGTGCCTCCGCGTCCACCGAGATCCGTTGCATCGCGAAAACCGATATTCAAACGGTTGATCTGGGTTACAGCGGGGGTCAGGACCTCACCGATCGGGGCCGGCGGCCACCAGTGCAGACCAGGGTCAGTCACGCTACCGGTCCATTCGCCAAAGAGCAGCTCAACGCCGCGCTCGTTTTCCTGAACCCGGTAAAGCCCGCTCAGCAACCAGATTCCGATCAGCACGGCGAGAATGAGCAGAATAACCATCGGACTGCCGAGACCACCTGGCAGCAAACGACGTACCCGGTCCTGGCTGCGGCGCAGCATTTCTTCGATGTTGGGCTGTTGCCCACCACCCATGCCGCCGCCACCGGCGCCACCACCTGTCGGGCGTTGACCGCCCCATGGGCCGCCGTCGCCTCCACCGCCGCTGCCACCCCATGGGCCACCACTGCCCCCTTGACTGTTCCAAGGCATACCGGAATTCCTCACCTGTTTTCTGACACGCTGTCGGTCCCAGAGCCCTCCCTTGGGCGAACCGTAGCTATGCCGGGTTTGTAAATTTCTCGCTGGGGCTTATATCACAAGATGTTGTAAGGCGTGATCACGCCCTGGCGACCGTTCCTCACGATATTGTCCGTCCAACCGGAGTTTTCAAGCATGTCCGCGCTTTCACAGGAAGATATTCACATCGCTTTGCGTCAGGTCGTGGATCCTGTCAGCGGAAATGACCTGGTCTCAGGCGGTCAAATCACGGGCTTGGTCATCAAGGATCGCAACATCGGATTCGCGATCGAGATCAATCCGGACGATGCCGACCGGATGGAGCCCTTGCGCAAGGCGGCCGAGCGCGCCGTCATGGCGCTGCCGGGCGTATCGTCGGTTTCCGCCGTGCTGACCGCCCACAATCGCGCGCCCGAACAGGCGCGCACGAACACGGCCCCGCGCGCTGCTGCCTCGGCAGAGCAAAAACCATCGCTGCTGCCTGATGTGGGCGCGATTGTCGCCGTCGCCAGCGGCAAGGGCGGCGTCGGAAAATCCACCACCGCGGTGAACCTGGCTGTCGCCCTCGCGGCGCTGGGGAAGAAAGTCGGCATTCTCGATGCTGATGTCTATGGCCCCTCGCTCCCCCGCATGTTCGGTATCACCGACAAGCCGACCGCCCTGCCCGATAAGCGAATCGCACCCCTCGAAGCGTTCGGCGTCAAGGTGATGTCCATGGGATTCATGGTGGCCGAGGACACCGCGATGATATGGCGTGGTCCGATGGTTATGGGCGCCCTGGAACAGATGATGCGCGAGGTCGATTGGGGGCCGCTTGATGTCCTCGTGGTCGACATGCCGCCGGGCACCGGCGACGCACAGCTCACCATGGCACAACGCGTCCCGCTGGCCGGGGCCGTGATCGTCTCAACCCCGCAGGACATTGCCCTCATTGACGCCCGCAAGGGGCTCAACATGTTCGAAAAGGTCAATGTGCCCGTGCTCGGGATCATCGAGAATATGAGCAGTTTCGTCTGCCCGAAATGTGGTGAGCGGACAGATATTTTCGGCCATGGCGGCGCGCGCGCTGAAGCCGAAAAACTCGGCTGCGACTTTCTTGGCGAAATCCCCCTGGACGTCGCCATCCGGGTGACGTCGGATTCCGGCCAACCGATCACTGCGAGCGAACCCGATGGGCCGCACGCGGAAGCCTATCGGCAGATCGCCCGGGCCGTTCTCGCGAAGGTCGAGAACCGGACGAGCGCTGCGGCCCCCAAGATCGTCATGGAGTAGGCCACCTGCGGGCGTTCACGAAACTGCGATTCCTGATCGCGGCGAGTTGATCGAAGTTTTGCATCCGCTCCATTGCATTGGTTCCTCACCAGTCCCATCTCAGGCTCAGAGGCGGGAATCAAAGTTTTCCCGCATCGAGAGACCGTCGGGCTGGTCGAGGCAGTGCCCCAAGCGTTGTCGGCCCCCTTGCCCCCCAATGTGGCCGGCAGCCATGCCTTCCCGCCCGGCGGCTCTCCCCTCACTTCTCACAACCGGTATGCCGTCAAACTGAAATTGTTCCCTGATCGAGGGAATGGTTCGGTGGCGTCGCGTGTTTGTCTTGCAGTCAACAACGTCAACTCGGGAGTCCCAGAATGCGTCCGATAGCTCAAGCCGCTGTATTCCTGTTCACGGTCCTTGTCCTGATAACCCCCGCGCACGCCGTTGATCCCGTCTTCAACGTCGATGGTACGGCAATCAAGGGATACGATCCGGTCGCCTATTTCACACAGGAAAAGGCCGTCGCGGGATCGCCTGCACACATCCATGAGTATCAGGGTGCAACTTGGCAGTTCGCCTCGGCGGAGAATCGCGAAAAATTTGCGGCCAATCCGGAGAAGTATGCGCCAGCATATGGCGGGTATTGCGCCTGGGCTGTCGCCAACAACTACACAGCCGCAATCGATCCCGATGCCTGGTCCATCCGGGACGGGAAACTCTATCTGAATTTTTCCAAGGTCATCCGTGCCCGCTGGGCGCTGGACAAGAGCGGCAATATCGAAGCTGCAGATCGTAACTGGCAGGGCCTGCGCGGCGACGGCTGAGCCCTATTTTGATGGCGCGCCGACGCGCTCGAGAGTCACGAAGCTGAAACCGGGGATATCCCCTTCGGCCTCGTGATCCTCACGCGCGACCTCGCGCCACGCGTTCTTTTCAAAGGCGCGCAGATGCGTGTCTCCGACGGGCATGGCGTGTACTTCTGTCAGGTAAATGCAGTCGGCATGCGGCAGCGCCGCCTCATATATCTCCGCTCCGCCAATCACCATGACCTCCGGCACTGCGCCGGCAGCCGCCACGGCTGACGCAAAATCGGCAACCACAATGGCGCCGGGTGCCGCGAAGTTACGGTCCCGGGTAATCACGATATTGTCGCGGCCGGGTAGCGGCCGGCCAATCGACTGCCAGGTCTTGCGGCCCATCACGATGGGCTTGCCCATCGTCGTTGCCTTGAAGAATTTCAGATCAGCCGGGATACGCCAGGGCAGGTCGCCATTGCGGCCGATGACCCCGTTTTCCGCGACGGCAACGATCAGCGAGATCATCACCAGATCACACCGCAACCTTGGCGGGGATATGGGCGTGGAATTGATATCCGTCGAGGGTGAAGTCCTCATAGGTGAAACCGAACAGATCACTCACATCCGGATTCAGCGACATCCGCGGCAAAGGATAGGGCGCGCGCTCGAGCTGCAAATCGGCCTGTTCGAGATGGTTCAGGTAGAGATGTGCATCGCCAAAGGTGTGAATGAACTCACCAGCCTCAAGGCCCGTCACCTGGGCAATCATCATCGTGAGCAGCGCGTAGGAGGCAATATTGAAGGGCACACCGAGAAAGATATCGGCGCTGCGCTGATAGAGCTGGCAAGAGAGTTTCCCGTCGGCGACATAGAACTGGAACAGGCAGTGGCAGGGTGGCAAGGCCATACTGTCGACATCAGCCACATTCCAGGCACTGACAATCAGCCGACGCGAATCCGGACGGGTCCGAATCTGCTCTAGCAGATTGGTAATCTGATCGACCGTCTGGCCGTCCGGCGTCGGCCAGGAACGCCACTGGTGGCCATAGACCGGACCGAGATCGCCCTTCTCGTCGGCCCATTCATTCCAGATCGAGACACCGTTCTCGTTCAGATAGGCAATGTTGGTGTCACCCTTGAGAAACCAGAGCAATTCGTGAATCACGGATTTGGTGTGGATCTTCTTGGTCGTGACGAGCGGAAAGCCCTCTGACAGATCGAAGCGCATCTGATGCCCGAACACCGAGAGCGTCCCCGTGCCGGTCCGGTCGGGGCGTTCATGGCCGTTCTCGCGAACATGGCGCATCAGATCGAGATATTGCTGCATTTCCAACTCCGTGTGCCACCAGGAAGGCGGCCAGCCCAGACACGCAAACTAGTCGGAATGGCTTGAGTCGCAGAGTTGAAATCACCTGTGGAAAGCAGGGCCAGCGGGGATAACCTGCCTCCGGCCTTTAATAAATGGCCTCACGCGCCTATATTCGAGGTGTCGGGCTTGCTCGACTATGACGATAAACGTTTATCGCAATAAACGTTCGGACCCGGGGGCAGTACCCGGCGCCTCCACCAAATTTTTGGTTTCCTGACCATGGTCAGGCCGCGATGGGGGCGAAACAGGATCGACGGGCGCGTAAAGGGTGAACTTTCGTTCGGTATGGTACCACCGTCATCGGGCCATATTCATAGGTGCCAACGACAATGTTGAAACCTTCGCTGTAGCTGCCTAACACGCAGAGATAAGCGCGGTTCGGGGGGCACCGGGCAACAGAAGCCCCCCACTTTATTTCTCTGGCGGTCCCCGTACTGCCGATTGCGTTTTCACGAATCGCCCGCCTGCCTGAAACTGTACCCAGCTTTTTCACCGATCCCCGTTGACCCGCGTGCCCCAGCGCGCTTCCATCGCGATGCCATGACAGATGATCTGATGAAATACGACAAGATGGTGGAAGACGCCCTGCGCGGCGTTGTCCGCAAGGCCCTGCAGCACGCGCTCGACAAGGGCCTGCCGGGGGACCACCATTTCTACCTGACCTTCCGCACCACCGCGCCGGGCGTGTCGATCCCCGATTACCTGCATGACCAGTATCCCGAGGAGATGACCATCGTCCTCCAGCACCAATACTGGGACCTGACCATTGAAGACGAAAAGTTCACCGTCACCTTGAGCTTCAAGAACCGGCCTGCCGATCTCGTGATCCCGTTCGCGGCATTGTCGGGCTTTGTGGATCCGTCTGTGAAATTCGGGCTGCAGTTCACGGTCGAGTCCGATGGCAAGATCAGTGTTCCGACAATTCGCCCGGAGGGTGATCTGGTTCCGGTCTCGGAAACGATCGAAACCGAATCCCTGGCTGACGAGACGACCGCGAATGAGGACGGCACAGCGGACGGAGCAGAAGTCGTCAGCCTCGATCAGTTCCGCAAGAAGTAGTCGCGCCGGGGCCAATGGCGTCGGACACCGAATATCCCGAACATGTGCTCGATCTACTGATGCAGGTCGGAGCCCCCTTCGACCCGGCAGCCCGTCTGCGCCGCATGTTTGGCGGCTATGGCATTTTCTGCGACGGCGTGATGTTCGGACTGATCGCCCAGGACGTGCTGTTTCTCAAGGTCGATGACACGACCCGGGCGAGCTTTCTCGAAGCCGGCGCAGAGCCGTTCATGTACGAGAAGGCCGGGAAACTGGTCGAAATGTCCTATGTCACGGTGCCCGATGACGCAGGCGAGAATGCCGACGAACTTCGCCCCTGGGCCCATATGGCGCTCGCCGCTGCAAATCGGGCAAAGGCAGCAAAGCCCGCCAAAAAGAGATAAACCATCCCCGCGACATCAGGCCCCGGCATGGAACGACATCTTTGATCGGATTGGCCTTTACCTCTGCGTGGCGGCGAGGATAATGCGCGCGCAAACTGGAGAATGTGATGACAAACAATACCCGTATCGAATCCGACACCATGGGCGAGGTCGAAGTTCCGGCCGACAAGTATTGGGGAGCCCAGACCCAGCGCAGCATCGAGAACTTCCCGATCGGCAATGACCGCATGCCGACCGCACTCATCCGCGCGCTTGCCATTCAGAAACAGGCAGCAGCTAAAGCCAATCTGGCGCTGGGTCAGCTCGAAGCCGAAGTCGCCAATGCCATCGTCGCGGCCGCTCAGGAAGTGATTGACGGCAAGTTCGACGACAACTTCCCGCTCGTCGTCTGGCAGACCGGTTCGGGCACCCAGTCGAACATGAACGCGAACGAGGTCATTGCGAACCGCGCCAATGAAATCCTTGGCGGCAAGCCCGGCGACAAGTCCCCGGTGCACCCCAATGACCACGTCAATCGCAGCCAGTCTTCGAACGACACCTTCCCGGCCGCCATGCATATCGCGGCAGCGATCGAATTCGAAGATCGTCTTATTCCTTCGCTCAATCACCTGAAGGATGCGCTGGAGAAAAAATCGAAGGAATTTTCCGACATCATCAAGATCGGACGCACCCATACCCAGGACGCCACGCCGCTGACCCTGGGTCAGGAGTTTTCCGGCTACACCGCCCAGATGGGCGGGGTCATCGCCGGCATCCAGCGCGCCATGCCCGATCTGTTGCAACTCGCCCAGGGCGGCACCGCAGTCGGCACCGGCCTGAATACGCCCAAGGGATTTGCCGAACAGTTTGCCAGGGAAGTTGCCGAAATCACCGGCAAGCCCTTTGAGACGATGCCCAACAAGTTTGCCGGACTGGCCGCCCATGATGCGATGGTGGCGGCGTCAGGTGCGCTCAATGTGGGCGCAGTCGCCGCCATGAAGATCGCCAATGATGTGCGCTTCCTCGGCTCGGGTCCGCGCAGTGGCATCGGCGAGTTGAACCTGCCTGCCAACGAACCGGGATCCTCGATCATGCCGGGCAAGGTGAACCCGACCCAGTGCGAGGCCCTGACCATGGTCGCCGCCGAAGTCATGGGCAACCATATGGCCGTCACGATCGCAGGCAGCAATGGTCATTTTGAGCTGAATGTCTTCAAGCCGGTGATCATTTTCAACGTGCTGCGCTCGGCCGGATTGCTCGGCGATGCCTGCCGCAGCTTCACCGATCGCTGCGTCGACGGGATCGAAGCGAACCGCGAACGGATCGCCGAGTTGATGGCGCAATCCCTCATGCTCGTGACCGCGCTGAACCCCCATATCGGCTACGACAACGCTGCAAAAGTCGCAAAAAAGGCATTTGCAGACGGGAGTACCCTAAAAGAGGCCGCAATTGACTTGGGGCTGCTCACCAGCGAGCAGTATGATGAGTGGGTCAAACCGGAGAACATGATCGAGCCTGCCTGATGCAAAACATCATCGAGACCCTGCCCCATCAATCCGCGAACAAGAAACGTTCAGTTGTTGTTGCGGGCCATCGGACCAGCGTCTCGCTCGAAAACGTGTTCTGGGATCATCTTCGCAAGATCGCAAAGGCAAGACGGATTTCCGTCAACGAACTGGTCACCGAAATCGATCAGTCCCGTGACGGCAGCCTGTCGAGCGCGATCCGTGTCTTCATTCTGGAAAACCTGCGCAAGTAGCACCTGCCGTTCGAGGATGATCTAACGGCGCTTGATCAGTCCCTCGAGAAGATTCTTGAACTGATCGACAGGTTCCTGGCTGGGGGCCGGGGCCTGCCCGCCTTCGGTGGCCGGCTGCTGCTGGCTGGCACCGGGCAGGAATTTGCGGAGCGCCGTCCCGACGGCCTTGCTGGCGATGAACTCATTGATCTGGTTCACATTCACCAGACGCGTATTTGGGGCGTCCAGCGGGCCTTTCTGTTCGACAACGATTCCGGGAAATTCCGGATGGGCCGGAAAGGCCGCGCGCGCCTGAATATCCACCAGCCATTGCGGCAGGTTTGTCGTTCCCGCAAAGGACACCGTCGCGCAATCCGGGTTCATCTGCTGCTGGGGCAAGGTCGCGATGCCATTGGCGATATCGAACCGGCCATCGAAACTGGCGAGCTTCGTCTGCCCGCCCTGAGCCGACGTGGCCAGACCAAGAAACCCTTCAAGCCCGTTCAGATTGTCCAGTTGGTTACTGATCCGGCAGACATCCACGCCATCAATCACGGCGTTGGTAAACTGCACCGCACCCTTGCCACCCAGATTGGAAATCATCTCGAACTCGCTGCGCCCGCGCGCGGAGACATTCAGATCAGCCCCCAAGATGCCGGACACGAGCTGTACGCTGGAAATCGGAAACAGCAGATCAAGCGCCGACATCACGCCCTTGTCGCCACCCTTGGAAGAACCACCCAGAAACTTGGCTGCATCCGCGCCTTTCACGTTGAGTGCGTATGACATTGTTGGCACGTCACGGTCCGCGACCTGTGCGGTCATTCCGAAGGTGCCACCAAAGGCCTGCCCCGAAAGCTGGTTCAGGTCGAGCACCCCGTTCTTGACCGTGACCGCCAACTGGGGCTGGTCGACGCGAATATTGGTGTAGGTGATGGCCGGGGCCGACAACTTGATTGCCGCGTCGGCTGTCTGCAGGGCAGACAGGTCGAGAGGCTCACGGGACCAGCGCGCCGCGCCACTGCCCGACGGTGCAGCACCAGTCGACGGTGCTGCCGCGCCGGACCTGCCGCTGGCAGCCGCACGAGTCGATGGAACCGGCAGGAACCAGTCGACAATGATCTCACTGGTGTTGAGTTCTGCTGTCAGGTCGGGCCGCGTGCCAGCCAAAGCCAGCCGGGCGTTGCCGTTGTAATTGACCGGACCTGCACGACCCTCAAGCTTGGGCAGCGACACCAGATCAGGCTGCAAGTCCAGATTTGCCTTCAGGACGAACGGCCCTGCCTCGGACAGCGCGGGTCGATAGTCATTTGCGAAGGTGCGCACGAAGGCAACCATGTCGGGATGGCTGACATCGAGTGCCAGCGCACCGGTCGGCTTTCCCGATGCCAGGCTTGCCAGCTTGCCATTCAGCAGGATCTTTCCGGGGCCGATACCGATATCGGCATTCAGGTTGGTAGCGTTCAGGTCACCATTCGCCACAACGACTGCGGCCAGCGCACCTGTTTTCACACCTTTCGCAGCACCGTCACCCATCAGACGCGCCATGAACGCCGATGCATCGGGATGCGAGAGATCTAGCGTCACATCATAGCGCGGTGGCTGGGCCAGAGCCGCCACGGTTCCCACCGCCTTCAGGTTCGCGCCCAGCACCTGCACGGTCGCGTCAATCGCCAGGTTTTCCAGATTTCCCTTGAAGGTCCCGTTGAGTTTCCCCGGACCAATGGGGGCTGGTGCGGACACATTGGCAAGCGCCAGCAGCCGGTCGGCGTTCGGCGCATCAACGCTGACGGTCAGGTCAGCAGCCGGTGTCCCGCCGAGCCCGGTCACCTCACCCTTTGCCGAAACCTTGGCCCCTTCCAGGTTCGCAACCGAGGCATCCCGCACGTCGAGCTTTCCGGCCTGCAAGGTGCTGTCGAGATTAACCCCCCGGATATTCTGTTCACGGTAGACAAGCTCGCCGACCTTCAACTGCAGAATGGCATCGAAGGCACTCAGTGCCGCCAGCCCGGAAGGCGCGTTGTCCTTCGCACCGGCCGGTGCAGCCCCGCCAGATGATGCACCCGCGCTACCGCTGGTCGAGGTGACAGCATCGGCCGGCAGATAGGCATCGAGATTCAGCTTGTCGAGCGACAGGCCGACACCGAAACCGGGCCGTTCGCGCAAGGCCACCGCCACTCCGCCCCGCAGACGGGAGACATCAACGCTGACATCGATATCCGTGAGCGTGACATTTTCAGGCGTGGCCAGAACCGAGACCGAACCCGCCATCTTGCGCAGGCGTTCGGCGGGCACGGCTTCTACATCCGCACCGGCCCAGGTCAGCAAGGAACGCAGATTGTCCGAAGACAGTTCGGCCTGACCGTTGAACTCCGGCCCGGCATCCGCCGCAGACACCAATCCGACCAGCGAGGCCGATGAGCCACCCGGCAATTGGGCCGATGCCCGCGAGATATTCACCACGCCATCGGCCATTTCGGCGTTGAAAAACACCTGACGGATCACACCCTCTCGATACACGAGCGCGTCGATTTTTGTCTCGATACTCGCGGAGAATGCTGTCGGGATCGCAAATCCGCCCGACGCAGATTCGGCTGTGCCGGCGTTATTCGCCCGCGGCTTCGAATCCGAGGACCCTCCGCTTCCCTTGGCCGGCGACGATGCCGTCTCGGCCAGCAGGCGATCGAGGTCGAGCTGCGACATGTTGAGAACAACATTCGCGGCGGGATTGTCGCCCAGCGCGACATCGATGGCACCGGTGGCGGAATCCTGCCCGAGCCGCAATGCAAGGTCACTGACCGTTACGGCATCCTGACTTGCGGTGACCGTGCCATCAATTTCCAGAGCCTTGCCCTTCAGGGCCGATGGCGCAGCGGCTTTTGTAAGACTGGCGACCAACGCAGAGAGATCGTCGGCCCGCACCTCGACCTGACCGGACACACGAGGCGTTCCCGTGGCACCCGAAAAGACGCCGGAATAGTCGATTTTGGCACCCGCCGTTGCAATACGCAGATTGATCGGGGTTGCCTTGTCGTCGACCAGCTCTCCAATGGCTGCCGTCATCTCGATATCAAAACCACGCGCCGCAAGCGAACCTTCGGCGCGGAAGGGTCCGGCCAGACTGCCCGCACCCAGCGACACGTCGATTTCCTCAACGCGCTCGGTCTGGTCGGGCGTCCTGTAGGTCAGCGTGCCGTCGACAATCACCACATCATCGAAACGGATCGGCGGCATCGAAGACGACGATCCACTGTCTTCGCTCGCACCCGTATCCGCCGTTGCGGCAGGGGTTTCGGGCGGTACGAATGTCCAGTTGTTCGTGCCATCGACATATTGCTCAAGCACGATATCGGGCTTGCGCAGAACGATGCGGTTGACCTGCACATTGCCGGTGATCAGCGGGAACAGCGCCACCTCGACCGTGGCACTGTCCAGATGGACCATCGGGGTGTCACCACCCTGCGCCGCATTCGAAAGCGCGACATCATCCACCGAGACGCCTGGCTTGGGCAGAATGCGGAAGTTCAAAGCTCCGTTGATCGAAAGAGTTCGGCCCGTTGCCTTGCGAACCTCAGCGGCGATATCGGCCTTGATCGAATCCGTGGGCACGAAGAGCGGCCCCAGAAAAGCGAGCCCCAACAGAACAACGACAAAAACACCGAGGCCGATCAATAACTTTCGCACGTCCGTATCACTCCAGATCAAGTTCGCGTTGCGCTACTCACGAAACGCATCAAACCCGTTTTAGGTCCGCCTCCATCGCGCAGAGACAGGTGAATTCACCAACTCCCACAATCACAAGCCGCCCATTCTGGCATTTAGACGCTATCTTCTTGGCGAAGATGTGACGACGCGCACAGTTGGGCGAATAACAATTCCATGGCAGCCTGTACCTATGAATAGTCTTTTCCGTAGCGGATTGCCCGCGATTCTTGCGGCCATTGTGTTGCTCGCCCCCCTCGCGGCAAGCGCACAAGCGCCCCAGCCCGAGGATTCAACCGGACGCGGCCAGCACGCGCTGGCAACGGCTGATCGTCACATGGTGGCAGCCGCACATCCCGACGCGGTCGAGGCCGGTCTGGAGATGCTCCGGAAGGGCGGCAGCGCGGTCGACGCCGCGATTGCCGTACAGCTCGTCCTGAACCTCGTCGAGCCGCAAAGCTCAGGAATTGGCGGCGGCGCATTTCTGCTGTTCCACGACCGGAACAGACGCAAGACCATTGCCTATGACGGCCGCGAAACAGCACCAGCCGCTGTCCGGCCCGATCTGTTTCTCGACGCAAGCGGCGCGCCGATCCCCTTTGCGGATGCCGTTCTCGGCGGGCGATCTATCGCAACCCCGGGCACGCTCGCCCTGCTCTCCGAAGTGCATCAACAGCATGGAAAGCTGCTTTGGCCGGACCTGTTCCAGCCCGCTATCCGGCTGGCGCGTGACGGTTTTGTTGTGGGACCTCGTCTGGCCGCGATGCTCAATGGCTCAAGGGCCGAGCGGCTCAAAACCTTCGCCACCGCGCGCGACTATTTCTTCCCCGATGGCCTGCCGCTCGCCGCAGGAAGTCGGAAAACCAACCCCGCCTTTGCAGACACCCTGCAGCAGATTGCCGATGACGGACCGCGCGCCTTCTATGAAGGCCCGATCGGGGCCGCCATCGTCGATGCCGTACGTCTCGCACCGGTCAATCCCGGCTTGCTGTCCCTTGAAGACCTTGCCTCCTACAGCGCCCTTCCGCGCGAGCCGGTCTGCCTACCCTATCGCAGCTTCGAGGTTTGCGGCATGGGGCCGCCATCATCGGGTGGACTAACGGTTGGCCAGATTCTGGGCATTCTCGCGCAGTTCGATCTGCCTTCGCTCGGACCCGCCAACATCCGTAGCTGGCATCTGCTGAACGAAGCCTCAAAGCTCGCCTTTGCCGACCGCAATCAGTACATGGCCGACGCAGACTTCGTGCAGGTTCCCACAGAAGGCCTGCTTGACCCCGAATATCTGGCGCGCCGCGCCGCGCTGATTCGCATGGAAACCTCGATCATCCCGCCGATGATCCCCGGCCGCCCGCCCGGCACCCCCCAGACGCTGCCCGGTGCCGACACGCAGGATGGTCGCCCCGGCACGAGCCATATTTCCATTGTGGATGGGGATGGGAACGCTGTCTCCATGACCACCACGATCGAGGGCGCCTTCGGGTCCCAGATCATGGTGGGCGGATTTCTGCTGAACAACGAACTCACGGATTTCTCGTTCCACGCCGAAAAGGACGGGCAGCCGATTGCGAACCGGATCGAACCGGGAAAACGCCCGCGCAGCTCGATGGCCCCGACCATCGTGTTCGATGATGCCGGCGAACTCCGCCTCGTCGTTGGCTCGCCCGGCGGCAGCCGGATCATCGGTTATGTCGCGAAGACGCTGGTCGCAGTTCTCGACTGGAACCTCGACATACAGGCCGCCATAGACATGGGCCATCTGGTGAACCGCAACCGCTTTACCGATATCGAGGCGGGAACCCCTGCGGCGAAATTGCAGGCCCCCCTCGAAGCGCTCGGCAACCGCGTGGACCTGCGCGACATGAACAGCGGCCTGCACGGCATCGAAATCGTGAACGGTCAGTTGCGTGGTGGCGCAGACCCGCGCCGCGAGGGTGTCGCGCGCGGCGACTAGTTCCGCGCGGCGCCGTTGATGCCGCCGCCCGTCCGAGTCAGAAAGTTCGAACTCAGAAAGGCCAGCACGGATGCCGTGAGCATGACCACAGCCATGGGAAGTGGCGTGTCGTCCTGCACCACACCTGCCAGTTGGGCAAACCCAGCGCCGATCAGCATCTGGAGGAATGCCAGCAGGCCCGAGGCGGTCCCGGCAAATTGCGGGCTGATACTCACCGCGCCTGCCTGGGCGTTGGGCATGGCCAGACCATTGGCCATCGCCATGGCGGCACCCGGCACGAAGATGGTCCAGGGCGACCATATCCCGGCCAGAACGAAGCCGAGCATCACCACGCCAAAGACAACGGCCAGCGCGCTACCCAGACGCATCATCCGGTCCATCCCGATCCGTTCCCCGAAGCGCCCTGTCAGAAAGGTGCCGGCCATGAACCCGGCGGAGATCATGACAAAGAACAGACCGAACTCGGTCGGCGGCCGTTCGAGCACATTGATCATCACGAATGGGGCCGCCCCGAGAAAGGCCATGAACATGCCCATGCCGAAGCCCACCTGCCCGGCATAGCCAAGGAAGGCCGGCACGCGCAGCAGGATCAGGAAGCCGCCAAGCATCCCGCGAAAGGTCTGAACGTCAGCGCCCGGTGGCAAAGTTTCGGGAACCCGTGGCAAGGCAAACACCAGCACCAGCGCCCCGATCACACCCGCGAAGATGAAGATCGCCCGCCAGTCAAACGCATCGTTGAGCAAGCCGCCGATCAGCGGCGAGATCATGGGTGCCACGACCAGTGCGGTGATCATATAGGCCATCAGGCGTGCTGCGGTTTCCCGGTCATACAGATCGCGAATGATCGCGCGGCTGAGCACCATGCCTGCCGCGCCACCGACCGCCTGCACAATGCGCCCGAGGATCACGATCTCGATGGTCGGCGCGACGGCGGCAATCACACTTCCGATGACAAAGATGATCAACCCGATCACCAGCACCGGGCGACGCCCGTAGCGATCGGATGCCGGGCCGTAGACAAGGGTCGAGAACGCAATGGTGAACAGCGCCAGCGACAACACATACTGGACCGTCGCGGCGGGCACTTCGAATGCGACCTGCATGACGGGCAGAACCGGCAGGATGATCTGCATGGAAAGCGGCCCCAACGCGGTGATGACAGCGAGGACGGCTATGAACGCGCGCGTGTTTGCCGGCGGCGTGGGCATTGAATTGGCCTTGTTGCGAAGTTTCGTAAGCTTTGCGCGATAGGCCCCAACGCGCAATCCGTAAAGGACAAGTCGATTTGCGCGACCGGAAGGGGGGCTATTCGCTAAGTCGAATCAGCGTCCGTGCCATTGGCGTGCTCCGATGCCGGGCCAAACCCGCCACCACCTGGCGTTTCGATGACAAAGGTGTCGCCGGGCCGTGCGCGCGTGCGGTCGGTGCCGCCCATTTCGACGCGCGAACCGTCTGCCCGCTCCAGCCAGTTCCGGCCCGGCGCGGCGTCTTCACCGCCTGCCAGCCCGTAGGGCGGAACGACCCGGCGGTTGGCGAGGATCATGACATCCATATCCTCCAGGAACTGCACCCGGCGCCGGACACCATCGCCCCCGCGATGCTTGCCCGCGCCACCAGAGCCTTCACGGATTTCAAAGCTTTTCAGCAGGACCGGAAACCGCCATTCCAGAATCTCCGGATCCGTGAGGCGTGAATTGGTCATGTGGGTGTGTACCGCCGAGGTCCCGTCAAAATCCGGTCCCGCGCCAGCCCCGCCACAGATTGTTTCGTAATACTGGTGACGCGCATTGCCGAAGGTAAAGTTGTTCATGGTGCCCTGCGCCGCCGCCATCACCCCAAGCGCGCCATACAGGCAGTCCGTGATCGCCTGGCTGGTTTCCACATTCCCGGCGACGACGGCAGCCGGATATTCCGGCGACAGCATCGAATGCGGTGGAATCACGATCTCGATGGGTTTCAGGCAACCTTCATTCAATGGAATGTCGTCGTCCACCAGGGTTCGGAACACATAAAGCACAGCGGCACGGGCGATGGCTGTCGGGGCGTTGAAATTGCTGTCGAGCTGGCCACTGGTCCCTGTGAAGTCCACCTTTGCGCTACGCGTGGCGCGGTCAATCGAGACCGACACCCTGATCTCAGCGCCATTGTCGAGCGGATAGGTGAATTCACCATCCTTGAGGACTTCGATCACCCGACGGACGGATTCCTCGGCATTGTCCTGCACATGGCGCATATAGGCGTGGACCGTCTCCAGCCCGAACTGAACGACCATCCGGCGCAGTTCCGACGCCCCCTTCTCATTGGCCGCAACCTGGGCTTTCAGATCGGCAATGTTCTGATCGACATTGCGAACCGGGTACGGTCCCGAACACAACAGGTTTCGGAAGTCGTCCTCCAGGAACAGCCCGGCATCGACCGCCTTGAAATTGTCGATCAGGACGCCTTCGTCCTGGATGGTCTTCGAATCCGGTGGCATGGAACCCGGCGAGATGCCGCCGATATCCGCATGGTGCCCACGACTGCCGACGTAGAAGAGAATCTCTGCCCCGTCATCGTCAAAAACCGGCGTGATCACCGTGACATCAGGCAGATGGGTCCCGCCGTTATAGGGCGCGTTGAGCACATAGACATCGCCGGGCACCATCCGTCCGGCATTCTCACGAATAACGGTGCGAATACTTTCCGACATGGACCCCAGATGCACCGGAATGTGCGGCGCATTGGCAACAAGATTGCCGTCGGGGTCAAAGATCGCGCAGGAAAAATCGAGCCGTTCCTTGATGTTCACCGAATAGGCCGTGTTCTGGAGGGTGAAGCCCATCTGTTCGGCGATGGACATATAAAGATTGTTGAACACCTCCAGCATCACCGGGTCGACTTGCGTGCCGATAGCCGCGTCACGTTGCGCCGCGACCATTCGTTCGAGCACAAGATCGCCCCGTTCGTTCATCCTCGCGCGCCAGCCAGGCTCGACAATCGTGGTCGCCACGGCCTCGCTGATGATCGCCGGGCCGTCGATCTCAACGTCGCTGGTCAGGTCTTCCCTTACAAACACCGGGGTCGGGTGCAGCGCACCTGCCATATGGGCACGCACATCCGCGATGGATTTTGTGATGCCCGTCGCCTCGATCCGGGGCTGGCTGTGGCCGACATCTTCATCCGAGACACCGACCGCCTCGACCGCCGCTGTTTCAATGATCAACCGCTTCTCGGGCATGGTGAAGCCGTAGCGCTGGCGGTGCTGCTCGGCAAACTGATCGGCCATCGCCCTGGGATTGCCGAAATCGACTTCGAGCGATGTATCGGTCCCGTCATAGCGCAAGTGAAGCCGCTGACGGACCTCGACACGGTCTGCCGTCACACCCTGCCCGGCCACCTCATTCCGCGCCGTGTCGGCCAGGCGCTGGAGAAGTTCCACCACCGATTCCGGAACCGCTTCGCCCAAGGGCACTTCAACGGACTGCTCGCGCAGCGCGCGAATATCGGCCAGCCCCATGCCATAAGCTGAAAGCACACCTGCGAGCGGGTGCAGCAGAACCCGGGTCATCCCCAGCGCATCGGCGACCAGACAGGCATGCTGGCCCGCCGCACCACCAAAGGCACAAAGCGTGTACCTGGTCACGTCATAGCCGCGCTGAACGGAAATCTTCTTGATCGCGTTCGCCATGTTCTCGACAGCGATCGTCAGGAAACCTTCCGCGACCTCGGCCGGGCTGCGGGTGTCCCCGGTCGCCTTCCGGATATCTTCGGTCAGTGCTGCGAACTTGCTGGCGACAATCTCGGCATCCAGCGGCGAATTCTGATCCGGCCCGAAGACGGCGGGAAAATGTTCGGGCTGGAGCTTGCCGAGCATCACGTTGCAATCGGTCACCGTCAGCGGTCCGCCCTTGCCGTAGCTGGCCGGCCCGGGATCGGCTCCCGCACTCTCCGGACCAACGCGATAGCGCGCGCCGTCAAAGGAACAGATCGAACCACCCCCGGCCGCAACCGTATGGATCTGCATCATCGGTGCGCGCATGCGCACACCGGCAACCAGTGTCTCGAAGGCTCGTTCGTACGCACCGTTATAGTGGGTCACGTCGGTGGAGGTGCCCCCCATATCAAAGCCGATCATCTGACCGAAACCCGCAGCCTCGCTCACCTGAACCGCGCCAACCACGCCGCCCGCCGGACCGGACAGGATCGCATCCTTGCCCTGAAACATCTGGGCATCCGTAAGCCCGCCATTGGACTGCATGAACATCAGGTTCACATCGCCCAGATCATTGGCCACCCGATCCACATAGCGACGCAGGATGGGGGACAGATAGGCGTCAACCACGGTCGTGTCACCGCGCCCGACCAGCTTGATCAGCGGGCTCGTCTCATGACTAACCGAGATTTGTGTAAACCCGATTTGCCGCGCGATCTCCGCGCAAGCGGCCTCATGGGCCGGCACCCGATAGCCATGCATGAAGGTGATCGCCACGGCGCGGATTCCATCATCATAGGCGCCCTGTAACGCCGCGCGCGCAGATGCCGGATCGAAGGGGACAATCACCTCGTCCTTCGCGTTTACCCGCTCGTCGATCTCGACCACACGCTCATAAAGAAGCTCCGGCAGAACGATGTTGCGGTCAAACAGTCGCGGGCGCGCCTGATAGCCGATCCGAAGGGCATCCCGAAATCCGCGGGTGATCGCCAGAACAGTGCGGTCTCCCTTACGTTCCAACAATGCATTGGTGGCCACCGTCGTTCCCATTTTCACCGCGCCGATCTGGTCCGACGGGATGGGGTCGTCTTTGGAAAGGCCGAGCAAGCTGCGAATACCTTGCACGGCGGCATCCGCGTAATGCTCGGGATTGTCCGACAGCAACTTGTGGGTGTGGAGCTTACCATCAGGCGCACGGCCGACAATATCGGTAAACGTGCCACCCCGATCAATCCAGAAATGCCAGAGATCGTCGCCGTTATTTTCCGAAGTATTGTTCATTAAAAAAGCCCTTGTCTTCTAAATGCGAGACTGGTTCGTCGTCTCCCGAAAGTCAAAGACAGCACGAACAATTTCGGAGGGTCACTCCATACGGGTCATTTCCTCAACGCGCGGTTTCCGGTAAACGTCTCCCCATGAGCATTTGGGGCAAAGTTTTGGGTGGCGCGGCCGGGTTCGCGATTGGCGGACCATTGGGCGCGTTGATCGGGGTTGGCGCCGGCCATATCTATGACAAGACGCGTGAAAACGCAGCTGAGGCCGGGACCACCGATCCGACCAGGCAGGTCGGCTTCACGATTGCGGTCATCGCATTGGGAGCCAAGCTCGCAAAGGCCGATGGGGTGGTCACACCGGACGAAATCCGGGCCTTCCGCCGCGTCTTCAAGGTCGCCCCGGAGGAGACCCAGAATGTGGCGCGCGTCTTCAACCAGGCGCGCAAGTCCACCGCCGGCTACGAGCCCTATGCCAAACAGGTCGCAGGGATGTTCACCAACAACCCGGCAGTTCTCGAAGAACTTCTGAACTGCCTGTTTCATATCGCCAAGGCCGATGGCTCCGTCCATGACGACGAGCTCACTTATCTGCGCAATGTCGCAGCGATTTTCGGGTTTTCAGATTCCGATTTCGCGCGCGTCCGTGAGCAGAACATGGGCCCGGACCTGGCAGACCCCTATACCGTTCTCGGTATCGCCCATGACGCAAGCAATGACGAGATCAAGGCCGCCTACCGGAAACTCGTCCGCGAGAACCATCCGGACTCACTGATCGCCCAGGGGATGCCGGAGGAGTTCATCGAGGTGGCCAATGACAAGCTGGCCGCAATCAACGCCGCGCATGACAAGATCAGCGCCCAGCGCGGGATCAAATAGCGCTCCGTATTCACTGATGGCTACCGAACCTCCCGTTCTCTCATTGAAAGATGCCACCGTCGGCTTTGGCGGTGAGCCGATATTCACTGGCGCCGAAATCTCGATCGTGCCGGGCATGCGCGCCTGTCTGGTCGGTCGAAACGGTTCCGGGAAATCAACCATCCTGAAAGTCCTGGCCGGGGTGATCGAACCCGATGCCGGCAAGCTCTATGTCCAGCCGGGCCTGTCCATCGGCTACCTGCCCCAGGATGTGCCGATCATTTCCGGACAGACCGTTGCCGAGTTTGTCGGTGCCGATGGTGCCCCGCGCCATGAGGTCGACGCCGCCCTGTCCCGGGTCGAGATCGCTGGCGGCCGCATGGCAGATACGCTGTCGGGTGGCGAAGCACGGCGCGCCGCGATGGCGCGGGCGATGCTCGCCGACCCCGACGTCCTGCTGCTCGACGAGCCGACCAACCATCTCGATCTGCCGACCATCGAATGGCTCGAGCGCGATTTGGTGGAGCGGCGCAAGACGCTTGTGGTGATCAGTCATGACCGGGCCTTTCTGGAGGCGATCACCACCGACACCTTCTGGATGGACCGGGGCAAGCTGCGCCACAACAGCAACGGCTATGCGCAGTTCGATGCATGGACCGAGCAGCTCGCCGATTCCGAACTCAAGACCGCACAGAAACTCGACCAGAAACTCAAAGCCGAAGCGCGCTGGCTCGAGCGCGGGGTCACGGCACGCCGGAAACGCAATCAGGGGCGTCTCGAAAAGCTGGGCCAGTTGCGTGCGCAGCGCAAGGCACTGCTGACCGGTCAGGACCTGGTCAAGTTCGAGCTGGAAAGCGGCCCGATCAGCAGCCGCATGGTGATCGACTGCGAGAACCTGACGAAATCCTTCGGCGACCTGAAGATCGTCGACGGGTTCTCCACCCGCATCCTGCGCGGCGACCGTGTCGGGTTCATCGGCCCGAACGGCGCGGGCAAGACCACCCTCCTCAAGATCCTGATCGGCGAAGAAGAACGTGACAGCGGCCGGCTGCGCCGCGCCAAGAACCTCTCCATCTCGTTTTTCGATCAGACGCGCAGCCAGCTCAACCCGCGCGATACGCTCTGGCAAACCCTCGCACCGCGCGGCGGCGACTCGATCAATGTCCGTGGCACCCCGCGCCACGTGGTCGCCTATCTGCGCGACTTCCTGTTCGATGAAAAACAGGCACGCGCGCCGGTCGGCACCCTCTCGGGCGGCGAACGCAACCGGCTGTTGCTCGCCAAGATTCTCGCCCAGCCGTCAAACCTGCTGGTGCTCGACGAGCCGACAAATGACCTCGACGCCGATACCCTCGATGTCCTGCTCGATATGCTCGACAGCTATGACGGCACGGTGCTTCTGGTCAGTCATGACCGTGATTTTCTGAACCGGGTTGTCAGCAGCACCATCGCCGTGGAGGGGGATGGTGTCGTCGAGGAATATCCCGGTGGCTATGCCGACTACCTGAGCCAGCGCAAACGCAAACCCGCCAACCTCAAACCCGACAAATCAGGCGAGACCCGCAAAGCGGCAAAGCCTCGACCGAAAGACGCTGCACCAAAAAAACTTTCCTTCAAGGAGCAGCACGAACTCGACAAGCTACCCGACCGGATCAGCGCTCTGGAAACGGCCAAATCACAACTCGAAAAGGTTCTCGCCGATCCGAAGCTTTTTGCACAGGATCACAAGGCTTACGAAACCGCAGCAAACAAGCTATCCGAAGTGGAAGGCGCGATCACGGCAGCCGAAGATCGGTGGCTCGAACTTGATGCCCGGCATGAAGCACTTACCGGTGGGGCAGCATCGTGATTACTGAATTCCGCTCTCCCAATCACGGGGTCCGCAAAGCCGAAAAGGGCATTGATCCTGTCATCGACACGCTGGTCATCCATTACACTGGCATGATGCCAACCATCCGCGCACGCGACTGGTTGTGCGATCCCGTCTCGCAGGTCAGCGCCCATTACCTGATCGATGAGGACGGCACCACCTGGCGCATGGTCGAGGAAGCTGACAGGGCATGGCATGCCGGCGTGGGCGCATGGCGGGGCTGGCGGGACATCAACTCCCGATCCATCGGAATCGAACTCTCCAATCCCGGCCATGACTATGGATACCGGGATTTCCCCGACGCACAGCTCGATACCCTTATCGCGCTTTGTCATGGAATTCTTGCCCGCCATCCCATCCCTGCGCACAATGTGGTGGCACATTCGGATATCGCTCCATCGCGCAAGAGCGACCCGGGCGAATTGTTTCCCTGGGACCGCCTCGCCGCGAAGGGGATCGGCTTTTGGCCGACATCCAGCGCCGAGCCGGTCGCCGAGGCGGACGCAGGTCAGATGTTGCAGGCCATCGGCTATGACATCGCAGAGAACGACTTCGCGACTGTTCTCTCGGCCTTTCAACGCCGCTTCCGGCCCGCCTGTTTCGACGGCGTACTGGACCGCGAAACCCGCGCCCGCATCGCAGCCGTTCACGAGCTGGTTGCAGAAACATTCCCTTCGGCCTAAGCATCGCGCTCGCCAGGCGGTCGGATGACCGCGCGCGGACAATGGGGAAACCCGTTCGTGTGAGGAAAGTCCGGGCTCCACGGAAGTACGGTGCCGGTTAACGGCCGGCGGGGGCAACCCCAGGGAAAGTGCCACAGAAAGCAAACCGCCCGTCTCGCCTCGGCGATGACGGGTAAGGGTGAAAGGGTGCGGTAAGAGCGCACCGCACCCCCGGCAACGGGGGTGGCAGGGCAAACCCCACCGGGAGCAAGACCGAATAGGGGCTGCATATGGCGCACTTCCGCGCCGCAGCCCGGGTGGGTCGCGTGAGGCGTCCGGCAACGGGCGTCCCAGATGAATGGTCATCCACTGTCATTACTTCGGTAGCGATGGGGGACAGAACCCGGCTTACAGACCGCCTGGCGCTTCATTTCCAAGAACAGAACATAACAAGAACAAAGTTCTGCCGCTTTATTGCGCGAAGAATTTGTTTGATCCGGCGCGAGCAGCCAGCGGAGAAGATTCGAGTTACTTGATTGGCCGAGCACCAGCCCAATCAACACTCGAAAATATCTAGGTTTTTACTGGTTTTATCGTTGACGACCCATTGAAACCCATGATATCCCAAAAATTCCCATGTTGGCGCTTTTGCCAAGAAAACGGAGGAGCTGAAGCCGTCGTGTCAAAAACGACGGTGTGCGAGAAAGATGGCGTTGTTCCTGTCGACCACAATCAACAAGGTCGACCGCAAGGGTCGGGTTTCCGTTCCTGCGGCGTTTCGTGCTGTCTTGTCGGGGCAGGCGTTTCACGGAATTGTCGCCTTTCCCTCCTTCAAGCATCCCGCCGTCCAGTGCGGTGGCATGGAGTGGATGGAAAAGCTGGGTGCCGGTGTGGACGCCTATGACATGTTCTCTGACGAACACGACACGCTGACCGCCGCCCTCTTTGCCAATGCCCAGCAGCTCGCTTTTGATGGCGAAGGCCGGATCCTGCTCCCCGAGAGCCTGATCGAGCATGCGAGCCTGTCCGAACAGGCCGCTTTCGTCGGTCGCGGGCCGCTGTTTGAAGTCTGGAACCCCGAGACCTTCCAGTCCTATCAGGCCGAGGCCGTCCGCAAGGCCGCCGAAAACGGCCTGACCCTCCGTCCCGGCACCCCGCCCGGCGGCGAAGGGGGCCAACGGTGATGGTGGCGCGGTCATCGCGTCACCCCGACAACTCCGGGACCTCCGTGGCCGCCGGACACACACCGGTTCTCCTCAACGAGGTTATTGACGCCCTGAAACCCCGCGACGGCGGCATTTATGTGGACGGCACTCTTGGCGGCGGTGGCTACACCCGCGCCATTCTTGATGCCGCCGATTGCACCGTTCTGGGGATCGACCGGGACCCGGATGCGATCACCCGCAACGAACCGCTGCTTGAAATCTATGGTGCCCGACTGATGCTGGTACCCGGCCGCTTCGGGGACATGAATGCCCTGGTGCGCGCGCTTGGCATTGACGCAGTGGACGGCGTCACCCTTGATCTCGGCGTGTCATCGCCGCAGATCGATGTCGCCGAGCGCGGCTTCTCCTTTGCCAAGGACGGCCCGCTGGACATGCGCATGGAGCGCGCGGGAGAAAGCGCTGCCGATGTCGTGAACACGGCCAGCGAAACCGAGCTTTCCAATATTGTCTTCCGGCTGGGTGAAGAACGACATGCCCGCCGGGTCGCCCGCGCCATTGTGAAGGCCCGTGCCGAACAGCCCATCGAGACCACAGCGCAACTCGCCGATATCGTGCGCAGCGTCGTCCCGAAATCGCGCAAGACCAATGTCGATCCCGCGACACGGACCTTTCAGGCCATCCGCATCCATGTGAACGACGAAATCGGTGAGCTCGAGCGCGGCCTTGTCGGTGCAGAAGAACTTCTGCGCCCGGACGGCCGCCTCGCCGTGGTGTCGTTTCATTCCCTTGAGGACCGGCCGGTCAAGGCTTTCCTGCGCACCCGCAGCGGCGGTGACGGGCTCGGCTCACGGCATCTGCCCGACGCACCCGCGCGTCATGCGCCGGCCTGGCGACTGCCGACACGACGGGCCATTCGACCCGGCGATGCCGAAACCAGCAGCAACCCCCGGGCGCGCTCGGCACGGCTGCGGGTTGGTGAACGCACCGACGCACCGTCCTGGGGCATGGTGAAGACGGGGGATGCGGCATGATCCGACCGACCTCCGCCATTCTTCTCATCCTTGCCGCAGCAGCTGGTGGCGCGCTGTTCCATGTATCTTTCGAGGTTTCGGAACTCGACGACCGGCTCGCAACCCTCAACCGGGACATCACGAGTGATCGGGAAGCGACCCATGTGCTGCGCGCGGAATGGAGTTTCCTCAATCAGCCCGAGCGGATCGAGGAACTTGCACGGCGACATCTAGACCTCGTGCCCGTCTCTGGAGCACAGCTGACCGGTGCGGGAACCCTGCCGGTACGCCCGGATCGCGAATTGGTTGAGCCCCGGATCGACAATTCCATCAATCCGGACCGCACGATCCTGCTGCATGCAGGCGCGCCCCGGACGAAACCGGCAGTCCCCGACCGCCAGGCCTTCATTCCCGTATCCAGCGCTCCGTCAGATCACGCTGCGGCTGAGACTGCGATCACGCACAGGTCGCTCGATGACGTGTTGCGCGAGATCGTCCGTGACGATGAACGCGTCCTGCAGGCAGGTGCGCGATGAACCGGCGCATCGAGATGGAAAGCGCCAAGAAACAGGCAATCGAGACGGCCCGGAACCGATTGCTGATCGGTGGCGTACTGATGGCGGCCGCCTTCCTTGTGGTCGGTGCCCGACTGTTCGACATCGTCATCCTCAACGAAAATGAGGACCTGCGCCGTTCCGCAGCGCGCGATATCGTGCGCCCGGTGGCAATGTCACGCGCCGATATTGTTGATCGTAACGGGGTCCTGCTCGCGACCAGCCTGCCGACAGCATCGCTATTCGCCAATCCCCGCAAGATTTCCGATCCCGCAGCGGCCGCCGCACGGATCGTGGCGGTCATGCCCGATCTCAGCGAAGAAGTCGTCGCTGCACGTTTGGCGTCCGACAAGGGCTTTGTCTGGCTGCGCCGCAACCTGACGCCAACCCAGCAATTCGAAATCAATCGCCTCGGCATTCCCGGGCTGGATTTCGAGCAGGAAGAGCGCCGGGTCTACCCGCATGGACGACTTGCCGGACATATCGTCGGCTTCACCAATATCGACAACACCGGGCTTGCCGGCATCGAACAAAGCATGGATGCGGCGATTGCTGGGGCAAAGGAGCCGCTGCGCCTGTCCATCGACATCCGCCTGCAGCAGATTGTTCGGCAGGAGCTCGCAGCCCAGATCGAGAAGTTCAAGGCAATCGGTGGCGGCGGCATCGTCATGGATGTGCAAACAGGCGAAGTCGTCGCCATGGTTTCGCTGCCGGACTTCGATCCCAACGCCCCCGCACAGGCGCCCGACGAAACCCGCTTCAACCGGATCACGCTTGGTGTCTACGAGCTTGGTTCGGTGTTCAAGATCTTCAACCATGCAATCGCGCTGGAAACCGGCGCGGCGACGATGTCCAAGAGCTACGACGCCACCAAGCCGATCCGGATTTCGCGGTTCAGCATCTCGGATTATCACCCCGAAAACCGCTGGATGACGGTTCCCGAAATCTTCAAGCTCTCCTCGAATATCGGTTCGGCAAAGATCGCCCTCGATATCGGCGCCGAGCGTCAGCGCAAGTATCTCGGCCATCTCGGCCTGCTGCGCCGCTCCAGCATCGAACTGCCCGAACAGGCCACCCCGATGTTTCCCTCGCGCTGGCGCGAGATCAACACCATGACCATCTCCTATGGTCATGGCATCGCTGTCAGCCCACTCCATCTGGCCAGCGCCGTCGCGGCAACGGTCAATGGTGGAATTCTGCGACCGGCAACACTAATTCGCGCAAAATCCCCGGAAACTGGCGGCGTTCAGGTCTTCTCCGAAGACACCTCTGACAAGATGCGACGGCTCCTGCGCCTTGTGGTCGAGAATGGTACCGGCCGAAACGCCGATGCACCCGGCTACCTCGTTGGAGGCAAGACCGGCACGGCCGAAAAGCAGGTCAATGGCAGCTACAAGCGCAACGCCCTGATCTCATCCTTTGTCGGTGTTTATCCCGTCACGGACCCCCGCTTCGTCGTCTACGTCCTGCTCGACGAGCCCAAGGGCATTCGCGAGAGCTTTGGATATGCAACCGGCGGCTGGACGGCTGCCCCTGTCGTGGGCGCGGTCATCAAGCGCATGGCCCCGCTTTTCGGAATTTCACCGCTGAATGAGAACGATCCTGAAATTGTCCGCGCCCTGACCGTGAACCTGACCGCAGGGCCTGCCGAGGGCCGGCCCCATGCGACTAATTGATCTGTTGCCCGAGATGATGAACATCGACCCCATCATGCGCGATACGGAGATCTCAGGTCTCACCGCAGACAGTCGCCGAGTTCAGCCTGGCTATCTGTTCGCCGCCCTTCCCAGCGCAACCGAAAACTCGGGCACCGACGGGCGGAACTACATCAAGGACGCGCTGGCACGCGGCGCCGTTGCAATTCTGGCGCCCGACGGCACCCTGATCGAACGCGAGGACGCAAAGGCGCCCTGCCTGATCACCGACGAGAACCCGCGCTGGCGCCTCGCCCAGTTCGCCTCACGGTTCTACGAAAAGCAGCCTCGCACGGTCGTCGGAATTACGGGAACCAATGGCAAGTCGTCCGTCGCAGGTTTCACGCGGCAGATGTGGGCGCTGCTGGGCCACAATTCTGCGAGTATGGGCACTCTGGGCCTTGACGCCGACGGCTTCGAGGCCGGACCCAGCCTGACCACGCCTGACCCCGTCACCCTGCACGAAACCCTGAGCGATCTGGCATCAGCCGGTATTCAACACCTGGCGCTTGAAGCCTCATCTCACGGTCTCGATCAGTATCGACTGGACGGCGTCCGGTTTGCCGCTGCCGCCTTCACGAATTTCAGCCGCGACCATCTCGATTACCACAAGACCGAAGCGGCCTATTTCGACGCCAAGCTGCGCCTGTTTCGTTTCCTGTTGCCCCATGATGGCGCAGCGGTTCTGAATGCGGATTCTCCCTACTTCAACCTGGTGGCCGATGCCTGCCGGTCGAGCGGCCATCGTATTCGCAGCTTTGGCATACAGACGAGTGACATCCATATCGCCGACGTCTCGGCCCTGCCGAACGGTTTGCGACTTTGCGTCACGATGCGCGACCAGAGCTATGAAACGCGACTCAATCTGGTTGGCGGCTTCCAGGCCTACAACGTGCTGGCCGCGCTCGGGCTGGCCATCGAAACCGGCGCAGACCTGACCGATGCTTTCGGGACACTGGCGCATCTGCGCGGTGTCCGCGGCCGCATGGAGCGGATAGGCGCGCTCGACAATGATGCACAGATCTATGTGGATTACGCCCACACCCCGGACGCACTGAAAACCGCCCTGACGGCCATTCGCCCCCATGTCCGCAGCAATCTGCACGTCGTGTTTGGTGCCGGCGGCGACCGGGATTCAGGCAAACGCCCGATGATGGGTGCTGTGGCCGCAGAATTTGCGGACCGGATCATCGTGACCGATGACAATCCCCGCCGCGAAGACCCCGAGACCATTCGTCGTCAGATTCTGAACAGCTGCCCCGAGGCCACCGAAATCGGTCATCGGGAAGACGCGATCACGACAGCCATCGGCAATCTCGAGAGCGGCGACATTCTGATCATCGCCGGCAAGGGACACGAGACCGGCCAGATCGTGGGCAACGAAACCCATCCTTTCGATGACGCCAAAATTGCGCGCGGCGTCATCATCGATCATGGCGGCGAGGTGGTCGCATGACGATGTCTGCACCACTCTGGACCACCGATGAAGTCATCACCGCGACACAAGGCCGCGCGATTTCAGGGGCCGATGAATGGCATGCGACCGGCGTGTCCATCGACAGCCGGACCTGCGAACCCGGTGATCTGTTCGTGTCGATCTCCGGTGATCAATTCGATGGCCATGATTTTGTTGCCGGCGCCTTCGAAGCCGGTGCTGTTGCTGCCATCGTGACGCGGATTCCCGATGGGCTGCCGGACGACGCATCACTGGTACAGGTGGACGACGCGCTGGAGGCGCTCGAATCACTGGGACGCGCGGCACGCGATCGAGCGACAGCATCCGTGATCGGTGTGACCGGGTCTGTCGGCAAAACCGGCACGAAGGAAGCTTTGACACTGGCATTCGGGGCGCTGGGAGAAACCCATGCGACCCGTGGCAACCTCAACAATCACATCGGTGTACCGCTGACCCTGGCCCGCCTGCCGCGCGCGGCCGATTTTGCGATCATCGAGATGGGCATGAACCACGCAGGCGAAATTTCCGTCCTGTCCCGGCTCGCGCGACCCGATGTCGCCATCATCACGACCATCGCTGCAGTCCATCTGGAATTCTTTGACAGTGTTGCGGGCATCGCCGACGCCAAGGCTGAAATTTTCGATGGCATGAGCAAGGGCGGCACGGCGGTCCTCAATCGCGACAATGTCTATTTCGCAATCCTCGCCTCGCGCGCATGGGCGCATGGGGTCGAACATGTGCTCGGCTTTGGCGCGCACCCGGAGGCCGATGCACAGCTCTCGGCCTGCGCCATGACCGGCAATGGCAGCGACATCACCGCCCGTATCGGCGACCGGATCGTCCGTTATCAACTTCGCGTTCCCGGTCGTCACTGGGTCCACAATTCTCTGGCCGTACTCGCCAGCGTTCATGCCCTTGATGGCGATCTGGACGCCGCCGCCAAGGCGCTTGGTGAACTTCAGGCACCCCGCGGACGCGGCGCAAGGTTCGAGATCCAGCTCGCCAGCGGCAGCCTGACGGTCATCGACGAAAGCTACAACGCCAGTCCGGCATCCATGCGTGCCGCGATTGCGGTTCTCGCGGGGACGCAGGTCCAGGACGGTGGACGCAGAATCGCCGTGCTCGGCGACATGCTCGAGCTCGGCGAAACCGCCCGCCAACTACACGCCGCGCTGGCACGCGACCTCGAATCCAGTGACATCGATCTTGTGTACTGCGCGGGTCCACACATGCACGAACTCGACGCCGCTCTTCCCGCAAAAATGCGCGGTGCCTACGCCACGGAATCCCGCGACCTGATTACCGCCTTGCAGAGCAGCATCGCGCCGGGAGACGTGGTGATGGTGAAAGGCTCGCTCGGCAGCCGGATGGCCGTCATCGTGGATGCCCTTTCAGCGATGAACACCAGCACGGTTGCCTGCCGGGAGGTGACCCATGCTGTATAATTTTCTAGGCCCTCTCGCCGATGAGTTCATTCTCTTCAACCTATTCAATTCATTGACGTTCCGGGCCGGCGGCGCGGTCGTGACCGCATTGGTTGTGTCCTTCCTATTCGGCCCCATGATCATTGGCTGGCTCAAGCAGCAACAGCCCGGCGGGCAGCCGATCCGCGAAGACGGACCGCAAGGACATTTCAAGAAGGCCGGCACCCCGACCATGGGCGGATTCCTGATCCTGCTGGCGATCATCGTCAGCACGCTCCTCTGGGCAGATCTGCGAAACGGCTATGTCTGGGCTTTGCTGCTGATCACGATCGGCTTTGGCGCCATCGGGTTCGCCGACGACTACCAGAAGCTCACCCGATCCCACTCCAAGGGAATTCCCGGCCGGGTACGTCTTCTCGCTGAAATCCTGGTGGCAGGTGTCGCGACATTCTGGATCATGCAGCTCACGCCGGACCCCATTGCCACGGGACTCGCGCTGCCATTCGTGAAGAACTTCCTGATCGACCTCGGCTGGTTCTTCATCCCGTTTGCCATCTTCGTGATTGTCGGCGCATCCAACTCGGTCAATCTGACAGATGGTCTTGACGGTCTGGCCATCGTCCCGGTGATGATCGCGGCTGGCTGCTTCGGTCTCATCACCTATATCGCGGGCAATGCGGTTTTCGCGAACTACCTGCTGATCTTCGCCGTTCCCGGTGCGGGTGAACTGACAGTCTTCTGTGGCGCCCTGATCGGCGCGAGCCTTGGTTTCCTCTGGTTCAATGCCCCGCCTGCCATGGTGTTCATGGGCGACACGGGATCGCTTGCCATGGGTGGCGCGCTCGGCGGCATCGCCGTTGTCACCAAGCACGAACTGGTGCTCGCCATCATTGGCGGGCTCTTCGTCCTGGAAACGGTTTCCGTGATCGTCCAGGTCGCATCCTTCAAGATGACCGGTCGTCGCGTGTTCAAGATGGCCCCCCTCCACCACCACTTCGAACAGAAGGGGTGGGCCGAACCGACAATCGTCATCCGGTTCTGGATCATCGCCATGGTACTGGCCCTGGTGGGCCTCGCCACACTGAAGCTGCGGTGAGACGATGAACGGATCCGCCACACATGATCGCCTCGACCTCTCGGCCTTCCAGGGCCGGGATATCGCTGTTCTGGGACTTGGTATTTCAGGTCGCAGCACTGCGACAGCACTACACCATGCCGGCGCAGACGTGATGGCATGGGATGACAGCGCCGAGCGCCGCGACGCGATTGCCACGACGGGCCTGGAACCGGTCGATCTGATGGAGGTCAATTTCTCGACTGTCGATGAACTCGTCCTCAGCCCAGGCATCCCGCACGGCCATCCGCACTCCCATCCGATCATCGAACGGGCGCGCGCGGCAGGCTGTGCGCTTGTCTGTGATCTGGAGTTGTTAACCCGCATCGAGAGCGACGCCGGGTATATCGGAATCACCGGCACCAACGGAAAATCGACAACCACAGCCCTGATCGGGCACATCCTGTCTAAAACCGGTACCGCCAACGCGGTCGGCGGCAATATTGGCGCACCGGGCCTGGACCTGCCTGCCATGGGTGCCTCGGGCGTCTATGTGCTGGAAGTGTCCTCCTACCAGCTTGAATTGATGCCCACGGCCGTCTTCGATGTTGCCATTCTGCTCAACATCACGCCGGACCATCTCGACCGGCATGGCGGCATGGACGGATACATCGCCGCCAAACGCCGGGTGTTTCGAGGTCAGAGATCCGGCCACACCGCCATTATCGGCATCGACGACAAACCCTCGAAGTCGATTTTCGAGGATCTGCACCATTCGAGCGATGCCACCGTGGTTCCGCTGTCGACCCGCGAAGCCTGCCCGGGTGGCATCTATATCGACAAGGGCTGGCTGATTGACGATCGTCACGGCGACGCACAGCCTATCCTTGAACTCTCAAGCCTTGAAACACTGCCCGGCGCACACAACGCCCAGAATGTCGCGGCAGCCTACGCCGCGAGCACCGTGATCGCAGGCGATGACGGCGAAGCGAACCGCGGCGCGATCATCGCCGCAATTCGCTCCTTCCCCGGCCTGGCTCATCGCCAGGAACTTGTCGGCTATCGAAATGCCGTACGTTTCGTGAATGATTCCAAGGCAACGAATGCTGAAGCTGCAGCCCATGCGCTGGCGGCCTACGACAACATCATCTGGATCGCCGGGGGTATCGCCAAGGATGGCGGGATTGCTTCCCTTGACGGCCTGTTCGACCGTATCCGGCACGCATATCTGATCGGCACGGCAGCGAAGGATTTCGCCAAGACCCTGGATGGACGGGTTCCGACCACGATCTCGGGCGACCTCGATACCGCCGTGGCCGATGCCGCGCGTCTTGCGGGCGATGGACCGGCAACAATCCTGCTGGCCCCTGCATGCGCCTCCTTTGATCAGTTCACGAGTTTCGAAGCCCGCGGCGACGCCTTCAAGGCGGCCGTCACGGCCCTTGCGGGTTTCACGCCCCGTCAAACCGGAGGTGTGGCATGACCCCGTTTACCCGCGCCGATACATCAATTCTTGGCCAGTGGTGGTGGACCGTTGATCGCTGGAGCCTTTTCGCCATCGCCGCACTGATGGCGTTTGGCGCATTGCTCGCGGCCGCATCCAGTCCGGCTGTCGCAGAACGGATCGGCCTCGACGCGCTCTATTTCATCAAGCGCCATTTCATGCTGCTGCCGGTTTCCGTCGTTCTGATTGTCGCTATTTCGGCGCTGACCCCCGTTCAGGTCCGGCGCTTCGCCGTGATCGCCTTCCTCGGCTGCATCGTCCTGTTGGTGGCCACGCTGCTCCTTGGCACAGAGATCAAGGGTGCCCGCAGGTGGCTCTCCCTCGCCGGGTTCTCCCTGCAGGTGACCGAATTTGTCAAGCCGACCTTCGCGGTTGTTGCGGCATGGTTGTTCAGCGAAGCCGCTCATGATCCGCGCTTTCCCGGTCGCATGATCTGCACCGGCCTGGTTGCACTCGTTCTCGGCCTTGTCATTGCCCAGCCCGATCTGGGTCAGGCGGTGGTCATCTCTGCGGTGTGGATGGCGCAGTTCTTCCTCGCTGGGCTGCCCATGTGGCTGGTGGCGGGGCTGGTTGTCCTCGGCGTCGCCGGGATCGTCGGCTCCTATTTCACCCTGTCCCATGTGGCCAGCCGCATCGACCGGTTCCTCGATCCGGACTCCGGCGATACCTATCAAATCGAGCGCAGCATCGAAGCCTTCTCCAGTGGCGGCCTGTTTGGCCGGGGCCCGGGCGAAGGCACGGTCAAGACCGTCCTGCCCGATGCCCATGCCGATTTCGTCTTTGCCGTCGCGGGCGAAGAACTCGGACTTCTGGTCACGCTGATCATTGTCGGGCTGTTCGCCTTCATCGTGCTGCGCGGACTGGCCCGGGCGATGTCCGAGCACAATCTGTTCATTCTTCTCGCCGTGTCCGGGCTGCTCGTGCAGTTCGGCATCCAGGCGCTGATCAACATGGGTTCAAGCCTTCAGCTGATCCCGACCAAGGGCATGACCCTGCCCTTCATCAGCTATGGCGGGTCTTCGCTTCTCGGCATCGGGATCGGTTTGGGAATGACCCTCGCCCTGACCCGGCGCCGATTGGGCGCGGAGGGGCGATGACATGAGCAATCTGCATCGTCCCATACTGATCGCAGCTGGCGGCACCGGCGGACATATGTTCCCCGCCGTCTCGCTTGCCAACACCCTGACCGCACGCGGGCGCGCGGTGATGTTCGTCACCGATCCGCGCGGCGCCTCCATCTCGACCGAAGTTCTCGGGCTCTCAGACGCGGTCGCACGTTACACAATTTCGGCGCGCAGCCTGTCGGGCGGCATCAAGGGCGCGGTTGCCGGTGTTGCTGCGTTGACCCGCGGGCTCCTTGAATCGCGCCGGCTGATCCGCGAACACGACCCGATCATCGCGGTGGGATTTGGCGGATACCCGACCGTCCCGCCGATACTTGCAGCCGGACTCGCCGGATTGCCGACCGTCATTCACGAACAGAACGCGCTACTCGGACGCGCGAACCGGCGTCTGGCACGCGGGGCAGCAGCTTTCGCCCTCAGCTTTGCCCAGACCCAGCGGCTCAAATCCAGCGGTCATGCGCGTTCCACCGTTGTCGGCAACCCGGTTCGTGCTGAAATTGCAGCCCTTGCCGCACGACCCTATACGCCACCCAGTGGCGTCATCGATCTGTTGATCGTCGGCGGCAGCCAGGGGGCACAGGTCTTCTCGAAGATCGTACCGACGGCGTTCAAATCACTATCAGCACCACAGCGCGCCCGATTCCGGATTGCCCAGCAGTGCCGGGCTGAAGATATCGAGGCGGTGCGTGAGATCTACGCGTCGTTGAATATGCCCGTCGAGCTCCAGACCTTCTTTGAAGACATCCCCTCGCGCCTTGCCGCTGCCCATCTTGTTGTCGGGCGTTCGGGCGCATCGACCGTCGCCGAGCTGACAGCCGCCGGTCGTCCCGCACTCTATGTGCCCTACCCGCATGCGGTCGACGATCATCAGACGGCCAACGCCCGTGCGGTGGAAGCTGCAGGTGCCGGCTGGGTCATGGCCCAGAGCGAATTCACACCGGCGGCAATGGCCGGCTGGCTGGAAGCGGCGCTGGAATCCTCCGAAGCACTCGCGCGGGTGGCATCCGCAGCTCGCACACTCGGCCATCCCGATGCGGCAGACCGTCTGGCCGATCTGGTCGAACATCTCATTCCGGCCAATGGCAACGGGAACGATCGCCACGAGCCTGTCATGCGGGAGGCAGCAGAATGAGAACGCTTCCCCTTGATATCGGCATGATCCATTTCGTCGGGATCGGCGGCATCGGCATGAGCGGAATCGCCGAAACCCTGAACGCGCTGGGCTACCAGGTGCAGGGCAGCGATATCTCCGACAATGCCAACGTGAAACGCCTGCGCGACCTTGGCATCGGGGTCGAAGTCGGACATCGCGCAGAGAATATCGAGAAGGCCACTGTGCTGGTCGTATCCACCGCTGTGAAAGCCGACAACCCGGAAGTCGTCGCCGCGCGGGCGCGTCTTGTCCCAGTGGTCCGACGCGCAGAAATGCTGGCTGAACTGATGCGCCTGAAATGGTCCATCGCGGTCGGCGGCACCCATGGCAAGACCACCACCACTTCCCTGATTGCCTGCATGCTGGATGCGGCGGACTTTGATCCGACCGTCATCAATGGCGGCATCATTAACGCCTACGGCACAAATGCCCGGCTGGGTGATGGCGAATGGATGGTTGTGGAAGCCGACGAATCCGACGGCACCTTTACCAAGCTGCCCGCCGCCATCGCGGTCGTCACGAATATCGACCCCGAGCATCTGGATTTTTATGGAACCTTTGACGGTGTTCGCGAAGCCTTCGAGACCTTCGTTTCGAATATCCCGTTCTACGGTTTTGCGGCCATGTGCATCGATCATCCCGAGGTTCAGGCATTGATTCCAAGGGTCGAGGACCGGCGGATCGTCACCTACGGCTTCTCGCGCCAGGCTGATATACGCGGGATCAATCTTGCAACCGACAAGGATGGTTTGACCTTCGATGTGGTGATTGGTCAGCGATCCGGCGGTCCCGACCGGACCATCGAAGGGCTGCACCTGCCCATGTATGGCGCACACAACGCCCAGAACGCACTGGCTGCCGTGACCATTGCCGTGGAAATGGATATTCCCGACGTGGTCATCCGCGATGGTTTCAAGGATTTCCGCGGGGTGAACCGTCGCTTCACGAAGACCGGTGAAGCTGGCGGGATCACCGTGATCGATGATTACGGCCATCATCCCGTGGAAATCGAGGCGGTACTGGACGCCGCCCGTTCCGCCACGGATGGCCGGGTGGTCGCTGTCTTCCAGCCCCATCGCTATTCACGGGTCGAAAGCCTGTTCGACGATTTCTGCACCTGCTTCAACGACGCGGATATCGTCTTCGTGTCGGACATCTACCCGGCCGGCGAGGCCCCGATCGAGGGAGTGGACCGCAACGCATTGGTGGACGGGCTTCGCGCCCGTGGCCATCGCGATGTTCGTCCGCTCCCCGATCCGGATCGCCTTGCCGAATTGATTGCTGCCGCTGCCAAGAATGGCGACATGGTCGTCTGCCTTGGTGCCGGCACCGTAACGGCCTGGGCCCAGAAACTGCCCGCCGCTCTTGAGCCCCTGGTGGCCCGCAATACGGGGACGGAGGGATGACAATGGCAGCATTCTCCTCTCCTCCTTCCCTGCTTGATCGGCTTCCCCCGGTGCGCGGGCGATATGAGTCCGAAGGCGCGATTGGCCGCTACACATGGTTCCGCGTTGGCGGACCTGCCGAGGTACTGTTCCGGCCTGCCGATGTGGCCGATCTGGCAAATTTCCTGGCGGGCAAGCCCGACAATGTCCCGCTGACGGTTCTGGGTGCCGGATCGAACCTGCTGATCCGCGACGGCGGCATAGCCGGTGTCGTCATTCGGCTGGGCCGCCCCTTTGCCAATATCCGTTGCGATGGCACGACCATCCAGGCTGGCGCCATGGCGCTCGATTACAACGTTGCAAAGGTCGCCCGCGACGCAGGTGTGGCCGGATTCGAATTCATGGCCGGCATTCCCGGCACCGTGGGCGGGGGTCTGCGCATGAATGCCGGGGCCTATGGCCGCGAGTTCAAGGATGTGGTCCGCGAAGCCACCGTGCTAACACGCCACGGAGAGACCCGCGTCCTCACACCCGAGGACTGGGGCCCCCGCTATCGTGGTTCAGGTGTACCCTCGGACTGGATTTTTGTCGGCTGCGTGATGGACGGTGTCTGGGGCAACCCGGCAGAAATCGCCCGCGCCATGCAGCTCGTCCAGGATTCGCGGGAAGAAACCCAGCCGATCCGCACACGCACCGGCGGCAGCACCTTCAAGAACCCCAACGGTCACAAGGCCTGGGAACTCGTCGACAAGGCCGGGTGTCGCGGCCTCAAACTGGGTGGCGCGCAGGTTTCGGAAAAGCACTGCAATTTTCTGGTCAACACCGGCGGCGCAACCGCTGCCGATATCGAGGGTCTGGGCAAAGAGGTTCGCCGTCGCGTCCGCGAATGCACAGGCATCGAGCTGGTCTGGGAACTCGAGCGTATCGGAACGCCGGGCGGAGGCGAGGCATGACCGGACGCACCCACAAGAGTGTTGCTGTCCTGATGGGCGGCACATCGGCGGAGCGGGATGTCTCCCTCGAATCCGGGCACCAATGCGCCAATGCGCTGCGTGAAGCCGGCTACGACGTGCGTGAAATCGACGTGACGGCCGATGTCAAAGCGCTGATCGACGCCCTGACACCACGTCCGGATGCGGTCTTCAATGCCTTGCACGGTCGCGCGGGTGAGGATGGCAATATTCAGGGCCTCCTGAACCTGCTTGCCATTCCCTATACCCATTCCGGGCTGCTCGCCTCGGCACTTGCCATGGACAAGGCCGTCGCACGAACCATGTTCGAAAAAGAAGGCATGACCATCGCCCGGGGCCGTCTGGCGAGCCGGGACGAAATTCTGGCCGGCGATGTCCTGCCCCGCCCGTATGTGGTGAAGCCCAATAACGAAGGCTCTTCGGTCGGCATCCAGATCATCCGCGATGGAGACAATGGCCCCGATCCGGACGCCATTGATGCCGACATATTTCTCGTTGAAGAGTTCATTCCCGGCCGCGAGCTGACCGTAGCGGTGATGGGTGCGCCCGGCGAAGACCCGCGCCCTCTCGCTGTGACCGAGTTGCGTCCGACCAAGGGCTTCTATGACTACGAAGCCAAATACACCGATGGGGTGACCGAGCATCTGGTGCCCGCCCCGGTTTCCCAAGACGTAACGACGCGGGCAATGGCCTGGGCAGCCCAAGCCCACAAGGCGCTCGATTGCCGCGGCGTGACGCGCACCGATTTTCGTTACGACGACACGCGCGACGCGCTCGTGGTCCTCGAATTGAACACACAACCGGGCATGACGCGGCTTTCGCTCGTGCCCGAACAGGCAAGCCATTGCGGCATCGCCTTTCCGGAACTGGTGAGTTGGATGGTGGAGACGGCGCAATGCGATTGATCCCGAGTATTTTCAGGGCAAAGGATCGCAAATCGCGGCGCCCGCAAACCGGGAAGCTGCGACGCAGTCTGACCACAGCGGGCGTTCTGACGGCAAGTGTCGGGGTTGTTGGCGCTGGCGGCTGGTATCTGAGCGAAAGCGGCTGGATATCGGACCGGATCGCGGCGGCCAACACCTCCTTCATGAATGCCACCGCTGGTGCCGGGTTGCAGGTGCAGGATGTGGTGGTCAGCGGACGCACCCGCGCGAATGCGGATGAAATTCTTGCCGCACTCGATCTGGAACGCGGCAGCCCCATCCTCGGGGTCGATGTCGCCGCTGCCCGGGCGCGGATCGAATCCATCGGCTGGATCTCTTCGGCCGAGATTGCACGACGTCTGCCCGACGTGATCTTCGTCCGGGTTGTGGAGCGTGAGCCGCTTGCCATCTGGCAGCATGACGGAATCTCCGCGCTGGTCGACCGGGACGGCAAGATCATCCAGCGATCCGGGCTGGAGGACTTCTCCGAGTTTCCGTTGATCGTCGGTCAGGGCGCACCGCGCGAAGCCGCGCAGCTCATCGACCTGTTGCGCGCCTATCCCTCCGTCGCGGCCGAAACCGAAGCCGCAGTTCGCGTCTCGGACCGGCGCTGGAATCTTCGCCTGCGCAGCGGCATCGATGTCCGGCTGCCGGAAAAGAATATCGCGACAGCCCTCGACCGTCTGGAAGAATTTCAGCGCGAGCATGACCTGTTCGACCGCGACGTGATTGCGGTCGACCTGCGGGTTCCTGATCGCCTGATCGTACGTGTGAATCCCAATGCGGCCATTCCCGCAAAGGCACAGGGGAAAGATATATGAGTATCGATTGGGGACATGGCAGCGTGACCCGCAAGATGACCAAACCGCGCTCGGGCACCGTGGCCGTGCTTGATATCGGCACCAGCAAGGTGTGCTGCCTCATTGCACGAACCGGGCGTCCATCCCATGACGGAACCAATGCGGTTGCGGCCCAGCCGCGCATCATCGGAGCCGGACATCAGGTCAGCCGGGGTGTGCGAAACGGACGAATCGTCGATGTGGATGCCACAGAGGATGCGATCCGCAAGGCCGTCCACATGGCCGAGCAGATGGCGCAGGAAACCATCAGCTCCGTCACGGTCAATCTCAGCGCCGGGGCACCCCAATCCGAAATTCTGGGCGTCGATGTGGATATCGGCGGCCAGCAGATCGACGAATCCGATCTGCTCCGCGTCTTCCAGCAGACCCACAGCCTGCGCGAAGGCAATGCCGGCTCTCTGAACGGGAATGGTCAGGAGCGCGAGCTCATTCACTCGATCCCGGTCGGCTATGCCATCGACGGACAGCAGGGCATCGCCGATCCGCGCGGCATGTTCGGTCAGAAGCTGTCGGTGAACATGCATCTGGTCTCTGCTTCGGCCAATGCGGTGCGGACAATCCGGGCCGCAGTCGAACGCTGCCATCTGGAGATCGACGGATTTGTGCTCTCGCCCTACGCGGCCGGTCTGGCAACCCTGGTCGAGGACGAATCCGATCTGGGTGTCACGGTCGTCGATATGGGCGGTGGCACCACCGGTCTCGCGATCTTCTATGACGGCGAGATGGTATTTGCCGACACGATCCCGGTCGGGGGCAATCATGTGACATCCGATGTGGCGCGCGGTCTTTCGACACCGCTCTCCCATGCCGAACGCCTCAAGACGCTGTTTGGCAACGCCATCGCGGCCGAATCCGATGAACACGAAATGCTCGATGTGCCCCAGGTGGGCGAAGACGAACACAGCGCGCCGCACCAGCTGCCGCGCTCGCTGCTGAACGGCATCATCCAGCCGCGAATCGAAGAAACCTTCGAACTCGTCCGCGCGCGTCTTGACGATAGCGGTTTTGGACCCTTTGCCGGTCGCCGCGTGGTGCTGACGGGTGGCGCCAGCCAGTTACAAGGCGCGCGCGATCTCGCGGCGCGCATTCTCGACAAACAGGTTCGTATGGGTCGGCCCTTGCGCGTCCGCGGTCTCGCGGAAGCCATTGCCGGGCCCGCATTCGCAACCGGTGCCGGCCTCATCGCACATGCGATTGAGAATCCGTCGTCTCTGACGATGCCGTCACCTCTGCATTATGGGGAGCCGGGACGCCTTACCGGGCGGCTCGGTCAGTGGTTCCGTGAACATTTCTAGAAACCATCTCCTCATCTCACCGACCCCTGGTTTCGGCATGTCCCGGAACGGCGGGTCACCGTTCCGGTCATGTATGGCCTGTCTCTCCCTCTCCCCCCTTGCGCTCAACTGGAGGATCAAATGACGCTCAACCTCACAGCTCCCCCCCCGGAATCCCAACTCAAGCCACGCATCGTCGTCGTTGGTGTCGGTGGTGCCGGTTCCAACGCGGTCAACAACATGATCGCCTCCAATCTGGAAGGCGTCGAATTTGTCGTTGCCAATACAGACGCCCAGTCCCTGGCGATGAACTCGTCCCAGCGGCGCATTCAGCTTGGCGCCAACATCACCAACGGCCTTGGTGCCGGCGCCCGTCCCGATATCGGACGCGCTGCGGCCGAAGAGGCGCTCGATGAGATCATCGACCACCTCCAGGGCAGTCATATGGCCTTTATCGCCGCCGGTATGGGCGGTGGCACGGGCACCGGGGCCGCTCCGGTTATCGCGCGCGCGGCACGGGAACAGGGCATCCTGACGGTCGGTGTCGTCACCAAGCCGTTCCAGTTCGAAGGGCGTCATCGCGCCAATCTCGCCGAAGAAGGCATCGAAGAGCTGCAGCACTTCGTGGATACCCTCATCGTCATCCCGAACCAGAACCTGTTCCGGATCTGCAATGAGAACACCACCTTTGCCGATGCCTTCTGCATGGCAGACAACGTGCTCCACTCCGGTGTGCGCGGCGTCACCGATCTGATGATCATGCCGGGCCTGATCAATCTCGATTTCGCCGATATCCGTACGGTGATGAGCGAGATGGGCAAGGCCATGATGGGTACCGGCGAATCTGCCGGCGACGGACGTGCCATCGAAGCCGCTGAAGCAGCCATCGCCAACCCGCTTCTCGACGATGTGTCGATGCGCGGCGCGCGTGGTGTTCTGATCAACATCACCGGCGGCCCGGACATGACCCTGTTCGAAGTGGACGAGGCTGCCAACCGGATCCGCGAGGAAGTGGATGCGGACGCCAACATCATCTTCGGGTCGACCTTCGATCAGAACATGGAGGGCACGATGCGGGTTTCCATCGTGGCAACGGGGATCGACGCCAATGTCGACGCTGTGCCGCGCTCACCGATGATCTCCCTCGTGCATGATTCCGATCACGCAAAGGCCAGGAAGATCGCAACCGAGGACGCCGCCGAAGACAAGGCAACTCAGGTAACAGCAGAGAAGGTCGAGACCAAATCGGCCCCGACCGAAACTCCCGCAGCCGAAAATCCGGTTGTGGAAGCCAAGGTCGAAGCCAGCCCGGCCGCGACCATGACTTGGCCAACAGAGACCGCAACGGCGACTCCTGCCCAGAATTCGGCATTCATTCCGCCGAAACCGGCTGCAGCCGACAAACGTCCGGACACCACCATGCAGCCACGCAAGGCCGATGCCTTCGCTGAAGCAGCCATCGCAAATGCTGGTGCACAGGCCGAGCGCAAACGTGGCCGGAGCCTGTTCCAGAAGGTGACCGGTGCTGTGAACCGCGCCATGAATGATGAGCAGACGGACGACAAGCCGAAGGCTTCCGAACGTCTTGAGCCAATGGCTGCAAAGCCCGAAGCTCCGGTTGCGCCAAAGCCTGCTGAACCGCAGCCGGCACCCGTTGTCACATCGGAACCGGTCATGGCGGAAACCCCGAAGGTCGTCGCGCCGGAACCGGTTGCACAAGCCGAACCGGTCGCCGTTGAGGCCCCCAAGGCGCCTGAACCGGCGGCCATCATGCCGACGGCACCGGCCCAGCAGAACCTGGCTGACATCAAGCCAGCCGCACCGCGTGACAACGCGCGCGCCGAAGAAGACATGCTGGAAATTCCCGCATTTCTCCGTCGGCAGGCCAACTAGCCACCATCAGGTCGAAAGCCGCGGATTTCTAATGGAATCCGCGGCTTTTGCACCGCAACATTCTGTAACAAAGAGTGATTTGTAGCGACGTGCAGCGAGTTGCTACACCCACCATCAGACGAGAAGCATCATTGAAGCTCTCAAGCACCTGATCGGAAAAAGAAAATCATATGACCGACGATCTCACATACGGCGAATTTCTGCAGCACACGCTCAAGAGTGAGATCGGTTGTAGTGGCACAGGCCTGCACACGGGAAACACCGTGTCCATCGTTCTCAAGCCCGCCCCCGAAGATACAGGCATTGTATTCCGCCGCACTGACGAAGCCGGAAACAATGCAGAGATTGAAGCCCGCGTCGAGAATGTGGTCGAGGCCACACTTTGCACCACTTTGGGCACTGACGACGGGATCAAGATTGCCACCGTTGAACATCTGCTCGCCGCGCTCGCCGGTTGCCGCATCGACAATGTCTATGTCGAGGTCGACGGCCCGGAAATGCCGATCATGGATGGGAGCGCGGCACCCTTCGTGTTCCTCATCGAATGTGCGGGTATCGTGGCACAGAACAAGACCCACCGCGTCATTGAGGTCCTCAAGCGCGTTGCGGTATCCGATAACGGACGGGAGGCATCGCTCTCCCCCGGTGATGGTTTCTCGGTCGGCTTCGAGATCGATTTCGACAGCGACGCAATCGGAAAACAGGACAAGAGCGTCCGCCTGGTGAACGGCACATTCAAGGGCGAAATCTCGCGCGCGCGGACCTTCGGCTTTGCCGAAGAGGTCGATCAGCTGCGCAAAATGGGTCTGGCACGTGGTGGCAGCCTCGATAACGCGGTCGTGGTCAGCGGAAACGAGATTCTTAACGAAGAAGGCCTGCGCTATGAGGACGAATTCGTCCGGCACAAGATTCTCGACTGCGTGGGCGACCTCTACCTTGCCGGTGCGCCGATCTCCGGGCATTTCCAGGGCTTTCGTTCCGGCCACGCCATGAACCACGCCATTGTGCGCGCGCTCTTTGCCGATCCCACGGCATGGCGTTATGTGGATGCGGTTGAAGATATTCACGAGCCAGAATTGATGCTGGCCACCGCCTGAGGCGGCCACAGACGAGAAAGTATCCAACGGGTCGGTTTTGCCGGCCCGTTTCTCTGTGAATCCCCTCCAGCCATGATATATTAAATCTGCCTCGCATGTCGGGATCACCCGTATATGCACACTGGAATATATCTCTGACTGCACAGATTTCTGACGAGCTCGATGACAAAACGCATTGCAACATCTTGTCACAAACGGCTTTGGCTCTCCGGCGCGCTGCTGGCGGCCATGGTTCTGGCTGGCTGTTCGACCGATGAGCCCGACTATGTCGAACGCCCGGTTGAGGAACTCTACAACGAGGCTGTCGACGCCGTCGAAGGCGAAGAATACGATCAGGCGGCAGACCTGTTTCTGGAAGTTGAGCGCCAGCACCCCTACTCGATCTGGGCCACCAAGGCGCAGCTCATGTCTGCGTTCAGCTACTACTCAAACGGCCAGTATGACGATGCCATCCTCGCCGTTGACCGCTTCATCCAGTTGCACCCCGGCAATCGCGATGTGGGCTATGCCTACTACCTGAAGGCACTGAGCTATTACGAACAGATCACCGATGTCGGACGCGATCAGCGCAACACCGAGCAGGCGCTGGTCTCTCTGGAAGAGGTCATCCGACGGTTCCCCAATTCCGGCTACGCCCGTGATGCGGGGCTGAAGCTTGATCTGACCCGCGACCACCTCGCCGGCAAGGAGATGGAAGTCGGGCGCTACTATCATGAGCGGGACAACTATCTGGCTGCGATCAACCGTTACCGCAACGTGATCGAAAACTACCAGACCACGACCCATGTGCCCGAAGCCCTTCACCGTCTTTCTGAAGCCTATGTCGCAATGGGCATCGAGCCCGAGGCGCGCGCCAATGCCGCCGTACTGGGTTACAACTTCCCGGGCAGTGAATGGTATCTCGACAGTTACGAGCTCGTGGAAGGCGAAACGCCCGTCGATCTTGATGGTGACGGCGAACCGGACCCCAGAGACGGTGACGACGGGTTCTTCAGTCGCCTCTGGCCGTTCTAGACCGCCATGCTGCTCCAGCTGTCGATCCGGGACGTCGTCCTGATCGACCGGGTCGACTTGACGTTCGGACCTGGCCTCAGTGCATTGACCGGTGAAACGGGTGCCGGCAAATCCATTCTTCTCGATGCCTTCGGACTGACGCTGGGTGCGCGCTCGGATTCGGGCCTCGTGCGGCCCGGCGCCGACCGGGCGTCCGTCACGGCCACCTTCGACGGTTCGGCAACCGACGACCTGAAGGATCTCTTTGAAGACCACGATATTGATCTGGAGCCGGGCGAGGACCTGATCCTGCGGCGGACGGTAGGGACCGATGGCCGCAGCCGGGCCTTTGTGAATGATCAGTCGATCAGCATCGGGCTGCTACGCCAGATCGGCGACGCGCTTGTCGAGATTCACGGACAGTTCGAACGGTTTTCACTGGCCGATCCTGTTGTTCAGCGCGATGCGCTCGATGCCTTCGGCAATCTGAAAACCCAGCGTGACAAGGTTGCCCGGCTCTACCATGTCTGGCGCGACGCGCAAGACGCCCGTGAGCGTGCGATCAGCGCGCTCAGCGCCTCACAGGCCGAGGCCGTGGAATTGCGCAACGCGCTCGACGAACTCGATGGTCTGGAACCACGTGAGGGCGAGGAAACAGAGCTGACATCCCGGCGGCTTTTGCTGCAGAACGCCACACGGCTCGTCGAAACCCTCAACAGCGCATCTGATGCCCTGACAGGTGATCCCGGCGCGGAATCACTGCTTCAGCGGGCCACGCGCGTCCTGGAACGCGACAATGAGATCGCGGGTGGACGGCTCACCCCGGTCATCTCGGCCCTCGACAAGGCCAATGCCGAACTCGCCGAGGCGGTGCAGGAGCTGAATTCCGTCGCACACGCCATGGATGCCGACCCCGGCGAACTGGAAACCGTCGAAGAACGGCTGTTTGCCCTGCACGCCGCCGCGCGACGCCACGGGGTGGCTTGTGATGCCCTCCCCGAAATCCATTCGGTCATCGCCAAGCGGCTCGACGCCATTGATGACCGGGATGGGCATCTGGACAACCTCTCCAGGGCCGTTGAAGAAGCACGCCGTGCCTATTGTGAAGCAGGCGAAGCTCTGTCGCGCGCACGCAAGAAAGCCGCAACGGCGCTCGACAAGGGCATCGCAGCCGAACTTCCGCCCCTCAAGCTCGAAAACGCATCTCTGACCACGCGACTGCACCGGCTGGATGAAAATGCCTGGGCCGCGCACGGGCTCGACAATATTGCATTTGAAGTCGCAACGAACCCGGGCGCGACACCCGGTCCGCTTGGCAAGATCGCTTCAGGCGGGGAGCTCAGCCGTTTCATGCTGGCGCTGAAGGTCGTTCTCGCCGGCACATCAGGGACGCGAACGATTGTGTTCGATGAAGTCGATACGGGTATCGGCGGCGCAACAGCCGCTGCTGTCGGTGCGCGCCTTGCTGAACTCGCCAACACCCGGCAGGACCAGCAGATACTGGTCGTCACCCATAGCCCGCAGGTCGCCGCGGCAGCCCGCGAACATCTGCGGGTCCAGAAACTGTCTGATCCCAAAACGAAGTCCGGAATGACCAAAACCGATGTACTGCGACTGAATGCCGAGGAACGCCGCGAGGAAATCGCCCGTATGCTCGCCGGAGCGAAAGTTACCGATGAAGCCCGAGCAGCGGCAGACCGATTGATGCGCGGTGATGACAAACCCACAACGCGAGCGTCGGCGTGACTGCGGAGCGCCGGGAGCAAGCCATCGGCTGGGTCTGGATCGTGGCCATGGTCTTCATCTGGACCGGCTTCCACCTGTCCGGCCGTCTGGGCGCGGAGTTGACCCTAACCCCCTATGACCTGACGACCCTGCGGTTCTGCGGTGCCGGGCTGCTGTTTCTGCCCTGGCTCATCCGCCATGGGCTGGGCGGAATTTCGTTCTGGCAGGCCCTGTTGCTCGCCATGGCTGCCGGACCCGGCTTCTCGGTGTTCGCCTTTGGCGGCTATCATTTTGCACCGGCCGCCCATGGCGCAACAATTCTGGCAGGCGCCCTGCCGCTGTTCACCGCGCCCTTTGCCTGGTGGCTCGCCGGAGAACGGATGAGCACGGCGCGGGTCGTTTCCATCACCATGATCTTTGCCGGGGTTCTGTTTCTCCTGATCGACGCCACGACCGAAGGATCCCCGAACGAATGGGTGGGCGACATCCTGTTCTTCGTCGGTGCAGCATCCTGGTCCCTGTTCGGCGTTCTGGCGCGCAAGTGGAACGTCGCGCCCATGCGCAGCGCCGCGATCGTGGCGGTCTTCACCTTTGCCACCTTCACACCGTTCCACCTGCTGTTCCTGCCCTCAACTCTTCTGATTGCGCCCTGGCAGGAAATCACCGCCCAGTGGGTGTTTCAGGGTGGCATCATGTTTATTGGTTCCACATTCGGCTATCCGCGCGCCGTAGCCGCCCTTGGGGCCAGCACAACGGCCACCGCTGTTGCGCTTGTCCCGGCTTCGGTGACGGTGCTGGCCTGGGTGTGGCTCGGTGAAGCAGCTGGTGCCATCACGATTGGTGGCGTGACACTCGTCATCATGGGTACGATTGCCAGTACCCTGAAATTCCGCAGACGACCAAAGCCCGTACAGGGGTAAGCGACCCGCGCCCGACCCTGGAACCTCCGATCATGAGCCAAGAAACACCCGTATCGATTGATACAATGTCCGACGAACAAGCCCGCCTCGCCCATGACGAACTGGCCGATGCGCTGCATGCGCACAACGCCGCCTATTATCAGGACGACGCCCCGATGGTGTCGGACGCCGAGTATGACGCGCTGTTCCAGAAATTGGTGGCACTGGAAGCCGCATTTCCCGAACTGAAAACCGAAGACAGCCCCACCCAGAAGGTTGGTGCGGCACCATCCCAGGGGTTCGCCAAAATCCGGCACGCGATCCCCATGCTGTCGCTGGGCAACGCCTTCGATGACGAAGATGTCGGGGAATTCATGGCCCGCATCCGGCGGTTCCTGAGCATCGGGGACGACGAACCGCTGGAAATTGTCGGTGAGCCGAAAATCGATGGTCTGTCGGTCAACCTGCGCTATGAGAACGGGGTCTTCGTACGTGGTGCGACCCGTGGTGACGGGGCGGAGGGTGAGGACATCACCGCCAATCTGCGCACCATTGATGATATCCCCGAGAAACTCGCGGGCAACGCGCCGAAAATCTCCGAAATACGGGGAGAAGTGTACCTTCCAAAATCCGCATTTCGTGCATTGAACGAGACCCAGCAGGCCAATGACGCCAAGATATTCGCCAACCCACGCAACGCAGCAGCCGGAAGCCTGCGCCAGCTGGATTCGGCAATTACCGCGCAGCGCCCGCTGCGCATGTTTGCCTATTCCTGGGGTGAGTTCAGCGCGGATGTGGCCGACAGCCAGTGGGAGTTCCTCGAGACAGTCTCGAACTGGGGATTCCAGACAAATCCCATATCCCGGCTTTGCACGACCCTCGAAGAGGTGCTGCGACTCTACCAAGACATCGGTGAACAGCGGGCGCAACTCGACTACGACATTGACGGTGTCGTCTACAAGGTGAACCGGATCGACCTGCAGCGCCGCCTCGGCTTCGTCAGCCGCGCCCCGCGCTGGGCCATCGCCCACAAGTTTCCCGCCGAACAGGCGACCACCATCCTCAAGGGGATCGATATACAGGTCGGGCGTACGGGCTCCCTGACACCGGTGGCCCGTCTCGAGCCTGTCACGGTTGGCGGGGTCGTCGTCTCCAATGCCACGCTTCACAACGAGGACGAGATCGCCCGCAAGGATGTTCGGATCGGCGATACGGTCGTGATCCAGCGCGCCGGCGATGTGATCCCGCAAGTGGTGCGCCCGGTTCTCGAAAAGCGCCCGCAGGGCGCGGTTCCTTATGCGTTTCCCACCACCTGCCCGGTATGCGGCTCCGAAGCAGTCCGGGATGTCGATGAAGCCGTGCGGCGTTGTACAGGGGGCCTGATCTGTTCGGCCCAATCGGTCGAACGGCTGAAGCATTTCGTGTCGCGAAACGCCTTCGACATCGAAGGACTTGGCGCAAAAAACATCACCGCATTCCATGAAGACGGGCTGGTGAACGGCCCTGCCGACATCTTCCGGCTCGCCGAAAAGCGCGACACGCTGCTCGAACGTGAGGGCTGGGGTGACCAGTCGGTCGACAACCTGCTGGCTGCAATCGATGAGCGGCGGAGGATCGGACTCGACCGGTTCATCTATGCGCTTGGGATCCGCCAAATCGGTCAGGCCACTGCACGCCTGCTCGCACGCACCTATGGCACCGTAGATGCCTGGCGTGCGGCCATGGCCGATGCCCAGGACCGTGCGGGAGAGGCTTACCAGGATCTGCTGAATATCGACGGGATCGGGACTTCGGTGGCAGAGGACCTGCTGGCCTTCGTGCACGAGGACCACAACCGGCAGGTTCTCGATGATCTGGAGGATTTGCTCGAAATCGAGGCCTTCGCCGCACCGCCTTCGGATTCCACGCTGGCAGGCAAGACCATTGTCTTTACGGGCACCCTTGAAAAGATGACCCGCTCCGAAGCCAAGGCGCGCGCTGAAGCCCTCGGGGCAAAGGTTTCGGGTTCGGTTTCCAGCAAGACCGATCTTCTCGTCGCCGGTCCGGGCGCCGGTTCCAAGGCCAAAAAGGCAGCCGAACTGGGGATCGAAACCATCGATGAGGATGGCTGGATCGCGCTTTCGCAGGGTTAGTCCGCCAGCCCCCGGCTGGTTTCAAACATCACATGTGTTCTGTGATGCCCACGCAGGCTGGAACCCAGCCATAGGAGCTATTTTGCCGATGTAGTTTCAACGCGTGAAACATTGGTAAGCTTGGCATCTTTCAGATCAGGTTTGTTCTTCTAGTCTCGGCGCACAGATCACGGGAGAAACGCCATGCCACATGCTGAACAGAACGCCCCGAATCCCCGTCTGGCGGACCGTCTCGCCCGGTATCGCGATATCGACGAGGACACGAAAGCCTTTCAGGACGTGCAGGACCCGGCCAATCGCCGAATCATCAAGTATCTCGTCGCGCGGCATTCTGACTATGCGCCAGTGACTGACCGCAACGACCTGACCGTTGCCATTCTGGAATCCATGCCCGGCAAGGGTCCGAAACTGCACGCCCATGATTATCCGGAAATCTTCTTCTGTCAGGAAGGTGAATACGGCATCGTCTGGGGCGATCACGGCGAGCATTGCGTCACCCTGAACCCGCTCGACACCTTCGCCGTGCCGCCTGGCATCAATCGCCTCGTCGTCAACACCGGCACCACGCCGGGCACCATGATGGTGCTGTTCGACACGACACGCCGCGATCCCAATGAGGGGATCACCATGCCCGCCCATGTCATTGCGGAAGAACGCGCCGAAGGCAAAGACTATGTCCGGCGCGCGCTCGACGGCGTCCCGATGACGCCCGAGCAGGTGTCCGAATATGTCGCGCTTTATCAGGCGCTCGCCGAAACCGGCAAGGACGGCGCCCATGTGGTGCGCAAGATCATCGCTCCTGACGCCGCAGATGCGGGAATTTCCCATCCGCACGAGCTGACAACGACCTTGCGTGAATCCCGACCGGGCGAAGCATCAGCGTCGGCGATAACGACCGCGGAGGAACTCCTGATCTGCCTGAAGGGCAAGCTTGAGGTGGTATCGGGCGCGGAAACCATCACGATGGAACGTTTCGATACGCTCCCCCTACCAGCAGGCATCACGCGTCACATGGTGAATACGGGCGACGGACCGGCGACAATGCTGGTTGTTGGCAAGGCCTGAGGCGGCGCACAGCCGAAGTCAGCTCTCGACCCCGAACACCTTGCGGACGGCTTCGGGTATTTCACACGCGCCAATCTTTCCGGTTTCCGGGTCCGTGCGCACGCAGACACGCGCTTCGTGGCCTTCGGCGATCACCTCACCCGACCCCTTGTGGGAAATCCGGTGGCTCACGGTCAATGACCGTGAGCCCCAGCGCGTGACTTCGCTGCGCACTTCGATGTCGTCACCCCATTTTGCCGGCGTGCGAAACTCGAGATGCGCATCAACGATGGGTACATGCACATCCTTCCGGTCGGCGAGCTCAAGAGTCGAAAGACCTGCCTGTTCGAACAGGGCGTGGGTGTTCTCATCGCACCATTTGAAATAGTTCGGATAAAAGACGATCCGGGCCGGGTCGCAATCCCCGAACCCGACCTGCCGCGACTTCGTACAAATCTGTATCGTCATGCCCCGGGCCGCGATTCGTACTGGGCCATGAAATTCGGTGCCAGTTTGCGCAACCGGTCATCATCGATACGCCCGGACCGGGTCATGTAGGCATACCCGAATTCAATCGGGCTGTGCTTCATGTGATCGGCAAAATCCTCATACCAGCGCGCGCTCGACGTTGCCGCGTTGACGATCTTCTGGACGATGGGCTTGCGGGCGTCTTCATAGCTTTGCAGGGCCGCCCGCAGGTCATCAGGCTGTGCTTCGAGGGCACCCACCAGCGCAATCACGTCTTCAAGTGCCAGCCGCGTCCCCGAGCCGATGGAGAAATGCGCGGTGTGGAGCGCGTCGCCCAGAAGCACCATGTTGAGGTGCGACCAGCGATCATTCCAGAGCAGCGGGAAGTTCCGCCAGTTGGACTTGTTGGTCACCAGCGGCTTGCCATCGAGGGTGTCGGCGAAAATCTCGGCGCATTTCACCGCAGATTGCGCCTCGCTCATGGTCGCAAACCCGGCCTTTTCCCAGGTCTCGCGCGCACATTCGACAAGGAAGGTGCTCATCGTCGGGGTATAGCGATAATGATGTGCGTTGAACGGCCCGTATTCGGTCTCAATGAAGGTCTGGGTCAGGGTGTCGAAAGGCTTCTCCACCCCGTACCAGGCGAACTTGTTGGGCAAATAGGATAGCGACATATCAAAATCGCCCTCGAAACCACGCCGCATGGCCGAGTTCACACCGTCAGACGCAATGATGAGGTCGTAATCGGCCAGATCACCCGGCGCGGGCACAGCGGTTTTGAATTCCAGCTCTGCCCCGACGGCACGTGCGCGTTCCTGGAGGAGCTGCAGCAGATGCAAACGGCCAATGGACGAGAACCCGACACCGTCGATCGTTACCTTCTCGCCCTTGTGGACGAGGGTCATGGCTTCCCAGGTTTCCATCTCCGGGGTGATCAGGTCATGGGTCTCGGGGTCGTCAGCGCGCAGGAATTCCAGCGCGCGATCCGAGAACACGACGCCAAAGCCGAAGGTGGCATCGGGCGGGTTCTGCTCGAAAACGCGCACCGTATCCTTCGGGTGGCGTTGCTTCCAAAGTGTCGCAAAGTAAAGCCCGGCAGGTCCCCCGCCGGCGACAGCGATCCGCATATCACATACTCCAGTGCGTCAGTGTCTAGGCTGCGAGCGGCTTCAGGCCCATGATCTCGCGTGCCTCAGTCGGGGTTGCCGGCTCCATGCCGAGTTCCCGGATGATCCGCACGATACGTTCGACAAGCTGCACATTGTTGGCCAGCACACCACGTTCGTAATAGAGGTTGTCCTCCAGCCCGACACGCACATGCCCCCCAAGCAGCAGCGATTGCAGCGCCGCGTTGAGCTGTGCGGGACCGATGGCGCTGACATTGAAGTTTGCACCCTCGGGCATCAGGTCGACCATGTCCTGAAGGATCTTGGGCGAGTAGGGCATCGCGCCCTGAAAACCACGGTCTGCGCCGAGCACGAAATTGATGAAATAGGGCGGCTTGTCGAGGCCGGCTGCCAGCAGACGGTTGACGTCCTGCAGAAGATGGGTCGGGCTGAAAACCTCCCATTCCGGCTTGATACCCTTGTCCTGCATCTTCGCGGCAAGTTCCCGGCATCGCTCGGGCGATGTGTTCATCAGGATTTCACGGCCCTCGAAATTTGCAACGATGGTCGTCGGGTCGAGGGTGCACATCTCGGCACCGGCCTCCAGGCCCTTCAGGCGCTCTTGCCAGGAAATCTCCAGGAAACCGTCGGTCGACTCCTTGAGCATGTCGCCGTTGATGCCACCACCGGTCGAGTTGTTGATGATGATGTCGCACTTGGCACGGATGCGTTCGTTGATGTCACGATAGATGGCCGGGTTGCAGGTTGCCTCATCGTCCGGTCGGCGTGCATGCACCGCAACGACAGATGCGCCCGCCTCATAGCAGCGGTAAACATCCTCTGCGATCTCTTCGGGCTGGGTCGGGATATTGGGGTTCTGCTTCTTGCCCGCCATTCCGCCCGTCGGCGCGATGGTGACGATGACTTTGCGCTCGGCCATGCTGATTTCCTCCCATTGGCATTCGTTATGTCGTTTCTAGCGTATTCTGCCGTTACTCAGAATGACATTCTCTCTATATTGGCTATTCAATTGTGAATATCGAGACAAAGCCGCGACATGGACCCGAAGATTCTCGACTATTTTCTGCGGGTTACCGAGCTTGGCAGTATCAACCGGGCCGCAGCCGAACTCGGCCTGTCACAACCTTCCCTGTCACGCTGGCTGTCGCTGCTGGAGCGGGATGTCGGCGCACCGCTCCTGACCCGGACCAGCCGCGGCGTGCGGACCACGGATGCAGGCGAGCGCCTCGCCGAGCGGGCCCGGCCGATCCTGCGCCAGCTTGACCTTCTCAGGGACGAGATCAGCCGTGAAGCCGTGACCCAGGTTGCCCTGGGCATGCCGTCGGCACTTCAGCACATCGTGACGGTCCCCTTTGTGGCGCAAATCGTGCGGGACCACCCAAAGGTCAATCTGCGGCTGCACGAGGGAATCAACAACTCGATCCGCACGCTGATGGAGAACGGCTCTGTCGATATCGGCATCATGACGTCTGCCGAACGATCCCCCGAGAGCTTCGACACCAAGCCCCTGGTCCGCGAACACCTCATGCTTGTCGGACCGCCATCAGACACACCGGGTCCGGCAGGCGACATCTCCCCGGATGAGCTGCGACATATCGAACTGATCCTGCCGGGCCGCCCGAACATGATCCGGGCCGAGATCGAGGGGACGATCACACGCTCCGGCGGCGTGTTTCGTCGCCATATCGAGGCCGAAACCCTCTCGCTCTGTCTGGAACTCGCACGTCAGGGGCTGGGGCACACGGTCATGCCCTATTCTGCGATCCATGCACGTCTGGCCGATGACAGTTCCCTGACCGCTGTGCCCATCAAGGGTGTCGACCTGACATGGTCGCTCTGCGTGAACCGCACCCGGGTTCACACGGTGACGGTCCAGCGTATCGTGACGGCGTTACGCAATTTCGTGACCACACGGATCACGGAAGGCGACTGGCCCCACGCCGTCCTTGCCGGGCCGGACAGCCCAACCAGCTGAGACGCTACTGCGCCGGATCGAGCGGTTCGGTCACCGCATGGAGCCAGTCCCGAGCGGGTCCTTCGACCAGCGCACCGATTTCGTCCCGTACACGTGCGTGATACCCGTCCAGCCAGATGCGCTCATCCGTGGTCAGCAGGCTGACATCAATGAGGCTTCGGTCGATTGGCGCGAGGGTCAGGGTTTCAAACCCCTGCATGGGACGCTCGCCGCCCGGTATGTCGGCAGGAGGCGTGACCGCCACGAGATTTTCGATCCGGATCCCATAAGCGCCGGTCTTGTAGTATCCGGGCTCGTTGGAAACGATCATGCCCGGTTGCAGCGCCGTCCCGGACCCGACCTTCGAGATACGCTGGGGTCCTTCGTGAACGCCAAGATAGCTGCCAACCCCGTGTCCGGTGCCGTGGTCGTAGTCGAGACCGGCCTGCCACAAGGCCTGTCGCGCCAGCGCGTCGATCTGTGATCCGCTGGTCCCCTCGGGAAACCGCAGGGTGGCCAACGCAATGTGGCCTTTCAGCACCCGGGTGAACCGGTCCCGCATCTCCGCACTCGGCGTTCCAACCGCAACCGTGCGGGTCACATCCGTGGTGCCGTCGAGATACTGCGCACCGGAATCAACCAGATAGAGTTCGCCGTCTCCCAGCAAACGATTGGTCTCCGGCGTCACGCGATAATGCACGATTGCCCCGTTCGGCCCCGCGCCCGAGATCGTACCAAAACTCAAATCTCGAAAATGCTCCCCGGGTGCCCGAAAGGTGGCGAGTTGTGCGGCTACCGTCAGTTCATCGACAGCTTCACCCGGTGCTGCCTCGGACAGCCAGTGCAGGAACCGCACCAGCGCCGCGCCGTCACGTTTGTGTGCGGCGCGCGTGCCGGCCAGTTCGGTATCGTTCTTGATTGCCTTGGGAAGGGTGACAGGGTCTACCCCGCGCGCAACATTTGCTTTGGCTTCAGACAGCCGATCAAAAAACCATGAGGCAGCGGTATCAGGACACGCCCAGACACGCTTGCCCGCCAGCGCATCCAGCGCGGCGCCCAACCCGTCTGGCGTGCGGATCGCAACATCTGCCCCCAGATGCGCAAGCAGTGCATCGGACAATTTCTCCGGCGCAACGAACCAGTCCAGATTGCCCTCGGCATGGACGATGGCAAAACTCAGCGGCAAAGGCGTGTGATCCACATCGCTGCCGCGCACATTGAGCAACCACGCGATCGAATCCGGCTGGGTCAGCACGACAGCATCAAGACCATTGTGACCCAGCGAGGCCGAGAGGTCGGCCCGCTTGTCCACGCTGCTGCGTCCGGCAAAACGCAACTCATGGGGCACAACCGGTGCCGTGGGCGGGGGCGGACGGTTCTCCCAGATCGCATCCACCGGGTTCATCGCGACGGGTACAAGCTCCGCGCCGGCGCTTGATACGCCGCGTTCAAGACGTTCACGCTGGGTTTGCGTGTGAAGCCAGGGATCGAAACCCAGTTTCGCGCCGTTTGAAAGAGTTTTGCCCAGCCAGTCGGCAACCGGTTCCTCAACCAGATGATGGAAACCGTACAATGCGCCATCAACCTGATCACGCACCTGAAGCGTGTACCGGCCATCCACAAAGATAGCGGCCTGTTCGGCAAGCACCACAGCGGTTCCCGCCGACCCATGGAAGCCGGTCAGCCACGCAAGCCGTTCGGCATCAGCAGGCAGAAACTCGTTCTGATGGGCGTCCGCATGGGGCACGACAAACCCGTCGAGTCCCTGTTCGGCAAGGACGTTGCGGAGTGCCGTAAGGCGTTCGGACGGGGATGAATCACGCATGAACCCGAAGCTACGCGACGTCCTTCCACAAGACAATCGGTCGATCTGCCGCTAAGGTAACAACACTGAATTTGCACCATGAGATGCAATCAATGGAGAGAAACCGAATGACACGAGAGAACCCCCCGCCCGGTCCCAGCGTAAGCATCGCGGAAATGGAAACGCGCGTGGCACGCTTCAAGGAACTCAAGGGCAGCGATCTGTGCTTCATGGATCAACGCATCCCCGGCCACGAGCGCGAGATGATCAATCTGCTCGGCCTCGGCGTGACCGAAAACGAGGATGACCCTGATCTGGCACCGAAGATCGGCCCGGCGCATGGCTTTGCCAACGGATTTGCCAAATGCCAGCCCGGTTGCGGAGCCGCCCTGCACTGGCATGAGACCGAAGAAGTCTTCATGCCGCTGGATGGCAAATGGGCGATCTTCTGGCGTGACGGCGAGGAAGAGCACGAAGTGATCCTCGAGGCCGGCGATACGGTCTCCGTTCCCATCGGGATATATCGGGGTTTCCAAAATGTCGGCGATACGCCCGCAACCCTGCATTTCATTGTGGGCGGGCCGGATACCGGCAAGGTTCACTGGCATCCTTCGGTGATCGAAGCCGCACGTGAAACCGGGCTCGCCGTCGATGACAACGGGTTGCTCATCGAGGTTGCGGCCGAATAGGCCGCGCCATCGACCCGATGCGTGATCTCGGCACCTTCGACTACGTGATCGTCGGCGCCGGTTCGGCAGGCTGCGTGCTTGCCAACCGGTTGTCGGCCGATCCGGATGTCTCGGTCCTGCTGCTCGAAGCTGGCGGGAAGGACAACTACTTCTGGATCCATGTGCCTGTCGGCTATCTCTACTGCATGAACAACCCGCGCACGGACTGGCTGTTCAAGACCGAGGCCGAAGACGGGCTGAACGGCCGGGCGCTGGACTATCCGCGCGGTCGGGTCCTGGGCGGCTGTTCGTCGATCAACGGCATGATCTACATGCGCGGCCAGTCGCGCGACTATGACCAGTGGCGTCAGCTTGGAAACACCGGCTGGGGCTGGGACGATGTCCTGCCGTATTTTATGAAATCCGAGGATCAGGCAGCCGTCCCTGCTGACGAGCTTCACGCCGAAGGCGGCGAATGGCGGGTGGAAAACCAGCGCCTGTCCTGGGATGTGCTGGATTCCTTTCAGGAGGCCGCCGCACAGGAAGGCATCCCCAAGACCAACGACTTCAATCGCGGGGACAATCTGGGCTGCGGATATTTCCATGTGAACCAGCGTACGGGGATGCGCTGGAGTACCGCAAAAGGCTTCCTCAAGCCCGCCCGGGGCCGGGCCAACCTGACGATCCTGACCCATGCCGAGGCCGACCGCATCGAATTCGATGGCACCCGCGTGACCGGTTTGACGCTGCGCCAGAAAGGCGCGCCCGCGCGGGTTTCCGTGGGTGGCGAATTGATTCTTTCGGCAGGCTCCATCGGCAGCCCGCAAATTCTCGAACTGTCGGGGGTCGGCAATCCCGAGATCCTGCGCGAACACGGCATTGAGGTTCACCATGCCCTCAAGGGCGTGGGAGAGAACCTTCAGGACCATCTGCAGGTGCGATGTGCCTACAAGGTCACCGGCGTGAAGACCCTGAACGAGCGCGCCAACAGCCTGTTCGGCAAGGCCGGGATCGCGCTGGAGTACATGTTGAAACGGTCCGGCCCCATGTCCATGGCGCCGTCCCAACTCGGCGCTTTCGCCAAGTCCGACCCGTCCCTCGAGTTTCCGAACCTGCAATATCACGTCCAGCCCCTGACGCTGGAGAAGTTCGGGGAGCCGCTGCATCCCTTCCCGGCCTTTACGGCCAGCGTTTGCAATTTGCGCCCCGAGAGTCGCGGCACCGTCCATATCAAGAGCCCCACCCCGGGCGACAAACCCTCGATCCGACCGAACTACCTGTCCGCCCCGGCCGATCGCCGGGTTGCGGTCGAGGCCATTCGCCTGACCCGCCGGATCGTGAGCCAGCCGGCCATGGCACAGTTTTCACCCGAAGAGTTCAAGCCCGGCCCGTCCATCCAGAGCGATGACGATATGGCGCGTGCGGCCGGTGATATCGCGACCACGATCTTCCACCCTGTCGGCACCGCCAAGATGGGTGACGATGCAATGTCGGTGGTCGATGACCGGCTGCGTGTGCACGGGCTTCAGGGGCTGCGCGTTGTGGATGGGTCGGTCATGCCGACAATCACCAGCGGCAACACCAACTCCCCGATCATCATGATCGCGGAAAAAGCTGCTGACATGATCCGTGAAGATCGCCGTGCATCGGCGCCAAAAGCCGCGGCCTAACGCATCACCAGCGTCGACCACTCATCGTGATGAATGCGTGTCACCAGGGACAGGCCCTGCAACCGGTAGGCAGACATCACCTGTTGTTCCTGTGTTTGCAGCAGGCCCGACAGAATCACGGACCCGCCGAACGCCAGACTTGCGGTAACCGCAGGCGCAAGCCGCTGCAGGGGGCGTGCAAGGATATTGGCGAAAATCAGCCCGAATGGCGCATGGCGGCGGAGCTCCCCAGCCTCCAGGCCCCGGCTTTCAAAGACGCGTATATAGGGCAGGACGCCGTTCAGGCGGACATTGGTGCGCGCCATGGTCACGGCAATCGGGTCGATGTCAGAGGCAATCACCGGCAGGTGCAGGGCCTTCGCCGCAGCGATCCCCAGAATACCCGTGCCGCAACCCAGATCGAGGACCGGCGCACTGACCGCATTGGCGCGTACCAGTTGTTCCAGCGCCTCCAGACAGCCCCTTGTGGTGCCGTGATGACCGGTGCCGAACGCCGTCGCGGCATCGACAAGGATCGGCACAGCGCCCGCCGGGGCGGGATCGAGGTGATAGGAATCATGGATATGGAACCGGCCCGCGCGCACCGGCTCAAACCGCGCCTGGTTTTCAGCCACCCAATCAATATCGGGCAACCAGACAACATGAACCGGCGGGACCCGGACGCCCTGATCCGCCGCAACCCTTGCAAGCGTGTCGCGCAGCGCATCCTCATCAGGCGCATCTGCACCAAACGCGGTGATCCGGCTCTCGCCCGTGCCCTCGACCGGAAACAGGCTGACAACCCCGGAATACGGCTCAACCGCATCCGCAAACGTATCCTGATGGAGGGTCGGCACGAAGAACTCGATTTTCCAGACCGCCGTCGACATCGGATCTAGACCGCGTCTGCCGGCACGACAAAACTGTCGAGCACCTTCTTCTCACCCGCCTTGTCGAAGCTGATGGCCAGTTTGTTGTCATTGATCGCCGTGACATGGCCATAGCCGAATTTCTGGTGGAACACGCGATCCCCGACGCCAAATCCATGCGGATCGGCATGGATCATGGTTGCCTCTGCATCCCGGCCTGGTGTGCGGACACGACCGCTTCCATACCCGCCACCATATCCGAGTGAGCGACCGCCGCCAAAGCTGCCTGCGCCACCGGCATAGACACCCTGATCACTGTCCATATCGACAAACTCGGGCGGCAACTCGTCCACAAAGCGCGACGGGATGGAAGACTGCCACTGACCATGAACGCGCCGGTTGGCGGCAAACAGCACGGTGGCCTCGCGCTTGGCCCGGGTCAGGCCGACATAGGCGAGACGGCGCTCCTCTTCCAGTCCGGCCAATCCGTTCTCATCCATGTTGCGCTGATGGGGAAACAGGCCCTCTTCCCAGCCCGGCAGGAAGACCGTATCGAATTCCAGCCCCTTGGCCGAATGAAGCGTCATGATATTCACCAGATCGCTGCCCGCAGCCTCGGTGTTTTCCATCACCAGCGAGACATGCTCGAGGAACCCGGCCAGGTTCTCGAACTCTTCCATCGCGACGATCAGTTCCTTGAGGTTTTCCAGCCGACCGGGCGCTTCAGGCGCCTTGTCGTTCATCAGCATCTCGGTATAGCCGCTTTCATCGAGGACCATCTCGGCGAGTTCGGAGTGGGGCAGTCCATCCCGGCCATCCCCGTTCAACGCGCGCCAGCGTTCGAAATCACTGATCACGCCACCCAATGAACTCCGCGTGCTGGGCCGCAACTCGTCGGTGGTGACAAGTTGTGCTGCGGCACGGTAGAGGCTCGTCCCGGCCCCGCGCGCAACCACATGCAGCATCTTGACGGTCGTATTACCGATGCCGCGTTTGGGCTTGTTGATGATGCGCTCAAAGGCCAGATCGTCGTCGGGCTGCTGGATGATCCGCAGATAGGCCAGCGCATCGCGCAGCTCCTGGCGTTCGTAGAATCGCGGGCCTCCGACCACCCGGTAGGGCAATCCCAAAGTCAGGAACCGTTCCTCGAATTCGCGGGTCTGGAACCCGGCGCGTACCAGAATGGCGATCTGGTTCAACGGGATCGCGGCCCCATCGTGACCCTTGCGCTGGATATCTTCGATCCGGTCCGAGACGACGCGCGCTTCTTCTTCGCCGTCCCATACACCCCGCACCGTGACCCGCTCACCACCTTCGGCTTCGGTCCAGAGCGTCTTGCCCAGACGCCCCTCGTTCTTAGTGATGAGCCCGGACGCGGCCCCGAGAATGGGGCCCGTCGAGCGATAATTCTGTTCCAGTCGGACAATCTTGGCACCCGGGAAGTCTTCCTCGAAGCGCAGAATGTTGCCGACTTCGGCACCACGCCAGGCATAGATCGACTGATCGTCATCCCCCACACAGGCGATGTTGCGATGTTTCTGGGCCAGCAGGCGCAGCCAGAGATACTGGGACACATTGGTGTCCTGATACTCATCCACGAGGATGTACTGGAAGCGGTCCTGATACTCCGCGAGCACTTCAGGGTTCTCGGCAAAGATCGTCAGATTGTGAAGCAGAAGATCGCCGAAATCTGCTGCATTGAGCGTTTTGAGCCGTTCCTGATAGTCGCGGTAGAGCTCCACCAGCTTTCCGCCCGCAAGATCCCCGGCATCGGCAGCCGAAACCTTGTCGGGTGTCAGCGCACGGTCTTTCCAGCGCTGGATTACTCCCATCAGCACCCGCGCGGGCCAACGCTTGTCATCCAGGTTTTCGGCTTCGATCAGCTGCTTGAGCAGGCGCACCTGATCGTCGGCATCGAGAATCGTGAAGTTGCTGCGCAGCCCCACCAGCTCTGCGTGACGCCGCAGGATGCGGGCGCCCAGCGCGTGGAAGGTTCCAAGCCAGATCGCTTCGGACGGCCCACCGACAAGATGACCGACCCGTTCGCGCATTTCGCGCGCGGCGCGGTTGGTGAAGGTGACGGAAAGCACCTGATAGGGGCGCGCCTTGCCCAGACGCAAAAGATGCGCGAGCCGTGTGGTCAGAACCCGGGTTTTGCCCGTGCCCGCGCCGGCAAGCACCAGAACCGGGCCATCCAGTGTTTCGACAGCTTCACGCTGCGGCGCGTTGAGCTGCGCCAAATAGGGCGCTGGCGCAGCTTCGGAAACAGCGGTTTCCTGCGGTTCTTCAATGTAAAATGGATCGCTCATAGGACGGACAGTCTATATCACGACATGCCAATGAGTCGTGTTCTCGCAGTGCCGGTGAATTTACCGTGATCTGCACGGTGCCGGGCGAACGTAGTGTTATCATGAATGTCTGGCATGTCTTGGCAGCAAGGGATCGGGATGACGTCCGCTATGATTTCACACCTTAGACGCTTCACATGGATGTTTGTCCTTTTCGGCGGATTTCTGCTGCCCGGCCTCCACACCGCACAGGCGCAATCCGCCACGCCCGATCCTTTGGGACACGTTCTCGATACCGTTGTGGGGATCGACACGCGCATCCCCGGAAATGCCCGCACAGCATCCTTTCTCGGCACCACCCGCCAGGGCTCCGGTGTTGTGATTTCCGACGACGGGCTGGTCCTGACCATCGGCTACCTCATCCTCGAAGCACTCGAGATCGATATCGTGCTCAACACCGGTCGGAAAATTCCGGCATCTTTCGTGGCCTATGACCATGAAAGCGGTTTCGGAATTGTCCGGGCTGCAAGCGACATCCCCGTTGCGCCTGCCCAACTCGGGTCTTCTGACAGTATGGGCGTGAGCACTCAGGTCGTGCTGGCAAACCGGCTCGGACCGCAGGCGGCACAAGGCGTATTCGTGGTCGCTCGCCGCGAATTCGTCGGGTCATGGGAGTATCTGCTCGAGAGCGCGATCTACACCTCGCCACCCAACCCGAATTTCAGCGGTGCGGGGCTGTTCGACGCAGACGGCAAGCTGATCGGGATTGGATCGCTGTTCGTGGGCAACGCCACATTCCTGCAGCGGCCCTTGCCGGGCAACATGTTTGTGCCCATTGATGAACTGAAACCCATCCTGAAAGATATGGTTTCCGGCGGACGCCGGGCGGATTCACCACGACCGTGGCTCGGCCTTGCACCATCGGAAATTCGTGACCGCGTCTTCATTGATCGTGTCTCACCCGACAGTCCGGCTTCGCGAGCCGGAATCCAGCCCGGAGAGCTGGTCATCTCCGTCGATGACATCCCGGTGGTGAGCATGTCCGGTTTCTTCCGGTCGATCTGGCGCGGGCGTCAGGCGGGCGATGCCGTGACCCTGAAACTGCTGAGCCCGGAAGGGCAGATTCGCGAGGTAGCAGTTGAATCCATGGACCGCAACGACTGGCTGCGCCTCGACCCCAGTCTCTGAAACTGTCGTTGCTAGGCGTGCTCTTCGTCGCGGGCGCTGAGCAAGGCATCATTATGTGCCCTGGTCACATCAAGCGCATAGACCGTTCCGCGCAACAGCATGCTGTCACGGCTCGCAACCACCGCGATGCTGCGCCGCTCCAGACCTTCCAGCAGTTGCATGGCATGTTCGAGACTGTCTGAGACGGTCAGCACATCCCCGACGGAATGTGCCATGTCACCAACGATCTTCGGCCTGTCTTCATCGTCCGGGCTCAGCAAGGCTGCGTTCAGGTCGGCATAGTTCACCAAGCCTCGCAGCATGCCGTCCTCATCCACCACATAGACCTCCCCGAGCGGGGATTCGCGCAGCTTCCCGTGAAGCAGTTCCAGCGGCGCGTTTTCATCGATGGCCGCCACATTCCGGCGCATGACACGCGCAACGGAAATACCCTGCAGAACCGCCTGGTCATGACCACTCGAGACGTTCAACCCACGGCGGCGAAGCTGGGCGTGGAAGAAGGACCTGCCGAAAAACTGATGGGTCAGGATGGAAGCGACCGCTGTGGCAATCATCACCGCCACCGTCAGCTCCGACGAACCGGTGAGTTCAAAGATGATGAAGATCGTTGAAAGCGGCGCCCCCATGACGGCCCCGGCAAGCGCGCCTGTACCAATGAGTGCATAGGCGGGAACGCCGGAAAACAGTTCCGGGAACACCCCGCCAGCCACGAACCCGAAGGCACCGCCGACCGTCGCGCCAAGAACGAGCGAGGGTGAAAACACGCCACCACCAAAGCCAAAACCGATACACACGGCCACAGCCACAATTTTCGCAACGATCAGGACCAGCAGGAAATCGAGCGAAAAGCCCCCACGCAGCGCGATATCGGCTGTGGTGAAACCGACGCCGAGAATTTCAGGCACTTCAAGCGCGAGCGCGCCGAGCAGCAGACCACCGATTGCCGGCTGGAGCCATTTCGGGATGGACGTTTTCGCCATCCCCGCATCAACAGCCAGGATCGTGCGCATGAACAGGATGGCGACGACCGCGCACACCACCCCCAAAAGAATGAAGGCGGGAAACTCCCAGAGCGAAATCAGCTGGTGATCGGGCACCGTGAACGAAGGCTCCGACCCGAAGTAGAACCGGCCAATGGCCGTTCCGGTCACCGCTGCAATGAAAATCGGCGCACCGGCCTTGAGGGACAGGTTCCCCACAACCAGCTCAATCGCAAAGACAGCACCCGCGACGGGGGCGTTGAACAGCGATGCAATGGCTGAGGCAACACCGCAACCGATCAGCGTCCGGCTTTGCGACCGGTCCAGATGCAGCTTTTCGGACATCCACGCGCTCATCGTGGCACCAAGATGCACAAGCGGGCCTTCTCGACCGGTCGAAGCACCAACCCCGAGCGAGGCCCCATGGGCGACAGCGGATACCAGGCCATCCTTGAGGGACATCTTGCCGCCACGCAGGGCCGAGGCCTCGATCACATGCGCAATCGCATGGGCCCGGCCACCACCATGGAAGAAGTGCAGGAACAGGCCGATCAAAAGGCCTCCAACCGTGGGCACGAGCATGATGTGCCACCAGGCCAGCGCCTCGGTTGAGGGGATCACCTCGTCCAGCGCTGCACCGAAGGTCAATGTCTGCAATGCCTCTACCGCAATCCGAAACACCAAAGCGCCATAGGCGGACACCACGCCAACGGCCAGCGCCATCACCCCAAGCAGAAGATGTTCGTTCCGCAGCACACGGCGCACCCGCAACCGTGCCCGGACGACGATCGGCGGACGCACGCTTTACCCTCCAGTCGGAAACCCGACCCGGTTTTGTAACACGTTGATTCTAATCAAGTCAGCGCGCGCGAGCGCACATCAGCTATGCTGCTCCCGAATTGGCGACCACCCGCAGGGCAGGGCCGCCTGGAGCCAGTTCCACCCGATTGCGCCCCGCGTTCTTGGCCGCATAGAGCGCGGTATCGGCGCGCTCCAGCAGCTCCTCGGGGCTCTCCTTGCCGCCAAACTGGGCCGCCCCGACGGAAATCGTCACCCCACCGAGATTTTCACCGGTCGCCTTGCGGCGGATATGCTTGGTGGCCACGGTTTCGCAGATCTGCTGTGCGACGGCGATGGCGCCTTCTGCGGTGGTGTTGGGCAGGATGATCGAGAACTCCTCGCCGCCATATCGCGCTGGCGTGTCGTGGCCCTTGGTGCAGTCTGTCAGGCAGCGGGCGACAAGCTTGATGACCTGATCACCCAGCAGGTGACCATGGGTGTCGTTGAACTTCTTGAAATGGTCGATATCGAGCATCAGAAGCGAAAGCTCCGACCCGCTGGTATGGGTATCCTCAACGGCCCGCTGCAGCTCGACATCGAACGCGCGGCGATTGTGCAACCCGGTCAGGCCATCGCACATGGCCTCTTTGCGTGCATCGGTGATGCGCTCATTGAGTTCGGCAATTTCCTTGTTGGACTGCTCGAGCCGATCATTGAACTTGCGGTTCTGGTCCGCGACCCGCTTGGTCTCTTCGACAAGGTTGGAGACGATCTTGCGCACCGCGCCCGCGGCCTTGGCAGAGGCCAGCTCGCCGCCAGCCGATGTCAGGGTTTCGGTATATCGCTCGGTGTCGGCGCTGGCTTCCTCGAGCATCGCCATGACTTCGGCCACCGATTGCTCCACATCCGCGCTGGCGTTGATAAGCGCCGTGTCCCGCTTGTCATCCATCTCATTCGAGGTGATTGCAAGACAACGCAGATAGAGCGCACTGCACTCATCGGCATCGAACACACGCCCGTTTTCGAGCATCCAGTCGATCCGGTGACAGATGTCAGGATCCCTTTTGGTGACGTAGCAATACCAGACCGTGAAGTTGTCGGGGATCGGCGCAATGCCAAGGCCGCCCATCCGCGCCATGGCTTCTTTGGCAAATTTGTTCGCGTCATCCGCTGAAACAGGGTGTGACATCCAGGTCCCCAAACATCGTTTTATTCGGGTGCCATTGTGTGCATCGGCTCTTAAGAAACCCTTACTCGCCCCCATTTTTTCAGCAGGAAACCGGGTCTTTCGACAGGAACATCAAAAATCCGGATTGTCGGAAAACCGGTGGGACGGCTCTAGCCCCGCAAGCTGAGGAACGCCCGACGCTGGCCCGCATCGGACGTGGCGCGCACATCAAACCCGGCGTCTTGCAGAAGCTTGAGCATCGCGGCGTTGTCGGCTGCCACCGGCCCGGCCATGATGCGCGTTTCCCGCATGCGGCAATACGCAATCAACTTGGCAAGCAACGCCGCTCCCAGGCCCTGACCCAGAAAATCCGTCCCGACGACTATGGCGAACTCACAACTGTCGTTGTTGGGGTCCGTGACCGCCCGGACGGCGGCGAGTGTCGCCCCCTCACCGTTCGGCATGGGAGCCGTGGCGATGAAGGTCATTTCGCGGTCGTAGTCGATCTGGGTGAGCCGGGCGAGCTGCGAATGGGCGAGCAGGCCCGACGGACCAAAGAAGTGGCGGCTGAGGTCATTCGCCGTCAGAGACGAGATGAACGCACGATGGGCCGGCTCGTCTTCCGGCCGTATCGGCCGCAGCGTGACATGACGGCCGGACGGCAGAATGAAGTCTTCAGACAGATTGTCGGGATAAGGGCGGATGGCCAGACGCGTTTTTTGGCCCGGCTTGACGGCTTGCACGCGAATCCGCGCATCGAGCGCCAGGACCGTGTCGGCATTCACCAGCAAGGGGTTGATGTCGACCTCGGCGATTTCGGGCATATCGACCACGAGTTGGGACAGCTGCATGAGCGCCTGACAGAGCTGGTCAACGGCAGCCGGCGGGCGGTCACGATAGCCGGCCAGCAATTTGGCGATGCGGGTCTGGCCGATCAGATCACGTGCAAGGTTCATGTTGAGAGGCGGAAGCGCGACAGCACTGTCATCGATGACCTCAATCGCTGTCCCGCCATGACCAAACAGGATCACCGGCCCGAAGATCGGGTCTTCGGTCACCCCCATGAACACTTCGAACGCGCCCGGCAGCTCGGCCATCTTCTGAACCGAAAACCCGTCAATACGGGCGCCGGATACCGCTTCGGCGATCCGGGCCGACATGGACGTCACCGCATCGATCACATCCTGCTTCGACCCAAGCGACAGGCGGACACCACCCACATCGGATTTGTGCGGAATCTGGTCGGACACGACCTTGAGCGCCACAGGGAAACCAAGCGCACTGGCAATCTCCGCTGCTTCCTCGGCTGAACTGGCAAGCCGGGCATCCACTGTCGGAATGCCGTAGGCGGCCAGCACCTGCTTGGCCTCGGGCTCGTTCATCATCTTGACTTCAGCGCCAAGCCGACGCGCGACAATCGGAGCCACGACCGCCATATCCGGCACGAAATCGAGTGGTGCTGCAGCGGGCGCTTCCAGCAGCATGTTCTGATTTCGCCGGTAGTGAACCATATGCATGAAGGCATCCACGGCCTGCCCCGGCGTCTCATAGGTCGGTACACCGGACTGATGAAAAAGCTGGCGGGCGGGCTCGATCATCTCCCCGCCGACCCAGTTGGTCAGAATCTGAACCGTTGCGTCGCGGGAGAAGTCGATCACCGCACAGGCCGCCTCCAGGGGATCAACGGTCGCGACAGGTGCATGCATCACAAGTACTGCGTCACATTCCCCAGCCTGGCTCAAGATCCTGATCGCATCCTTGTAACGCTGGCCCGGAGCGTCCCCGATGATGTCCACCGGGTTGCGCCGGGACCAGGTCGCCGGAAGCACCTTGTCGAGTTCCGCAATCGTTTCCACGCTCAGTTGGGCCGAGACACCGCCCTGTCGCACCAGTTCATCAACCGCGAGGACGCCGATCCCGCCGCCATTGGTCAGGATGGCCAGTCGTTCACCTTTGAAGGTGCTCGGGCGGGCCAGGGTTTCCACAGCGGCAAACAACTGGTCAAAATCCGGCACCCGGAGCAGACCGGCGCGACGAAAGGCCGAATCATAGACCCGGTCCGCCCCCGCCAGGGCGCCGGTATGGGTCGCCGCCGCCGCAGCACCTTCGGGCGCGGTGCCTGATTTGATCACAACAACTGGCTTGTTCCGGGCGGCAGCACGACAGGCAGACATGAACTTCCGGCCGTTGGTCACAGCTTCGATATAGAGGAGGATCGCATCGGTACCCGGATCGCTGGCGAGGTAATCAACGACATCCCCGAAATCCACATCTGCCATATTCCCCAGCGACACGAAGTGAGAGAATCCGATATCCCGCGCGCGTGCCCAATCGAGAACGGCCGTACAGAGCGCGCCGGACTGGGAGGCAAAAGCGATGCGTCCTTTCAGGGCTGGCAAATGCGCAAAACTCGCATTCAGACCGATGCCCGGCACGAGCGCCCCGACGCAATTCGGACCCAGAATACGGAACAGATGGGGCCGCGCAGCATCTAGCATGGCCTGCGTGACGGTTCTTCCATCCGCCGTCTTCACACGCTCGAGCCCCGCTGTCAGCACAATGGCCGCGCGTGTTCCCCGCGCACCGAGTTCAGCGATAAGATCGGGAATAGGTTCGGGCGGGGTACAGATCACCGCAAGGTCGGGCACACGTGGCAGGCTTTTCACATCGGGATAGGCCAGAACTCCTGCAACCGATTCGAGACGCGGATGCACCGGCATGACCGGACCCTCGAACCCGCCTCGCAGGACGTTCCGTATCACGATATTGCCAATCGCGCCGGGGCGGTTCGTGGCCCCGATAATCGCAATGGAACCCGGTGCGAAAAGCTTGTCGAGATTGCGTATCGTCATGAAATATCCTGTCAGAAATTGCTGTCTGCGCAGATTGCATCCAACCCTGAAACCCTGCATGGCACAGGAACGGTTTGCGTTTTGTGTCTCAGGATCGGCTTTTTTCAGCCCCGTGCCCATGACAGAGATCAACCGCTCATGATGAGTGACACCCTTGAGGTCATGCGCGCACACCGCTAAGCAGGTTGCACCTGCATGGTGTGACAATGGAAATTCGCCAGATTCGCTATGCGCTGGCTGTGGCGCAGGAACGCAGCTTCACGGGGGCCGCCCAGCGGCTCCACATTTCCCAATCCTCGGTCAGCGAACAAGTTGCGATGCTCGAAGACGAGATCGGCTTTCGCCTGTTCCGCCGCACGGGCCGTGGCGTGGAGACAACCGAACAGGGCCGCAGCTTTTTGGCCGAGGCCGACCGCGTCGCCCTGGAATTCTACGGCCTTTCGGATACCGCACGGCGCTTGAATGGTGCCAGCTTCGAAACCTTCTCGCTGGGGATGGGATCAGGCATGGCAGGACTTGTGGTGCCGCGCGGTCTGGCGCATTTCGCCGAGATATTCCCCAACGTCCAGCTTCGCATTGTGACCGCGCCCACCCGCCGGATCTACGATCAGCTGCACACCGAGCGCCTGGATGCGGGCATCGCCATCGAGCTCCCGCCCGATGAGCTTCCGTCCGGGCTGCTTGCCACACCGATTGCGACCAGTGAAATGGTCCTGATCGGTCATCCCGATCACGCCCTGCTCCAGAGCGAGACGCCGATCGATCTTGGCCTGTTGATCGGCGAACCCCTGATCAGCAACGAACTGACCATCGGTTATGGCCAGATCGTGACCGCCATGTTTGCCGATATCGGCGCCCACCCGAACATTCGTGCCGTGGCCGACAATATCGACACCCTGCGCGAGATGGTCGCGACCGGACTTGGTCTTGCCCTTGTTCCGAAATCCTCACTGATCCAGACAGCCGCCCCGGCAACGATCGCGCAACGCGCCATCACGCCGCATCGCGCCATCGGCTTCTGCATCATCCGGCGGCGACAGGCGATGTCACGCAATCGCGAGACATATTTCTCATTCCTCAAAGACGCCCTGACGGACATCAACTAGATATCGGTTTTTCCGATATATCTATTGGCAATGTCATTTTGACTCTGCGCCTTCGTGCACGTTAGCCTTTGGCTCTGAGCTCGCTCAAAATTCCACTAATCTTTTGTTTTTTAATAACAAATAACAGGAAACCATGGACGGCGGATCTGGCAAGGGAAACCTTAGAATCGGCATTGATACCGGCGGTACATTTACCGATATCGTTGCAATCGATGTAGCCCGCGGCACGATGGATGTCACGAAAGTGTCCAGCACGCCCGCCAATCCGGCGGTTGGGCTGGTCCGGGGCATCCACGAGGTGCTTGAAAAATCAGGCATGGACACAAGCGATGTCAGTGTCATCTGTCATGGTACGACGGTCGCCACCAATGCCCTGCTGCAGGGACAGATCGAGGGTCTCGGCCTTATTGTCACCCAGGGTTTCCGAAACATTCTCGAAATTGGCCGCCAGGCCGTCCCGGACGGCTATGGAAACTCGTATTTCTGGGTCAAGCCGGACCGGCTCGTGCCGTTGCACCATGTGCACGAAGTCGGCGGCCGCTTCAATTTCAAGGGCGAGGAACTCAAGCCACTCGATGAGGATAGTATCCGGGACGCCGCGCGGAACCTGAAAAAACAGGACATCCGCGCGATTGGCGTCTGCCTGATGCATTCCTACGCGAACCCCGATCACGAGCAACGGGTCGCGCAGATACTCGCCGAAGAATATCCCGAAGCCATCGTCTCCTTGTCCTGCGAGGTGCTGCCCGAGTATCGCGAATACGAGCGCGCCGTCACCACCCTCGTGGACGCTTTCGTCAAGCCTTACATGGCGCGCTATCTTGGCAATGTCGCCGAGGAACTGGGCCCAACCCTGCGCGAGCCGCCGTTCCTGGTGATGCAGTCCTCCGGCGGCGTGATCAGTGCCGAACAGGTGGTCGAGAAGCCGATCACCACGGCCCTCTCAGGCCCGGCTGCCGGCGCTCTGGGCGCCGCCGTTGTAGCTTCGGTCGCTGGATTCGAGGATGTTGTCACCCTTGACGCGGGCGGCACCTCGACCGACCTCTGCCTGATCGAGGGCGGCACCCCCCATATCACCACCGATGCCTCTGTCGGGCCCTTCCCCGTGCGTCTGCCGATGATCGACATCCGCACGGTCGGGACCGGTGGCGGCTCGATTGCCTGGAAAACCCGCGAAGGCACCCTGAATGTCGGCCCGATCAGCGCCGGGGCTGTTCCCGGCCCGATGTGTTACCCGGAGGGTGGCGAGGAACCAACTATCACGGACGCCAATCTCGTACTCGGGCGCCTGCCGGCCGAATTGATCGGTGGCGGGATTGTACTGAATGTCGAACGCGCGCGTCTGGGGATTGCCGCGCTTGCCGAAAGTCTCGGTCAGGACATGAACATCGAGGAACTGGCGGCGGGGATCATCGAGATCGCCAACTGGAACCAGGCCAACATGATCCGCCAGATGACCATCCAGCGTGGCATCGACCCACGTAATTTCGCACTGCTGTCCTTTGGTGGATCAGGGCCCGCGCAGTCTCCCGCTGTCATGGACCTGCTCAACATGGAAGCCTGCATCGTGCCGCCCAACCCCGGAAACCTGTCGGCTTTCGGGTTGCTGGCGGTCGACTGGCGTTCGGACCACATCATGACCCGGGTGGTCGAAGAGGACGATATCGACACCGCAGAGGTTGCGGAAATCTATGCCCGGCTGGAAGCTGATGCATGCGAGACGCTGATCCGGGACGGCCTCGATGCCGCCAGCCATCGCTATGTGCGCGAAGCCGATATCCGCTATGTCGGACAGTCCATGGAGGTTCGCGTTGCCGCACCTGCCGGACCATTTGATGACGCTGCCCTGCACAGCCTGATGGAAGCCTTCCATGCGTCCCACGAGCGGACCTTCGGGTATGCCTATCGCGGTGCGCAGAAGATCGAGATCGTCAACTTCTGCCTTTCGGGGTTTGGCACGATCGACCGGCCTTCGCTCCCGAAGATCGAGATGGACCTCACTGACGCCGAGGCGGCGCGCAAGGCAACGCGGCCGGTCTATTTTGCCGGAGGATTCCGCGACACGCCCGTCTATGACCGCGCTCAATTGCCGCCGGGCACCCGCATCGAGGGGCCCTCGGTCGTCGAGGAGTTCGGCTCCACCACCGTCATTTTCCCCGGCCAATACGCAACCGTCGATGATCACGGGATCATCGTCATCCGCCGTTCCACTGACGAAATCGAGCGAATCTGATGACCAATACCGCCGAACGCCAGGATCGAGAGGATGCGACGAGCGCTGCAAAAGCGGGGGTTGACCCGATCGTCCTGCAAATCGTCGAAGGCACCCTGAACTCGATCGAAGCCGAGATCGAATACGCCATCGAGCGCACCGCGCGCAGCCCGATGATTCGAGAGGCTCATGACTACCGGGTGGGTCTGTTTGACCGGCATTGCCGCAAGCTGACCGGCCGCTCCTACTCGGCGATGCCCAATGCCGTGGTGCGTGACTACCCGCCCGAGGACATGAAGCCGGGCGACGTCTTCTTCATGAACGACACTTACGACACAGAAGGCTCGATCGGTCACCTGCCCGACATGTGCTCGACCGTGCCGGTCTTCCACGACGGTGAGGTCGTTGCTTATATTCAGGCCTTCGGACATCACGACGATATTGGCGGCAAGGTCCCTGGCTCAATGCCCGGCACGGCGGTCTCGGTCTTTGAAGAAGGGCTGATGATTCCCCCGGTGAAGATCGTGGATGCCGGGGTGCGGAACGAGGAAATCCTCAAGCTGATCCGCCGCAACACCCGCGTGCCCGAAATGCTGGCCGCCGACATCGATTCCGAAGTGCAGGCCTGCATCATGGGCGCCGAGCGCATGGCCGAACTGTTTGGCCGCTTCGGGCGCGAGACTGTGGAGGCCTGTTTTCAGGCCATCCTCGACAAATGCACGAATATTTTCCGGAACGAATTGCTGCCGAAAATCCGGAACGGCACCTATTCATGGGAAGACTATGTCGAACATGACGGGCTGACCGATCCAAGCCTGCACAAGCTTGCCCTGACCATGACCAAGACGGACGACAAGATCGTCCTCGACTTCAACGGCACCGACCCGCAGGCGATTGGTCCCATCAACTGGCCCGCCGACTATGCGAATGGCGCGTTTCTGGTGAAATGGATCGCACCGGTCCTGCGCAATCTGGCGGATTCGCCCGAACGGGCCGCCGAAATCCATTGCAACGAGGGTGTGTGCGAAGTCTTCGAGGTGATCTTCCCGCCCAAGGGCACGCTGATTACCCCGATCCGCCCGGCAGCCACCAATGCAAGATCCTTCCCCCTGTTGCGCTCCATCGGTCTCTTGGCCGGTTGCGTTGCCCAGGCCGTGGAAAAGGGCCGCATGCCCGCCGATCAGGAGACCATTCGCTACACCGGGTTCTATGGCGAAGACCTGGACGGCAAGTCCTTCCTCTCCCGCGAGGTTCTTGGTGGCGGCAGTGGTGGCCGGTACTACGCGGATGGTAGCGATGCGATCCACATCGTACCCAATTCCCGCAACCAGCCGGCAGAGTTCACCGAAACCCGGTTCCCGATCCTTGTCGAGAAACTCGGCCTGTGGACCGATTCCGGTGGTGCAGGCGCCTATCGCGGCGGCCTGGGTTACGAGAAGGAATACCGGGTGCTGGTCGATTGCAGCACGATCGTGACGGCAGACCGTGTGCGGCTGGGCTGTTACGGCGTCAATGGCGGCAAGGCCGGACAGCCTTTCGGCGTTTACATCGATGCCGAGGGCAAGAACGAGAAGCTCGGCGGGTTGGTCGACAATGTCCCCATGAAAGCCGGCGAACTCATGCGCGTGCGGACAACGGGTGGCGGCGGCTGGGGCGACCCGCTGGACCGCGACACCGCGATGGTCCTGCATGATGTGATCCAGGGCAAGGTGTCGAGCCAAGGCGCAAGAAACGACTACGGCGTTGTCATTGTCGCGGGTGAGGACGCGCCGACTCTCGACAAGGACGCAACAAATTTCCTGCGCGCAGAAATGCGCGCAGCACGAACCGAACCGCTCGAGATGATCGATCGCGGCCCGGGAATGAGCATGTTCGCAAAACGGCCCTGACAGCAAAGCAAAAACCAAGAATGCCGGGATACGTCACCCGCAGGGCCTTGATCTAAACAAGATGAACAAAAGGATGGAAACATGATCGGACTATCAAAACTTACACGGCGCACAGCGCTTGGGCTGGCCACCGCAGCCGCCGTGACGCTGTCAGGCATCGCCGGCGTGCAAGCCGCAGACAAGGTCAAAGTGGGCGTCTTCCCCGTCACCTCGGCATTGCCGTATTTCGTCGCGCTCGAGCGTGGATATTTCAAGGATGTAGATGTCGAGACCGAGATGGTCCGCCTGATTGGTGGCCCGGCCCTGGTGTCGGCCATGATCACCAACGACATCGATGTCGCGGCCAATCTCGTTACGATCGAGGGCATGAACGCGAACCTGAAAAAGCCGGGTCTCGTGAACTACATCTCCATCAACAGCCAGAACAAGAAGTACAAGATGGAGACCTTCGTGGTCCGCAAGGGGTTTGATGCGAAAAGCATTGCCGACCTCAAGGGTGCCAAGATCATGTCAGCCCCCGGACCGGCCAATATCATGATGGCCAGAGCCGTCCTCGCGGCGAACGGTCTCAAGGAAGGTGACTACCAGCTCGACCAGCTCGCCATCCCGCAGCATGTATCGGCGATGCAGGCCGGGACCTATGACGCGGGTTACACACTCGAGCCCGCTGTGACCCTGATGGAAAATCAGGGTTCGGCCCGGTCTCTCGAGACCGGTGTGATCGCCACTTACATCCTCGGCGATGACAATGCTGACGCCTGGGTTGCAGGAACGGCCATGACCGGCAAGTTCCTTGAGGATCGCCCTGCAGTTGCCGAACGCTTTGCTGCCGCATGGGCGCGCGCACTCGACGACATCGCGAAAGACGACACAGTGCGCAAACATCTGGTCAAGAACACCTTCACGCCGGAAGATATTGCGGCAACGGTACCGCTCGTGAACTTCGTGCTGGCGAGCGACATGACCGATGCCGACAAGGCGGAGTTCCAGCAGTTCATGGATTTCGTGAGCGACAACGGTATCCTTTCCGAGAAGGTCGACGTCAACAAGGCCATCAAGACCTTCTGATCGCGGTCGGAACTTCAGGAACCCCAAGCATGACCGCCAGCGAGGCAGCACAGATGGCCGGAGACGCAACCGCAACCTCCCCCCTTGCGGGGGCGCCCTCCCCATCGGCTGCCGGCGGCAACCCGGATGATGCCCACATCACCATCCGGGGGCTGTCGAAAACATTCGGCAACGCCTGCATCTATGACAATTTCGATCTCGACATCCCGCGCGGTCGGTTCGTGTCCGTGTTCGGGCCGAATGGTTGCGGAAAATCGACCCTGATCAACCTCGTTGCAGGACTGATCACGCCGGACGCAGGCACTATTCGGTTTGATGGCAAGCGGCTACGGGATACCAATTTCGGATATGTCTTCCAGAACTACCGTGAAGCCTTGTTCCCCTGGATGCGCTGCATCGACAACATCCGTTACCCGTTGCGCTTCCGGAATATCCCCAAAGCAGAGCAGCGTGCGCGGGTTGATGCCCTTGTTGAGCGGCTTGGTGTGACCATCGACCTCAACAAATACCCCTATCAGATGTCGGGCGGACAACAGCAGCTTGTCTCGATCATGCGCTCACTGGTGATCGAGCCGGAGGTGCTGTTCCTCGATGAACCTTTCTCTGCCCTCGACTACGAGATGACGCTGTTCATGCGTGACCAGTTGCAGTCACTGTTCATGGACACCAAGACGACAATGGTTTTTGTCTCCCACGATCTCGAGGAAGCGGTCTACCTCGCCGATGATGTGATGCTTCTCTCGCGCGGGCCGGCCGAAGTCGCCGATTATGTCCATGTCGGCATTCCACGGCCCCGCACCGCATCGACCATCTCGCAGGACGAGTTCGTCCGGATCAAGGGCCACTGTCTCGAAGTCTTCCAGAAACTGGTGCGCGGCGAATGAAGGTTCTCAACAAGCTCGGTCCGTTCACGCCTCTGGTTGGTGTGGTTATCCTGCTGTTCATCTGGCAGGTCGCCTTCTGGGTTGAAGTTGTCGACCATGTCTTGCTGCCCTCACCCGGTTCGATGTTCGTCGCCGTCTGGCAGGGCATGACCGGCGGCCAGTTGCTAATTGATTTCCTGCGGACCATCGAACGCACCGCGCTCTCGATTTTCTATGCCGGGCTCATCGGCATTCCGCTGGGAATCATTCTCGGCTCATCAACCGCACTCTATCGCTCGGTTGAGTTCGTGATCGACTTCTTCCGATCCACACCGGCCAGCGCCGTGTTTCCGCTTTTTCTCGCGATATCGGGACCTGGGGATGCCACCAAGATTCAGGTCGCAGCCTTCGGCGCCTCTCTGGTGATCCTGTTCAATGTCGCCTACGGCGTGATGAATGCCCGCAAGACGCGTTTGCAGGCCGCACAGGTCATGGGCGCACCAAGATACCGGGTCTTGACCGACGTCATGCTGTTCGAATCCCTGCCGCAGACCTTCGTCGGACTGCGCAACGGTGTCTCGCTGGCGCTTGTCATCGTGATCGTTGCGGAGATGTTTATCGGATCGGTCGATGGGTTGGGGCACAATGTGCTCGACAACCAGATGCTGTTTGAAATGCCGCGCATGTATGCGGCAATTTTTGTTGCCGGAGCGCTTGGCTACGGCTTCAATCTGCTGTTTCTGACGATTGAACGGCGATATGTGCACTGGTCGGGTCGATAGCCATTCGCCGATCATGTAAAAGTATGTTCCATCAAGACGCGAACCAAATCGGTTCGCACCAAAGAGGTAGAAATCATGGCCATTGAAGTCCGAAAAATCGAAATCAAGAGCGTGTCCGATGCTTCGGGGCTCGACGAATGGGTTCAGTCCGGTGAGGTCACGGCAGATCAGATCGTTGCCGTGATCGGCAAAACCGAAGGCAATGGCGGCGTGAATGACTTCACGCGCATCCTGTCTGATCAGGCCTATCGCGCCGTGCTGATGAACCACGGTTCGCGCAGCGAAGCCGAGATCAAGGAGATTCCGATGGTGTGGTCGGGCGGTTGTGACGGTGTGATCACCCCGCACGCGGTCGCCTTTGCCCGCAACGACAAGACGGGCCCGGCAGATCAGGACCGGATCGTCATGGGCACAGCGATGAGTGAAGAGCTTTTCCCCGAAGATATCGGACGCCCGGCGATGGTCGAGAAAGTCGCCGCTGCGGTGCGCAAGGCCATGGCCGATGCAGGTATCGACGACCCAAAGGACGTCCACTATGTCCAGACCAAGACACCGCTGCTCACAGTCGAGACCGTGAAGGACGCTCATGCGCGCGGCCAGACGGTGGCCTGCGAGGTGCATGATTCGATGGGTGTTTCCAACGGCACCACGGCACTCGGGATCGGGGTGGCGCTTGGTGAGTTCGAGATGCCAGCCGCCGAAGACATCTGCAAGAATCTCGACATCTATTCGGCCGTCTCGTCGTGTTCTTCGGGGGTTGAGCTCGACCGCGCCCAGATCGTGCTGTTCGGCAACAAGGCCGGGGCTGGCGGGCGCTACCGGATCGGACATTCGGTGATGAAGGATGCGCTCGACATCGACGGTATCTATGACTCGATCCGCGATGCCGGTCTCGACCTGCCCGAGCGCGCCCGTGCCGAAGACCTCAACGGCAAGCTGGTCAACTGCTTCATGAAGTCCGAAGCGGATCCCCGCGCCCGGCTGCGCGGTCGGCGCCAGATCATGCTCGATGATTCCGACGTGCATCATCATCGCCACTCCAAGGCAGCGGTCGGCGGTGTCGCGGCAGCCGCCATCGGAGACCCTGCGGTCTTCGTCTCGGTCGATGCCATGCATCAGGGCCCCCAGGGTGGCGGCCCGGTGATCGCCATCGTCGATCTGGGGGAATAGCGGAGAAGCCTCATCCTTCGTCAAGCTCAGGATGAGGTTCATATCTGGTTCTGTCTGCCTGGCCTCACCCTGAGCCTGTCGAAGGGCGAGGCCATCGCACAGGCCAATTGGGGACACGAAAATGCCGCTTCCGTTCGAAGACCCTTACAATGCCTTCTGCACCGACACCGAGGCGTTCCTCGAAGGTGCAGCGGGCGCTCCCTTGTCCGGACTGACCTTCGCGGCAAAGGATTTGTACGACGTCAAAGGCCATGTGACCGGCGGCGGGAATCCGGACTGGAAGCGCACCCACCCGCCTGCCACAGAAACCTCATGGCCCGTTGCCGCGCTGGTCGATGCCGGTGCGACCATGGTGGGCAAGACCCATACCGATGAGTTGTCGCGCGGTATCTTTGGCGAGAATGCCCATTACGGGACACCAATCAATCCTGCCGCGCCGGGTCACGTGCCCGGCGGCTCGTCCAGCGGCTCGGTTGCAGCGGTGGCCGGCGGTCTGGTCGATCTGGCACTGGGCACAGACACCGGCGGCTCGGTACGTGTTCCCGCCAGTTTCTGCGGCGTTGTCGGCATGCGCACGACCCATGGCCGCATCCCGTTTACCAACGCCATCGATCAGGCACCCAGCTTCGATACGGTCGGGTGGTTTGCCCGGGACGCCGAAACCTTTGCTCGGGCGGGTGAAGTGCTGCTGGAGAGCAGGATCGCGGACCACGCGACACCACGCCTGATCGTCGCAGAGGATCTGTTCGCCTATGCCGATGCAAGCGTCCGCGACGCGCTCGCAGGACCGCTGGACAAGCTCCGCGCGGTCACACGCGATCACGACGCCATCACGCTCGCCCCCGAAGGCATTGAGACATGGTTCGGCCATCAGGCCGTCCTGCAGGGCCGGGAAGCATGGGACACCTTCGGGGACTGGGTCGACGCGACCGATCCGCGCTTCGGGTTCGAAGTGGCCGAGAACTATCTGATCGGTCGCAACTGGTCCGATGAAGCCCGCGCGGAAGCCGCCGCGGCTCGGCCTGTCTACCGGGCGCGAATTGAAGACCTGCTTGGCGATGACGGGGTGATTGCCCTGCCCACGACCCCCTTCCCGGCGCCGCCCCGGGATTCACTTCGTTCCGAACAGAAGGCGCGGCGTTTTCGTGTGATTGCCATGACGTGCATTTCGGGTCTGGCGGGAACGCCGCAGATCAACCTGCCGCTGGCCAGTGTCGACGGGCGGCCACAAGGCCTTTCGCTGATCGGCCCCCGGGGCAAGGACGAACTGCTGATCGATCTGGCACGGAAAATCCTCGGCACCGCCTGACGCAAACCCCTGGTGTCACTTGCGTCGCCAAGGCCGGTGAGACAATCTTGAGGTACGTCCATTTTCACCCGCAGGTCGTCTACCCATGCACGGAAAACGCGCAGTCATTGTTGGCGGCTCGGTCGGCGGCCTTTTCGCCGGGAACTTTCTCGTACGGCGTGGCTGGGAAGTGGACATCCTGGAGGTCGCGCCGGAAAACCTCGCATCGCGCGGTCAGGGCATCGCCCGCCATGCAGAGCTCGAAGAACTCCTCGACCAGCTCGACGTGCCGCGCGGCATGTCCGGCGGGATCGATGTCACGGGACGCACCGCGTTCGACCGGACCGGCGCGATCATCTCTACCTTTGAACTGGACCAGCAACTCTGCGCCTGGAATCAGGTCTACCTGTCCCTGTTCGAGAGATTTCCGCGCCAACATTATCACGGCGCGCATGTGTTCTCGGGATTCGAGACCAGCAGCGAGAAAACCACGGTCCATACGACGAATGGTCGAAGCTTTGAAGCCGATGTCGTGATCGGCGCAGACGGGTTCCGCTCAGGTGTCCGCCAGATCGTCGCGCCGGATATCCAGCCCGAATATGCGGGCTATGTGGCCTGGCGCGGGGTTAGCCAGGAAGCGAACCTGTCGGAGACCTTCCGGCGCGATGTTTTCAGCCACTACGCCTTTCTGTTCATGTCCGGAAGTCAGCTCATCGGCTACCCGATTGACGGGGCCGACGGGTCCCAAACCCCCGGCGAGCGTCGCTATACCTATCTCTGGTATCATCCCACGTCCGAGGCGCTGCTGGCGGATATCCTGACGGACGCGTCCGGCAAGACCTACGAATACGGTATTCCGCCCCATCTGATGCGGCCCGAACATGTCGAAGCCGTGCGTGAGAATGCGCGCCGGCAAATGCCCAAAAACTTCCACGAAGCGGTGATGCGGGCAGACAGCACCACCGTGCAACCGATCTACGATGTCGATAACGACCATATCGCCTTCGGGAATGTCGCCCTGATCGGTGATGCGGCCTTTGTCGCGCGGCCCCATGTCGGGGTCGGCGTTCTCAAGGCCGGACAGGATGCGCTGGCGCTTGCCGATGCGCTCGCCGAATGTGACAGCATTCCCGATGCGATGTCCCGCTATGAATCCGAAAGACTGCCCGCCGGCAAGCGTGCCGTGGCACACGCCCGCAATCTCGGGGCTTTCATCCAGCGCGGTCTCGACAGCCCGATGGATGATCCGTCCCTGAACCTGCCGCCCGAACGGGTCATCCGGGTCAGCGGCCGCCCGGTCGAGCACATGATAGAACAGGGTCTTTAGAAATCCACTACAGGAGCAGCACCATGGTAAATCTTGAGAACAAGGTCTGCATCGTGACCGGGGGTGCCAGCGGTATTGGTGCACAAACCGCCATCCAGTTTGCCAAAGCCGGTGGCAAGGTCGTGATTGGTGACATCAATGACGAAATGGGCGAGGCCCTGGCGGCACAGATCGGAACCAATGCCGCCTATCTGCATTTCGACGTCAGCGACCCGGAGGCCTGCGCGCGGGCCGTGAGCTTCGCTGTTGGGACCTTCGGGGGCGTCGATTGCGTGCTCAACAGCGCCGTACGCATGGCTCCTGGTGCGCTCAAGGATCTTTCTTTGCAGGACTGGAACAGGCTTCTCGAGGTCGGCCTGACCGGTTCTTTCCTGATGACTCAGGCCGCGGGCCGCTGGATGATCGACAATGGCCGAACAGGGTCCATCGTTAATGTTTCCTCACTCGGCGGGCGCCACCCATATGGTATGGCGGGTGCCTATTCGACCGTGAAGGCCGCCGTCATCATGCTCGCCAGACACTTCGCGATCGAATGGGCCGAATACGGCATTCGGGTCAACACCGTCTGCCCCGGACATGTCGAGACACCCCTCACGGTTTACATGCAGGACCCGGTGATCAAGCAAGGCCGCGCCGATGTAACGCCCCTCAAACGGGTCGGCCAGCCCAATGACATCGCCAACGGCATCATGTTCCTCTTCTCGGAAGAGTCGAGTTACGTAACCGCTGCCACTCTCGATATCGATGGCGGCGTCTCAAGTTCGATCATGAATCACATGCCCGGACGCAAGTGGGACTGAAGCGTTTCCCGTCGCTTAACGCGGCGCGAGGCTGTCCTCTGCGGTCAGATGCGCCACCTCGACGTCAGAGCCTGCAAAGGTGCGGGTCACGTGATCGGAGCCATAGATCCACAGGATCACCATCGGCTCATCGCCCACATTCAGGAAATAGTGTTCCTTGCCAGCTGCGACATAGGTTGAATCATAGGCCTTGAGGCGCGTGCGTTCGCCCTCGATATCGACCTCGGCCTCTCCGGAGAGCAGCGTGACCTGTTCGTCGCAATTGTGCTTGTGCATGGGCGCTGCCGCACCCGGCGGAAACGAGCTGATCCCGGTCGTGAAAGCGGCGTTGGGGCGAACACCCGGAACAACGAGCGGGGTTGTGACCACACCCCCGCCGCGCTCCAGCTTGTTCACCTCATCGAATTTCAGAACAATGGATTCAGTCATGGCGTTCTCCAGATCACAAAAACGGTTGCGCAGACTATAGCGCGGCGGGCGCGACCGCGTAGCGCAGATTTCCGGTCTTGATCCAGAGCCGGGCACCTTCGGGGCCGGATCTGGCGCTCGCCTTTATGCCATCGGGCAAGCGCAGCCACGAATTTCTGCGGCAAGTGTCCCCGCCCTCGGAGAACCCACCGGCAAGCACGAAGTATTCCGCACCGCCATCAGCCCCGATTGTCACCTCTGTATTCGGGTCCCACTGCTCGATCCGTACATCCTCACGCGCATCACGGAACAGCGGTGTGACCGAGACGCCCGGGCGTGTTGCGTCGGCAACCGCGCCGATCTTGTTGGTATCGATCCGCACATGGGACCGGTCCTCGGGGTCAAACTGCCAGAGCTTCACCAGAATGACACATCCCGTTGCCGAACCCGGCGTGTGGCTGGATTCCGGCGGGTTCCGGATATAGGCGCCTACGGGGAAATCACCATGTTCATCCTGAAAGACACCGTCGAGCACGATGAATTCCTCGCCGCCCGTATGCACATGGGAGGAGAACGAACTGTCCGGCGCGTATCGCACGATCGAGGTGGCGCGCGCCACCTCGTCACCGATCCGGTCCAGCATCCGCCGGCTGACCCCGGCCATGGGGGAGCCCAGCCATTCGATCGCGTCGCCATGCATCACCACGCGCCGGGTGAAGTCTGCATTCAGTTCCATGGCCGTGCTCTTTCCGGTTTATTCCGCTGCGTCGCGGCCTTCGTACTCGGCGGGATCGTAGTTCAGGTTTGGTGACAGCCAGCGTTCGGCGACGTGCAACTCCATCCCCTTGCGCCGGGCATAGTCCTCGACCTGATCGCGCTCGATCTTGCCGACCCCGAAATAGCGCGCCTCGGGATGGGCGAAGTAGAACCCGCTCACCGATGACGGCGGCCACATGGCGTAGCTTTCGGTCAAGCTGACCCCGGTTTCTCCTTCGGCGTTCAGCAAGTCAAACAGCGTGCCTTTTTCCGTATGGTCAGGCGAAGCCGGATAGCCGGGCGCTGGACGGATACCACGGTAATCCTCACCGATCAACGCGTCGTTGGTCAGGCCCTCATCGGGCGCATAACCCCAGAACTCCTCGCGCACGCGCTGGTGCATCCGCTCGGCAAAGGCTTCGGCCAGACGGTCGGCCAGCGCCTTGGCAAGGATCGAGTTGTAGTCGTCGTTCTTTGCCTCGAACCGTTCGGCAATCGCGTCGATCTCTGCCCCTGCGGTGACGACAAACCCGCCGACATAGTCGATATGCCCGGCATCGACCGGACAGACAAAGTCCGACAGGGCAAAGTTCGGCCGCGTATTGTTCCGCATCATCTGCTGGCGCAGGGTGTGGACCTTCGCCCGCTCCTCGGTCCGGTCCGCATCGCCGTAGATCGCGATATCATCCCCCACGGCATTGGCCGGCCAGAACCCGACCACCGCGCGCGGCACAAGCCAGCGCTCATGCACCATGCGATCGAGCATCTCCTGCGCATCATCGAACAATTCGCGCGCGCTCTCGCCGACCACATCATCCTGCAGGATGTCGGGATACTTGCCCGATAATTCCCATGTCCGGAAGAACGGCGTCCAGTCGATAAACTGACGCAACTCGGCCAGATCGTATGCGTGGAAGGTTCGGGTGCCCAGAAACGAGGGAACCGGCGCTTCAAATCCCGACCAGTCGATCGGTGCCTTGTTCGCCCGCGCACCCACAATCGTCTGACGTTTGGATTTCCGCCCGCTGCCCGCATGTTTTATGCGGGCGGCATCATATTCAGCACGGACCGATGCGACATAGGACTCCCGCGCCGTATCCGACAACAGGTTGCTCATCACGCCGACCGCCTTCGACGCATCGTTCACATGGATCACGGGATTGTCGTAGCCCGGCGCGATCTTGACCGCTGTGTGCAAACGGCTCGTAGTCGCCCCGCCGATCAGCAGGGGCAACTCGAAATCCTGACGCTTCATCTCCCGCGCCAGATTCACCATCTCGTCCAGGCTCGGCGTGATCAGGCCCGAAACACCGATGATGTCGACCTTCTCTTCAAGCGCCGTTCTCAGAATGCGCTCGGCGGGCACCATCACGCCGAGATCGACCACGTCGTAATTGTTGCACTGGAGGACCACGCCGACGATGTTCTTGCCGATATCGTGGACATCGCCCCTCACCGTCGCCATCAGGATCTTGCCATTCGGCTTTGCCGCTTGTCCTGAGGCTTCGCGCTCGGCTTCCATGAACGGCGTGAGATGCGCCACGGCCTGCTTCATGACACGCGCGCTCTTGACCACCTGGGGCAGGAACATCTTGCCCGCGCCGAACAGGTCGCCCACCACATTCATGCCGTCCATCAGGGGACCTTCGATGACATACAGCGGGCGTTCGGCCGCCAGCCGCGCTTCCTCGGTGTCCTCGATGATGAAATCGGTGATGCCGTGGATCAGCGCATATTCGATCCGCTCGGAGACATTGCCGTCGCGCCATTCGAGGTTCTTTTCCTGAGCGGCCGTGCCGGCATCGCGATAATCATCGGCGATTTCGAGCAGCCGGTCCGTCGCATCCGCACGCCGGTTGAACAGCACATCCTCGATCCGCTCCAGCAAGTCGGGCGGAATATCGTCATAGACCATGATCTGGCCGGCATTGACGATGCCCATATCCATCCCGGCGCGGATCGCATGCAGCAGGAAGGCCGAATGCATCGCCTCACGCACGGCATTGTTGCCTCGGAAGGAGAAGGACAGGTTCGACACACCCCCCGAGACATGCACATGGGGAAGCTCGGTGCGGATGCGCCTTGTCGCTTCGATAAAGGCGATGGCGTAGCTATTGTGTTCCTCGATGCCCGTCGCCACGGCAAAGATATTGGGATCGAAAATGATGTCTTCGGCCGGAAAACCCATTCCGGTCAGCAGATCATAGGAACGTTTGCAGATTTCGAATTTGCGGTCCGCCGTATCGGCCTGACCATCCTCGTCGAAGGCCATGACGACCGTCGCCGCGCCGTAGCGACGAATCTTGCGTGCCTGCTCCAGAAACGCCGTCTCGCCTTCCTTCAGGCTGATCGAGTTCACGACCGCCTTGCCCTGCACGCATTTCAGACCCGCCTCGATCACCGACCATTTGGATGAATCGATCATCACCGGGACGCGGGAGATATCGGGTTCGGCTGCAATCAGGTTGAGGAAGCGCACCATCGCCGCCTCGGAATCCAGCATCCCTTCATCCATGTTGATGTCGATGATCTGGGCACCGTTTTCGACCTGATGACGGGCGACTTCCAGGGCGGTGTCGAAGTCATCGTCCTTGATCAGGTCGCGGAACCGCGCCGAACCGGTCACGTTCGTGCGCTCGCCGATATTGACGAACTGGCTACCCGCCGCCGCTTGCGTCATCTCGTTGCTCATGACGGCACTCCGGCTGCAACGGTAAATGGCTCAAGGCCCGACAGGCGCATTGCCGGATCACGGTCGGGAATATCGCGTGGCGGCAAACCCGCCACGGCATCGTGGAGCGCCTTGATATGGGCGGGCGTCGTCCCGCAACAGCCGCCAACGATATTGACCAGACCTTCCTCGGCCCATTCGCGTACGAAGGCGGCGGTCGTCTCGGCCTCCTCATCGTACTCACCAAACTCGTTGGGAAGCCCGGCATTGGGGTAAGCACAGACATATGTGTCGGCGATCCGGGACAGTTCAACCAAATACGGCCGCATGTCCTTCGCACCCAGAGAACAATTCAGCCCGATGGTCACAGGCTGCGCATGACGCACGGAATTCCAGAATGCCTCGGGCGTCTGTCCCGTCAGGGTGCGTCCGGAAAGATCGGTGATCGTGCCGGAAATCATGATCGGGCGGCGCTCACCGGTTTCCTCGAACAGTTCCTCCAGCGCGAAAATCGCGCATTTGGCATTCAGCGTGTCAAAGATGGTTTCGATCAGGAACAGATCGACCCCGCCGGACAACAAGGCCCGGGCCGCCTGCTTGTACGCATCCTTAAGCGTGTCAAAGGTGATGGCCCGGTATCCCGGGTCATTTACATCGGGTGAAATCGAGGTCGTCCGGTTGGTCGGGCCGATGGCCCCGGCCGCCCAGCACACCCGACCGGGTTCACGCGCCATCACGTCCTCGCACGCCATCCGGGCCAGGCGCGCGCCTTCCACATTGATGACATCGACATAGTCCTCCATCCCGTAATCGGCCTGGGAGATCGTCGTCGCGTTGAAGGTGTTCGTGGCGATGATATCCGCACCAGCCTCAAGATAGCTGACGTGAATATCGCGAATGGCATCAGGGGCAGTCAGATTGAGGATATCGTTGTTCCCCGTCAGGTCGTTGCCCAGCCCCTCGAAATGCTTGCCATGAAAATCCGCGCTTTCGAGCTTCAGCGCCTGAATTTCGGTTCCCATTGCCCCATCGAGCACAAGAATACGTTCCTTGAGGGCGGTCTCTATGTTCTGGTCAGGATGGATCACGGACGCGCCTCCGCTGTCACGGTTTCGCCGCTTGATGAGGTGACCCCCAGATTTTCGCAGACCGCCTGGGTCAGCGCGGCGCGGTTCAATGTGTAGAAATGAAACAGGTCGACATCCTGCGCCATCAGCTCCTGGCATTGCCGGCTGGCAAGTTCGATCGCGACCTGCCGGCGTTCATAGGGGGTTTCATCCAGTCCCTCGAATTTCTCGGCGAGGGTCGCTGGAACGCTGGCCCCACACATGGCGGCAAAGCGGCACATGGATTTGAAATTCCCGACCGGCATGATTCCCGGCACAAGCGGCACGGAGATACCCGCGGCCGTCACCCGGTCACGGAACCGCAGAAACACATCATTGTCGAAGAAGAACTGGGTGATTGCCTGGCTCGCGCCGGCATCAATTTTCCGCTTCAGATTGTCGAGGTCGAAATCCGCGCTTTGGGCCTCGGGATGGGTCTCGGGATAGGCTGCAACCGAAATCTCGAAATCGGCCACGGCGCGCAGACCGGTCACCAGGTCGGAGGCATAGGCATAGCCCTCTGGATGGGGGACATAGCCTGCTGCGGGATCGGGCGCATCACCGCGTAGCGCGACAATATGGCGAATACCGGCCGCCCAGTAGCTCCGTGCCACATCGTCGATTTCGGCACGGGTCGCCTCGACACAGGTCAGATGGGCTGCCGCCGCGAGGTGGGCCTCCGAGACAATCCGGGACACCGTGCTGTGGGTACGTTCACGGGTCGATCCTCCCGCGCCGTAGGTGACCGAGACAAATGCCGGAGACAGCGGCGCCAGCGCGCACACGGTGTCCCAGAGCGTGTCTTCCATCTCGGGGGTCTTGGGCGGGAAGAACTCAAAGCTCACCGCCGGTGTCTTCTGGTGTTTCAAGGCAAGATTACTCATCGTTGAAGTTTTCCCATCCGGGGCGATGCCGGTTCGAGGGCGTGAATATCTGCCGGACGCGACAGCTGCCAGATCCGGACCGTGAGCTGATTGCCGGGCAGGTTTCGAATCTCGATGCGGTCGAGACCGGCCTCCACGGCCCAGTCCTCGATATCCGCAGCGCGGAAACCGAGACGCCGATGGGCATGTTCGTCACGCAGGGTTTCCATTTCGTGACGTGCGAAATCGACAATAAAAAATTGTCCGCCCGGGCGCAGGACCCGTGCCGCCTCGCGCACGGCATCATGCGGTCGCTCGGCAAAATGCAGAACCATGTGCAACACCACCAGATCGAAAGACTTCTCTTCGAAAGGCAGCTCATACATATCGGCCTGACGGACGCTGCAATTCTTATAGTCAGGCAAGGCAAGGTTCGTGCGTGCCACCGAAAGCATGTCCCGCGACTGATCCACGCCGATGGCTTCCCGGGCGATGGGGCCGAGCACCTGAAGCATCCGCCCCGTCCCGGTCCCGATATCCAGCAGGGCATCGACAGACTTGGTGCCGAGCATCTGCAACATTGTCTGCTCGACCTCCGCCTCATTTACATGCAGGGTCCGAACTCGGTCCCAGCGGGCCGCATTCTCTCGAAAATACATATCTGACCGCATCGCCCGCTCCTGTCGGATATCGGCGAACCGCAGCCGGTCCCGCGACACATGGACGTCATCATCCGCAATCTGATCAACCAGAAACCGTGCGATACGGGCGGTCTCGCCGCGCGTGGGAAGATGGAAGAAGGCCCAGCTTCCTTCCTGGTAACGCTCCAGAAGGCCGGCATCACAAAGCAGCTTCAGATGTCGGGAAACCCCGGGCTGACTTTGCCCGAGGATTCGGGTGAGTTCCGTGACCGTCAGATCCCCGCCCGCACAAAGCGCCAGAATTCTGAGCCGATTCGATTCACCGGCAGCACGTAAAACGGTGATCAACTGATCCAAGACACGCATCCATCAATATCATTACGGGCAAAAATGGACCGACTCGGCCAGTCAGTGCCCGCTCAAAAGCATAAACACATAAACATATATGTATATGACAATGTCAATCGGCATCTGGATGGTCCTTGCCGCCGATTCGAATCCTCAATCTGTACCAAATATGCAACAGTGCCTGGAACGGAAGGTGTCACGCCAATTTTGCGATATGGTGTTGCATCATCCACTGTGGTAGCAGAGAAGCTGGCTGAGCCGAATGTGTCTGGTCCGGGGGCGAAGGTGTTAACACTCCTTCAAGGGCGATCAGATACTCTAGGTGTAACTGGTTTTAGCGCGTATCGCAGGATTGGCTTTAATTCTGGGTAAGGGAGCCAAACTTTTGATGTGGACGAGAGCAAAATGTTGAATTCTGTCTCCGGTACTAAAGTTATTCGATTTGCGGCCGCCCTGACTTTGGTTGGCGCGTTAAGTGCGTGTGCAACACCGCCGTCGTCAGACGATGCGGATGCGCGTGCAGCTTATGACGAAGCAAACGATCCGTTTGAACCGGCAAACCGTCTGGTGTTTTCCGCGAACGTGATGGTCGACCAACTGGTCCTCCAGCCCGTGGCTGTGACGTATCGGGATCTGTTCCCCAACGCACTGAAGCCGCCGGTCGAAAACTTCATCACCAACCTGTTTCAGCCGCTGAGTTTCCTCCACTCGCTCTTGCAGGGTGATCTGGATCGTGCGGAACAAGCCGCGGCCCGTTTCTTTACGGCCCTCCCGACACTGCTTCTGGCAGATACCTTCCCGGATCGTCGGCCAGTTTTCGAGGATGGCGGACAAACGCTGGCAGTCTGGGGCTTTGCTGAAGGCCCCTACGTCATGCTACCGCTGCTCGGCCCGTCTTCGGTGCGCGACACCGTGGGCACGGTGGGTGACTTCTTTGCGGATCCCGTGAAGATCATCGCCGGCAGCGAGTGGTCGACTGGACGTTCAGTCGGAAATGTGGTCGTGACCCGGTCCAAGAATCTTGAGCAGGTTCGCGAATTGCAGCGCACGTCGCTGGATTATTACGCGGCTGTGCGCAGCCTTCATCGCCAGCAGCGCGCGGCACAAATCCGGAATGGTCTTTCCGAACCTGCACATAATGCGCCGACGATCGGTCTGGATCTGGATGAGCCTGTTCCGGACGACGAGAAGAAAGAAACCGCGGCAACCAACTGATTTGAGGGAGACTGACTGTGCGTACCTTCGCAGCATTCGTCCTCGTTGTGGCATTGGCCGTTTCTGTTCCGGCAGCGCACGCGGACTCGCATACTGACGCGTCGGTCAATTTCATCAACGACCTGTCGAATCAGGCGATCACCACACTTTCCGACAAGTCCATCAGCACCGAACAACGGCGCGAGGAATTCCGTAAGTTGTTCCGCGATGGGTTTGCCGTCAACGGCATCGCCCGATTTGTCGCCGGTCGGTACTGGCGCAGTGCGAGCGAAGATGAACGCACGGAGTATCTGCAGCTTTTCGAAGATGTGATCGTGAACACCTGGGCGGACCGTTTCTCCCAGTATTCCGGTCAAAATTTCGAAGTGCGAGGTGCGACCGACGCAACCCCGGACAAATCGCCGGAGAACGTGGCGCTTGTGGAGAGTCTGCTTTTTACGGACCCCACAACCCCCGTACGCCTGGAATGGCGGGTGGCCAGCAAGGGGGATCTGTTCAAGATCGTCGATGTGAAGCTGGAAGGCATCAGCATGGCGACAACCCAGCGCGACGAATTCAACTCGGTCGTCAGCAAGAACGGGCGCACGCTCGCCGCCCTGATTGAAGAACTGCGCCGCCGCGATGGCGGTAGCTGAGCGTCCCTGCCCTAGCGTTCAAGCGGCTTGAACTTGATCCGATGCGGACGATCAACATCCGAACCCTTCCGACGGCGTAAATCCTCGGTATAGGCATCGTAGTTGCCTTCGAACCAGACAACCTCGCTATTTCCTTCAAACGCCAGAATATGAGTTGCGATCCGGTCCAGGAACCAGCGGTCATGACTAACCACGATGGCACTGCCGGGGAAGCCCAGAAGCGCCTCCTCGAGGGCCCGCAGCGTATCAACATCCAGATCATTGGTCGGTTCGTCGAGCAACAGCACGTTCGACCCGGACTTCAGGACCTTGGCCAGATGAACGCGATTGCGCTCACCACCTGAAAGCTGCCCTACCCGCTTTTGCTGGTCGGATCCCTTGAAGTTGAAGCCGGCCACATAGGCCCGACTCTGCACCGAACGTTTGCCCAGCTCGATGACATCCAGCCCGTTGGAGATTTCCTCCCAAACGGTCTTGTCATCGGCGAGCGCATCCCGGCTCTGATCCACGTAACCCAGAACAACGGTTTCGCCGATCCGCAGCGAACCTGAATCGGGCTCTTCGTGAGATGTCACCATCTTGCAGAATGTGGTCTTGCCCGCCCCGTTCGGCCCGATCACGCCGACAATGGCGCCCTGCGGCATCCGGAAGCTCAAATCATCAATCAGCAAATGGTTCCCGAACCCCTTGCGCAAGCTCTCGGCTTCCAGCACCAGATCGCCAAGCCGTGGTCCGGGCGGGATCGTGATCTGTTGGCGCTCAGGCGCCAGGTCCTGACTGTTGGCCACCAGCTTGTCATAGGCGGCAACACGCGCCTTGCTCTTGGCCTGACGGGCGCGCGGGCTCTGACGCACCCATTCCAGCTCATCCTTGATGGTCCGCTGGCGGGCACTCTCTTCGCGTTCTTCCTGTGCAAGGCGTTTTTCTTTCGCCTCGAGCCAGCCCGTGTAGTTGCCCTCAAACGGGATGCCCTTGCCGCGATCAAGTTCCAGAATCCAGCCGGCGACATTGTCGAGAAAATACCGGTCATGGGTCACGGCCACGACGGTACCGGGATATCCTTCAAGAAACTGTTCAAGCCAGGCTACGGATTCCGCATCCAGATGGTTGGTCGGTTCGTCGAGCAGCAGCATGTCAGGACGTGAGAGCAGCAGGCGGCACAACGCCACACGCCGGCGCTCACCACCCGAGAGCTTCGTCACTTCGGCCTCTCCGGGCGGGCACCGCAGTGCATCCATCGCGATTTCGATCTGACGGTCGAGTTCCCACGCATCCGCGGCATCGATTTCGTTCTGCAGTTCCGCCTGTTCGGCAATCAGCGCATCCATCTCATCGGCGGTCATATCCTCGCCGAACCGCATGCTGACTTCGTTGAACCGGTCGAGCAGGGCCTTTGTGGAAGCCACGCCCTCCATGACGTTCCCCAGGACGTCCTTGTCCGGGTTGAGATCGGGCTCCTGCGGCAGGAAACCGACACGAATGCCGTCCGCAGCCCATGCCTCTCCCTGAAATTCCGTATCCAGTCCGGCCATGATCCGCAGCAGGGTGGATTTGCCCGAACCGTTCAGACCGAGCACACCGATCTTGGCGCCCGGCATGAAGCTGAGCCAGACATCCTCAACGACCTTACGGCCGCCGGGATAGGCCTTGGTCAGGCCCTTCATCACATAAACGTATTGGGAATTTGCCATTTCGCGGTTCCGTAGGTTCGGTTGCGCGGGCGTGTATAGAGTATTTGCCGCGCTGGGAAAACGGGTTGCGCAGCTTCACTGGAAAGAAAGCGTCAGTGGCGGCCACCGAAGCGCCAGGGCAGAATTTCAAACCCGGTATAAAGGCCATCACGGGTGTAGGGCTCATCGGCAAAAAAGGCTTCGATGGCAGCCCGGTCCGGGGCTTCGAGAAGAAAGATGCTCCCCACCCAGGTCTCACCGGACTTATCCCAGAGGGGGCCACGCAGGATGCCACGCTCAACCCGGCCCGGCGCATTCAGATAGGCCCGATGCGCCTCGAGCAGTTGATTGCGCCTTGCCGTCACGTCCTCGCCGCTGCGACCCTGCCCGATAAACAGAAAGCGCGGCACGCTCCCATCGCTTTCGAAGTCCCACATGGTTCGCTTGAGGGCATTGGTCCATCGGCGGATGGTGATATCGGCAAAAACACCTGCCCGTGCATAGGGCTCTTCATGGGCAAAGTGCTGCGCTTCCTCTGCACTCTCCAGATCAACAATGTGCATGGAGCCGGTCGGTGCCGTGCGATCTTCGGTCAGGGTCGGACCACGCGCGATCATGCGGGTATCGTACTGATCCATGAAGGCCCAGTGCGCTTCGAGATGTTCGGCGCGCAGGTCATCAACATCGGGCTTGTTCCGGCAGTAGACAAAATATTCCATGGTGATCTCCTGATCGGGTGGTCAACACTCGAATTCTAGTCAGCCGGACCGGATGCCGGAACATCTGATGCACTGTCATCCCACTCTGCGAGAACATCTGAATCGCGTTCCTGTGCCGATCGCTCCGCGCGCAGGGCCTGAAAAGACTGTTCCCCCAGCAATCGGGAAAGCGCCCACACCGCAGCCCCCCGCACCAGCGGGGAGGCATCGTCGAGCCGTTCACGGGCGACAGCAACATCTTCCGCGCCCCCGACATTGCCCATCGCGATCATCACATTCCGCAAAAAACGGTCACGCCCGATGCGCTTGATCGCGGTTCGCGAGAAGAAGGTCCTGAACGCGGCATCATCAAGCCGCGCGAGATCGGCAAGCTTTGGAGCTGCCAGTTCCGGACGAGCTCGCATTTCCGTGACGGGAGCGGCCTGCGCGAACTTGTTCCACGGGCACGCCGCCAGACAATCATCACAGCCGTAGATACGATTGCCCATCAACGGGCGCAGGTCACGGTCGATCGGACCCTTGTGTTCGATGGTCAGATACGAAATGCAACGCCGGGCATCGATCTGGTAGGGCGCGGGGAAGGCATTGGTCGGGCAGGAATCCAGACAGGCATGACAGCTCCCGCAATGGTCTGTTTCAGCCGTATCCTCGGCAAGCTCCAATGTCGTGAAGACCTCACCCAAAAAGACCCAGGAACCATGATCGCGCGAGACGAGATTGGTGTGCTTGCCCTGCCAGCCCAATCCGGCCTGCTGGGCCACAGGCTTTTCCATCACGGGTGCAGTATCGACGAAGACTTTCACGTTCCCGGGAAACGTCTCGCAAATCCAGCGCCCGAGCACCTTGAGCTGCTTCTTGACCACGTCGTGATAGTCACGGCCACGGGCATAAACCGACAGATGACCCACACCGGGCTGCCCGATGCTGTCGAGGGCACCCGCTTCCGGTGTGTAATTCATGGCGAGTGAAATCACCGAACGAGCCTCGGGCCAGAGAGCCGATGGCTGACGGCGGCGTTCGGCCTTGGCCACCATCCAGTCCATCCCGCCATGCATGCCGGCCGCGATATATCCGCTCAGATTGTCCTGAATACGCTTTTCAAGGGAGACAGACGCGAACCCCACAAGATCAAAGCCGAGTTCAAGCGCCTTCTCCCGGATGCGATCACCTGGAGAGGGTTCGTGCATGCAATCCTAGCCACGGCCACGATAGGGCGCGACTCCCTGATCGGGCAGCCATAGCCCCTCTGGCGGCGGACCCGACTGGTAAAAGACATCAATGGGAATCCCACCGCGCGGATACCAGTACCCCCCGATCCGGATCCATTCCGGCGCAAGCAGCGTCTCCAGCCGGTTGGCGATATCCACGGTGCAGGCCTCATGAAACGCGCCGTGATTGCGGAACGACCCCAGAAATAGCTTCAGGGACTTGCTTTCGACGAGCCAGTCCCCGGGCACATAGTCGATCACGAGATGGGCGAAATCCGGCTGGCCCGTGATCGGGCAAAGCGAGGTAAATTCCGGCGCGGCAAACCGCACGAGATAGGTTGAATCCGGTTTCGGGTTGGGCACACGCTCCAGCGTTGCCTCTTCCGGTGAGGCCGGAAGCGCGGAATTCCCGCCCAGCTGGGTCAGCCCCTCATAGATGTCTTCACTCATATTCTGTCCTTCCGCGATCCATCATCGCACAATCTTCGTCTCGTCAGGAGACCCGCTGCAGCAGGGTTGCGTCCCCGTAGGAGAAGAACCTGTACCGGTTCGCCACCGCATGGGCATAGGCCGATTGCATCCTTTCCATCCCCGCAAACGCACTCACCAGCATGAACAGCGTCGAGCGCGGCAGATGAAAATTCGTGAGCAGCTGATCGACGACCCTGAATTCAAAGCCCGGCGTGATGAAAAGATCGGTATCCCCGCGAAACGCCGGAAGCTGCCCATCGGCACCAACGGCGGATTCAAGCAGGCGCAACGGCGTGGTGCCAACCGAAACGATCTTGTGTCCCGCCGCACGTGCAGCATTGATGCGGGCCGCCGCATCGGGAGAAATCTCGCCATATTCGAAATGCATCTTGTGGTCGCGCACCTCTTCGGCGGTGACAGGCAGAAATGTGCCCGCCCCCACATGCAATGTCAGCGAGACAAACTCGACGCCCGAAGCCTTGAGGCGGTCGACAAGACCGGGCGTGAAATGCAGGCCGGCCGTCGGCGCGGCCACGGCCCCTTCCCGCGCCGCAAACATGGTCTGGTAGTCTGATACATCATCGGGATCGGTCTCTGCAGACCGCTTGATATAAGGCGGAAGCGGCGGACGCCCGTGCGCTTCCAGGGCGTCGCGAAACCCGTCCGCCGTGGTGTTAAAGCGCAGGCGGACTTCCGCGCCGTCACGCACAAGCACCTCGGCGGCAAAATCACCACCAAAGGTGATCACATCGCCGGGCTTGAGACGCCGGGCATTCTTGGCAAAGGCCAGCCATTCCCCGGCCCCTTCGTCTTTGTGCAGGGTCACGCCGATCCGCGCCTCACCCCGAAGACCATCGAGTTGGGCAGGAATGACGCGGGTGTCGTTGATGACCATGACGGTCCCCGGCGCAAAGAGTTCGGGCAAATCGTGGATTACCCGGTCGCGCAGCCCGTCACGTATATCAAGGAGGCGCGCAGAATCACGGGGGTCTGCCGGGCGCTGGGCAATCAGCTCACCGGGCAGGTCAAAATCAAAATCCGAAGTCTTCACGCGTCACTCCCTGGTTTCGCCGGATTCATTGACAGCTTTGCGGTTTGCCTGTCATTAGCGGTCGCAACCAATAAACAAAAAATACACGAGAACAATATGCCCGGTCTTACTCCGCGATTTCTGATCATCGCTGTGCTGTTTGTCACGTGCCTGATCGTCTCCAATATCACGGCGGTCAAGCTGATCGATGTGATGGGATACATTATCCCCGGTGCGATCGTGATCTTCCCGATCAGCTACATCATCGGTGATGTTCTGACCGAAGTTTACGGTTTCGCCAAGGCCCGCACGGTGATCTGGCTGGGATTCGGCGCAAACCTGTTTGCCGTGGCGACATTCATGCTGGTCGGCGTCTTGCCGGCAGCGGGATTCTGGGAGGGCGGAGATGCCTATGCCGCGATCCTCGGGGCGACCCCGCGTATTCTGGCTGCCTCCTTCGCAGCCTATCTGATCGGCGAATTTGCGAATTCCTATATTCTTGCGCGCCTCAAGGTTGCCATGGAAGGCCGTCACCTCTGGGTCCGCACAATCGGGTCGTCGGTCGTCGGACAGACCCTCGATTCCTCCGTGTTCATCACCATCGCGTTCTACGGCATCTTCCCCAACGAGGTTCTTGTCACGCTGGTCGCGACACAGATCGTCTTCAAGCTGGGCTACGAAATTCTGGCCACCCCGGTAACCTATGCCGTTGTGAACTGGCTCAAGAAAAGCGAAGGTCTGGATCACTTTGATCGCAAAACCGTTTTCAACCCGTTCGCAACCAAGAGCATGAAAGACTAGCCGGATGACAGGAAAAGCGATGAAACTCACCTACGGCTTACTATTTTCGCTCTTGGTGTCCATCATCCCGGTTACGACAGCCGATGCGCAGTACTCCAAAGGCACCTACACCTTCGAGTTCGAGAACGACCGTATTGCAAACACCGACCGTCACTACACCGCAGGATTTCGGTTTTCATGGGTCTCGGAACCCAAGGAAGACGATCCGGCCTGGGTGCGAGACATCCTGACCGAACTCTATCCGTTTGCAGACCTGCGCGAAGGACGCGTGGGCCTCTCTTTTGGGCAGAGTATGTTTACCCCAGAGAACACCCAGACAACGGCGCTTGTCCGCGATGACAGGCCCTACGTAGGCTGGCTTTATGGAGGCATATCCGTTCATGCCGAAACGAAAAGCATCCAGCCAACGCCCGGGCCCGACGTACTCGATACCGTAGAACTCGACATCGGTGTTGTGGGGCCTGCAGCTTTTGGGGAGCAGGTGCAGAACACCGTGCATCGCCTGATCGGAGTCGCCACGGCAAAGGGCTGGAACAATCAACTCGACAACGAGCCTGGCATCATGCTGATCGGTGAACGAAAATGGCGCACCAATCCGGTCCGCGCGCTCGGATTGGAATTCGACGCCATCCCCCATGTGGGCGGCAGTCTCGGCAACATCATGACGTTTGCAAATGCGGGCGCCACCTTGCGATTTGGGCAGGATCTTGATGTCGACTATGGGCCGCCGCGCATCCAGCCTTCACTAAGCGGACTTGGTGCCATCGAACGGGACCGCGGGTTTGCCTGGTATGTCTTCGCCGGAGCCGAGGGCCGCATTGTCGCGCGAAATATATTCTTGGATGGAAACACGTTCTCCAACAGCCATAGTGTCGACAGGGAGATTTTTGTTGGTGATGCCCAGTTTGGCATAGCAGCGATCTACGAAGGCGTGCGGTTTGCATTCACTCAGGTCTATCGAACCAAGGAGTTCGAGGGCCAAAGTCAGGCTGACCGGTTCGGCGCAATCAGCCTATCGGTCCGCTTCTAGGAATCAATCGGCCTTTCCTGCGCGGCACCACATGCTAAAGTTTCGCCCGACACCGCTATGTTGGGAGGTATGGTTGAGCAGTCTTGAAGTCACGGTCGACGGCATTTCCGACGGTCAGCCGATCGCCGAGGAATTCGCATTCGGCATTCGAACCAAAGACACCCCGTTTACCTTTGGGCCCAATATCAGCCCGGCGATCCGCTGGAGTCCCGGCCCGAATGGCACAAAATCCTATGCCATCATCATGCATGATCGCAGCGTGCCGACCGTCTTCGATGACGCCAATCAGGAGGGCAAGACCATCCCGGCCGATCTGGCACGCATGGACTTCATGCATTGGATTCTGGTCGATATTCCCGCTTCCACAACCAGCCTCGCAAAGGGTGCTGAATCCGACTCCGTCGTCCCGAAGGGCAAGGAGACCGGGACTGTCGCGCATGGTGTCCGCGGCGCGAATGATTTCGGCATGTTCATGGCTTCCAACCCGGACATGGCGGGCGATTATGGCGGCTATGACGGCCCGGCCCCGCCCTGGAACGACGAGCTGCTGCACGAATATGTCTTCACCGTCTTCGCACTGGATGTCGAGACGCTTGGCCTGAACGGCGTGTTCAGTGGTGCGGACGCCCTAGCGGCCATGGAAGGGCATATTCTCGCCAGCGGTGAGGTGATGGCCACCTACACCCTTAACCCGGACCTGATGTAACCGTCAGCTGGCGGCCTCGCTATAGTCCACAAGCTTGCTCTTGTAGTCGGACCGCGGCAGGGCGTTGAAGGAAACCAGCTCGACCTTCGCCGTGAAAATCAGGCGTGCGCGAATTGCGGTCTCGATGGCTTCGGCAAGCCCCGGTTCGGCGGCCTGACCTTCCGCGGTTTCGACACAGATTTTCAACGGCGGAAGTTGCTGTACGCCCTTTTTGGACGGTCGCACGGATATCTGGCCACTCACATCGGGCTGGAAATCATTGACCACCTCGCGGATCGCGCTGGGGAAGACATTCACCCCGCGCACGATCAGCATGTCATCGGTGCGCCCGATGCAACGAATGCGCGGCCCTGTGCGCCCGCTGGCGATCGGTCCCATGCTGACCTTGACGTGATCGCGGGAACGGAACCGCAGAAGCGGCGCCCCTTCCTGCATCAGATGGGTATAGACCGGCTCGCCTTCGGCGCCATCCTCGAACGGGATCGGCTGCTCGGTAGAAGGATCGATCAGCTCCATATGGATGTAGTCGCGCGCCAGAAAGTTCATGCCGTCCTGTTCGGGACCTTCGCCGAACATCGAGATCGATAACTCGCCCAGCCCCAGTACTTCATGAACCTTTGCGTTGAAGGCGTCCTCGATCTGAGCCCTTACGGTGGGCTCACCGCCGCCGGGCTCACCACCGGCCACGAGGGTTTCCAGACCGACGCGGCGCGGATCGATCCCGCGCGCGCGCGCAGCTTCGGCGATATAGAGGAAATAGGAGGGCGTTCCGGGGATTGCCTGAATCTTGAAACGTTCGAGCGCCGTCAGCAGGCGTTCGGTATTGCCGCTGCCCACCGGAACCATGCGAACACCCAGCGCCATCATGGATTCGTGCACCGCACCGGCGGCAAACGGCCCGGAATTATAGGTGGTGACGATTCGGTGGTGGGGGCGGATGCCGGCCGCGTAATAGCTGCGGTTGGACGTGTGAATCCAGCGCTTGAGGTCGTTCTGGGTCACGGGAATGTAAAGCGGCGAACCCGAGGTCCCGCTCGTCGAATAGATGCGTACGATATCCTCAAGCGGGGCGGCAAGCTGCTGGCCCAGCGGCAGGTGTTCGGCCTGACTGGCACGCAGTTCATCCTTCACCGTAAAGGGCAGATGGCGCAGGTCATCAAGCCCGCCGACCGACTCCGGCGTCTTGAACCCGGCCTCTCCCAGTTTCTTTCGATAGAACTCGGAATGCGCAAACAGATAAGCCACCTGCTTCCGGTAGACCGGTTCATCCTTGGCTTTCTGATCTTCAAGACTGCGCGTTTCAGCGTCGGGATCAAACAGGTCTGGCGTGTTCATCGGATCAATCCCCGTCATACTCGATGGCCTCTTCGCCATGATGGGCTAGCAGGAAACCAATCGGACGCTCGATTTCCTCGTTCAGGTGACCGATCAGACCAATGGTGCGGGCAAGAATCGGAATTCCCCGGATCGCCGTCTTGGGAAAATCGAGATCGAGCAGAACCGCGGCCATGGGACCCTGCAAATTCATCGGCAGAGGCTTGCCCCAGACTTCCTCGACTGCGCGCGGAAATGCGCGCAGCGCGTTTACATGACGGCCCGAGACGTTTCGTTCATCAGCCAACTCCAGAATACGTACCGCGCGCGGATCGACGGGGTGATGAATGGGGTGCCCGAAGCTGGGAATGAACTTCCCGGCGGCCTTGTGTTCGCGGGCAATGGCGAGCGCAGCATCTTCGGGTGTGGCCCCGGCCTCGATTCGACTGGCGGCATCATCCAGCATCACGCCAGCCACATCCGCACTGCCCAGGATCACCGATCCAACACCGAGTATCCCGGCCGCCACCGCGCCGTGAAAGGCTTCGGGGGCTGCGGCCAGTGTCATACGCGCTGCCTGTACGCTCGGAGTCAGCCCGTGTTCGGCAAGCGCCACCACAAGCAGATCGAGGAAAAAGGTCTGATCTTCGGTCGGCGCGCGCCCCGTCAGGTGGAAGTAAAAGAACTCCGCCATGGACGTGTGGCCCATGATCTCGTTGCAGAGATCCTTGCCGCGCACGGTGATCGAAGACGCATCCGCCGTCTCGATCGCGCTTTTCGCTTCGCCTTTTTTACCTATCAACATGGTCGTCTCCCCCAAATGCCGGGCGACGATAGGGGGTCTTCGCAAGCCGGACAACTTTTCTTGTATGTGAAATTTCATTCGTTCGACTGAACGACATTGACTCTCCCTGCCTTCCAACCCCTACAATGTGCGCGCACAGCGAAACCAAGCGGCACCAAGCCGCCCTCGCCCGAAGTATGTGGAGACGACGTCATGAAATACGGAATGTTCAGCATGCCCTTGCGTCCGCCTGGCGGCGACGTGACGGGCAATTATCATCGCGATATCCAGACCTTTGTTCACGCCGACAAACTCGGCTACTCCGAAGGTTGGATGGGTGAGCACTACACCATCCCCTGGGAACCGATCCCGGCAACGGATTTGTTCGCTGCCACGGTGTTCGCCCAGACCGAGCAGATTCGCGTGGGTACCGGCGTGACCCTTCTGCCCATGCACGACCCACGGCTGGTGGCGCTGCGCATCGCATATCTCGATCACCTGTCGAAAGGTCGCCTGAACTTCGGAATCGGTGCCGGTGGCGCACCGACGGATTTCCAGTTCTTCGACATCAACTATCAGGAAGGTGAGCATCGCGCGCGCATGCGCGAATCGATTGATGCCATCAAGCGCCTGTGGACCGAGGAAGACCCGTTCGAGCACAACGGCCAGTTCTGGCAGTTCAAGGTGCCCGAGCCGATGCCGCATATTCCGCTCTATCATCACATCCGCCCCTACCAGGACCCGCACCCGCCCATCGCGGTGGCCGGCCTGCACAAATATTCGGAATCGCTGGAAACAGCAGGCCGTGAAGGCTGGATTCCGATGAGCGTGAACTACCTGCCGGCAGCCAACCTCAACACCCATTGGGATGCTGTCCTGAAGGGTGCCAATGAGAGCGGCCTGACACCGAGCCGCAAGGACTGGCGGGTTGCACGCGAGATCTTCGTCGGGCGGACCGACGCCGAAGCTCGCGAACACGCTCTCAGTGGCGGCATGGCACGTGCCTATAACGACTACATGTACAACGTGCTCAAGTCGCTTGGCGTCGTCGATCTCTACAAGGAGAACGAGGACATCAAGGATGAGGACCTGACTGCGGAGTACATCTGCGACAACATCTGGATTGTCGGCAGCCCCGACACCGTCACCCGCAAGCTGCGCAAGCTGTATGACGACACGGGCGGTTTCGGCACGGTGCTGCAGGTCCAGTATGTCTATGAGCCGTTTGACGCCTGGCTTGAGAACATGAACCTGTTCGCCAAGGAGGTCATGCCGAACCTGGCCGATCTGGTGCCCGAGGACGCGGTGGCAAACGCCGCCCAGTAGTCATCCGGCAGACTTCGTGAGTTCCGCCGGGCCGCTCCGTCACTGACGTTGCGGCCCGGCGTCTCGATAACGAGGGAAATACATCATGTCCGTAGCGTTCGAGTCCGAACCCAAAGTATCCGATTACGTCGCCCAGTGTCTGGTCGAGGAACGGCTGCCCGTTATCGATATCGGGGATTATCTGTCCGGTGACCCAGCGGCGCGCGAACAGTTCGCCACCGATCTACGCGCGATCCAGGAGGGGCTCGGCTTCTATTGCATCGTCAATCACGGGGTTGATCAGGGCCTGATCGACCGGAGCTTTGACCAGGTTGCCGAACTCTTCGCGCTCTCCGAAGAAACCAAGATGGCCCACAAGGTCGATTTCCATCATCAGGGGTTCATTCCCAACAAGGCAACGATCCTGCGCTGGTCCAAGATCGCAAAGAACGAAAAGAAAGACCTGAACGAGGCCTGGGCGTTCATGCGCGAGCGCACCGCCGACGACCCCAAAGTTGTCGCCAATATCCGACATCGCGGCCTGAACCAGTGGCCCCACGAGCTTCCCGAATTCCGCAAGACCCTGCTGGAATATCAGGAAACCATGGCCGATCTCGCCTTTAGCATGTTGCCCGCCTATGCCCGCGCGCTTGACCTGCCGGCAGACTACTTCAATGCGAAGTTTTCCAATGCCGAATATTACAACCGTTGTGCCTGGTACCCGAAGGTGGACGCCGAAGAAGGCCAGTTCTCACTCTCGCCCCACTCCGATCACAGCTCCATGACCTATCTGCCCCTGATGGATGTTCCCGGCCTTGAGGTCATGTCGCCATCGGGCAAGTGGATCGAGGTGGAACCCGTCCGCGGCGCAATCGTGGTCAATACCGGCGAGTTCTTCAACCGCTGGACCAATGGCCGCTTCATCGCGACGCCGCACCGCGTGGTACCTCCCCAAAAGACCCGCTATGCTCTGACCTTTTTCTACAACTGCAATGACGAGACCGTCGCCAATCCGTTTCCGTCCTGCATCGGACCGGACGAGGAACCGAAATACGAACCGATGTCCTTCCACGAGTTTTTCGTGACCTATATGGATGGCAACTACATCTATCGCACCGCAGAAATGGATGAAGACTGACCCCGATGACCACAACAGAAACCCATGAGCAGATTCGTATCCACCCGCTGACGACCGCGCTCGGCGCGGAGATCGAAGGCGTCGATCTCTCGAAGCCGCTGGCACGCGAAACCGTTGCAACATTGCGGCAGGCCTTGCTCGACCATCTGGTGATCTTTTTCCGCGATCAGGACCTGACCACGGACAAGTATCTGGCCTTCGCCCATGCGATGGGCGAACCGATGGAATATCCCTTCGTTTCCGGATTACCCGGCGCAAGCCTGATCACGCCCGTGGTCAAGGAGGCCGATGCGCGGGTCAATTTCGGTGGCGTGTGGCACTCGGACACTGCGTATCTGGAAGAACCGCCCAAGGCGACCATGCTGCTGGCTCGTGAAATCCCCCCCTTTGGCGGGGATACGATGTTTGCCAATCAGCAACTGGCCTTTGAGAGCCTGTCCGAACGGATGCAGGAACTCCTCAGCAGCCTCATTGGCGTCAACAGCTCGGTCCGCTCAGACGGGATTCGCACCCATGTGGATCGCGACGTCCCCCAGCTGGACATGAACGGCACCTCGGGCTTTGTCGCCGAACACCCCGTCGTCCGCACCCATCCCGAAACCGGGCGCAAATCGCTCTATATCAATCGCGGCCATACGGTTCGCTTCCAGGGCATGACCGAGGAAGAAAGCCTGCCTTTGCTGAATTTCCTGTTCGACCATCAGGTGACCGACGAGTTCATCTGCCGGTTTCGCTGGCAACCCGGTTCGCTCGCGCTATGGGACAACCGCTCCGTCCTGCATTATCCGTTGAACGATTATCACGGCCACCGGCGGGAGATGTACCGCATTACCCTGCGTGGCGATAAACCCCGGTAGGCGAGCTCAGATGAGCTCCGCTCAGATTTTGACCAAAACGCGTGATCGTGTTCTCTACATCACCATCAATCGGGTCGAAAAACACAACGCGCTGAGCCTCTCCATCATTGCCGCGCTCGGACGTGTCTTTCTGGATGCGGCGGGCGATGACAGCCTGATCGCAGCCGTCGTGCGGGGCGCGGGTGAAAAAACCTTTGCCGCTGGCGGCGATTTGCGCGAACTCGCCGAATTACGCACCGCGGCCGAAGCCGAACGCATGGCGGTGGACACCAAACTCGCATTCGACACGATCCGTGATTTCCCGGTGCCCGTGATTGCCGCCATGAACGGCAATGCCTTTGGTGGCGGTGCCGAACTGGCTGTGTCTTGCGATTTCCGCGTTGCAGCCCCCCATGCCCGTATCGGTTTCGTGCAAGGACGACTTGCGCTGGCGACAGCCTGGGGTGGCGGACCTGATTTGCTGAACCTCGTGGGCCGGGCCCGTGGCCTTCGCCTGCTGACCACCTGCGAGATGCTGACCTCGGAACAGGCCCTCGATATCGGGCTTTATGATGCGGTGGGGTCCGACGGGGAGGCGTTTGACGAGACCATTGAAAATTTCCTCGAACCCATGCGCAAGCAGGTGCCGCAATCCATGCGTGCATTCAAGGCCGTGAGCATTTCACACCGCCGCGGGGACAGCCGCGCAGCCATGCATGAGGTCGAGACCAGCATGTTCGTGAAAACCTGGGTCCATGACGATCACTGGGAAGCCGCCGAACGGGTGCTCCCTTTAAAAAAGAGCTGATCCGAAACCACAGGACCACGCCCGAAGGACCGCGCCATGTTCGCCCCTCCACCCGTCATCGAAACCTCGGTTTACGTTGATATCAACAAGACGTTCGGCATCCATGACAGGGAATCGGAATGGGCCAAACTGCTGTTTGGCCGCCCCAACACGCCAAGCTTTCTCGAAGGGCCATCTTTCGACCGTGACGGCAATCTGTGGCTCGTGGACGTGGCGTGGGGCCGCTTGTTCAAGGTGTCGCCCGATGGCGATGTGGTCCTCGCCTGCCAGTATGCGGGCGAACCCAATGGTCTGGCGTTCCACCGGGATGGGTATGGCGTCATCGCCGACCATTATCACGGGCTGATGCGGCTCGATCCCGCTTCCGGGATGGTGGAACCGATGCTGGTCCGCAATGCCAATGAGCGGTTTCGCGGCACCAATGATCTGACATACGCATCCAATGGCGATCTTTATTTCACCGACCAGGGCACATCCGATCTGATCGACCGGTCGGGCCGGGTCTTCTGCCTGCGTGCCAACGGCCGGCTTGAACTGATCTGCGACCAGCTCCCCAGCCCCAACGGGCTGGTCCTGAACCCCGACGAAAGCATTCTGTTTGTCGGGCTGACCCGCGACAATGCTGTCTGGCGGATGCGCCTGCACGATGGCGCGCGCGCCGATCAGGTGGGTCGGCTGATACGCCTGTCCGGCGGCACCGGTCCGGACGGCCTGGCTGCGGACGCGGATGGCAATATTCTGGTCTGTAATGTGGGGTTCGGTGCGATCTGGGTCTTCAGCCCGACCGGCGAACCGCTGTACCGGATCAATTCCTGCAAGGGCGCCGTGATTACCAACTGCGCCTATGGCGGGCCGAACAACCGCACCCTCTACATCACTGAATCATCGAGTGGCTGCGTCCTGACAGCAGAAGTGCCCACGCCGGGACGTATGCTCTTCTCACATATGTAAGCGCGCTCTGCCGCGCACCGCCCTCTCGACATCCTCGTGCTGAACCTGTCGAAGCAGGAGGATGTCGCCCTACTCGGCTGCGGCCTTGGTTTCGGCCTCGAGAATTTCGTAGACCACGGCGCATTCGTCTTCCAGACGGCCGGCCTTTTCGATCTTTTTGTAATAGTCGTTGCACAGTCGCAGGATCGGCGCGGAAAGGCCGAGTTCATCGGCCTGCTCCTCAACGATATCGAGATCTTTCCAGAGCAGCTTGCTAGGACCCGCGCAGGGCTGCCAGGCGCGATCCTTGATGATCCCGGCGCGGATGTTGAACACGGTCGATCCGGCCGCACTGGGCCCCACGATATCGATCATCAATTGCGGATCGAGCCCCATCGAAGCCCCGAACAGCATGCCTTCGGCCAGCGCCACCGTATTGGCGCCAACCATGAAGTTGATCATCAGCTTGAGTTTGATTCCCGTCCCGTATTCACCGACGTAAAAGGTCTTCGGGCAGATTGTCTCGAGCACAGGTTTCACAGAAGCGCAGCCTGCTTCATCGCCACTCATCATGATCACGCCATTGCCGGCACGGATGATGGGCTGGGTGCCGCTGACAGGGCAGTCGAGGAGCATTGCCGGAGTCGCATCGACCAGCGCCTTGAGCTTTTCCTTGTCGGCCACACCGAAGGTATTCATCTCGATGATCGTCAAACCCGCATGAGCGCCTGCGAGAAGCCCGTCCGGACCTTCCATGGCAGCATGGGCCGCCGGGACGTTCGGCAGCGCCGAGATGACGATGTCTGAAATCTCGGCCAGTTCGCGGGCCGTATCCACCAGCTTGCCACCCAGACCAGGGAAATCCTCTGTACTGGGGCGCCGGATCGCGATGCACTCGTAACCTTCGGGCATCAGTTTTTCAGCCGCCACGCGGCCAATCAGGCCGAGGCCCAGGATTCCGATCTTCTTTGCCATTCTACTCTCCGAATCAGGGTGCAATGCCCAGCACAGCCTCGCGGAAGCGCGAGCGCAGCCAGGCACCGTCGCGCGCGGGCAGCACGCGGGGATAGTCCCGCGCATCAATCTTGATATTGGCAAACAACGGCCCGTCTGTCCGCTTCAGGCGTTCGGCCAGCGTACCGACCCCGTTCATGTCACGAATATCATCGGGTGCATCGATGCCGCAGGATCGCGCAACACCGATCAGGCTCACGCCATAGGCAATCGCAGTCGGTTGCGCACCCGTTTCGCCGTAACGTTCATTGTCGAGCACAATCACGGACAGGTTGGCGGGACGCTTGGCACCAATGGTCGCCAATGTTCCAAGGCCCATCAGCATCTCTCCGTCGCCGGTGATCGCCGCCACCGGCCGGTCTGGTTGTGCAAGGGCCAGCCCCAGCGCCATTGCAGCCGCGCCACCCATCGCGCCCCAAAGATAAAAATTGCGCGGATCGTCGCCCGCTGCGGCCACGTCATAGGTGGCCGATCCGAGACCGGTCACGACCAGCAGGTCACCCCGGTCGCGCAGCAGGCGCGCAACAGTCTCGCGACGGTCAAGCAAGGGCAGGTTCTGTGTCATCTCAGTCTTCTGCCTCGAAATCCTTACGGCCGATCAGGCGCTGGGACAGCAGTACTGCCGAGGCCTGCATGCCATCATAGGATTGCGCGATGGCCGCATCGAGTGTCGCGGCGGCCTGATCGGGCGCGTCCACCCGGTATACCTGCACATTCATGCGTGTCAGGACATCGGGGGTCGCAAGCCCCATGGGCCCCTGCCATGGATTGAACTCGCCCCACTCGCCCCGCATCGTCACCAGCGTCACGAACGGCATGCGGCAATTCTCGATCAGCGTGAGCATGTTGACGCAATTGCCCACACCCGAAGACTGCATCAACAGAATTCCGCGATCTCCGCCAAGCCACGCACCCGCCAACAGCGCAACACCATCCTCTTCAGTGGTCAGCACGGTCGTTTCCATGTCGGGGGTGGCCGTACAGCGTTCGATCAGACGGGAATGTCCGGCGTCGGGCACATAGGCCACCTGACGCACCTTCTGACGCACCAGAACCTCAAAAAGGTCGTCGGGCCAGGCCCCGCTCATGAACTGCCGCCCAACGCCTGCAGCCGGGTACGCGCCGAGAGCAGCCGCGCGGCTTGGGTTTCGACGTCATCGCCCATCCGGGCCAGCGGTGCCGCAATCCCGATGCCGAAGACATCGCCATAAACCTTGGCCGTGGTCGCCAGCCCCATGACATCGACCACATTCTCTCCCCGGGTGACGAAGTACCCTTTGGCAATGCCCTGCGCGATATCGGCTTCCAGCGCCTCGCGCTGTACGATCGTGTTGGGGGTGCGCGCATCCAGTGGCAGGCGCGCAATCTGTGCCAACCGCTCACCCGAACTCAGACGCCCGAGAAAGGCCTTGCCGATGGCACTGGAATGGAGCGGCTTGATATCCCCCGCCCCGGCGGAATACCGCACCGTCTGCCCGCCTTCGAAAACATCCAGATAAAGGATCACGTCACCCTGCCGCCGGCCCAGCAGAACGGTTTCCCTGGTTTCATCACGCAATGCCTCCAGGATCGGCACCATGCTCTCGAGGACCGGGTCATGGTCGGCAATCACGCTAGCGATTTCCAGCAGCCGTTTTGTCGGATAGATCGCGCGGGTTTGCTCGGAGGTATAGAGATAGCCCATGCCGCTCAAGGTCCGGACAAGCCCGTGGCAACTGCTGATCGGCGCCGACAGGCTCTCGGCGATCTGCGTCAGCGTCATCGGGCCTTTTCGCCGCGCAAAGGCTTCGAAAAGGTTGACGGTCCGCACCGCGGTTTTCACACCTTCATTCATATTCATGAAACAAACTTTGGAATGACGAAACCTTTTGGTCAACACATATTCGCTGGAAACGCGCCCGCAATGAAACCTTAACGAAAACAGCCGATTGTTTCTCCATCGCCGGTTTTATGGGCGCAATATCAGGACAAAAACCATGCTGGATACGCTGACCAACGAGATTTCGCGGCAGGACGAAGCCGACCCGGAATACGATTATGACCTCGTCGTGCTGGGGTCCGGCCCTGCGGGACAGCGTGCTGCGATCCAGGCTGCCAAGCTCGGCAAGCATGTTGCGGTGGTGGAAAAACGTGCTGTTGTCGGTGGTGTGTGCATCAACACCGGGACGATCCCGTCCAAGACCCTTCGCGAAGCCGCATTGCATCTCTCGGGCTTCCTGCACCGCAATGTCTATGGTTCGGCCTATACGGTAAAACACGACATCACCATGCAGGACCTCATGGTCCGCACCGACCATGTGATCCGGACCGAGATCGATGTGACCCACCACCAACTGCGTCGCAACGGCATCGAAGTTCTTTCGGCTTCCGCATCCTTTTCGGGACCGCACACGATCTGCCTCGACTTTGCCGATGGTCGTGGGGCACGGGAAATCTCCACCGACAAGGTGGTGATCGCCGTGGGCACCGAATGCACGCGCGCCGCCGGAATCCCGTTTGACGGTAAGACGATTTTCACCAGCGACGACATCCTGACCCTTGAACACATCCCCCGCTCGCTCGCGATCATCGGCGCCGGCGTGATCGGTCTGGAATACGCCACGATCTTTGCCACACTGGGCGTGCGGGTGACGCTGATCGACAAACGCCCGCAGCTGCTCGATTTCGTCGATGGCGAGATCACCGATGCGCTGGCCTATCTGATGCGCCAGCACCGAGTGGCTCTGCGACTGGGCGAAGGCGTGGAGAGTGTGCGCCGCTGCGACGACGGTCACGGCACGCGTGTGCGGATTGATCTTGAAAGCGGCAAGCAGGTTTTCACTGAAAAGGCGCTGTACAGTATCGGCCGGACCGGCGCGACGGGCAGCCTCAACCTGGCTGCGGCCGGGTTGGCGACTGACGAACGCGGTCGCGTCACGGTCGACAAAAATTACCGCACCGACGTGGACAACATCTACGCGGCAGGTGACGTGATCGGGTTTCCCAGCCTCGCATCGACCTCCATGGAACAGGGGCGTCTGGCCTCTTGTCATGCCTTTGGCGAAACCGCCTCATCCTTCGCCGAATTGTTCCCCTACGGCATCTACACGATCCCGGAAATCTCCGTGGTCGGGGCCAATGAAGAGGAACTCACCCGTGCCGGTGTGCCCTATGAAGTCGGCAAGGCGTTTTATCGCGAGATCGCACGCGGCCAGATCATCGGCGACCACACCGGGATGCTGAAGATCCTGTTTCACATCGAAACCCGCGAAGTGCTCGGTGTCAGCATCCTTGGCGAGGGCGCGGCCGAACTGATCCATATCGGTCAGGCGGTGATGGCCCATAAGGGCACGATCGACTATTTCGTGGACACGGTGTTCAACTATCCCACCCTGGCCGAATGCTACAAGACAGCCGCCTTCGACGGCCTGAACCGGCTGGAATAGCAGCCCACACCGTCACACCCGGGCTTGACCCGGGTATCTCATCGTACATCAGGACGAGATGCGCGGATCAAGTCCGCGCATGACGATTACTCTGAGCTAATGCATCCCCAGACCGTCTTCGGTCCGGTCGAGGATCAATGGCACGACAAGGTCTTCCTCATCATCCAGGTGGCGCTTCAGGCCCTTGTCCAGCCCGGCGAGATCGTCGCGCATGCGCGGAACCAGCCTCAGCACATCATCGGGCCTGTCCTGAATGGCGGCATCCAGCGCGACAATCGTGTCATAGGTCCCGCGCAGCAGTTCATGGATCACCTCGTGATCGCCTTCGAGCAGGGCCACGCCCTTTTCCATGCGCGGGTCGGCTCGGGATAACAGCGGGAAATAGTGATATTCCTCGACCTTGTGATGGGTATCGAGTTCGCCGAGGAAAAAGCTCGCCCGCGGCATGAACCATTCGTGGAAACCCTTGGGGTCCACCTGTGCGGCGGCCAGCTTCTCGCACGCATCGGTCAGCCCCTCCCCGAACTCCCGGAACATCTTGTGCCGCGCCAGCCAGAACTGGCACCACTGACCATTGTTCGGGTGCCCCTCCCAGCTCGGACGCGGATGGTCAGGCAGCAGGAAGGCATAATCGCCCGGCAAGGCGGTACGACGGTCGAGGGCGAGTTCGGCGGGGATCGATTCAGACATGATCGAGCCGGGATACACGAAGCTTGCGTGGGAGGCAAAGTCCAGTGCAATCCCCCACCTCTCCCGGTTCGCTGGCGCTCACCACCCTCTCCTCCCGGGAGGAGAGGGCCGGGGTGAGGTGGGGGTTCACACCGGTTGCGAGCGCGCCCGTCATTCGCCACACTCCGCCACAATTATTTAGGGAGGGGAACGCCATGGATTACCGGATTTTCAACAGTGACGAGATCGACCATCAGCAATGCTATCGCCTGCTGATCGGCTCCATCGTGCCCCGGCCCATCGCCTGGGTGAGCTCCATGGACGAGGACGGCGTGCCCAACCTTGCACCGTTCAGCTTTTTCTCCATCGTCTCCCACTACCCGCCGCTGGTGACGATCACCGTCGGCGAGAAGGAAAAACATCACAAGGACACCTCGGCCAACATCGCGGCCACCAAGGGCTACGTCATCCACACGGTGACCGAAGGCTGGGAGCACAAGATGAACGAGAGTTCAGCCAGCCTGCCCCGTAATGTCAGCGAGTTCGAACATATCGGGATCGAGACCGAGCCTTCCGACCTGGTCGACGCCCCGCGTATCAAGGGCTGCCCCGTCGCCATGGAGTGCGAGTACCAGCAGACCCTGGAATTCGGCGATGACTGGCGGACCTATGTGGTAATCGGCAAGGTGCTGCGCTGGCATGTGCGCGAGGACCTGATGTTGGACGACAAATACGTCAATCCGCATCTGCTCAAACCCATCGGCCGCCTCGGCGGCCCCCGCTACTGCCACACCGACGATATCTTCGAGATGCAGGCCCCCTATGTGCAGCCCGATATCGGCCACCCAAACACCGGTGAGCGGAACTAGGCCATTTGCGTCATTGCGAGGCCAAAGGCCGAAGCAATCCAGAGCGGACAGGCTCGACAGACTGGATTGCGTCGTCGCGCCGCTCCTCGCAATGACGCCGGACATCAATTTATCTTTGCCCCACCACGGTCATGCCCGCACTTGTTGCGGGCATCCACGTCAGCGGGCCACGTGACACATGAACGTGGATGGCCGGATCAAGTCCGGCCATGACGATTATACAACGGCTCAAGCCGTCTCCTCTTCCGTCAGTCCCAGTTCCGCGATCATCGCCTTGCGCATCTCGAATTTCTGGATCTTGCCGGTGACGGTCATCGGGAACGCGTCGACGAACTTCACGTAGCGCGGGATTTTCTGGTGGGCGATCTGGCCCCGGCAGAAAGCGCGGATATCTTCGTCCGTGGCGGTTTCGCCGTCCACGAGTTTGACCCAGGCGCAGAGTTCCTCGCCGTATTTGGGATCAGGCACGCCGATCACCTGAACATCGGCAATCTTGGGATGGCGGTAGAGATACTCCTCGATTTCGCGCGGATAAAGGTTCTCCCCGCCCCGGATCACCAGATCCTTGATCCGGCCGACGATGTTGAAATAGCCGTCTTCGTCCATGGTGGCGAGGTCGCCGGTGTGCATCCAGCCCGCATCGTCGATGGCCTCTCGGGTTTTCTCGTCATCGTTCCAGTAGCCACGCATCACCAGATAGCCGCGGGTGCAGAACTCGCCGGTTGCCCCGACCGGAACGATCCGACCGGCCTCGTCGACGATCTTCACCTCCACATGGGGTAGTACGCGCCCCACCGTGGACACCCGGCGCTTGAGCTCGTCATGGACGCTGGTCTGGGTTGAGCCGGGGCTGGTTTCGGTCATGCCATAGGCAATCGTCACCTGCTCCAAATGCATCCGCTCGATCACCCGGCGCATGACTTCGACCGGACAGGGCGACCCCGCCATGACGCCGGTGCGCAGGCTGGTCAGATCGAAGCGTTCGAACTCCGGATGGTCGAGCTGGGCGATGAACATGGTCGGCACGCCATAGAGCGAGGTACAGCGTTCTTCGGCAATGGTCTGGAGCGTGGCCAGCGGATCGAAGGCGTCCGAGGGATAGACCATGGCCGCGCCATGGGTCACGGCGGCGAGGTTCCCGATCACCATGCCGAAACAGTGATAGAGCGGCACCGGAATACAGATCCGGTCGGCCTCGCTGTATTCCAGCGTCTTCCCCAGAAAGAACCCGTTGTTGAGGATATTGTGGTGGGTGAGCGTGGCCCCCTTGGGGGCGCCGGTGGTGCCCGAGGTGAACTGGATGTTGATCGGATCATCGAACTGGAGCGTCGGCGCGAGCGCTTCGATGGCCGTGTGACCGGCCTTGGCCCCCATCGCCATCACGTCGTCAAAGCCATAGGTGCCCGGCGCATCCGCCGCACCGATCCGGATGAGGGTCTTGAGATGCGGCAGGGTTTTCGAAACAAGCTTGCCGGGTGCGGCGCTGTCGATCTCCGGTGCCAGTTGCCGCAGCATGCCGAGATAGTCGCTCGTCTTGAAGCGTATCGCGGTCACCAGCGCGGCGCATTCGACCTTGTTCAGCGCATATTCAAGCTCGGACAAGCGATAGGCCGGGTTGATGTTGACCAGCACCAGTCCGGCCTTGGCCGTGGCAAACTGGGTGATGGTCCATTCCGCGCAGTTGGGGGACCAGATGCCGATCCGTGATCCGGGTTCGAGCCCCAGCGCGCGCAATCCGGCGGCAAGGTCATCAACGCGTTGCTTGAGGTCGTTCCAGGTCCAGGATATCCCCTGATGGCGCGCGATCAGCGCGTCGCTTTGCCCCCACCGGGCACAGGCGGCGTCAAAATGCTGGCCGATCGTGTCACCGAGCAGCGGTACGTCCGACGCGCCGTGAACATAGCTTCGGGTGTGCTTCATATGCGATCCTTCCCGGCGAATCCTAGCACGACAGAAACACGGGCGGGTTCGAAACCCGCCCCTACGTCTGGGTGTTTGACCTGAATATGTAGGGGCAGGTTTCAAACCTGCCCGCTGCCCAACGAAAACCCCACCCCCGTTGCCGGGGATGGGGTCTTGCATGTCCTCTTTCGAAGGCCCTCATGCTGAGCCTGTCGAAGGTTGAGGGCGGCACCACCGCATCCTTCGTCAAGCTCAGGATGAGGTGGATGTTTCGCAGACGCGTTAGCCGATGGCCTTCACGTCTTCGAGTGTCTTCTCGGGCTCGGGGCGCGAGGCGTAGTTCGGATCGATATCGGTTGCCCGAACGATGCCGTCACTGCTGACCACGATGCGTGCAGGCATCGGAAGGGTCCAGCTGTCGTCACCATTGGTTTCCACCATGGGCAGCTTGAAGCCCTGATAGATCGTCTTGACCTCGGGCGGAACCTCGAATCGCAAACCAAGTTCGGCTGCATATCCGTTGCCGGGGTCACTCAACATATCGAATTCGATACCGTGCTTCTCAATCATACCCTGGCTGAAGGAAGCCAGTTGGGGTGTCAGCGCAACAACGGTTGCACCGGCGGCTTTGAATTGGTCGTTCGTTGCTTGCATAGCGTACAGCTCTGCATTGCAATAGGGTCACCAATGGCCGCGGAAAACAGTGAGAACCACCGTCCCTTTGGCGAGCAGATCAGCAGAACTGACATCTTCGCCATTGGCATTCTTGAGAGTGAAAGGCGGCAGTTTGTCGCCGACCTTGATGGTCCGGTCCATAATTCCGGATTCGCGAAGTTCCTGAGTGGCACGCCCCATCGTGGCGCGAACCTCCTCTGGCATCCGCTTGGCACCCGCGGCGCTAATCTCCGCGAGTTGTTCCTGCAGGCTCATATAGGCCTCCTGTTTTGGTTACGATTGAAAGCACCTATAAGCTAGGCCTGATCCCGGGATACGGCCACCATTGCGAGGGCATTTCCCGGCACAAGTCCTTTAACCCAGTTGAAATCCAGTATCCGAGGAAAAGACATGAGCGACCCGATCCAGATTCGCATGGGCGGCTACGGCCCCGAAACGACCACCCACAGCCGCGCCCTGAAATTCATCGGCGACAAGCTCGAAGCCCAGTTCGGCGACGGCGTCGATATCAAATACATCTGGAACATCATGGATTTCGGGTATCGCGCCGATGAAATTCTCTGGATGACAGAATGCGGTCTGCTGACCATGTCCTATCAATCCACGAGCTATCTGACCGACCGGGTACCCGAACTCGGCTTTGTCGACCTGCCCTTCCTGTTCCCCGATCTCGACCATGCGCGCGCTGCCTTTGACGGCGATCTCGGCCACCACCTCGATAACTGCATCGAGCGGGAATACAATTATCGGATGCTTGGCTATTTCGAGAACGGCTTCCGCCACATCTCCAACAAGCTGCGCCCGATCCACACGCCCGCCGACCTCGCCGGCATGAAAATCCGGATGCTGCCCAGCGATACCCATGTGCGGACCTTCGACCTGCTGGGCGCCGTTCCCCTGCGCATGGACCTGACCGAGGCCATCGAAGGCGTGATCGACGGCTCGCTGGATGCCCAGGAAAACCCGCTGGCCAACACGGTCACCTATGGCGTTCACAAATATCACCCGTTCCACACATTGAGCGGGCATTTCTACCTGTCGCGCGGCGTCTATGGGCACCGCGAAAGCGTCGATGGCTGGCCCGGGGAACTGCGCAGCGCTGTCCGCATTGCCGTGCAGGAAGCCACCGCCTATCAGCGCGGGCTTGCCGTGGAGGAAGAAGAGATTTCGCAGCAGGCGCTCGTCGCGGAAAACTGCCAGATCAACGAACTCACCGAGGATGAACGCGCCGCATTCCGCGCCGCCGTCGCCCCGATGTATGACGAGGCCCGCGCGCAATTCGGCAACACCATGTTCGATCTGCTGCCGGATTAGGGCATCAGGCTACTTGCTTTTCAGATCATAGACCCCGTCCCACTCGGACGGGGGTGATGCGGCTAGTTCGATTGCCCGTGCTGCCATGGCTTTAGCAGCCGGGTCGACATCTGATATCTTCTGCCAAAGCGCGGCAGCGCCAAGGAATTCGCCCGCTCTGTAAGCGTGAAGAGCAGCGGCATAAGTCTCGATGGTGGCCAGCGCGATATTCTTTGCAATCGGCACAAAGAGGTCGACAGGATCATCGCGCCCGATCACCCGAACTTGGTCGATTTCTCGAAAACCTGACGCGTTCTCACATCTGGCCAATACATCTCCTGAAATCAAAATTTCGGTACCATAGGCCTTGTTGGCGCCCTCCAGACGCGCAGCAAGATTCACAGCATCACCCATAACCGTGTAATTGAAGCGGCGGCTGGAACCGATGTTGCCCACCAGAACTTGCCCCGTATTCAGGCCAATTCGCTGACAAAGTTCTGGCCGTCCATCCCGCTGAAAAACAGTGTTCAGCTCCAGCAAACGCTCCCGGCACGCGAGCGCTGCCTCGACAGCGTGATCGGCGTGACGGTCATCAGAATGCGGTGCGCCAAACACTGCGACAATCGCATCCCCGATGTACTTGTCGATGAAACCACCATGGTCCTCGATCACGTCACTCATCGCGGTAAGGTATGTGTTCATGAGTGCCACAAGTTCATCCGGCGTCTTGCCTTCTGACAATGCCGTAAAGCCTGTCAGATCGGAAAAATAGATGGTCAGTTCGCGGGTCTCGCCGCCCAGAGACGGCATCTCACCGTTCCCGACCATGCGTTCAACAATTGTAGGCGTGAGGTAAAGACCGAACATGCGTCGGACCATCCGCCCTTCCCGTTCGGTAAAGAAAACGCGGAATACTGTTGCAATACCAAGGGCCAAAAGTGCTGCCAGCGGCGGGGCAAAGAGGGGCAAGATAGTACCTGCAGCAAACGCGACGGCTGAGAGGCCAATCCATGCCAGGACTATTCCGACACCTGTGACCAGAGCGACTTTCAGGGATCGATAGGCCGCCACCAACGCAGCTGCCAAGCTCAACAGGAAAATTAGAGATGCATTCCCCCATTCTGGGAGAGTGGTCAGAAACTCTCCGCGCACAAGTCCATTGATGGCGGCTGCATGCAAATAGACGCCGGGCAGTGAACTTCGACCGGATGTTTCGCCATATACATTCTGCATAGCGGGGTAAGCACAACGTGAGGCAAACGCAGCACTATCAGGCGCAGTCGCATAGCGCAGCGAAGTCAGTTTACGGTCCTCCACATCCAGAACAGCGGCTATCAAAACTGTCCGACCGGCAAAATTCTGTAGGAAGAACTCTGTATCACCAGCCAGATTGCACGCATGCAGATCGGCCAGCGAATAAGTAGGGATGGTGCTCTGGTCACCATCGAAGTTGAGCCATATCGCGCCATCTGCACGAGTCGGGACCACGCGTCCATCTCTCAGAAACGTACCGTTAGTCGTCATCTGCAGAAGATCGGGATATCCCCGCAGAGCCAGTTCTGCGGAAAGAGAGGGTTCCCATCCAGTCTCGCCGCGCGCCGAACGGGTCCGAAACGCCAACGGAACCGCGCGAATAACTCCATCCGGGTCGGTCACAACATTTGCACCGCGGATATTCCGGTTTTGGCCAACAGCAATTTTCTGTGCCGCGGAAGGCTCAACAGGAGTCTGTGAATGCTGTACCCGCGCCAACACAAGACGCCCTGCCCGTGCGTGCTTGCGCAAGGTCAGAAGATACGGCGTCTCGTATGCAGGCAGTTGCGAAGCAATTGATGTCGGAAAGATGACATCAAGGCCAACGACCCGCGCGCCTCCCGCGACAACAGCATCGATCACATCAGCGATTTGCGGAGTCCAGAGAACTTTCGGCGTCTCTGCAAAGGGTGCGCGACGATAGGTCTCTTCATCAATCGCAACCACAACTGTCGGCGAAGACTCCGGCGAATTCCGTGGGTCGGATATAACTTTGCGCAGCCAGAACTGGCTATCGATCGACAATCCGTTCAGAAAGCCGAATGGCGACACAGTCAGCGCGGCAGTCGCCAGGCCGGCCGCAACAAACGCAGAAACAATACGCTGCAAGCGCGTCCGGCTAGAAACGGACAAGTCGGCCTACGGCAGAGACATGCGAGCCACGCGCAGAACGGTCCACGAGAACTGTCACGGAACGCTCACCCGCCGTCACCTGATATGTGCCACCAGGAACCAGTGAAACGGCAGTCGCAGCCAGATCAAAAACTGGCTGATCTGGGCGCAAGGAAATGGCTTTCCCTCGTATATCCCGACGTTCAATCGTTATGACGTCCGGGGCTTTCTCGAATACGAAAATGGGGCGAGTTCCATAAACGGTTACCACCGGATCTCCATCGGGGTTTGCCCGGTATGCGGCTGCACCGCTTTCGTTGGATTGCTCTTGAGTCAGAACATACTGGTCAGCATCACAATTTACCTTCTCACGCACGACAAGCCCGCCGACAATAATGCTTTGTCGCTCACCGATCGTGACACGCCCGCCAGATATCTCCTCGCGGGTACAGGACCGCAAGTAGCTCAGCTTAACTTCACCACCCGCACCGACCACTATGGTTTGGCCATCGCTCAAGAATTCCATCGGTGAGAGAGCGGATTCGATATCTTTAACATCCTCGACAATTGCCGATGGTTCACTTGCGACAACGCCAGTCCAGAATAAACCCACACATCCAAGACAGACAAATCCCAATAAGTTCGACGATCGACCCTCGGAACCAAAGAACCTCTCCATCATTTGATCCCGAGTTCTTCAAGTGCATCCCTATCAAGAACACCCAGTATTTGGACCGAAACACCGTCCCAATTTGCGAGAACATGCTGTTTGTAAGACCTACGCAGACAAGCTGGTTTCTTTCTGTATGGTTCTATAGACGGTGCTTCAATTTCGATACTTACGACCACGCCCTTGGCGTATCGGCCAACGACGTTAGAATTTTTCTTGGTTTCGAGTTCGCAGAAGGGGTTTCCTCGCTCAAAAGTAAAACGCGGATCGTGGCTGAGCAAATCCATGAGACGGACACTCAATTTCTCTCCGTGATTGTCAATATAGTCCTGAAAGGCGACCGCTTCATCGGGCGAGACAGAAACAAGTGAATTGTCAGGGACCGTGAAGCCAGAGGAAGACGGTTGTTGCAGTCTCGCGACCTGCTGCACCTTGAGGGACTGCGCACGGTTTCGAGCCAGCGACGCGAACAGGCCATTCGGAAAAGCTTCGAGATAAGCCTCATAGTCGGACGGACGCGTGCTCTCTTGAACAGTCTCCCAGAATCGTTGATCCGATGCGCCGGACTGCTCTTCCTTCGACAACGCCGCCGCGCGCGCCCGCTCACGCGCAATCGCTTCGACACGGGCTCTGGCCAGCAGGGAGAACTAGCCGCCGGGATAAGTCTCCAAATAGGCCTCCAAGTCCGAAGCACGATCACTGTCCTTCACGCTATCCCAGAACGCCAACTCAACCGCCGTCTCGTCAATGCGGGACACCGGTGCAGGTGCGGGCGCCTCAACCGGCAGGGAGGCCAGATGCGCCGTCGCTTTTGTCTGCGGCAACATGAACACAAAGTCGCCTCGGTCGTATTTGATGTCCCGCAGCTTGCCGCTACGCGGTGTCTGTGCGCCCCGCGTCACATTCGTCACGCGGTCAGAGATGTTGAATCCCAGTTCCGAAGCCGTCACATACCCATCACCGTTCACGTCAGCAGAGCTGTCTCCGCTGATCGCCGAGAGGAACAGCTTCCGGAACGTCCCATCATCTGACACCGTTTGGTCCGCATCCCCCGAGGTCAGGAACTGGCGGACCGGCTTGGTCGCGGCATGGGTGATCGCAGCTGGCGGTGCAGAACGTTGCTGCGCGAACACCGTGCCCGCGAAGCAACTGTCGAAGATTGTAAGCACATGCTTGGCCTGCGCCACGCGCTGCATCGAGGCCAGATCGCCCATATGCAGGGCAGAAAACCGAAACTCTGCCGATCCCGGCGGCGGCGCGTCTGCAGGCACAATATAGCCTTCGCCATCTTCCGTGTGGCCATGCCCAGCGAACCAGACAAACAGCCGCGCTTCGGGGTCATCGCCCTGAAGCGCATAGAACTTACGGAGCTCACGCCGCAGGTCCGCTCCGCCGAGATTCTTCAGAAGTGTGACCTCAAAACCCCGATCTTCCAGCGCCCCGGCAATCTCCTCAGCATCTCGCACCGCCATTGAAAGACGTGGCCAACCGTTCCGGTAATCATCGATCCCGATCACCAGCGCCTTGCTCGCACCGTAAAGCTTCCAACGCTCCACAACCTCCGCGCCCGGTTGGTCACTCTCCCGCACATCAACATACAGCGCCGACGATGTCGGCGCCGCATGGGCAAAAGTGGTGAATGCCAAGAAAAGCAATGCGGAAAGTATGAATTTAGCGTGTTTCATGGATCGCCCCCAATCCCGATATGGGGATGTTAGAGCAGCATGCTTGTGACGCAAGTCACAATGTGGGGAAATATTCGCGAAAACTTTGAAACATCAACGCAGACATTACAAAATTTTCAAACCAACTTTGCACTCTCCGGGTTTTCTCGATTGTCACGATACGCAGCGTATGGCGATATCGGACTAGAACCGGGCGTTCCGCAGAATTTCGGTGAGTTCCCCGAACGATTCCGGGTGGGGCGGCTTGTTTCCGGCGAACCATGCCGGTGCGCTGATGCCCGCAGCCTGATCGGTCCGACCGTGGAACGAATGGCACGTGACACATGTGCTGTCGACGTCGGGGAAATCAGCGGCGCTACCATGGCAATCCAGGCAGGTTCCGATGCTCGGCATCGAAACGTCCTCGGCTTTCTCGCTTTTTGTCACGGCGTGACAGGTGCTGCACTGGGCGTCCTTCTTGTGATCGTCGTGATCGAAGCGCGCCGCGCTGAACCAGTCCTCGACCGCTTTCACGGGAACGATACTCCAGTCGGCCGCAGCCACGCCTTCATCGAGCGCGTGACAGGTGGCGCATTGCCCCTTCACGGCAGGGCCTGACAGGGCGCGTTCGGCCAGAATGTGCGCGGGCACAGGCTTGGGCGGCGCAATCGGTTCAGGTTCGGCGGCCTGGCCCGGGCGGCGGCGGCGCGGGGGCTCGGGCTGTTCGGGCGCCTGGATGTCGCCGCGTGCGACAGCCTCGTAGAAATCCCCGACGAAGCTGCGCAGCTTCGTCACTGAACCATGTGGCAAGCGCCGGTCGGGCTCTTCAGCCGCAAACGTCAGTGTATGGCATGACACACAGCCATCCGCGAAACTGGGCAGTGTCATGTCCTGGCCTTCATTGGCAGACTGATGACAATCCACACAGCCCAGCACCTTGCGCGTTCCATCCGGGCTGCGTTTTCCCTGCGGGATCAGGTGAGACGCATGAGAAAAAATCAGCCCGCTCAACGGCGCCGCCGGCAGCTCAATCTGCGGATGATCGGCAATCGATGCCACGCGGGCCAGGTCGCTGCCATCTCCGGGGTCGATATCTCCCGTGTGACAGGAGATACAGCCGGCTTCCGTGATCTCGACGCCGGGCGTGATTCCCTTCGGTCCCTTGTGCTCCTGATGGCACGACGCGCAGCCGCCCGACAAATCTACATTCGCGCTGAAGGAGGCATGCGGATCGACATGCGCTGTCAGGGTGTTGTGGCAGGCCGCGCAGGTCGTTTCCGCCACAGCGGCAAAGGGCGTGACATGACAGGCCTGACACCCGGCCTCCAGATCGGCATGAACATTCGACAACCCTTCGGTCACCCACATGGTCTCTGCCAGACGCAGAAAATCGGTGTTGGAGGGCGTCCCTGCGTTCTGCTCCACCGGTTTTGGCGCGTCGGCGGGGCCGAGGAATGTCCCCAGCGGGATTCCGACACCGATCAGCAGCAGCACCAGCGCAATCGCGCCACCAATCTTCCAGCCGCTGCGTCGGCGTGCGAGCAGCGGTGTGCGCACCCGTGTGCGGAGCGTTTGTTCTGCATCGCCCATCGGACGTGTGAGTTCGATTCCGATCACAGCATCACAATCGGGGGACGGATCACCGCAAACCAGATCATAGGGACCGACCGCGACCGTATGGCCCGGGGTCAGATCGACCGCGCGGCTGGGCACACCGTCAAGTTCGATTTCGGCATTGTCCAGCGCTTCGACGCGCAGCACACCGTCACGTATCGACAAGGTGGCGTGATGCAGAAGGACGCGCCCGTCGGAGAGATGCAACTCGACATCCGACCCGCGACCGATGCGGATTTCGTCGGCCTCAAGCAGTTCGGAACGGTCGACATAACCCTCACGGCGGGTACGGCGCAGACGATGGCGGACAAGCAGGCGCATAGCGATTAGACCGAGCCCAGGCCGAAGACGAGCATGCCGACAGCATGCGCGACCACAACGGCCAGAGCCGCAAGCGAGAGAGGAACATGGATCAGCAGCCAGGTCCGAAGACGGCTGCGTTGCTGAACATCGCGCTGCATCCGGTCGACCATTACGGCCTTGCGGTCCAGCAGGAGTTCCGCCCGCCGCGCGGCCTCACTGTCGAGGGCCAGACGCTGCAATTCCATCTGGGCCCGGCGCGAGGAATTGCGCGGGCGAAAAAACAGGATTCCCACCCCGCCACCAATGCGAAGCCGGGCCGCTTCGGACCGCACGATGTCGTTGGCAGCCTCACTCAGCGCGGGGGCAAGTCCACGAAGTTCAATGTCGGCCTCTGCAACACGCTTCACCATGTCATCGAAGGTCAGGCCCTCCCGGTTGGCGGCAATCCGACTGGGATAAAGAGCATAAAACGCCACACCGAACAGACCCGTCAGGACCGTGACGAGAACCAGAACATAGGCCGCACCGTGAACATCCGGCCCAATTACGAACCCGCCGTGCAACGGCACAAGGAAGATCAACGCGATGCCCAGATAGACATGGGCCGAAAGCCAGCCCTTGAGTCGCCCTGCACCACGGGCGTAGCTCCGCTTGCGCACGCCGAACCAGGCCAGCACGAGCATGATCACCAGCGCCAGTCCACCCAGTCCATAGCCGAAGGCCAGATCGGCGGCCGCAGGCGGAAACTGATCGCGGTAGAAAACGGCCGCAGCCACAAGCACGACCAGCAGAACCGCCAGCCACGCATAGCGAAAGCGTTTGTGGACCAGAAACCCGTCATGCAGCCGCGCCGCGGTCATCGCCCTGTCCCGCCGGTGACAAGATCGATCACCTCACTGGGATGCACCCGAATCGCCGCGCCGGTCGGACAGGCCCGCACACAGGCAGGGCCGCCATCCAGATCCATGCACATGTCGCATTTCACGGCCTGCTTCGGGGCTTCCGACAACTCCGCACGGGTAAAGCCGAAGCCCTCCACAAGGCTGGCCAACCAGCCGCGTTCCCCGATGGATGGTTGTGCCATCTGGATCACGCCGTAAGGACAGTTGCGCTGACAGTTGCCGCATCCGATGCAGGCATCGGTGATATAGACCTCGCCCTCAGCCGCGCGCTTGATGGCGTCGGGCGGGCAATCGCTCATGCAATGGGGGTGTTCGCAATGCCGGCACGAGGTCGGCACATGCATATTGGCAAAACTCGGACCGGCCTCGCGGTCGAGTCGCGTGATCCCGCCATGGGTCCCCGCGCAGGCGCGCTCACAATTGTCGCAGCCGACACACAGCGATTCATCGATGAGCAGGATATCGGTCGCTTCCTTGCCGCCCTGGTCGATCAGGAACTCGATCAGGCTGCCCTGATCGGGGCTCTCGGTCATGCGCTCGGTGATCGCGGCGCGCATCGCGCGAACGCCTTCGATCTCCTGACGCAACGCGGGATGACGATCAAGCAGCCGCTCGAAATCATCCCGCTCGATTCGGATCGTCTCACTATCTGCCGCAGCAGCCACGGTGGCGTTGCGCGGCTCGCCGCTCACAAGCGCCATCTCACCGACATAGTTTCCTGCCGACACATAGTTCAGGACCACATCGTGATCACCGATCTTCTTGCGCACCAGCACCGAGCCGCGGCGGATCAGATGCAGGCTGTCACCGTCCTCTCCCTCGTGGAACAGAACCCGGCCCTTGGGCCAGGTGTGGATCGTCGCCGCGGCTGCAATATCATCAATACTGGCGCGATCCAGACCCGGTGCCAGATGCGCCTGAATCGCACGTGCAACGGCCTCACGGTCCATGCTTTCGCGGACCGAGGCGATGCTCGCACGCATGGTAATCATACGGCGGCGCGGGACCTCCAGCAGCAGGGCCCCACCAACCGCCGAGACGGTCGCCGTGCGCCGACGCCCGGAAATCAGACCCATTTCGCCAAAGAAGGCCCCCTGTTCGAGCACGACACTCGCCTTGGGTGGTTCCTCGTTGTCCAGATGCACCCGGACCGCGCCCTCGACCACCACAAAAAGACTGTTGGTGTAATCGTTGCGCCGGAAGACGATCTCGCCATCCGACAGGCTGTGCACGTCGGATTCGAGCATGGCGTCACGCAACACCAGCGCATTCAGCTCGGAGAAAATCGGCACCCGATCGCGCACGGCCTCGAGTGTCTGACGTCAGCGCCTATGGAACAAATTAGCGGGATTGCATAAGAGAGGATTTCTGGTTCATCGGCAGAGACCGAAGGGAACGAAGATGAGACAGAAATCGCAGACGCGACAAACGGGCGCCG